>ERZ1090869.847-NODE-848-length-15139-cov-17.592283_pt1 | contig 15139 bp, 7 predicted proteins | sample MGYA00478474_ERZ1090869 | MGnify/ENA primary metagenome ERZ1090869 (study PRJEB33644, sample SAMEA5815748) | chicken gut metagenome | biome: Chicken; feature: Gastrointestinal Tract; material: Caecum | place: Ireland | collected 2019-01-01 | study: A study of the... | reverse complement strand
AAAAAGCACCCATATAGCCCAAAAGCGCCACACTTACCGTGCGGCGCTTTTACATAAAACTTTTATATAAAAATTGTGAATCATTTTACTGCTTTTCTATCTTTTTGCCATAGAGCGCCGACACCGTGTTGGCAAACCCCGACATCTTGTCGTAGCTGCGCAGCGGCACGGAATCTTCAAAGTCGGCAAGCTTTTTCTGCTGGTCGCGCGTGAGCTTTTTGGGCACCTCTATCTCTACAGTCACATACAGGTTGCCCGTGCCGTTCACTGTTTTTACGCCCTTGCCGCGTATGCAGAAGCGCGTGCCCGAGGGGGTGCCTTCGGGAATGGTATACTCTATGGTGTCGTCTATGCCGGGCACCTGGATCTTGCCGCCGCACACAGCCGTTTCGTAAGAGATGGGCACGGTGACAAACAGATCCCTGTCCTCCCTGCGCAGCAGTCTGTGCGGCTCTATCTGGAAGTAGATATACAAATCGCCCGGCTCGCCGCCGTTTGGCGCCGCCTGGCCGTAGCCTCGCTTTCTAAGCGAGCTGTCTTTATCGACGCCGGCGGGAATGTTCACGGTAAAGCGCGTTTCAACGCGTTTATAGCCCTTGCCCTTGCAGTCGGGGCATTTTTCGGTAATTTTTCTGCCCGTGCCGCCGCAATCGGGGCATGCGCCCACCTGAATGGTGCGCCCGAACAGCGTATCCTGTTGGAACTTTACCCTGCCCGTACCGCCGCAGCGCGAACATTTGGTATATTCCGTGCCGCCGCGCGCGCCCGTGCCCGCACACGAACGGCAGGGCTCGTTGCGGTAGTAACTTATCTCTTTGGTGCAGCCCTTTATGGCATCAAGGAAGGAAAGGCGCACAGTCTGCTCGATATCGGCTCCGCGCGAGGGGCGCGACTGCCTTGCCGAACCGCCGAACCCGCCGCCGAACATAGAGCTTATTATATCTTCGAAGCCGCCGAACCCGCCGTCTGAAAATCCCGAAAAGCCGCCCGCGCCGCCGAAGCCGCCCATGTTGGGGTGCTCCAGCTCATAGTCGTACTGCTTGCGCTTCTGCTCGTCAGAAAGCACGGCGTTGGCCTCGTTGACCTCTTTAAACTTTTCCGCCGCCTCTTTATCGCCGGGATGAAAGTCGGGGTGATACTGCTTTGCAAGCTTGCGGTATGCAGATTTGATCTCGTCCTGTGTGGCGTTTTTCGAAACGCCGAGAATTTCGTAATAATTCTTCTTTTCAGCCATAAAAAATGTACCTTAATTTGCTTTTACTGAACCAAACTATATAAATTGGCAGGCATATATAGCCCAACCAACGGGCTTTGCCCGTCATGCCGAATAACGCCGCACGGCGCACGGGGAAGGTAATTTCTCCGTGCGCCCGCGATATATTATGCCGTTTTATTTATCCGCACAGCGGCCGATGCCCATTATAAATTCATAGCCCTTAGCAGAGCACGGCACGTACATGTTTTTAAAAGAAATACGTGCGCAAGGCGAATTTAGTTCGCCGTTAAGCGCGACTCAATTTGCCGCGGCAGCGGGCTCACCGGAGGTGAATGGCGGCATTTCTATAATGCAGGGCACTTAAATATGCCGCCAGAGGAACTTGGTTCCTCAAACTCACGGAATTTTAACGGCGCGGCCCGCCGTTAAAATTCGTGAACCAATCAGCTGTGCTGATTGAACTCCGTGTCATCAGGATTTCCGCCGTTGCCGCCGTTTGCGGCACCCTGGGCCTGCTGGTATATCTTTGCTATAACGGGCTGGATCTCGCGGGAAAGTTCTTCGCCTGCCGCCTTGATCCTTTCGGCGTCGCCCGAATCAAGCTCGGTCTTGGCCTTTGCTATGGCGTCCTCCACCGTCTTCTTGTCGTCTTCGGTGAGTTTGTCGCCTGCCTCCTTTACCGTCTTTTCAAGGCTGTCTATCATGCCCTCTAAGTTGTTCTTGTTGTCAACGGCCTCCTTGCGCTTTTTATCCTCTTCGGCATAGCGCTCGGCATCCTTTACCGCCCTGTCGATATCCTCTTCGGAGAGGTTGGTCGAAGCCGTGATGGTTATGTTTGTAGACTTGCCCGTGCCAAGGTCTTTGGCTGTTACGTTTACGATGCCGTTTGCGTCGACATCGAAGGTAACTTCGATCTGGGGCACGCCGCGGGGTGCGGGAGGTATATCGGTGAGCATGAACCTGCCGAGCGACTTGTTGTCCTTTGCGAACTTCCTTTCACCCTGCAGAACGTTGATCTCAACGCCGGGCTGGTTATCTGCCGCGGTAGAGAATACCTGGCTCTTCTTTACGGGGATGGTGGTATTGCGCTCGATGAGGGGCGTAGATACGCCGCCGAGCGTTTCAATGCCCAAGGTAAGGGGCATAACGTCCAGAAGGAGCACGTCCTTTACCTCGCCGGAGAGCACGCCGCCCTGAATTGCCGCGCCGATGGCCACACATTCATCGGGGTTGATGCCCTTGAAGGGGTCTTTGCCGGTTATTGCCTTTACCTTATCGTAAACGGCGGGAATACGGGTAGAACCGCCCACCATTATTACCTTTGAAATATCGTTATAAGTCAGGCCTGCATCCTGCATTGCCTTGCGCATGGGTTCAACAGTGCGCTCAACAAGGTCGGAGGTAAGGCTGTCGAACTTCTGCCTTGAAAGGTCGTAGTCGAGGTGCTGGGGAGCGCCGTCCACCACGGTGATGAAGGGCAGGTTTATGTTGGTGTTGGTCATGCCCGAAAGCTCTATCTTGGCCTTTTCTGCCGCCTCCTTGAGCCTCTGCATAGCCATTTTATCCTTTGAAAGGTCTACGCCCGTATCGCGCTTGAAGTTTTCTACAAGCCAGTCGATTATCTTGTTATCGAAGTCGTCGCCGCCGAGGTGGGTATCGCCGTTGGTGGCAAGCACTTCGAACACGCCGTCGCCTATTTCAAGTATGGATACATCGAACGTGCCGCCGCCGAGGTCGTATATCATGACCTTCTGGCTGCCTTCCTGCTTATCCAGGCCGTATGCAAGCGCTGCCGCCGTGGGCTCGTTTATTATACGGAGCACGTTGAGGCCGGCTATCTTGCCCGCGTCCTTGGTGGCCTGGCGCTGCGAGTCGTTGAAGTATGCGGGGCAGGTGATCACCGCGTCGGTAACCTTGCCGCCGAGGTAGCTTTCGGCGTCCGCCTTGAGCTTTGAAAGGATCATCGCGGATATCTCCTGAGGGGAATATCCCTTGTCGATGTTGACTTTATAGGCCTCGCCCATGTGCCTCTTTATTGAAATTACTGTTTTATCGGGCTGCGCAACTGCAAGGCGCTTTGCCGCCTGGCCGACTATACGCGAGCCGTCTGCCTTGAAAGATACTACCGAAGGGGTAGTTCTGCTGCCTTCGCTGTTGGGTATAACTACGGGTTCGCCACCCTCCATAACTGCCACGCACGAGTTAGTCGTGCCAAGGTCGATACCAATTACTTTTCCCATTTGTCGTGTCCTCCCACTAAAAATAAAGTGTAGTTGCTTTTTTATGCGCCCTTCACAGGGCAAGTTAATTGATTGTTTTTAAATTTACAGCCCGCTGACGCGGTGCGTTTAAGTTTGAAGAAACGAGTAAGACGCGGCGCGCGAGGAAAACCTGAAGGAGCTTACTTTGACGTAAGTGACCGAAGGTTGCCGCAGCGCAACAAAGTATTACGAAGTTTATGCGAACTTAAACAGTGACGGAAACCTGGGCAAACCTTATAACTTTACCATTCTGCGTGTACCCCTTTTTGAGCACAAACTTTACGGTGTTGGGCTGCTCGCCCTCGCCGCAGGGAACGGTCATAACGGCTTCGGCCACAAGCTCGTCGAATTTATCGCCCGGCTTTACGGGCACTTCCTCTACGCCGAGCGAAGAGAGAATTGCCGTAAAATTTTTGATTATTTTATCTATGCCTGCCTTAGTCGCCTCGTCCTTGGCGGAATCGAGCGCGTAGCCGAAGGTGTCCGATACGGGCAAAAGCTTTAAAATTGCCTCTGCCTTGCCGTCTGCATATGCCTTTGAGGCCTGCGCGGCGGTGCGCTTGCGGTAGTTATCATATTCGGCAGATACGGCGTACCACTTGCGCTTGTAATCTTCGGCGAGCGCCTGCGCCTTCTCAAGTTCCGAAGGTTCGGCGGGCTTTTCGGGCGCCTCTTCTGCGGGAAGCTCCTTATCAAGGTCTTCCGTCTCGGGGAGTTCCTCTTCGGGCTCCTCTGCGGGGAGCTCCTTTTCAGGGTCTTCCGCTTCGGGCAGGTCGCCTTGGGCTACTTCAGCCTCGGGCTTCCCCTCCTCTTTTGCGGGGCGCGCCTTTTTTTTCTTTTTATCTTCTTCGTCGTTGAACATGTCGATTTGATCTCGCTTTTTGTTTTACAGTAATAATATAAACAACGCCCGCCGCCTTTAACCAAAAAATCACAAAAAATTTTACATATCCGCCCGATTATATTTATGTACGCGCACGCACGCGCGCGAAAAGGCAACGTATGCCCGCACGGCACGCAAAAAGGCCTCCGCATACAGCGGAGGCCCCGTAGTAAAACAAGTTTTTCCAAGTCACGAAGATTTTGTCAAATCCCACCGACACACCCTCACGGGCAAGCCCCTCCCCTATTAGAGGAGGCTATAATACGCTCCGTCATTTCGAGCGTAGTCGAGAAATCTCAAAAAAATCCCATCGCCTTAACTTTACTTTATTCAGTTAAGCCACCTCCCCTAATAGAGGAGGCTATAATGCGGAATAGATTTCTCCGCTCGCTACCGCTCGGTCGAAATGACAATTGTTTTTTAAATAATTAACGTTTCTAAAATAATTAACGTTTCAAGCAAGGTTTCCTTGCGCAGAAAGACACAATTTGCTGCGGTCAGCAGGCTCACCGGAAGTGAATGGCGGCATTTCTATAATCGAGGGCACTAAAAAATGCCACCAGAGAAACCTGGTTTCTCAAACTCACGGAATTTTAACGGCGCGGCCCGCCGTCAAAATTCGTGAACCCCTTTCACATCCTCATCTGCACATTGCCGTCGGCGTAGTCGGACTTCTGCTTTAAGGCAACGATGCGGGCGGCGTCCAAAGGCGGGTTGCGCTTAAGCTTTTTACCCTTGGTAACGCGGTTTTCTATAGATATCTCTTCGGTGTTGAGCTCGGCGACGGAGCCGTCTTTATTTATAACGGCAAGCGTATAGGGTATGGTGACGTAGTCTGCAAATATAAGCTGTTTGCAGTCCTTTACGTCGGCAATGATTACACCCTTGCAGGCGCGGCCTATGGGGTCTATCAGCGAGGAGATCACGCGCTTGTAGCCGCCCGCGGCGGTGACTACCACAATTTCGCCCTCGCCGTTTATCTGCGAGGCGAATATGCACTCGTCGCCCGTGCCCAGCGCAATGCCGCGCACGCCGCCCGCCACCCTGCCCTGAACGGGAAGGTTGTCCTTTACCGCATTGAGGGCAAGTCCCGAACGGCTTACAAAGAACATTGTGGAAAATTCGTCCGCGTCGTACGTTTCAACGTTTATCACGCTGTCGCCCTCTTTGAGCACGATGGCCTGATAATAGCTCTTTTTAAGGTTGTATTCCGCCCACGGCGTGCGCTTTACCATGCCCGCGCGGGTAAAGAACAGCACGTCGCCCTTGCACTCTTCGCGGGTGAACAGCTTTACAGCCTTTTCGCTTTCGAAGGCGTCGGGGCAGATATCATGCAGCGAGAGCGGGTCGGCGCGGTAGTCCGAAGGGTCGGCATTGTCCAGGTCTATATACACGCAGTTGCCCATGTCGGTGAAGCAGAACAGCCGTGCGTCCGACCCCGTAAATATTACCTGCGTATGCATGAGCGAGAGCTTTGAGCTTGTGAGCGGCTTTTTGAATTTTGAAACAAATTCGCCCTTTTCGGTGAACTTTACTCTTCCGTCGGCAGTAAGCGACACCGCCCATTCGGTGACGGCGCGCTTGATATCTTCGCGCTTGACGTAAATTTCGCCCGCGGCGCCTATTATCACCGACTTGCGGGGGCAGGGGTACTTCTTTTTTATTTCCAGAATCTCCTGCTTTACTATGCCCATCTGCATAGACTTGTCGCCTATCACCTTTGTAAGGTAGGCTATGCGCTTTTCCAGCTCGGCAAGTTCCTGTTCCAGCTTGAACACCTCAAGCTTGGCAAGGCGGGCAAGCCTTAGATCGAGTATGGCCTGCGCCTGGCGCTCAGAAAGGCTGAAGCGCTCCATCAGCTTTTTCCTTGCATCGGGCGTGCTTTCGGCGTTTTTGATTATCTTTACCACTTCGTCTATATTGTGGACGCCGATTATAAGGCCTTCCAGAATATGCTTGCGCGCCTGCGCCTCCTTCAGCTCGAACTTGGCGCGGCGGAGCACCACAAGGCGCTGGTAGTTTACGTAGTACCTTATTATATCCAAAAGGCCGAGCTGCTGGGGCTTGCCGCCGGCAATTGCCACCATGTTTATGCCGAATGTGCACTCCAGATCGGTATACTTTAAAAGCGTGGCAAGTATTGCGTCTACATCCGCCTCCTTTTTGCAGGTGATAACGGCGCGCATGCCCGTGCGGTCAGATTCGTCAACTATGTCTGTTATGCCCGAAAGGAGCTCCTTTTTATCCTCCTTCAAAAGCATTATCTTGCGCAGAAGTTCGGCCTTGTTGGTCTGGTAAGGCAGTTCGGTTATTACTATAAGCTTTTTGCCGCCCTTGTCCGTTTCCACCGAATACTTTGCACGCAGCGTTATTTTGCCCTTGCCCGTTTCGTAGGCCTGCTCCAGCTCGTTGGCGATGATGTAGCCGCCCGTGGAAAAGTCGGGGCCGGGGATTATCTTCATCATATCCTTTAAAGATATGCGGGGGTTATCTATATAGGCGCACACGCCGTCTATCACCTCGCCCAGGTTGTGGGTGGGTATGTTGGTGGCAAGACCCACGGCAATGCCGTTTGCGCCGTTTACCAGAAGGTTGGGAAACCTGCCGGGGAGAATATCGGGCTCCAAAAGGCTGTCGTCGAAGTTGAACGAAAAGGGCACCGTCTCCTTGTCCAGGTCGCGCAGAAGTTCAAGCGCCAGCGGCTCCAGCCTGGCCTCGGTATACCTCATGGCGGCGGCGGGGTCGCCGTCTACCGAACCGAAGTTGCCGTGCCCGTTTACAAGCGTAAGGCGCATGTTGAAGGGCTGCGCCATGCGCACCATTGCGTCGTATACCGAGCTGTCGCCGTGGGGGTGGTACTTACCCATGCAGTCGCCGACTATGCGCGCCGACTTTTTGTGCGGCTTATCGGGCGTGAGGCCCATTTCCATCATGGTGTACAGTATGCGCCTCTGCACGGGCTTGAGGCCGTCCTCCACTCGGGGCAGCGCCCTGTCAAGAATTACAAATTCGGCATAGGGCAGCATGGACTGGGGCATTACGTCCTCAAGCGGCGTTACAAACACGTTGCCGCTTGGTATTGATGTCTGAAAATTTCCGTCGTTCTTTTTTGCCATGGTATATGCGCCCTTTTAATCGTAAAATTCTTCCTGCGTGCCCTTGCCCTCTTCCTTGAAGTGCACCTTTTCAATAAAGCCGTCCACCTTGTTGAAGTTGGCGTTTTCGTTTAAGAATGCCTTGCGGCCCTCTACCTTGTCGCCCATGAGCATGTCTATCACCCTGCCCGCTTCGGCGATGTCCTCTATAGTCACCTGAATAAGGTTGCGCGTGGCGGGGTCCATGGTCGTCTCCCACAGCTGGTCGGCAGACATTTCGCCCAGCCCCTTGTAGCGCTGTATCTGATAGCCCTTGCCCACCTTTTTTATCTTGGCATCGAGCTCCTTGTCGTCGTAGGCGTACTCCACCACGTCCTTTTTGTATACCTTGTATAAGGGCGGCATGCCTATATAAACGTAGCCCGCCTTAATAAGGTCGCACATGTACTTGAAAAAGAAGGTGAGAAGTATGCAGCGTATGTGCATGCCGTCCTGGTCGGCGTCGGAGAGTATTATTACCTTTTTATACCTGGTCTTTTCCACGTCGAAACTCTTTCCGAAGCCCGCGCCTATCGCCGAGATTAGAGTTTTGAGTTCCTCGTTCTGCAACGCCTGCAGCGCGCTCTTCTTCTGCACGTTGAGCGGCTTGCCGCGCAGGGGCAGTATCGACTGGAACTGGCGCACGCGCGCCTGCTTTGCCGTGCCGCCCGCCGAATCGCCCTCGACAATGAACAGCTCGTTTTTATCCGGGTCCCTGCCCGAACATGCCGCCAGCTTGCCCACAAGGTTGAGCCCGTCGTTTTCCGAAGCCGCCTTGGCAACGTCGCGCTCGTGGCGGTGCTTTATGCGGTCGTCGGCGGCAAACTTGGCCTTGCGCGCGATCTCGTCGAACGCCGCCTTGTTGCCGCGCGTATCCATAAGCTTTTTAAGCCCTTCAAGCACTACCTGCTCCACCACCGGCTTTACTTCGGGGTTGCCCAGCTTTGTCTTGGTCTGCCCTTCAAACTCCACGTTGTTCATCTGCACGGTGAGCACGGCGGTCAGCCCCTCCTTTACATCGTCGACTATAAAGGGCTGGTCTTTGGCCTTTAAAACGCCGTTTGAGCGGGCGTATTCATTTACCGCCTTCAGAAGACCGTTTCTGAAGCCCGTCTCGTGATATCCGCCCTCCACCGTGGCAATGTTGTTTACAAACGAATATAAATTTTCGGTGTCTTCCTTAGTGTGCTGTACGGCAAACTCCACCTTTATTTTAGAGGGCGCAAAGCCCTTTATGGTTATATCCTTTACGGCGGAATAGTATAAAGGCGCCTCGTACGCCCGAGTGTAGCCATCGTTGAGAAAGGTGACAAAGTCCTTCAGGCCGCCGTCGTACTTAAAGCTTACCTTTTCGCGCGGGGGCAGCTTTTCCTTTACAGGTTCGCCGTCGTCGCCCTCGTATGTGCGGTATAAAACGCGCTCGTCCTCAAAATTTATGCGCACGCCCTTGTTTAAAAAGGCAAGTTCTTTAAGGCGCTTGAATATGGTGTCGTAGTTCCACTCTATCGTTTCAAACACCCTGTCGTCAGGCATGAACCGCACGAACGTGCCGCGCACGCCCGCCTTTGCGCCCGTCTCCTTAAGGGGGCCTTCGGGCACGCCGCACAGCCACTTCTTGTTCTTTTCGTCGTAGCTCGATTTAAAGCGCATGGCGTATACCTTGCCGCGGCACACCTCTACCTCAAGCCAGCGCGACAGGGCGTTGGTGACCGAGGCGCCCACGCCGTGCAGGCCACCGGAGAAGGCGTAGTTGCCGCTGTCGAACTTTCCGCCCGCGTGCAGCTTGGTGAATATAAGCTCCACGCCCGATATGCCCGCCTTTTTGTTTATGTCGGTGGGCATACCGCGGCCGTTATCCTGAACGGAGGCCGAACCGTCCTTCCACAATTTTACAGATATTTCGTCCGCGTAGCCGTTGGCGGCCTCGTCTATGGCGTTGTCTACTATCTCCCAAAGTATGTGGTGAAGCCCGCGCACGCCCGTAGAGCCTATATACATGCCCGGGCGGACGCGCACGGCCTCAAGTCCTTCAAGTATTTTAAGGTCGTCGGCGTCGTATGTGTTTTTCTTAGCTGCCATATTCCTCTTTTCTCCGGTTAAAGTAGCGCACAGTCCGCGGCAAATGCCTGCCACGACAAGCCCCGCACGGCAAACCCGGGCAGTGCTTTTTTAGCGGAAGGCTATATGCGGCAACTCCCGCACACGGCCGCCCGCACGGCGCACGCAAACAATAATAATTCACCATATATTATACCACATATTGTGTTCAAATGCAAGGTATAAGGCAACATTTGCTGAAAGTAACTTTCAAAATTGCCGCTACGCAATCAAGGCTCCCCTGTCTGAGGGGAGCTGACTTGACCGAACATATGCGAGGTCAAGGCTGAGGGGTTCGGTTACGCGATTTATATCGCATTGATTATTTATGCATTGACTTTGCACCACACAATTCAAACCCCTCCTTTAATTCCTCCCCTTAGGCAGGGGAGGCGAGATATAAGGCAAGCCCCCTTTGGCAAAGAGAGACAGTTCACCGTATTGTAGGCGCCTTTAATGCGGAAGCATTGAGGACGAACAAGGCATTTCATAGCACAACGGACACCCGTTGTGCGTGCCGAAGTGAGATGAACGAGGGCAAATGTGTGCCCGAGTGGTGACCGAGCCGTGCGGCCATACACTACACGCACGGCGAGACACTGGCTTGCGAAAGCGTTAGCGACAGCAAGACTGAGGGATTGTCATATTACTACGGCGCTTTGCGCCTACAATCCCCCCTTACTTCTCAAACGGCGTAAGGACAACGACGTTTTCGGTCACCGCTCGCACCTTACACTTTGTGCAATGCTCGTCCCCCTTTACACAAGGGGGCACGATGTGGGGTATCCCCTTTACACAAAGGGGCTTGTCCGCTGATTGCCTTTATAACCTTTTTTACTCATCGGCAAAAGCCTATTACTGAACCCCCGGACTAACCGGGGGTTTTCTTTATACAAAAAGCCGCGGCGCTGTAAAAGCGCCGCGGCATTGAATACCGTTAAAACGTATTACTTTTTAGACTTTTTGCGCGAGGTACGCGAAGTTTCGGCCTCGTCAAGCTGGTCGATATCGCCCTTGTCCTTGGGCTTGATAACAACGAGCAATATTATGCCGATAAGCGCCGCACCAGCAACGCTGAGCAACACTACCGATGCCACGTTGTTTTCCACCCAGTTTTCGGCCACATTGATGGGATCGGCTGCAGCGGAAACGCTTATTGCCATAACGCTTGTAAGCGGCGTTGTGACAAACGTTGTGTCCCTGGCCTCCATTCTTACAAGGTAGAATGTATTTTCATCCTGAGGCACAAAGCTGAGCCCGTCGGGATCCCACTCGTATGCGGCAAGTTCGTCATAATCCGGGTCGGCTTCTTCAAGGTCTGCCTCGGCAGGAATCTCGCGGAAAAACTCTCTGTCGTTTTCAAACAGTTCTTCCGCCCTGTTTATAAATTCAGAATAAGATATCGTTCCGTATTTGCCGTAGTATGCATACCTGTCGAACACATACAGGGTATAAGTGGTTTCGTACTGCGAAGAGAGCCCCGTTACGTCGAAGTCGGGCACCGAATAGGTGGTGCCTACAAAACCTATATCCTGGCCTTCGGGGTCGGTAACGCTGAGGCCTTCGTAATTTACGTCGAACTGGAACACGGGAACATATTCGGCAAGGTCGCTTTCGGCGGGGTCTTCCAGAAGGGCGGTGAGTTCGCTGGCAGCAAATTCCACCTCCCTGCCGTCCTCGTCAAGGTAATACATGTTGTTGCCCTCGGCGTCGGTGGCGTATATCGCAAAGCGGTAAAGGCCCTCGTTTTCAAGCTCTATGGCAAGCTCGTTATAGTCGAGCGAAGTGGCCGAATCGGAACCTGCGCTTATATAGTATATTGAAAAGGTAAGGTCGCGGTAGGCGGTAACGTTGTCCCTTATAAAGTTTTCAAACGAGGGAAGATAGAAGTAGTTACCGTCGCCGGCAACGGCCTTCTGCTCTTCAAGGGCGGCATCCACGGCATACTGATAGCTGTTTTCGTTGTCGCCGTCGGTTATTTCGGCAATATCTCCCACATATGCGGCGCCCCTGGTATCGGTGGTCGCCCTTATAAAGTCGAAATCGCTGCCCGCGTTGTTTGTGGTAACCGTGCATTTATACTCTTCGGGAACATACCAGTCAAGGAACACCTTGTCGGAATTGTTGCCGCTTGCCGTGCTGTCCTGCACGCTTACGTAAACCTTTACAAGGCACTGGGTGGTATAGTCGGCATCTTCGGGGTCATCTTGGGGAAGATAGGGATCTTTGCCCGCTATTATGGGTGCAATGTCGCTGCTGGATATCTGCCTGAAGTAGCCTGTATCGCCCGTTTCGTTGAGGTCAACGTTGCCCGACTGCTGGTCTTCTTTAAGCACATAGTAATATACGGTGCTGCGGGGAGAGGTTGCAAGCATGTCTATTACCGTATAATTTACGTCCAGCGAGCGGCCGTATTCAAGGGTGGTGACCTCCTCGTCCAGGCAGAGCACGGGGGCGGTATTATCGTTGACGGTAAGACTGCCGTTGTCGCCGAGGGCAAAGCTCTGGCCGTTGAAGCTGAACAAGTACATCACCGCGCCCTCGGTTGCATCGTCGGCAAACTGTGCGCTGTAGGTGAGGGGAATTACCGAGGTGCTGTTAGAGGAAGATACATAGCGCGCGTATGTGCCGCCTATGTTTTCGAACATGCCGACTACGGAGTTATCATTGCTGTCGGTAACGGTAACTTCGTAGCTGCCCTGCACGCGGTCGGTGAACGAGATGGTCAGCCTGTCATAACTGAGCATGGTGCCCGAAGTTATCTCTTCAAGCATCTCCTCCCTCTTGGTTTCGTCCTCTTCGGTAGTGCCGTCGGGGAGGGGGTCGCCTATGCCAACGTAAACGCCGTCTGCGTTTTCAGAAGCAACAAAGGTGATGTAGTTATCGGTAACGCCCTCTTCGGTCTGCGAATACTGCTGGCTCTGGAATTTGATGGTAAACGTTTCAAAATTCACGCTTGCAAAGCCTATCTCGGTGGAAAGCATGCCCTGCTGCTCTTCGGCTGTGGGCTCTCCGTCCTCCCTTACCGAGCTGAACCAGCTGTAGGCAAGGTTTTTGCGGTAGGTAACGGCGCTGTCGGCGTCGGCAAAGGCAAAAGCCGTATAGTGCTCGTCGCCCACGGCTTCGTTGCGGATCTCCGCCTGGTTTGCAGTGTAGAAGAAGTTGCCGCCGTTCAGCGTGACAGACCTGTCGGCGTCGGCGGTGAGCGTACCGCCCATAAGGGCTGCAGCCGCAACTATGGACGCGGCCGAGCAAAGGGCGAGTGTGGTTATTGAAATCTTCCTTTTCTTAGTCATAACAAGGCTCCGAAAAAAGCAATCTGTTAAAACAGATATAATGTTTGAACCGGCATAGTCTTCCGGTATGATTTATAATGTCATGCCGCCGTGCGCGCAAAGCCGCATGGCGGAAAGGAGGCAAGCCCCGCCGCACATTTGGCGGTCTTGTCCCCGCAGGGCAAAATACACCCTTGCGCATAAACTTACCTGTTAAGTTTACTATTAAAAAAAGTATTTGTCAAACGCTTTTGTTTGCGCCCGGCAAATACTTTTTAATTTTTCACACAATAAACTTAATTTTTTCGTTTAAAGCCCGCGGCGCCGCCGTGCAACACGCACAAAAGTATACAAAAAGGCGGTTTTGAGCGTGGCTTAAGGCTACGCCTTCAGGTCTACGTTGAAGAACTTCCAGGGGCTCTCCGCAAGGGGCGGTTCGGCCATAAAGCGCAGCTTTTCGCCCGTGACGGGGTGCGGGAAGGTGAGCGAATACGCCCACAGCGCCAGCTTGCCCTTTACGGCGTTGGGCCCGCCGTAGCGCATGTCGCCGTATACGGGGGCGTTTATGGCGGCCGTCTGCACCCTTATCTGGTGAGTTCTGCCGGTGTGCAGCTTTATGTCTGCAAGGCTGAGCGAACCGTGCTCGCCAAGGATCTTGTAGTCGAGCGAGGCAAACTTTGCCCCCTCCTCCGTCTGCGTGCATACATAAACCATGTTGTTGAGCGAGTTTTTGCGCAGGTAATTTTCCAGCGTGCCGCTCTTTTTTGAAAGTATGCCGCACAGCACCGCAAGGTAGCGCTTTTCAAAGCCGCCGCTTTTAAGCTGTTCGGTAAGCCTTGCCGCCGCCTTGGAAGTTTTGGCATACACCATAACGCCGCCGGTGGGCCTGTCCAGCCTGTGCACAAGGCCTAAAAATACGTTGCCCGGCTTTGAATACTTTTGCTTGATGTAGCGCTTTATGCAGTCGAAAAGGTTGTCGTCGCCGCTCTCGTCGGGGCAGCAGGCAACATTCTGCGGCTTTAAAACTACTATTATGTGGTTATCTTCGTGTAAAATTATAAGATCGCTTGTCTCCATAAAAACTCCGTATAACTTCCCCGTCCAACGGGGACTTGGCCGCCTTCTTGGCGCCCCTGCCTAAGGGGAGCTGTTTTGCACGGGATTGTGCCCGCATTATAGCCTTCCCTGCCTAAGGGGAGGTGCCATGGGCAAACAAAGTGCGACCATGGCGGAGGGGTTCGGTTACGCGCCTTTGCCCTGCAACCGTGCCTCCCTTGCCAAAGGGAGGTGCCGCGACCGCAGGCCGCGGCGGTGGGATTTGCAATACTCTATTGTCATTTACGCTGTTGCGCCTACAACAAATTGCACCGCATATATGCCGCAATTATTCAAAAGTTATAAGCCCGGAGGCCCCGCAGGGCAGGCATATGCCCTCTTCGGTGGGCAGGCCCAGCTCGTAAGCCTCGGTTGTTCCGCCTGCGCCCTTAAAGGCGAGCGTAAGTATATTTTTAAGCACCGTGGGCTGAAGGCCTGTAGTGTAGCTGTTTATAAGCACAAACAGCGGCTTATCTGAGAGCACCTGCGCGCATGAGGCCACAAAGTCGAAGATGTCGTCCTCTATCTTCCACATCTCGCCGCCGGGGCCGCGCCCGTAGCTGGGCGGATCCATTATTATGCCGTCGTAGCGGTTGCCGCGGCGTATTTCCTTTTTTACAAACTTGAAGCAGTCGTCAACAATGTAGCGTATGCCGCTTTCTATGCCCGAAAGCCGCGCATTGCGCCCCGCGCGCTCCACCATGCCCTTGGCGGCGTCTACGTGCGTGACCAAGGCGCCGCTCTTTGCGCATGCCACCGAGGCGCCGCCCGTATAGGCAAACAGGTTTAAAACCTTCACCTGTCCAGCGGGGTCAGACTGTCTGCGGCGCTCTATCAGCGCGCGCATGCCGTCCCAGTTGGCGGCCTGTTCGGGGAACAGCCCTGTATGTTTAAAACCCATAGGCTTTACTATAAATTTAAGGTCGCGGTAGGTGACTACCCACTCTTCGGGCATAGGCCTGCGGTATTCCCAGCCCCCGCCGCCCTTGCTGCTGCGGCGGTACACGGCGTTTATGCCCTCGTATGAATACAGATCGCGCGAAGAGCGCCATATGACCTGCGGGTCGGGACGGAGGAGCACCACGTCGCCCCACCTTTCAAGCTTCATGCCGTCGCCCGTCGCAAGTATTTTATAGTCCTGCCACTTATCCGCTGTTTTCATGTGCAGAATTATATAA
>ERZ1090869.846-NODE-847-length-15143-cov-56.837487_pt1 | contig 15143 bp, 12 predicted proteins | sample MGYA00478474_ERZ1090869 | MGnify/ENA primary metagenome ERZ1090869 (study PRJEB33644, sample SAMEA5815748) | chicken gut metagenome | biome: Chicken; feature: Gastrointestinal Tract; material: Caecum | place: Ireland | collected 2019-01-01 | study: A study of the... | reverse complement strand
ACTTCACTCATGCCAGACCCTGCAAACCATTTTGCGAAAAATACTTGACACTACCGTTTTTTGCGCCTGAAAACATAGAAGCACTATATGTAGTAGTTGGTGATTATTCTATACCGATATATTGTATTTTGCCGAAGAGATGCGTAGTAAAGGAATCTCCTCTAACCGAACGCAGGTAGTGAGATGTACATCCGCCGCCGCACTCGGGTGGTGGGCAGTTTCCCGGACGGCAACTCCGCCCTCATGCTGGTCTGCGCCCGACTGCGCCATGTGGCCGGCACCCAATGGGGCAACAATTTCCCTGTATGTGTCCCGTCCATCCGCACATGACATGTCGGCTGGACGGGACTTTTTTGACGGTCTGGGGAGGCTCTCATACAGGGAGCCTCCCGTTGGCATTTAGGAAATAGGGGTTACTTGTTCTTGCTGCGGGCCTTCATCCGCTGCTCGTGGTTCAGGATCTGCTTGCGGATGCGCAGGCTCTTGGGGGTGACCTCCAGCAGCTCGTCCGGGGCCAGGAACTCCAGGCAGCCTTCCAGGCTCAGCCGGCTGATGGGCACCAGGCGCAGCGCGTCGTCCGAGCCGGAGGCGCGGGTGTTGGTCAGGTGCTTGGTCTTGCAGACGTTGACGTCCACGTCCTCGCCGGTGGGGGTGTAGCCGATGACCATACCCTCGTAGACTTTTTCGCCGGGGCCGATCAGCAGGGTGCCCCGCTGCTGGGCGTTGTACAGGCCGTAGGTGACCGAGTCGCCGGTCTCGAAGCTGACCAGGGAGCCGGTGGAGCGGTTGGTGATCATGCCGGCCCACAGGTCGTAGCCGTCAAAGATCTGGTTGATGACGCCTTCGCCGTGGGTGTCGGTGAGGAACTGGTTGCGGTAGCCGAACAGGCCGCGGCTGGGCATACGGAACACCAGCCGCACCCGGCTGTCGCCCAGGGCGTCCATCTGCTGCAGCACAGCCTTGCGCTGGCCCAGGCCGGTCATGACGGCGCCCTGGTACTGGGTGGGCACGTCGATGACCACCTGTTCCATAGGCTCGTAGGTCTTGCCGTCGATGACCTTGGTCAGGACGTGCGGGGGCGAGACCTGCAGCTCGTAGCCTTCCCGCCGCATGGTCTCGATCAGGATGGACAGGTGCATCTCGCCGCGGCCCATGACCCGGAACGAGTCGGTGGTGGCGGAGTCCTCCACCCGCAGGGCCACGTCCTTGAGCAGCTCGCGGTGGAGCCGGTCGCGGATCTGGCGGCTGGTGACGTACTTGCCTTCGCGGCCGGCCAGGGGGCTGTCGTTGACCGAGAAGGTCATCTCCACGGTGGGGTCGTTGATCTTGACAAAGGGCAGGGGCTCCACCTTGGCGGGGTCGCACAGGGTGTTGCCGATGGTGACGTCGGGCAGGCCCGAGAAAGCCACGATGTCGCCGGCGGTGATGTTGTCGCAGGGGACGCGGCCGTTGGCCTGGAAGTCGTACAGCTTGGTCAGGCGGCCCTTCATGCGGACCGACGGGTCGTGCCAGTCGCAGACCACCACTTCCTCGCCCACGCGGCAGGTGCCGTTCTGGATGCGGCCGATGCCGATGCGGCCCACAAAGTCATTGTAGTCGATGGAGGACACCAGCATCTGGAAGGGGGCGTCCGGGTCCCCCTCGGGGGGCTCGATGGTGTCCAGGATGGTGTCGAACAGGGGCACCAGATCGGTGCCGGGGACGTCGGGGTCCAGGCTGGCGGTGCCGGCCCGGCCGCAGCAGTAGACCATGGGGCACTCCAGCTGCTCGTCCGAGGCGCCCAGGTCCATCAGCAGGTACAGCACCTCGTCCACTACTTCTTTGATGCGGGCGTCGGGGCGGTCGATCTTGTTGATGACCACCACCAGGCTCAGGTTCTGCTGCAGGGCCTTCTGCAGCACGAAGCGGGTCTGGGGCATACAGCCCTCGGCGGCGTCCACCAGCAGGACCACGCCGTTGACCATTTTCAGCACCCGCTCCACTTCGCCGCCAAAGTCGGCGTGGCCCGGGGTGTCCACGATGTTGATCTTGACGCCCTTGTAAGTGCAGGAGCAGTTCTTGGCCAGGATGGTGATGCCGCGCTCACGCTCGATGTCGCCGCTGTCCATGACGCGCTCGGCCACCACCTGGTTGTCGCGGAAAGCGCCGCTCTGGCGGAGCATGGCGTCCACCAGGGTGGTCTTGCCGTGGTCAACATGGGCGATGATGGCCACGTTGCGCAGATCGTTACGAATCATACAAATCAAACCTCTCTATTATACAACGACATGGTTCTATGACGGATATTTCAACCGTATTAGTGTAAATCATAGGAGGGCGTTTGTCAAGATTATCTAAAAAATTATTCGGCATTTCGGCGTTTTGACAGGAAGGGCGTCCTCCGGTAAAAAACCGGTGCGCAGAGCACCGACAGCACCTCGGTCACCGGGAAGGTCAGCCAGACATACGTCAGCCCTGCGAAGTGGAACGCCCAGGCCAGGGGCACCAGCAGCACCACCTGCCGCAGCACGGTGACAAAGAGGCTCTGCCCGCTCTGGCCGGTGCCCTGGAAAAAGACGGTGAGCATCATGGCAACACCGGCGGGCAGGAAGCTGAGGCAGATGATCCGCAACGCCGGCACGCCGGTCTCCAGGATGGACGGGCTGGCCGAAAAGATGCGGAGCAGAGCCTGGGGCGCCAGCAGGAACACCGCGGTGGCCGCGGCCATGACCGCCTCCGAGATGCCCACCGCCCAGCGCAGGGTCTCCCGGACGCGGCCTTCGGCCCCGGCGCTGTGGTTGAAGCTGAGCACCGGCACGATGACCTGCTGCAGCCCCATGAGAGGGATGAAAAAGAAGGTCTGCAGTTTGTAGTAGATCCCCAGCACGGTGACGGCGTCCTCGGTGAACTGCTTGAGGATCAGGTTCAGGCCCACAATGTATAAAGTATAGAGGGACTGCATGGCGATGGGGGCCAGGCCGCTGCGGTAGATCCCGGCGCACAGGTGCAGGCGCACCCGGCCGGTCAGATCGCAGCTGCGGCAGACCGCCCCCAGGGTGATGGCCATGGCGGCCCACTGGCCGATCACGGTGGCCAGGGCCGCCCCCGTCACCCCCATGGCCGGCGCGCCCAGCCAGCCGAAGATCAGGATGGGGTCTAGGGTGCATCTGAAAACTCCCTAACGCTGTCCAATTCTACCAAAAAGGCGCATCTGCCGCGTTGCATTCGCTTGCATTCCACAAAGGAGTGCGGCGCTCATGCGCCTTGCATCTGCACCTTTCTGGCGAATTGTTCAGCATTTTTGACTTCTCAGATACACCCTAGGACGATGTTGAGAGCGGCTCCCGTCACCTGGGCCAGCATGGGGACGAAGGTGTTGCCCCGGGCCTGCAGGATCTTGGTGCAGTGGGACTCCACAAATAACCCCAGCGACCCCGCCAGTACCACCCGGGCGTACTGGACGCCCTGCTGCCGGACCAGGGGCTGGTCCGACGAGAGGGCAAAGTAGCCCTGCAGGGCGGCCAGGGTCACACAGGCGAACAGGGCAAAGTCGAACACCCCCAGCCACAGGCCGCTTTTGATGGCGTCCCGCTGGGCGGCGGTGTCGCCGCTGCCGTCCATCCGGGCGATGAGGATGCCCAGGCCGGTCCCGGCGCCGGTGGCCAGGGCCGTGGCCAGCTGCTGGATGGGAAAGACCAGGGACAGGGCCGTCAGGCCGGTGAGGGAATATTGGGCTACAAAGTAGCTGTCGACGATGTTGTAAACGGACTGGATCAAAAGTGCCAGCATCACAGGCGGGGAAAGCCGGAAAAGCAGCTTCCCGATGGGCATGTCACCCATAACGTTCCATCTCCTTTCCCGCATAGGATAAGGGATGGAGCAACTCCACTGTCAAGCTCCTTTTTGCGTTTTTTCTTTCAGATGGGCCCGCACCTCGCAGGCGTAGTCGTCCATGTAAGGGAAGAGCTGCAGCCCCAGCTCCTCGGCGTAGACGGCGTCGGCCTCCTCCCCGTGGGCGGCCAGCCAGTCCAGCAGGGGAGAGAAGTCGGCCCGCTCCTGCCGGATGCGGAGGAGAAAGACGGCGTACCGCCCGGCGATGACCTGCTCCGCCTCCCGCCAGACCTGGCGGACCACCGGGGGGCTGTCCTTCTGGGCCTCGATGCGGTAATAGCTCTGCTCCATAAAAGGCTCCTTTCGGCAGGCGGGGTTTCGGCGTTTTGACGGAAAGAAGGCTCCGATTTTGGCGGAAAAGAAAGCCCCTTTTGTGGTACAATGAAATCAGTACAGGATCAAATGACCATCCCCGGGCCACGCCGCGGGGAGGAGGGAGGCAAGCAGCGATGAAGCTCACATTTTTAGGCGCGAACCATGAAGTTACGGGCAGCTGTACCCTGCTGGAGACGGGCGGGCTGCATTTCCTGATCGACTGCGGCATGGAGCAGGGCAAGGATGTCTACGAGAACCAGCCCCTGCCCATCGTTCCCGGGGAGATCGACGGGGTGCTGCTGACCCACGCCCACATCGACCACAGCGGCCACCTGCCCCTGCTGGCCAAACAGGGCTACCGGGGCAGGATCTACGCCACCCGGCCCACCTGCCGCCTGTGCGACATCATGCTGCGGGACTCCGCCCACATCCAGGAGTCGGAGGCGGAGTGGAAAAACCGCAAGAACGCCCGCGCCGGCCTGCCCCCGGTGGAGCCGGATTACACCATCGAGGACGCCGAGACCGCCGTCAGCCTGTTCGTCGGGGTGGATTATGGCCGGAAAGTGGAGCTTGCCCCCGGGGTGGAGGCCCGTTTTACCGACGTGGGCCACCTGCTGGGCTCGGCCAGCATCGAGCTCTGGGTCACCGAAGGGGACAAGACCACCAAGCTGGTCTTTTCGGGGGACATCGGCAACCTGAACCAGCCCATCCTGAAAGACCCCACCTACCTGACCGAGGCGGACTATGTCATCATGGAGTCCACCTACGGCGACCGCAGCCACCCGCCCCGCCCCGATTACATCCGGGAGCTGGTGGAGATCCTGCAGCGCACCTTTGACCGGGGCGGCAACGTGGTCATCCCCAGCTTTGCGGTGGGCCGCACCCAGGAGCTGCTCTATTTCATCCGCGAGATCAAGGAGAAAAACCTGGTGACCGGCCACGGCAATTTCCCGGTGTACATCGACAGCCCCCTGGCCATCGAGGCCACCCGCATTTTCCGGGACACCGACGAGTCCTGCTTTGACGCCGAGACCCAGGCCCTGCTGGACGCCGGCACCGACCCCATCGCGTTCCCGGGGCTGCGGGTCAGCATCACCAGCGACGAGTCCCGGGCGATCAACGCGGACACGACCCCCAAGGTCATCCTTTCGGCCAGCGGGATGTGCGACGCCGGCCGCATCCGCCACCACCTGAAGCACAACCTCTGGCGGAAGGAATGCACCATCCTCTTTGTGGGCTACCAGGCGGTGGGCACCCTGGGCCGCGCTCTGGTGGAAGGGATCGACGGGGTCAAGCTGTTCGGTGAGGAGATCGAGGTGAAGGCCGAGATCGCCCAGATGGGCGGCATGTCGGGCCACGCCGACCGCGAGGGCCTGCTGCAGTGGATCGGCTCCTTTGACCCCAAGCCCCGGCGGGTCTTTGTCAACCACGGCGACGACGCGGTGGAGGACCTCTTTGTGGACACCCTGCAAAGCCTGGGCTACACCGCCTGCGCCCCCTACAACGGCGCCCAGTGGGCCCTGGGGGCCGACGGCGCGGTCTGCCTCAGCGAGGGCAGCCGGGAGCGGGCGGCGGCCAAGGCTGCGGCGCCCGCCCTCAGCCGGGCCCAGGCGGTGTTCCAGCGGCTGGTCAGCGCCGGCCGCCGCCTGATGCGGGTTATCGAGCACAACGAGGGCGGGGCCAACAAGGACCTTGCCAAATTTGCCGACCAGATCAACGCCCTGTGCGACAAGTGGGACCGATAAAGCGTGTCTTGCGACACGCTCTAGGGGGAACCCATTTCTACCCGCATACGCGGGATAGAAATTCCTTCCCCCTAATCCTCTTGCGCTTAGCCGGTTTTCGCGGCGCGTGAACGCTTGCGAAAATCGGAGCGCTGCGCCAGCGGTGGCTCGCTGCTTCGTCCACTGGACGCGCTTCGCCGCCGCTGCCCCTGGGGACAAAATTTGCCGTCGAACCGCGCACTCGGCCCGCAGGGCCTCGCACACTCTCTCCGTCAAATTTCCCTGGAGGTGTCCCATCTGTCGGCACTTGTCCGCCAGATGGGACTTGATTTGGACAGATAAAGCGTTATTTCCGGGTCAGCTCGTCCAGGTTCTGGGTGTAGCAGGGCAGGCAGTGCTCCATGAACCAGTCCGCCTCGGGGCAGGCCATGTCGGCCAGGGCTTTCTTCTGCTGGGCCAGGGCGGCATCAAACTCGTGGTTGCCGCTGCGGGCCTCCTCCATGCACTTGATGAGGGCCGACAGCCGGTCGGCCGCCTTCAGCAGTTTGCGCTCGGGTGCGGTCAGCAGGTCCCCGGTGATGTAGGGGGTGACCTCCTCCTCCAGCTCGGGGGGCAGCATGGAGGCCATGGCGGCCGCGCTCTCCCGCTCGATGGCCTTATAGGCGTCCCGCAGCACCTCGCTGCGGTATTTGACCGGGGTGGGCATATCCCCGGTGATGATCTCGGGGGCGTCGTGATACAGGGCCGCCACCGCTACCGTCTTGGGGCGGCAGGGGGTGCCGGTGTACCGCCGTGCGATCAGGCAGAGGGTGTGGGCCAGCAGGGCGGTGTCGCAGGTGTGCTCGCTGAGGGACTCGGCCCGGGTGGAGTGCATCAGGCTCCAGCGTGTGATGTACTTCATGCGGGCCAGCAGGGCATTGAAGGGATACAACATGGCAATAACCTCCCGGCCGGCGGCGCAGCGGCGCGCTGCCGGCCTTTTTGTACCCAAAATACCCCTCTTTGGGGCGTCTGTCAAGGGCGCGGCAAACTTCGCCCTTTCCTTGCAGGGGCAAACATGGTATACTGTCTGAGATAAAAAGCTAGAAAAGAGGGAAGCTATGGACATGGCAAATCTGTCCCGGCGGCCGCGGCTGCGGCAGAAACGGGACCGCTTTTGGCTGACGGTGGGCCTGTGCGCCCTGACGGCGGCTTTGATCTTTCTGCCCTTCCAGATCATCGACGGCGGGTTTTTCCACTATGCCGGGGATTTCAACGGCCAGCAGATCGGCTTCTACCGGTATATGAACGGCTTTGTCAAAGGGCAGGGCTACCCCGACGGCCTGGCCAGCGCGGGCGGCCAGCGCCTGCCCTCCAACACCTTCTCCTGGGCCACCGACCTGGGCAGCGGGGTGATGAACGCCTATTCGTTCTACCTGTACGGGTCGCCCTTTTTCTGGCTGTCCACCCTGTTCCCCCAGAGTTGGATGCCCTACCTGATGTGCCCGCTGCTGGTGCTCAAGTTTGCGGTGGCGGGGGGCGGCGCCTACCTGTATATGCGCCGCTATGTGAAACACCTCGACTACGCCGTGCTGGCGGCCTGCCTGTATACCTTTTCGGGGTTTGGGATCTACAACATCTTTTTCAACCACTTCATCGACGTGGTGGCCCTGTTCCCCTGGATGCTGTGGGCCCTGGATGAGTGCATCTACAGCGGCCGCCGGGGGCTGTTCGCCTTTTTTGTGGCCGTCAACCTGTTGAACAACTATTTCTTCTTTGTGGGGCAGGTGGTGTTCCTCATCATCTACTTTGCCTGCAAGGTCTCCGCCGGGGAGATCCGGCTGACCCGGGGGCTGTTCGGCACCCTGGCCTGGGAGAGCCTGCTGGGGGTGGCGCTGGGCTGCCTGCTGGTGTGGCCGGCCTTTTTGTCCCTGCTGCAAAACCCGCGCACCACCGACATCTCGTCGGGGTGGGGCTTCTTGACCTACTCAAAGGTCCAGCAGTATCTGGCCATCCTGGTCAGCTGGTTCATGCCGCCGGACTCGCCCTATATCGTCTCCATCTGGTCGGAGGGCACCATCAAGTGGACCAGCATGACCGCCTACCTGCCCCTGTGCAGCCTGGCCGGGGCGGTGGCCTACTGGCGGTCCCGGCAAGGGGACGGCAGCAAGCGGATCATCGCGGTCTGCGCCCTGTTCGCCCTGGTGCCGGTGCTGAACAGCGCCTTTTATGCCTTCAACGCCAGCTACTACGCCCGGTGGTACTATATGCCGGTGCTGATCCTGGCGGCCATGACGGTGAAAGCCTGGGAGGACCCGGACACCGACCTGGAGCGCCCCACCGCTCTGGTGGCCTGGCTGATGATCGCCACCCTGGCCTTTGCCCTGGTGCCGGTGAACGACGGGGAGAGCTGGTCCCTGGGCGTGGCCGAAAACCCGGAGCAGTACCTGGCGGTGCTGGCCTTCGGGCTGGCGGGGCTGGTCCTCTACCACGCCATTGCCCGCTGTCGGGAGGACCCGAAGATCTTCTGCCGCCGGATGCTGGGGGCGGTGCTGGCTTTCAGCTGCGTGTTCGGCATCGTGCACATCGGCATCGGCAAATTTGGCCAGTGGAACTACGACAGCGACCTGGTGGAACAGTACCAGGCGTCCGTCGCCCTGCAGGACCACTTCCCCGAAGGGGACTGGCGGATCGACACCTACAACGCCCACGACAACCTGGGCCTGTGGATGGACAAGAGCTGCATGCAGTTCTTTGACAGCACGGTGGCCCCCAGCATTCTGAGCTTTTATTCCTCCCTGGGCTTCACCCGGGACGTCCGCAGCAACCCCGAAGCCTATTACTACCAGCTGCGGGGGCTGCTCAGCGTCCGGTTCACCATCATGCCCGAGGCCGAGCGGGCCAATTTTGAGGCGGAGGCCGTGCCCGGCTGGACCTATTACGACACCATCGAGGGCTTTGCCCTGTACGAAAACGACAACTACCTGCCCATGGGCTTCACCTACGACTACTACGTGACCGAGGAGCAGCTGGACAGCCAGATCACCCAGGACGCCTGCGCCCTGCTGGTGCGGGCCCTGGCCCTTTCGGAGGAGGACATCGCCCGGTACGGCCGGTACCTGACCCCGCTGCCCGGGGACCAGATGCTGGATTTCAGCTATGAGCGGTATCAGCAGGACATCGCCGACCGCCGGGCGTCGGCGTGCAGCAGCTTCACCATGACCAACTCGGGCTTCAGCGCCGAGATCCAGCTGGAAAAGCCCAACCTGGTCTTTTTCTCGGTGCCCTACGACGACGGCTTCACCGCCTATGTAGGCGGGCAGGAGGCCGAGATCCTCCGGGTGGACAACGGCATGATGGCGGTGCTCTGCCCTGCCGGCTGGAGCCGCATCGACTTTGTCTATTCGCCCGCAGGGCTGCCCCTCAGCCGGACCGTCACCCTGGTGGCCCTGCCCATCTGGCTGGCCTACACCGGCTGGAACCTCTGGCGGAGGAAAAAGCGCACCCACGTATTATGACCCAAACCGACCCAAAGGGGCGGCTGCCCGTGCTGGTATCATGCACAGCGGCAGCCGCCCCTTTGGGACAGGGAGCGAAAAAAGAAAGCGAGCGTCCGTCAGGCCGCGGCCCGCCGGGCCCCGGCGCGGGCCAGCCCCGCCGCCAGCAAAAAGCCGGCCGGCGCGCTGACGAAACTGGCGAGGTAAAAGCCGCTGTACCCCCACAGGGGCACCAGCAGGACGCAGGCCAGCAGGTCGAGGGCGGTGCCCCCCAGGTTGGAGGCCAGGTACAGCCCCATCTGCTGGCGGCCCCGCAGGCTGGCCTCCTGGAAGTGCTTCATGGCGGTGAAAGCGTAGACGATGGCCTGGCGGCTGAGCAGCAGCGCGCCATAGGCGATGGCGCCGCCGTCGCTGGTGAAGAGCCGCAGCATGGGCCGGGCGAACAGGATGCAGCCGGCCGTCACCGCCAGCGCGTAGAGCAGCATGATGCCGCGTGCCTGCCGCACCCCCTCCCGGACCCGGGCATCCTGCCGGGCAGCGGTGTTCTGGGCGATGAAAAAGACCAGGGACTGGGTGAAGCCGTAGACCGGCATCAGCAGCAGGCTGGACATCTTGTTGGCGCAGGAAAAGCCGGCGATGGCCGCCACCCCGATGCCCCCCAGCAGCCCCTGCTTGACCATGCTGCTCACCGGCGCGCTGGCCTGCTGGATGGCGCTGGGGGCCGCCAGCCGGAACACCTCCCCCAGGCAGCGGCGGTCCAGCATGAAAAAGCGGAACGGTCCGGTCAGCAGGGTGCGGCGCAAATACCACAGCATGAACAGGCACCCCGCCACCTGGGAGAGGGCGGTGGCCGCCGCCGCGCCCGCCACCCCGAAGGGCCCCACCCAGGCGAGGTCCAGCAGGACGTTCAGCACCGAGGTGGCCAGCACGGCGTACAGGGGCGTTTTCGAGTTGCCGCAGGCCATCACCAGCTGTTTGGACAGGTCGTAGACCATCAGGAAGGGCAGCCCCGCCAGGTAAAAGCGGATGTACTCCGCCGCCTGGGGCAGGATCTCGGCGGGGGTGCGGATCAGGCGCAGCAGCCATTCCGCCCCTGCCAGCCCGGCCCCCGCCATGCACAGCCCCAGCACCGCGTCGATGGCCAGCAGGTTGTAGACCGCCGCCGACAGCTCCTCCGGGGCGGCGGTGGGCCGCCGGGCAGCCAGCAGCAGGCCGCCGCCCAGCTCCATCCCGCCCGATACAAAGAGGAACACCATCAACACTGTGGATGCGTTGGACACCGCCGCCAGGGCGCCCGCGTCCAGGCACAGCCCCACGATCATGGTGTCGGCCACCGCATAGAGCTGGGTGGCCACCATCGTCAGGATGATGGGCCCCGCAAAGCGCAGCAGCGCCGGGCGCACCGGCCCGGCCAGCAGGGCGTTTTCGGTTTGGGATTTGTTTTGCGACATGGTTTCACCTTCCGGTTGCAAAATGGAGTGGATTCTGGTATGCTGGGTCTATCATAAACCATCCAGCAGCTGGATAGTCAAGAGGCAAAAGCATGAAAGAGACCTACCTGCGGACGGCGGCCTTTGCGGTGCTGGCCGGCGTGAACAAAAAGACCCTGCACTATTACGACGAGATCGGCCTGTTCCGGCCCGCCTATGTCAACGAAAAGGGCTACCGGTTTTATTCCCCCTTCCAGCTGGACCGGCTGGCCCTGATCGTGACCCTCAAGGACCTGGGGGTGCCCCTGAAGGTGATCGGGGAATACCTGAACGGCGGCGACCTGGCCCGGGTGGACCAAATCCTGACCTGCCAGAGCCGGGAGCTGGACCGCCGCATCGCCCAGCTGACCCGGCGCAGGGCCCTGCTGGAGACGCTGCGCCGGCAGAACCGGGCGTTTCTGGACGGGTGCGGCAAGGGCCCGCAGCGGCTGTATCGGGAGCCGGAGCGCATTGCCGTGCTGATGGACCGGGCCGAGATGGAGAGCAGCCGGGTCCTGATCGTCAACTACCTGACCGACGGCCCCGGCACCGGCCTGTGTGGGGAAGGGGAGGAGCGCTTCCTCTACCAGAAGCGGGCGGACGGGCCAATCCTGGTCCCCGGCGGGGAGTACCTCTGCCTGTACGAGATGGTGCAGGGCCACCGGGTCTGGGACTGGCTGGTCAGCCGCCGGCAGCAGCTGCAGGACTGGGCCGCCGCCCACGGCCTGCGGCTGGACGGTCGTGCCTTCGTGGAATTTGGCGACCTGGCCGTGAACGAAGGGGACGGCAGGGGCCCCGAGCCCCGCTCCATCCGGATGCGCATATGTGAGCCTGATTCATCTTCCTGCACGGATGGGTGAAAAGATATATCTTGACTTTACGGCGGTAAATTGTATAATGCAATCAAACCGATGAGGCGAAAGAGACCCTGCAGCAAGCGCATCCAGAGAGCCCGGCATGGTGAAAGCGGGCGGCGCGTGGCAGCGGTTATGGGTCGCCGAGGGCCGGGCGAACGGGGCAAGCCCCCAGTAGCTTAGGACGGGTGTCTCCCGTTACAGGGCAGGGGAGTGTTGGCTCCCCGCGAGAGGCTCTGCGCTGAGGCAGGGCAAACAAGGTGGCACCGCAGAATCGAATGTTTCGATCCTGTCCTTGTGGTAAAACACGGGGACGGGTCGTTTTGCTGTATGGCCCGTTCCGCACAAAAGCGGGGCGGGCCTTTTTTGCTGGGCGCCGCTCCCACACAAGAAAGGAGCTTGACCCATGAAACACACTGAGATGATCTCCCGCCGCAGCTTTCTGCAGGCCGCTGCCCTGACGGCCGCCTGCTCCGCCCTGGCCCTGACCGGCTGCGGGTCCTCTTCTTCGGCGGCTTCCTCCGCCGCCGGCGCGGCTTCCGCCCAGGAGGGCGCCGCCGTCTACAAGGTGGGCATCGTCAACTATGTGGACGACGCTTCCCTCAACCAGATCGTCGCCTCTCTGGAGGCCCGCCTGGACGAGGTGGGGGCCGAGCGGGGCGTCACCTTCAACTATGCCGACTACTACGCCAACGCCCAGGCCGACCAGTCCAACCTGAACCAGATCGGCGCGGACCTGGTGGCCGACGAGGTGGACGTCATCGTAGCGGTGGCCACCCCATCCGCCTCCACCATGCTGGCCGCCGTGGAGGACACCGACATCCCGGTCATCTACTCGGCGGTCACCGACCCGGTGGGCGCGGGCTTCGACGGCCTGCCCAACATCACCGGCACCTCCGACGCGCTGAACACCGAGGCCATCATGAACCTGATCCTCTCCATCAACCCGGACCTGGACCAGCTGGGCCTGCTGTACGACCTGGGGCAGGACTCGTCCACCCAGGCCATCGCCGACGCCAAGGCGTTCTGTGACGAGCACGGCATCCGCTACATCGAAAAGAACGGCACCAACACCGCCGAGGTCCAGATGGCGGTGGAGGCCCTGGCGGCTTCGGGGGTCAAGGTGGTGTTCACCCCCACCGACAACACCATCATGACCGCCGAGCTGGCCATTTACGAGACCATGATCGAGGCGGGCATCCAGCACTTTACCGGTGCGGACAGCTTTGCCCTGAACGGCGCCTTTGTGGGCTACGGCGTGGACTACGTCCAGCTGGGCGAGGCCACCGCCGACATGGTGGTGGAGCTGCTGTGCGACGGCAAGACGATCGCCGACCTGCCCTACCGCACCTTCGACAACGGCACCGCCACCATCAACACCGAGACCTGCGCGGCCCTGGGCCTGGACCTGGAGACGGTCAAGACGGCCTTTGAGCCCTACTGCACCGCCATCGAGGAGCTGGTCACCGCGGAAGAGTTTGAATGACAACGGTCCGCGCCCGCCGCCGCCCGGCCGGGGCGGCCTGGAAGATACACTTGTGAGGAGATCCCATGCTGGCTAGTATTTTTTCGATCAATGTCCTGCAGTCGGCCCTGGAGCTGGGCTGCATCTACGCGCTGGTGGCGCTGGCGCTGTTTTTGAGCTATTCCATTTTGAACATCGCCGACCTGTCCACCGACGGATGTTTCACCCTGGGCTGCGCGGTCTGCTGCCAGGTGGCCGTGGCCGGCCATCCGGTGCTGGCCCTCTTCGCCGCCATGGCGGCGGGGGTGCTGTCCGGTTTCATCACCGCCTTTCTGCAGACCAGGCTGGGGGTGGAAAGCATCATGGCCGGCATCATCGTCAACACCGGCCTGTACACCATCAACCTGGCGGTGATGGGCTTCTCCTCCAACATGAGCCTGGTGCGGGTGGATACGGTGTTCTCCCTGGGCAAGGACCTGCTGGCCTTTGCCGGCGGCTGGTACCAGCTGCTCCTGGTGGCGGCGGTCATCCTGATCGCCTGTGTGCTGATGGTCCGCTTCCTCGGCACCCGGCTGGGCCTGTCCATCCGGGCCACCGGCGACAACGCCGCCATGGTCCGCGCCTCCAGCATCGACCCGGGCTACACCATCATGGTGGGCCTGTGCATCTCGGGCAGCCTGACCGCCCTGTCCGGCGCCCTGCTGGCCCAGTACCAGAAGAGCTGCGACATCAACGTGGGCACCGGCATGGTGACCATCGCCCTGGCCTCCCTCATCATTGGCGAGACCCTGCTGGGCAAGCGCTCGATGATCCTGCGGGTGAGCGGCGTGGTCTTTGGCAGCTGCCTGTACCGTTTCATCGTGGCGGTGGCCTTGCGGTTCAACGTGCCCGCCGCGGCCATGAAGCTGGTCTCGGCCCTGATCGTGGCGGTGGCCATCTCGATGCCCGCCATCCGCCAGAAGATTGCCTTTGAAAAGCGCAAGCAGGAGGCCCGCCTCCGCCACGCCCAGACCCACGGCAAAAAGGAGGCAGTCTGATGCTGATGCTGGAAATGAAGGGTGTCCGCAAGACCTTCAACCCGGGCACCGTGAACGAAAAGGTGGCGCTGGACGGCGTCGACCTGGCCCTGGAAAAGGGCGATTTCGCCACCATCGTGGGCTCCAACGGCGCGGGCAAATCCACCCTGTTCAACGCCATCACCGGCGGCTTCATCGCCGACGAGGGCTGCATCGTCCTGGGCGGGGAGGACATCACCTTCACCCCCGAGTTCAGGCGCAGCAAGGTGATCGGCCACCTGTTCCAGGACCCCCTCAAGGGCACCGCCCCCAACATGACCATCGAGGAAAACCTGGCCCTGGCCTATCTGCGGGCGGGCACGGCCCAGCGGGCCTATTTCTCCCGCATCTCCCGCAAGGACAAGGAGCTGTTCCGGGAGCGCCTGGCCCTGCTGGGCATGGGCCTGGAGGACCGGATGAAGCAGCCGGTGGGCCTTTTGTCGGGCGGCCAGCGCCAGGCGCTGACGTTGCTGATGGCCACCCTCGTCACCCCCAAGCTGCTGCTGCTGGACGAGCACACCGCCGCCCTTGACCCGGCCACCGCCGACAAGGTGCTGGAGCTGACCAGGAGCATCGTGGCCGGGCAGGGCATCACCTGCCTGATGGTCACCCACAATATGCGCCAGGCGCTGGAGCTGGGCAACCGCACCCTGATGATGAACGGCGGCAAGATCGTCTTTGACGTCCGGGGCGAGGAGCGCAGCAAGATGACGGTGGACGACCTGCTGGAACGCTTCCGCCAGCGCGCCGGCGAGGAGCTGGACAACGACCGCATCCTGCTCAGCAAAGTGGAAAAACCGTAAACGAGCAACCCCGGAAGGGCGACATACAGAAAAATACCCCGGTGGACCAAAGCAGCAAGTGAACAGGTCCGTAAAAAGTAGACAATAGACAAAAAACCTCCCCGTGTAGGAT
>ERZ1090869.845-NODE-846-length-15146-cov-6.079186_pt1 | contig 15146 bp, 14 predicted proteins | sample MGYA00478474_ERZ1090869 | MGnify/ENA primary metagenome ERZ1090869 (study PRJEB33644, sample SAMEA5815748) | chicken gut metagenome | biome: Chicken; feature: Gastrointestinal Tract; material: Caecum | place: Ireland | collected 2019-01-01 | study: A study of the... | reverse complement strand
GGTCTTGCGCCCGACCTTCAGCACGGGCAGCTTGCCCCAGTCCACCAGCTTCCGCATGGTATTCCTGCCGATACCCGTACATTCCGCCGCTTCCTCTATGGTAAATCCCATTTTGACTGTGTTCATTCTCTCGACCTCCCTATTGGAATACTTATTTTGCAACTTCCGCATTGTTATTATACTTATATTGCTATTATTTGTCAACTCGTTTTAAGCCTATTCAATAAATTTTTATAAAGAAATGCGTAAAATAGGGTTGCAAAATCAATCTGTTTGTGCTATGATGGTACTCGTTAGGAGGTGAAAGCCTTGAATGAAAGGAAAATGCTTACCGCAAAAGAGGTAGGGCTGCGGATCAAGGAACGGAGAAACGAACTGAAAATCTCCATGCCCGAACTCGGCAGGCGTGTGGGCGTGAACAAATCCACCATTCAGCGGTATGAAACAGACGGGGTAAATCCCACAAGAAGCATGGTCATCAACGGGCTTGCGGAAGCGCTGCTGACCACTCCCGAATGGCTGACCGGCCTTTCGGAAGAAAAAGAGTATTCCGTCCCGACGCTCTGCGAAAACGAGCTGACGGAGCACATCAGGAAGTATTTGGATACGGTCGCTTCCGCCGTCAAAGGGGACGGGCACCAGCAGCTTATGACAACCTTTCTCGGAAAGCTGATTGACCTCTACACAATCCTGACCTGCTATTTCGCAGACGCAATGGCAGAGGTTGACCGTGTGGCGGAGGACGAAGGCTTGAAGCAATCGCTCAGGCGGTATGCGATTGAGTCTGGAGCGATTACCGAACGGGTATACCGCAAGGAAATGGAACAGCCTATCGAAGATATGAAGCGATTTCTTGACGGGATTTTACATATCTACGATGAGGGACGCACAAAGGTATCCATGGGCGACCTCTTCGGGATAGTGGCGGAAGCCGAAGCACGGCTGTCCGAAAAAGAAAATTCCGTGGCACCTTGACAAAAAAATATGCCGGTTGAAACCAACCGGCGGAAGTGACACAACTTTATTTACGCACACCATATGTCACAGTCCCGAGTGCCACGGATAGGAAGGAGAATTTTTATCTATGGCAAAAGGTTCTGTAAGGAAAAAAGGCAAGAAGTGGTATTACCGCTTTTATATCGAAGATGAAAGCGGCAGGCAGGTACAGAAGGAGTTTGCGGGCACGGAGAGCAAGAGCGAAACGGAAGCCCTGCTCCGCAAGGCGATGGAAGATTACGAAGCCAAAAGGTTTGTAGGCAAGGCGGAAAACATTACCGTAGGCGAAATGCTGGATCTGTGGATTGAGGAAGATTTAAAGCCCAGCAGCCTGAGCAACGGGACGGTCATGGCATACACGGCGGCGGTCAAAAAAATCAAGAAATACCCGATAGGCAGCCGCAGGCTGAAAACGGTCACAGCCGACCATTTGCAGGCGTTTATTGACTTTATGAGCTACGGCGGCACAAACCCGGACGGGACGGCCTCTCCCCCTATGAGCAAGGGATATATGCTCCAGTTCTCTGCGGTGCTGCAAGGGGCGTTCCGCTTTGCGGTGTTCCCGAAACGGCTGATTACCTTCAACCCGATGCAGTATGTACGGCTGCGGGGACAGAAAAAGGAAGCGGACATCTTCTGCGGGGAGGAAGCCGAGGCGGTTTCCCGACCGACCATTACCCACGGGCAATACCTGAAGCTGACCGGCTATCTGAAAGACAGGAAAAACCCTGCGCTGCTGCCCGTACAGATCGCCTACTACACGGGGCTTCGCATTGGCGAGGTCTGCGGCCTGACTTGGCAGGACATCAATCTGGACGAGCAGTACCTGACGGTGCGCCGCAGTATGCGGTACAACGGCACAAGGCACAAGACCGAGATAGGGACGACTAAGCGGAGCAAAGTCCGCACTGTGGACTTCTGTGACACGCTGGCGGAAATCCTGCGGGCGGCGAAGGTGGAGCAGCACAAAAACCGTTTCAAATATGGCGAGCTTTACCACCTGAACTACTATACCGCAGTGAAGGAAAAAGACCGCAGCTACTACGAGGTTTACAGCCTGCCGAGGACGGCGGAAGTCCCTGAAGGGTACAAGGAATTATCCTTTGTCTGCGTCAGGCCGGACGGGATGTTTGAAAGCGCCGGGGCGGTCGGTCAGGTATGCCAGAAGGCGAGGAAACAGGTCGAGGGGCTTGAAGATTTCCACTTCCATATGCTGCGGCACACCTACACGAGCAACCTGCTGTCGGGCGGGGCAAAGCCCACCGATGTGCAGGAGCTGTTAGGGCACTCCGATGTCAATACCACGATGTCCATTTACGCTCACGCTACAAGGGAAGCGAAGCGTACTTCCGCAAGGCTGCTGGACAAGGTAGTCGGCGGGGCATAAAAACTTTCCCTTGTTTCGGCTCGTAAGGGCAAAAACAAGGGAAAATACATGAAAACCGAGCATTGAGCAGGCGAAATGCCTTGCAAAATCAATGGTTTTAGGAATTTTGAGTTTTTAATCATAATTTAATTATAAGAGAGGTTGTCATGGCTAAAACAGAGAAAAAGCTAATCGCCAACAATAAAAAAGCGTATCACGATTATTTCATCCTGGAAAAATATGAAGCCGGAATCGTGCTCCACGGCACAGAGGTAAAGTCCCTCCGCATGGGGAAATGCAGCATCAAAGAAGCGTTTATCCGGGTAGAATCCGGCGAAATGTTCATCTATGGAATGCACATATCTCCATACGAAAAAGGAAATATCTTCAACAAAGATCCACTGCGGGTGAAAAAACTCCTCCTGCACAAAAAAGAGATTGACAAAATTTTTGGAAAGATGAAAGAGCAGGGAAACACGGTTGTGCCCCTTCAGGTCTACTTCAGCGGCAGTCTGGTAAAAGTAGAGATTGGCCTGGCAAAGGGGAAAAAATTGTATGATAAAAGGAACGATATAGCAAAAAAAGACCAGAAAAGAGAGGCACAGAGAGAATTTAAAGTAAGAAATCTGTAAATTCTTCTAAAAGGGGTCAGTCCCCTTTTAGAAGAATTGTATGAATTTTTTGACTTTTTCTGTGTCTCCGGTAAATACGATTCCATCCATTCCCAGTTTCCTGCCGGCTTCTATATTGTCTTCCAGGTCATCTATGAAGAAGCACTCTTCAGGCTTCAGCCCGTAGGTCTGGAACAGGTAAAGATATATACCGGGATCAGGTTTGACCATTTTGACGGGAGCGGAAAAGACGATTCCGCTGAAATCCCGGAGGACGGGCCACCTGGAGGCCAGGCTGGCAAAATAGGTGGGTGCATTTGAGAGCAGATAGAGGTCTGCTCCTTTTTCTTTTAATTGAGAAATGAGTTCATATGTCTGAGGGATCGGACTGACGTATTCCGGCCATCTGCGGAAAAAATCCCGGACGACAGCCTGCAGGCGCTCTGGAACCTGAGCGGCTGCTGTTTCTATATTTTCTTCATAATCAATAGTGCCCGCATCAAGCGCCTGCCAGTTTCGGTATAGAGCAGGAAGAAGTATATCCATATCCTCCGGTGATGGACAGAACTGCTTCAGGATATAATTTCCATCAAATTTTCCAATTACATTTCCAAAATCAAACACAATATTTTTATACTTCATATGTATTTCCTTTCCGCCGGTGCAGGAGTCCGCTGCATTTGCTTAAAGAGTATCAAAGGTATTTTACCACATATCGGCAGATATTTCAGATTGTTTTGCCCTGCCCTTTCTATACAGGGGCATGCGGCCTGCATAATTAATGAAGACGAGTGGGTAACGAGATTTACTTATCCGGCATAGATATAGAGAAGGAAGCAATATCTCTGCGGCTCTGACAAGTCTGGATAAAGCTTTAAGACTTTTGTAACGGATATGTTGGTTCCCGGGGAATGAGATGGAGGAATAATGATGGAACAGATCATGGATTATATTAAACCTGAGCTGCTTGTGGTGTCAGTTGTGCTGTATTTTGCGGGAATAGGCCTGAAAAAATCTCGTGTTGTACCGGACAAATTTATTCCGCTTATACTGGGCGCGGCAGGCATTGTTATATGTGCCGTATGGGTGATCGCATCCTGCCCGCTGGATACAGGGGCGGATATTGCAATGGGAATATTCACAGCCATTGTGCAGGGAGTGCTGGTGGCCGGACTGAGCACATATGCAAACCAGATCGTCAAGCAGATATGTAAGAAAAACGACAGTAAGACAGATAAAGCAGACTGAGTTGAGAAAAAAGTCTGAGGCGCAGAGGAGTGCTTCTGGAATGGAGGGAAATATATGACGCATATTTTTGTGATTGCCGGACACGGCGCCGGAGATCCGGGCGCGTCCGGAAACGGCTATACAGAAGCGGAGAGAGTGAGAGCACTTGCGGCAAAGATTAAGGCATATGGCGGGGATGCTGTGACCGTGGGCGATACCAGCCGGAACTGGTATGCCGATAATGGGATCAGTACCCTGAGCATATCAAAAAGCTGGCAGATTATCGAACTTCATATGGACAGCGCATCTGCGTCTGCCCGCGGAGGGCATGTGATCATCAATTCCGGTTTTGAACCGGATAAATATGACACGGCTCTTGCAGCATTTATTTCGGGTATCCTGCCCGGAAGGGCTCAGACGATCGTGAAGAGAAATGACCTGGCCAACCCGAAAAGGGCGGCTGCAAAAGGATATCCCTACCGGCTGCTGGAATGCGGATTTATTTCAAATACACAGGACGTGAAAATTTTTAATGAGAAAACGGATGAGATCGCAAAAGGCATTTTGAATGTATTTGGAATCGGGACCTCCGCTTCCGGATCAACAGATACTTCCGGGGAGTCAAAACCGGTATCCGCTACGCCTCAGCCTGATACGTTAAAGGCCGGCCGTCTGGCAGTGGACGGCAAGTGGGGACGGGATACAACTCTTCGTCTGCAGAAAATTTTTGGAACCGTGCAGGACGGTGCGGTATCAAATCAGCGGGCTGAGTACAGACAGCCAGGCTGCTATACCGGGTGGGAGTGGGAGAACGACCCGTCGGGGTATTCCGACCTTATTAAAGCGATTCAGAGGAAAGTCGGCTCCGCTGTGGATGGATGGATCGGACCGGACACTATCAGGGCTATGCAGAAATACTGGGGAACAGTTCAGGATGGGAAGATCAGTGCTGTTTCCGATCTGGTAAAAGCGATCCAGAAGTGGGCGAACAGCCAGGCGGCATAAACCGGCTGCCGCACTGATCACTCAGTGCGGCAGCTGTCTCGGGTGATTTTTTTAAGCAGATCCATCTTCCCGTTTTTGGCAGGACGATTGACCGGGGGATATAATTTCAGGTTCTGTATCCGATCGATCAGGAAGGATGAAATGACGACTGTAATGACAGAAAACATAATCTTTGAAAAAGAAATATAGGTCAGAGAAAGGCCCAACACAACAAGGTCTGTAAAAAGATACGCGCGGGACAAGCGCATGTGGGTAACACGCTGAATGGTGAGGGCCAATGCGTCATCTCCGCCGCTGGATCCTCCCTGCCGTACGATTATGCCAACGCCAATTCCGACAAAAGTTCCTCCACAGACAGCAGCCATCAGTGGATATGCCGATAAATCCGGGAGCATCGGCGGGAATAACTCCCAGATTTTATAGAAAAGCGATACGGATAAAGTCGATATAACTGATATTTTGATGAAATTTCCGCCTAAATATTTAAACGCAGTCAGATAGCAGGCAATATCCAGCACCGGCGTAATATAAGCGGGAGAAATGCCTAGCCAATGGTCTGCTAAAAGCATCAGTCCAATTACTCCGCCTTCTGTGATGCCGGTTTGCTGGTGTATATTATGAATGCCAAAAGAACAGATCATTGCTCCAAGCATAATAAATGCGATTGTTTTGTAAGATAATCCGTCTATTAGTTTTTTGTAAAAAAAAGATAATTGTTTTTCAGCCATAAAAAGCTTTCACTCCTTGTGTTTGTTGTTGTTTAGAGATATAATAAACAATATAGTAACTATAATGTCAAGAGGTGAGCGATGGAAAATTTCTTTTCGATTGGCGAGGTGTCAAAATATCAGAAAATCTCAAAACAAACATTGATTTTTTACGATAAGATCGGTCTGTTTCGCCCTGCCTATGTCGATCCGGATAATGGATACCGCTACTATAGTGTCAATCAGATTGATCATTTAGACACAATTTTAATAATGAAAAAGATAGGATTTTCATTAAATGAAATCAAAGCACTTATGCAGGATTATAATGCTGACAGCAGTTTAATTGCTTTAAAGAAACAGGTTGCCGTTATTGACCGGCAGATTGAAGAACTGCGCCTGATCCGCAGCAGAGTGCTGCACCGGTGTGAGCAAATGGAAGCTTCCAAAGTGTATCACAGAGATGAAAGCGCAGTTATTGTGGAAGATGTGGAAACGCAATATATTCTGTTCAGAGAGGTAGAAAAGCCATATACATTAAAAGAAATCAGCATTGCAACAAAAAAGTGTTTTGCTGATTCTTTTCAAGAACAGTTGCCGATTTTTTTTCAGTCCGGCGTTATCGTCCCCTTTCAGCACATTCAAGAAGGGCGGTTTACAGAAGCGGTAATGGCTTTTTTGCCTATTGAAAAAAATAACAGCGCTCCAAACATAAAGCGTCTCCCGCCTGGAAAATGCGTCAGCATTTACCATGTCGGTGATTATCTTTCGATTGGCCGCTCCTATCAAAAACTGCTGAATTTTTGTGAGACAAATTCTTTGAAAATTTTATCAGATGCATATGAGTTCTGCATAAATGATTACATCACTTCACATGATGAAAATGAGTACATTACTAAAATTATGCTCTATGTCAAATAAAATAAAACATAAAAAATGGAGTATACGGGATTCGAACCCGTGGCCTCCACAATGCGAATGTGGCGCGCTCCCAACTGCGCTAATACCCCATTTTTAACTTTTGGAAACCATCATGTGCGGTTTCCCCATGGAAACAACGGGGCTCGAACCCATGACCTCCCGCTAGTCAGGCGAGCGCTCTCCCAGCTGAGCTATGTTTCCAAGTTCTTAATGAAAAACGGCACCCCATCAGTGCGCCGCGAATGGAGCTGGCGGGAATCGAACCCGCGTCCAAAAACCCATCCCATGTACTTCTACTATCATAGTCCGTTCTTTTTCATTCCCTCTGCCGCACGGAAACGAACATCCTTGCGGGTTCAGTAGCTTCATATTACGCCTGACGGTTCAAAGCTTTGCCGTCATCGTTTCTCACATCTTTGATACCGGATTCCCGATGTGTGAGTGCACCGGGAGCGGCATGCAGCATTTAGGCTGCAGCTAATTCGTAATTATCGTTAGCGTTTAATTTTAATTTTGCGATTTGACGCATCTGCCTGCGGATAGCTTCTCCATCTTCAGGATCCCTGTCGAAACCAGTACAACCCCCTGGCTCTGCGTACAGGCTGATCAAGCTGTACGGATAAAACGTGCCCTGATAACTGCACAATATATAATATAGGTCTGAAAAAGGGAAAAGTCAAGATTTCCTTCAGAAAAATATGGAACAGTTCAGCCCGCGCCATTCGGAAAACCGCACTGCGTGCTTACTGCGGCTGGCGCCGCTGTTTTCCTCATAGACTGGCGCTCAGCACATCTGCACATCAGGAGACGGATTCTTATGCAAGCATAAATCCGTCTCCTGATGACAGATGGCTGAACTGTTACTTAACATAAATTTTAATATTCAAAAGCGCCGCAGAACTGGATTTTTTGCCGCATATGTGTGATAATATGTAACGGCGGGCTGGCTGCAAACGGCCGGGGCGCCATGACAAACCGACAGAAAAGAGGAGTTTATATGCCTACAACATACGCACACTATAAATTTGGAAAAGAAGTGATCAGCGCTCTGCCCAGACCTCTCCAGAATTCGGTTGAGAAAAACAGAGAGCTTTTTGACATGGGACTGCATGGCCCGGATCTGCTGTTTTACTACCGGCCGGCGACAAAAAATGCGGTAAATATGCAGGGGTATGACCTGCACGATAAGATGGCGGATCTGTTTTTTGAAAATGCTGTGCATATTATTGAAAGCGCGGAGAATCCCGGGGCGGCCAGAGCATATATATACGGAGTTATCTGCCATTTTGCGCTGGACAGTGAATGCCATCCGTATATTGAGAAAATGATACAGGAGAGCGGCATCAGCCATTCAGAGATCGAGATGGAGTTTGACAGGCTGCTGATGAAACAGGATTACATCAATCCTCTGCGGCATCTGTCCACCGGGCATATCCATCCCGGGAAAGAAAATGCAGAAGTTATCGCACCGTTTTACGAGGAACTGACTCCGCAAATTGTAGAGAAATGTATGAAATCTATGATTTTTTACCATAAATTGCTTCTGGCGCCGGGAAGGGCGAAGAGGAGGCTGCTTTTTGGCGGCATGAAACTGATCGGAGCCTATGATGGAATGCATGGGATGGTGATGAGCCTTGAACCGAATCCGGCATGTAAAGAGTACTGCCAGTTCCTGAAACGTTTGTTTGCAGGAGCGGTGCCGCTGGCTGCGGGACTGATCATACAGTATCAGAAAAAACTGTTTCAGGGCGGCGAACTCCCCTCACGGTTCCACCGTACATTCGGTGCGGGAGAAGACTGGGAGCAGCTGCGGCTGTAGGCCGGAAAGTTCAGAACGGCAGCGTGGACGCTGTGTATTTGACCCTTGCGGCAGTCGCCAAATGGACATGCGAGCATGTCCGCCCGGCTCGCTGCTCGCGGGAATAAAAAGGAAAGAGAGAGCAATGATATGAAATTCAAACTGACTTCACTGGAAAAGAAATGGGTGCTCTATGACGTGGGAAATTCCGCATTTACCATGATGGTATCTACGATATTTCCGATCTATTTTAACTCTCTTGCAGAGAGCGCGGGAATATCTGATGTGAATTACCTGGCGTATTGGGGATATGCCACGTCGATCTGCACACTGATCGTGGCAATTCTGGGACCGACTCTGGGGGCTGTCGCAGACACAAAGAATTTTAAAAAGATCATATTTTCCATTTCTATGGGAGTGGGCGTTTTCGGCTGCATTTTGCTGGGATTCCTGTCCTCCTGGCTCTGGTTCCTGGGTGTTTTTGTACTTGCAAAGACCGGTTACTCAGCCAGCCTGATCTTCTATGATGCAATGCTGACTGATGTGACGGAGCCGGAGAGAATGGATTCTGTTTCCTCTCACGGATACGCGTGGGGCTATATCGGGAGCTGCATTCCATTTGTTGCCTGCCTGGGGGTCGTGCTGGGAGCAGACACTCTGGGGATCGGCACACAGACTGCTATGATTCTGGCATTTATTATTACAGCGTTATGGTGGCTGTGTTCTTCCGTGCCTCTTCTGCGCTCCTACCGTCAGAAATATTTTTCTGAGTCGGACGGACATGTGGTGCGCAACAGCTTTAAACGTTTGGGCAGAACATTTATGGAACTGGCAAAACAGAAGCATATTCTTGTTTTTCTGCTTGCATTCTTTTTCTATATTGATGGCGTTTATACAGTGATCGATATGGCTACGGCTTACGGAGAGGCGCTGGGGCTGGAAAGCACAGGACTGCTTCTGGCTCTTCTGGTGACTCAGATCGTCGCGTTTCCGTGTGTCCTTATTTTTGGCAGGATCATAAAGAAAGTAAGACCAGAGACAATTATTACGGTATGTATCGCAGCTTATTTCTGTATTGCGGTTTATGCATACTGGCTGGACACACAATTTGACTTCTGGCTTCTGGCTGTGCTTGTGGGAATGTTCCAGGGCACGATCCAGGCTCTTTCCCGGTCCTATTTTGCAAAGATCATACCGGCGGAGAAGTCGGGAGAGTTTTTCGGGATCTATGATATATGCGGCAAAGGCGCATCGGTGCTTGGAACGGCTCTCGTGTCATTTTTAGCTCAGGTGACAGGAAGCATCAATATCGGTGTCAGCGCCCTGTCGGTGATGTTCCTGATCGGACTGGTGCTGTTCCGGTACTCGGCTAAACTCAACGCGGAACAAAACCAACAGTATTGATGAGAGTCGTTTCCTTCTGCCACATTTTATGTAAAAGGAAAGTAACAGTTCAGCCCGCGCCATTCGGAAAACCGCACTGCGTGCTTACTGCGGCTGGCGCCGCTGTTTTCATGAAAATATGAAATAAATCTGAAATCAGACATATTGATGGAAATTCATGTTATAATTAAACAGGAAACCAACAAAGCGGGTACATGGTATCCGCTTTCGCTGTATCAGACTATTTTTCAGGAGAAAGCAAATGGACGAATTTGTAAAGCTACAGGACATTACAAAAATATATAAGATGGGCGAGGTGGAGATACGCGCGGCAGACGGGATCAGCTTTTTTGTGAAAAAAGGAGAATTTGTCGTCATTGTCGGGCCCAGCGGCGCGGGAAAGACAACCGTGCTCAATATCCTGGGCGGCATGGACACCGCGACAGAGGGGACGCTCCTCGTGGACGGAGAGAATGTGACACAGTACAGCGCCAGGCAGCTTACAGAATACCGCCGGGAGGATATCGGCTTTGTGTTTCAGTTCTACAACCTGGTTCCAAACCTGACAGCTCTGGAAAATGTGGAACTGGCGCTCCAGATCTGCCGGGATCCGCTGGATGCCCGCCAGGTTTTGGAGGAAGTGGGGCTGGGAGACCGGCTGAATAATTTCCCGGCTCAGCTCTCCGGGGGAGAGCAGCAGAGAGTATCTATAGCCAGGGCGCTTGCGAAGAATCCAAAGCTGCTGCTCTGTGACGAGCCGACGGGAGCTCTTGATTACAATACCGGAAAGTCGATTTTAAAGCTCCTCCAGAACATGTGCAGGGAGCGGGGAATGACCGTGATCGTAATTACGCACAACCAGGCACTCGCCCCCATGGCGGACCGGCTGATACATATTAAAAACGGGCAGGTTTCACGGATGGAGACAAACGAGCATCCGATGTCGATCGACGAGATAGAATGGTAGGGAAAACATATGAAGAAGAAAGCGTTGAGAAAAGACTTTTATATGGAAATCCGGCGCAGTATGGGGCGCTTTCTGTCCATTTTTTTTATCGTGGCGATAGGATGCGCTTTCTTTTCCGGCATCCGTTCTTCCGAGCCGGATATGCGGTATTCCGGGGATGCTTACTTTGATAAAAAGAACCTGATGGATATCCAGGTCATAAGTACGATGGGGCTTACAGATGACGACCTGAAAGCTGTTGAAAACGTAGACGGGATCGCAAATGCAGAGGGTGGCTACTCTGTAGATGTACTGTGCACGGAAGGGGAAAATAAGATAGGGGTGCATGTTATGTCTATGCTCCCCTCCATGAATGAAGTGCAGCTGGAAAAAGGACGTCTCCCTGAAAAGGAAAATGAATGTGCGGTAGACGTGGATTATCTGGATGAGGGGAAACTGAAGATCGGAGATACCATTACTTTTTCAAGCGGCAGTGACGATGCGGTCACAGATACGCTCAGGACGGATACATTTACTATTGTGGGAGCAGTGAGCAGCCCCTGCTATATATCTTTCCAGAGAGGGAGCACGACGATCGGAAACGGCAGTATTGCGGCATTTATTGTCGTGCCGGAGGAAAGCTTTTCTCTGGATGTTTATACGGAAGTCTACGCACAGGTGGACGGCGCGAAGGAACTGACTGCGTTTACAGACGCCTATGACGACCGGGTGGCGGAAGTGCTGGAACAGGTGGAGAAGATCAAAGAAGAGCGTCAGAAAGCCCGCTACGATGAGATCATGGGTGAAGCGGAGAGTGAGATCACGGATGCGGAACAGGAATTAGCGGACGCCCGTCAGGAACTGGAAGACGGGAAAGCCGAGGCTGAGGCTGAACTGGCGGATGCCCGTCAGCAGCTTGAGGATGCCCAGGACGAAGTGGACAGAGGATGGGAGCAGGTCCGGTCATCCAGAGAACAGATAGAGACTTCCAGACAACAGCTCACAGACGGTCAGGAAGAACTGGAACAGGGCGAGCAGGACCTGAACGCCAATATTGATACGCTGAACGCTCAGATCGATGCTCTTAATGCGGCGAAGGAGCAGTACAATGCTCTGGCAGCCAGTGGAAAGACCGATGATGTGACACAGGCCGCTATGAGAACTCTGTATGAAGAAATACAGAAAGGGGAGGAAGCTGTCGCCCAGGCTCAGGCTCAGATCGAGGCAGCAAAAGCACAGCTGGCGTCCTCCCAGGCGGAGATTGACAGCGGATGGGAGCAGATCGCATCCGGCGAGCAGGAACTGGAAGACGCAGAAGCGGAGCTGGCGGATGCGGAAGCCGGGATCGCGGACGGCTGGGAAGAGTATTATAAGGGAGAAGCAGATGCGGAAGCCGAGATCGCTGACGGAGAACAGCAGATTGCAGAAGCAGAGGAGGAACTGGAAAATGCCAGACAGGAACTCCAGGATCTGGAGGAGCCGGAGTGGTATGTGTATGACCGTTCCAATTTGCCGGAATACAGCGGATACGGAGAAAATGCAGACCGGATGCGGGCGATCGGCGAGGTGTTCCCGGCAATCTTTTTCCTGGTGGCGGCACTGATCAGCCTGACGACCATGACGAGAATGGTGGAGGAGGAGAGAACGCAGATCGGAACTCTTAAGGCATTGGGATATGAACGGCATTCTATTGCGGCGAAATATCTGGGGTACGCGCTGCTGGCAACGGTGACAGGCAGTCTGCTGGGCGTTTTGTTTGGCGAAAAGGTTTTCCCATATATTATCATCAATGCCTATGGGATCATGTTCCAGCATATGAATGAGATCCGGCTGCCCTACAATCTGCTGTACGGCGCGGGCGCCGCGGCCGCAGCCCTGGCCAGCACCCTTCTTGCAACGGTGCTGTCATGTTACAGGGAACTGCGGGAGCAGGCGGCGGAACTGATGCGCCCGCCGGCGCCGAAACGGGGGCAGAGAGTGCTGCTGGAGAGAGTAACATTTATCTGGAAGCGACTGAATTTTTCCTGGAAAGCCAGCGTGAGAAATCTTGTGAGATATAAAAAACGGCTGTTTATGACGATCTTTGGAATCGGCGGATGCATGGCGCTGATGCTGGTAGGTTTCGGGCTGAAGGATTCAATATTTGCTATTGTGGATATCCAGTACGGCGAGATCCAGCTGTACGATGGGAATATTATTTTGGAGGAGGATGTTACAGAAGAGGAACGGACTGGAATTAAGGAAGAACTGGAAAAAGACAGAGGTATGGCCGGGCTGACTGAGGGACGTCTGACACAGATTTCGGTGGGAACGGATAAAGAGTGGTATGATGTCTATCTTGATGTTCCGTCGGATGTGGAAACGTTTTCCGATTTTGTTGTACTGAAGGACCGGAGAACAGACGAAATATATGACCTGGATGATACCGGCGCTGTCCTGACGGAAAAAATGGCGTCTGAACTGAATGTAAAAGCGGGAGATACGATCATGATCCGTGATGAGGATAAAGGCGATCTGGAAGTAAAGATCAGCGCCGTCTGCGAAAACTATCTGGGACATTATCTCTATATGACACCGGAACTTTATGAAAAAGTTTTTGGCGAGACAGCGGAGTATAACTCTTTCTTTTATAAGACCGCAGACCGGACCACTGAGGAAGCAGAGCGCATCGGCGAGGAAGCGCTTACATTGCCGGGAGCTTTGAGCATCAGCTATACAACGGATATGAGGGAACAGGTGGACAATATGCTGGGCGCGCTGGATCTGGTCATCGCAGTGCTGATCATTTCGGCGGGGATGCTGGCGTTCGTGGTGCTCTACAATCTCAACAATATTAATATTACGGAACGACAGAGAGAACTGGCCACCTTGAAAGTGCTTGGATTTTATAATAATGAAATTTCAATGTACGTATACCGTGAAAATATTCTCCTGACATTCTTTGGAGCAGTGTTTGGAATTATTCTGGGGAAGATCCTCCATCGGTTTATTATTGTGACCGTGGAAGTCGAATCTGTAATGTTCGGACGGAATATTGACCTGAGCAGTTTTATATATGGATTCCTTCTTACGTTTGCATTTTCATTTCTTGTAAATGCGGCCATGTATTTTAAACTGAAAAAGATCAATATGGTGGAATCGCTTAAAAGCGTGGAATAGTCTGCGATACCGGAAAAGCGCGGTTCAATAAGGACAGCGGCAGGTGTGGGTTACAAGCCTGCCGCTGCCTTTTTTATTTCTATCGGAAAGCCGAAGGGCGGGATGCGTGCATGGTTATATTGAAGGAGCATGACTTTGATTCTGAGGTATTATAAAAAAAGACTTGCATTTATACCTGCATTGGGTATATAATCAACATGTAAAAATACCCTTAGGGGGTTAAGGTAATATAAAAAGCAGAACATACCGGAAAGGAGCAGAGTTATGACAGAAGAACAGAAAGTCTGTCCAGAGTGCACCCACAAAATAAAAGAGCGCTCTGACAAGGAATATAGAGATTTGGTAAACCGGTTAAGCCGCATTGAAGGACAGGTAAGAGGAATCCGTAAGATGGTAGAGAATGATGCTTACTGTACGGATATTCTTGTGCAGGTGTCGGCTGTCAATGCAGCGCTGAACAGCTTCAGCAAAGTTCTCCTTGCCAATCACATCAGAACATGTGTGGCTGATGATATCCGCGCGGGGAAAGAGGAAACCATTGACGAACTTGTTGCAATACTCCAGAAGCTGATGAAGTAAGTCAGAAATACCGGAAACGGAAAGATTGGAGGAATTAATCATGGAACAATATAATGTGACGGGTATGAGCTGCGCTGCCTGCAGCGCCCGCGTGGAAAAGGCTGTTTCTGAGGTGCCGGGAGTCACGTCCTGCTCCGTAAGCCTTCTGACGAACTCTATGGGAGTGGAGGGAAGCGCTTCCCCTGCAGATATTATCGCAGCGGTGGAAGAGGCAGGATACGGCGCGGCACAGAAAGGAAAAGAACCAGGCGGAACGACAGCAGCAGGATCCGCCGCTGCCGCCGAGGATTCCCTGAAAGACACAGAGACTCCGAAGATGAAAAAGAGGCTGATCGCATCCCTTTGCTTTCTGATCCCGCTGATGTATTTTTCAATGGGGCATATGATGTGGAACTGGCCCGTTCCTGTCTCTTATACACATCTGACGCTGCCGACGATCGCATAAGTT
>ERZ1090869.841-NODE-842-length-15172-cov-13.897334_pt1 | contig 15172 bp, 13 predicted proteins | sample MGYA00478474_ERZ1090869 | MGnify/ENA primary metagenome ERZ1090869 (study PRJEB33644, sample SAMEA5815748) | chicken gut metagenome | biome: Chicken; feature: Gastrointestinal Tract; material: Caecum | place: Ireland | collected 2019-01-01 | study: A study of the... | reverse complement strand
GTTCATATATAATACACAAATGCTGAGGGAAAATAAAATATATTTTCCTAAATTAAAGCGTTTTCAAGACCCCCCATTCTTTATCAATGCAATGCTTTGTGCGGAAAAATTTTATGGAATACGAAAGACGGTATATTGTTACAGAAGGAATTCCAATTCTCAAAATATTTCAAGAGAGAAGTTAATTGATGCTTTAAATGGATGCCTTAATAATTTGACATTATCAAGAAAGCTAGGATATAAAAAACTTCATTCTGTTTCCGCACATCGGTTGTTCCTATCTTTTGCAAGGCCTATTGTAAAATATTTTAATTTAAAAGATGTAGAATTAATTGACATTATCATCAAAATTAACAAATCCATAGACGTAAATCTTTTAGATAAAAAAATATGTACAAAGGCTAATACAGATTATATATGGCTTATTATATGCGACGAAATGCATAAGCAGTTAGAGCAAATAAGTGATAAAAAAACAAGTGGAGATGTAAATAAGAAAGCTCCTGATCTGGAGCAATTATTACAACTTATCGAAACTAAATATTCAATAGAAAAGCAGATTTTATCAATTAAGGGCGAAATATTAGGCAAGTACTTAGGCGTTTCAGCTGGAAAGTCAAAAGAAGGAATTGAAAACTCTGCTTCTTATAAGATAGGCAGATTTATTACATGGCTACCGCGTAAAATTAGTGGTTTTTTTAAATGCTGGAAACAACGTGGTTTTAAATATACTATGAAAAGATTATTTTTAGGTAAAAAGGCAGTAAATAAATATAATTGGTGAGATAGTTTTTATGAAATATAACAGCAATTTGATTGATTTTGAAAATAATCTTGAAAGACTCAGGAATGGGTTTGAAGTCGCTCAAAGATTTTGCGATACAGATCCAACAACTATTTATATAATTATAAATCGCCATATAGGTGATGCTGCTAGAGTGCTTCAAATGCTCCAAGCTATTAAGGATTATTATGGTTCAGATGCTGATAGATATCATTTCTCGGATGGACATTCGGTAATGAATCCTGTTCTTAAAGTAAAAATTATAAAAAAATTAATTGTAATTACTACAAAATCTATTTCGGGTGTTGCTAATTTATATTCTTATGCATTTGATTCGATGATTGTTTTAGATAAACAAGATTTAGATGATTTGGAATTATATTCTTGCTCGCCTTGCGCTGTTCATAAAAATATTATATGTGATGAAAATGCGTATAGAATTGTTTATGGAAGATGGAAGACTGATGAAGGAAATTGGATAAGATCAGCGGTTACGGGTGTCGGAGATTTGCGATGGTATTTGTGTTTACCTTCTAAATTGAAGACTACCGATATGGTTGTAAATCAAATTACAATTAATAAGACGAATGATGTTAAACGCATAAACAATATTGAGGCTAATAAAAGTGTAATTATTTGTCCTTATGCAAAGAGTAGCAGTATGCTTTCTTCAAATATTTGGGAACGGTATACAAAGGAACTTAATAAGCTTGGCTATAAGGTATATACTAATTCATTTGGTGATGAGCCGTCAATTAAAGGTACAAGTCGACTTTCTGTAGACATAGATATAATGGTTTGTTTGGCAAGACAAGGCTGTAGAATAATAGGAGTTCAATCCGGGTTGTTGGATGTCCTGGTGCGCAGCAAGGCTACCAGTGTAACAGTTTTAAACGTTATAATTTCAGATAAAGATGTTCAATTTGCAAAGAGCCGCGGCGCATTAAAAGAGATCAATAATATTAATAATATAACCTATCTTCGTATAGAGCATTTTGAAGAAGATTATGTGCTCAAACTTTTAATGGATAACTTTCATTGAGGAGAAAAGAAAATGCAGATAGAACATATCATAGTGCAGGCAGGTGGAAAGGGTACGCGGATGAAGTACCTTACCAAAAATAAGCCTAAGGCGCTTGTGCCCGTGGACAACCTGCCCATGCTTTTTCATTTATTCAAAAAATATCCTGACAAAAAATTTGTTATAATCGCCGACTATAAGGCCGATGTGATGAAAAAGTATCTTGCGGCGTTTGCCAAGGTGGAATATATAGTTGCGGACGGCCGCGGCAAACAGGGCACTTGCGGCGGATTAAACGAAGCTCTCTCATATATTCCCGAAAAGGCTCCGTTCATGCTCATTTGGTCGGATCTCATACTTCCCACGGAATTTACTTTTCCCGAAAAAGATGGCGACTATGTGGGACTTTCCAAAGATTTCCCCTGTCGCTGGAGCTTTAAGAACGGCAAATTTGTTGAACAATCTTCAACGGAATTTGGAGTGGCAGGATTATTTATATTTAAGTCCAAAGCCGAGATAGTAGGTGTGCCCGAGGAAGGCGAATTTGTCCGCTGGTTTTCGGAAAAGAATATAAAATTTGATACGATAGACCTCTTCAAGACCAAGGAATACGGTCTTCTTTCCGAGTACGACAAGGCCGAAGAAAAGAAGGAGGGCAGCCGTTGCCGTCCGTTCAACAGAATAGAAGAAAAGGACGGCAAGATTGTAAAAGAAGGTATAGACGAGCAGGGTCGCAAGCTGGCGGTGCGCGAAAAAGCATGGTATAAGTTCGTGCAGGAGCACGGCAAAGGTAAGGCGGCAATACCTGAAATATACTCCTTCGAGCCGTTGACTATGCAGCGCATATACGGCCGCAATATCTTTGAATACGAACTCTCCGAAGACGAACAGCGCAGCGTACTGGAAAAACTTGTAAAGGCGCTCAAAGACCTTCATTCGCTCGGAACAGCGCCCGCCGATTATTTCAGCATAAATGAGGCGTATGTAGGCAAGACCCTTGCCAGGCTGGAAAAGATACGCGACCTGGTGCCCTTTGCACACGATGAATATATTGTAATCAACAGCAAGCCTTGCCGCAATATATTCTTTTACGAGGACGAGCTTGCCTCATTGTTTGCAAATTACAGGTGCAAACAGTTTGAATTTATACACGGCGACTGCACGTTCTCGAATATGCTGTTGGATGGCGATATGAACCCAGTATTCATAGACCCGCGCGGCTATTTCGGACACACCGAACTCTACGGCGACCCCAACTATGACTGGGCCAAGCTGTATTACTCGGTAGTGGGCAACTACGATCGCTTCAATCTTAAAAAATTCAGGCTTTCGGTAAATGAGCACGACGTGGAGCTGGATATACAGTCTAACGGGTGGGAACACCTCGAAGATTACTTTTTCGGGCTGATAGGCGACGACGTCAACCGCGATTATATCAAGCTGATACACGCCGTTATATGGCTTTCGCTCACAACGTATGCGTGGGAAGATTACGATTCGATATGCGGCGCGTTCTATAACGGCCTGTGGTATTTGGAAGACGTCTTTGCAAAATATTTGGAAGGCACTAAAAAGTTCAAGGCGCCCAAGGTAAATCTTACGTTTGAAGAGACGCTCCGTATGATGACGGATTCGCTACGCAGTATAGACGAGGACGTGTTCAATCAGCTTCTGGACGAGTGCGTGGAAACGTTGAAGCGCGGGAACAAGATAATAGCCTCCGGCCTCGGCAAAAATGTGCCCATATGCGATAAGTTTGTGGGTTCGATGCTGTCCATGGGACTGAACGCCAACTTCCTGCATACGAACTCGGCAGTGCACGGCGATATGGGTATGGTGAAGAGCGGCGACCTTGTAATAATACTTACAAAGAGCGGTTCCACCGCGGAATCGGTGTATCTTGCCGACCTGCTTTCAAAGAGAGAAGGGGTAAACCTGTGGCTGTTGACGTTTAAAAAGCACAGCGTTATGAGCGAAAAGATGAAGTCGCTTGTGATAAACCTTGAACACGAAGGCGATATGTGGAACATAATGCCCAACAACTCAACGACGCTTAATTTGATAGTATTGCAGGCGCTTGCAATGAACATAGCTAAAAAGATGGGCGTGACGCTGGACGATTTTAAGCCCAACCATCCAGGCGGCGCAATAGGAAACCAATTGAAATGAAACAAAAAATAACGCTTTCGCCGTTGGGGCACACGTGGATATTCGACCTGGACGGCACGATAGTAAAGCATAACGGGTATAAGGAGGGCGGCGACGTCCTCCTGCTTGGCGCAAAGGAATTTATAGAAAGTCTTCCCGAAGGCGATATGGTGATAATAGTTACTGCGCGCAAAGAGGAATATCGGGAGAAAACCGAAAAATTTCTCAGAGAAAACGGCGTGCGCTATGACCATATAATATTCGGTGCGCCGTATGGGGAGAGAATAGTAATAAACGACAAAAAGCCGTCCGGGCTTCCCGTCTCGGTTGCGGTAAATACAGAGCGCGACGAAGAGTGGAACGTTGAATATTATATAGAAGAGAATTTATAATATCAAGTAGATAAATAGGTATAGGAGAAGAGGAGTTGAACCTCTCAATAATAATTCCCGTATATAACAAATCGGAATATCTGACAGAATGTATTGAAAGCGTTCAGAGACAATCACTCAAAGATAGCGAAATTATCTGTGTGGACGATGGCTCAACTGATGGGAGTGCGGAACTGGTTTCGGAATTCCAAAAAACTGATGGCCGCGTTTGCCTCATAAGACAGCAAAATCTTGGCGCAGGTGCTGCTCGGAATGCAGGGGTCAAAGCGGCAAAGGGAGAGTATGTAGCTTTTCTCGATGCAGATGATTTTTATTCTTCCAAAGATACATTAGCTCGCATATATGCCGCGGCAAAGTCCAATAATGCACTCATTTGTGGGGGGTCGTTCTGCGAAATCCGCAGCGATGAACGCGTTATTCAATTTGACGGCGTTATGTCGGGCAATAAATTTGACGCGGAGGGATGGGTAGATTTTAAAGACTATCAGTTCGACTATGGCTTTTACCGCTTTATTTATAATCGTGATTTTTTGATTAAGAATAATCTGATATTCCCCGATTATCTTAGGTATCAAGATCCGCCATTCATGTTGCGCGCGTTTGATGCCGCGGGTAGGTTTTATGCCATACCTGATGTTACATATTGCTATCGCATAAATGATTGTCCGGTCAAATGGACAACCGAAAAAGTGCTGGACTTGCTGTGCGGCATTGAGGAAAACCTTAAATTTTCTGCCGCGCGCGGCTATGAACGGGTGCATGCGCTCAACTACTACCGTCTTTGCAATGACTTTTGCGGTGTGATAGTTGATACCGCATTACGGAAGGACAGTACCGGTAATATACTTAAAAAGCTTGCAGATATGCAGTCGTCGGTTAATTTCGACATGATAAAATCGAGTGAACTGTTTACCGACAAGGAAAACAAATTCAGTAAGCCGCTTTCGGAGTTGATACAAAAGTTGAGCGCACAGAGCGCACGGCTGCACAGCGAAGGGTGGTTTATCAACAAAAAACTGTTTCGTGTATATACCTGGCCTGTACGTATGTTAGGGAAAGCTTTAAGAGATATAAAGCATAGGAAGTAAAGATCACGGATATATATATTTTTTTTTGATATAAACATCATGGCCGAGCATTTTCCGGCCATGATGATTCGTAGTGTTAAGTTTTTTGTGTAATACCTGTATGCAACTTGTCGCTGTATATTAGATTTGAAACACGTGTTGCAAAGTATCTGCATGTAAATTTCCGACAAGGTAATCGCATCTTTTGATTGAATAAATTTTAAAAATTTTGGGGCAGGATTGGGGCATAAAATGTAATTTGCCTCAAAAAAGCCCATATAATGTAGTTGACATAGCAAAAATTACGCTATATAATGTAGCTACAATTTAAAGTTAGTTCTTTGGGGCGGGGTGCAATTCCCCACCGGCAGTGAGCGCGGTAGCAATAATTTGCTCATGCGTAAGTCTGCGAAGAGGCGGCGCCCTGGTGCCCTCTCCCGATACGGTGCGATTCCGTAACCGACGGTATAGTCCGGATGGTAAAAGAATTTTTATCAAACCGCTTTTTGCGCGCCCTTAATGCATATTAAGGGTGCGTTTTTTTTATGCGGAGCAAAAGGACTGCTTTAAAAAATATATTTTTCAAGGAGTTCTTTTTATCATGGAACGTAAAAACACTCAGTTTTTTACACCCACGCGCATTGCGGTCATCGCAATGTTCGCCACCCTTGCGGGCGTGCTGTACGCCTTCGGCTTTCCCATCAACGTGGCCTTTCCCTTCTGGCTGGAGCTCAACTTTTCAGACATTCCCGCCCTTATCGGCACGTTTGCAATGGGGCCGCTTTCTGGCGGCATAATCGTATTCGTAAAAATACTCATCAAGCTCATCATAAAGGGCACCAGCACGATGTTTGTGGGCGAGCTTGCCGACCTTGTAATAGGACTTGCGTTCGTTGTGCCCGCAGGGCTCATCTACAAAAGGCACCGCACATTCAGGGGTGCGCTTGCGGGAATGGGAGTGGGCACGCTGTGCTCGGTGGCGCTCTCCGTGTTTGCAAACTGGCTGATACTCGTGCCGTTCTACCTTCAGCTGTTCTTTGGCGGGGATTGGAACAGCCTTATCGCCCCCATGCAGGCGCTCTTCGGCGACGGCGTAACTCGCGAAACCTTCTATAACTTCTACCTGTGGGTATCCGTCCTGCCCTTCAACCTCATGCGTTGCCTTATAGCTGTGCTCGTCACCCTGCCCGTCTACAAGCGCATATCCGTGCTCATAAACAGAATGAACGAAAGGTTTATGCCCAAGGCGCCCGCGGGCGGAGAGGGCGACGCTTCCGTCTGCGCCGCTACAAAAAAGCGCACCATAGTTACCGTTGCCGTGTGCGCGGGAGTGGTGCTCCTGCTGGTGGGCGGCGTGCTGTTAAGGTATTTCCTTTCGTAAGGTAAAAACGTGGCGTAACGTCGCGGACTAATTCGTTTTTTTTAGTAAAGTCATAAAAAAATTCAAATACCAATTTAATTGCCAAAAACTGCCGTGCGCGCTATAATATATGCGTATGGCAGTTTTTATTTCACATTCGGCGGAAGAAACTTTTGAATTTGCAAAGCGGTATGCCGTCACGCTCCACGGCGGCGACGTGGTGCTGCTCGGCGGCGACATGGGTGCTGGCAAAACGGTGTTTGCCAAGGGCGTTGCCTTTGGTCTTGGCATACGGGACGAGATCACCAGCCCCACCTATGCCTATATGAACGACTACTACGGCAGACTGTACCACTACGACTGTTACCGCCTTTCTTCGGGAGCGCAGGCCGAAGCGCTCGGCCTTACCGACTATTTTTACGGCAACGGCGTGTGTCTTGTGGAGTGGGCAGAGAACATTGCTGAAGTGCTCCCCGAAAACTGCAAAAAAGTTTCGATAAAAAAGCTCGGCGAAAACGAGCGCGAAATAACGTACTGACCTCAGCGCTGCAGGCGCGCAAATTATGCGTTGATCGCGGCATATGTGCCGCTCTGTTTGATTTTTCAGGTGTTGATATGAACGATTGTCCCGTGGCAGAACAATATAAATTCCTGGCGGTGGATACCGCCTCGTCTCACCTTACGGCGCTGGCCGTCAACGGCAAAAAAGTGGCGCTGCGGTTCAATGAGGACTGCGCTCTGCGCCACTCCGTGCTGCTCATGGGCGAGGTGGAGAGGGCCATGGACGCTGTCGGCCTTGCCGCCGCCGACTGCGACTTTTTCTGTGCGGTAACGGGCCCCGGTTCGTTCACAGGCATAAGGATAGGCGTGTCCGCCGCAAAGGGCATGGCGCTGGCAACGGGCAAAAAGCTGCTGCCGCTCACCTCATTTCAGCTGATAGCATATAATGTAACTGATTGCAACGACTTTTTCGCGGTGGCAGACGCCGCCCATTCGCACTTTTATGCCTGCCGCGCGGTGCGCGGCGAACTTGGGCAGCCGCAGTATATCTCGCGCGAAGATCTGCTTGCGTACGGACTTCCGCTGTACGGCTTTCAGTCGCTCGACCTTCCCCGCTACACCTGTCTTGCGGCGGGCGAGTGCCTGCTCCCCGCGGTAAATGCGGCGCTTGAAAGGGGTATGCCCTTCGGCGGCATGCATGCGCTGTACGTGCGCAAGTCGCAGGCGGAGGAGGGGCGCAAATGACGCTCCGCCGCTGGAAGTTTGAAGATATCCTGCGCATATCCGAGCTGGAAAAACTGTGTTTTCCCAAGGAGCCGTGGAGCTACCGCCTGCTTGCCGAAAGCTTTGAAAGCGACGGCTTTGTGGGCGTGCTCGCCGAAGAGGACGGCGAGGTGATAGGCTACGGCGGCATAACGCTCGGGTACGACACCGCCGATATAGACAATATCGCCGTTGCCGAAAATTTCCGCCGCGGCGGCGTGGGCGGCGCCATATTAGAGGCTCTTGTGGCCGCGGCAAAGAGCAGCGGCAAGGAGAGGGTGTTTTTGGAGGTGCGCGTTTCAAACGCGCCCGCCATGTCGCTGTACTTAAAGCACGGCTTTGCGGGCGTGTATGCCCGCCAGAGGTATTATACAGACGGCGAAGATTGCCTTGTAATGGCAAGGGAGCTGGCTTAAGGCGCCGCGTGTGCCCTTGTTTCCCCTTTATCAAGGGGCAGAAAGCCGTTGTCTGCGGCATATATGCGGGGTAAATTATCTTCACCGGAAACCTTCACATAGCCTGCACAACTTCGGGGCAGGGCAAGGATATGCTTATGCTGCACGGCTATATGTCGTGCAAAGAGAGCTTTTTTTACAGTATTTTGTATTTTTCGCGCTTTTACCGCGTTACGGCCCCCGACTTCCCGGGCTTCGGCGCGTCCTCGCCCATACCTGCCGCGTGGTCGGTGGGCGACTATGCCGCATGGCTCAAAGATTTTATTTCAGCCGCGGGAATGAAGCGGCCGCATGTAATAGCCCATTCGTTCGGCGCAAGGGTGGCAATAAAGCTCGCCGCGGCATATCCGCAGCTGTTCGGCAGAATGGTGATAACGGGCGGCGCGGGAGTGCTGAAACCGCGCACGCGCGCGTACAGGCGCAAGGTGGCGGCATACAGGCTGGTAAAAAAGTTTGCACCCCGCCTTGCCGAAAAAAAGTTCGGCAGCGCGGAATATAAAAAACTTTGCCCGCTCATGCGCGAAAGTTACAAAAAGATAGTCAACGAAGACCTGCTTGCAGACGCGGGCAAAATTCAAATCCCCGTGCTGCTTATATACGGCGCGGAAGATACCGTAACGCCCGCCGCGGAGGAGGGGCTGGCATTTGCGCGGGCCATGCCGCACGGTCGCCTTGCCGTTATAGAGGGCGGGCACTTCGCGTTTTCGCAAAATCACAACGTTTTCAACTCAATCGCCGCGCAATTTTTTGCGGGCAACGGAGATATTTAGATGGGTATATTCATTTCGGTAGGAAGAACTGTAGAGTGCATAGTAATGGCGCTTTGTTTCGGCGCGCTGCTCACCATGTCGTCCACCAAGCTTCTGGGCGCCCTTCAGGGGTGCAACTATTCGGGCAAAAAACTGCTGCGGTGGGCGCGCAAGCGCAACAATATGTCGTTTGAAAGGCTGGCCCTTCTGGGTATGCTGTGCGCGCTCTCTTCGGCCATAGTGTCGCTCTGTTTCTCCTTTGCCGGCCAGTGGGCGGCGGTAATAGGGCTTATACCGTATGCGGTATTCTTCGGCGTGTTCATCTATGCCGACGGCAAAATCGCTCTTCGCGTGCCCGCAGTGCGCACAAGGCGGTTCAGACGGCTTGAAGTCGTTCTGTTCTTTGTGTGCGCCGTGGCATCATATATTATAATAACCCTTTTAAACTTCGCGGCGGAAGCATGGGGCAAGCGGCTGTTCCTCATACTGCGCTATGTGCCTCTTGCAATACTGCCCGTGATCCTTCTGCTGCTCATATGTCTTGCCAACGCCCTTTCAAAAATATACGAGGTGCCTCACAACCGCACCTATATCAAAAGGGCAAAAGAAAAGCTCAGCTCATCCTCGCTTACGGTGGTAGGCATAACGGGCAGCTACGGCAAAACAAGCACAAAAAATATACTTGCCGCCATACTCGGCAAAAAATACAGGGTGCTAACAACGCCCCGCTCGCACAATACGCCCATAGGCATAGCGCTTGCCGTAAATGCAAACGACCTTTCATCCTTCGACGTGTTCATCGCCGAAATGGGTGCCCGCAACGTGGGCGACATAGCCGAACTGTGCGATATCTGCCCGCCCGACTATTCTCTTCTCACGGGCATATGTGCGCAGCATCTTGAAACTTTTGAAAGCATAGACAATATAATAAAAGCCAAGGGCGAAATTCTTTCCGCCACGCGCAAAAAGGCGTTCATTGCGGGCGACTGCCGCGAGTATTTCAAAGATATCCCCTGTCCTTTTGAATTCTGCGACTGCGTTTCCGATATACAGGCCGGCTGTGACGGAACAGACTTCACGCTCACCCTGGGCGGGGAGAGCGTGCGCGTGCATACCAGACTTCTCGGCGCGCACTGCGCGCGCAACATAGGGCTTGCCGCCCGCCTTGCCTTTGAAATGGGCGTGGGGCTTGAAGATATCGCCGCCGCAGCAGAAGAGCTTAATTTTGTGGAGCATCGCCTGCAGCTTACGCAGTCCAACGGCATAAACATTCTCGACGACGGCTACAATGCCAACATAAAGGGCGCGCGCGCCGCGCTGGAGGTATTGCGCGCCTTCCCCGGCAGAAAGCTTATCGTAACGCCGGGCATTGTGGAGCTGGGCATACTCGAAGAGCAGGAAAACAGGCAGTTCGGCGGCCTGCTCGCCGGGTTAGACCTGGTGATATTGGTGGGCGATACGCTTGTCTCCCCCGTAAAGGAGGGCTACCTTGAGGCGGGCGGCGACCCCGAAAAACTGCTGGTGCGCGAAACGCTCAAGGACGCCCAGGCCGAACTAAAAAAAGTGCTGGAGCGCGGCGATACCGTGCTGTTTTTAAACGACCTGCCCGATATCTATTGATTTTGGTCTGTACCCTTTGGTAAGCCGCCGCGCCTGCGGCGCGGCGGCCTGTAAACAGAATATATCGGCCCGTAAATCGGGCATATATGCGTATAAAATCAAAAATATATATCAGATATTATTTGTGTGCGCCGCCCTTCCGGTGCGTGTGCACGCTGTTCACCAAAGCAAAAAATAATGCGGAGGTGTTTTTTTATGTTCAAAGGCGCTATAGCCGTACTGTTCGGCGGGGCTTCCAACGAAAGCGAAATTTCTGTTATCACGGGCACCATGTGCGCAAACGTGCTGAAGAGCGGCGGGGCAGATGTGTTGCCCGTGTACATATCCCCTTCCGGCCGCTTTTACTGCGGCAAAGAACTTGCCGACATAGAGGTGTTCAGGCGGGCGGAGGAGCTTAAAAGCCCGCGCTGTTTTATAGCCGAAGGCGGCGCATATATTTTGGGCAGGCGCGGCAAAATAAAAAAATTCCTGCCCATATATGCCGCGATCAACTGCTGTCACGGCGGCCTTGGCGAGGGCGGCGGTGCGGGCGGGCTGTTCGCCCTGTGCGGTATCCCCATGGCGGGCGGCGACATCTTCGGCGGCGCGGCCTTTTTGGATAAGTGCCTTTCAAAGGTGGTGCTCGGCGGGCTCGGCGTGCCCGTCCTGCCGTATGCGGAGGTGCGTTCGGAAGGCGAAATCCCCGCGGCGATCCAAAAGACTGGCTTTCCCGCCATAATTAAGCCTGCTCGCCTGGGCTCCAGCATAGGCATAGCCCGCGCAGACGACGAAGGGCAGTTTTGTGCCGCCGTTCAGGCCGCGCTGTGTTACGACGACAAGGTGCTGTGCGAACGGTGCGTGCTCTCCCGCAGGGAGATAAACTGCGCCGCTTACTTTTACGGCGGCGAGGTGTTTGTATCGGAGTGTGAAGAGGCCATATCTTCGGGCGGATTGCTCTCGTTCGACGATAAGTATTCGGGCGGCGGCAGGTCGGTCATACCTGCAGATATCGGCGGCGAACTCACAAAAATAATAAAGGACACCGTTTCGGCGGTATATTCAGAACTCGGCCTGCGCGGCATCGTGCGCTTTGACTTTCTGCTCGAAGGCGACAAGGTGTGGCTGAGTGAGGTGAACACCGTTCCCGGCTCGCTGGCATGGTACCTGTTTGCACCGTCCTTCAAAAAATTTTTCCCCATGCTTGAAAAGGTCATTTTGCAGGCCGTTGCCGACCGCGACGCCGCGCGCGGCAAAACGCTGCTTAAAACGGGCATACTTGCCGCCCTGCCCGCGGGCGGGCCAAAGGCAAAATAATATGTAGTGCAAATCAATTTATAAAGCGCGCAAAAGGCGGGGCGGCAATGTCGGCCCCGCCTTTTGCGCGCCATTCGTTTGACAAAGTGCCCCCTTAAAATATATAATTGGTAAAAGTACTACCAAAAGGGGTGCGATAATTATGGCAGATAAAATTAAGATGAAGACGCCGCTTGTCGAAATGGACGGCGACGAAATGACCAGAATACTCTGGAAATGGATAAAAGAGATACTTATAGAGCCGTATGTGGAGCTGAAGACGGAGTACTACGACCTCGGCCTGCCCGAAAGGGACAGAACGGACGATAAGGTCACCGAAGATGCCGCCCTGGCCGCAAAAAAATACGGCGTGGCAGTCAAGTGTGCCACCATCACCCCCAACGCCCAGCGCGTGGAGGAATACAAGCTTAAAAAGATGTGGAAGAGCCCCAACGGCACCATAAGGCGCATACTCGACGGCACCGTGTTCCGCGCTCCTATAATAGTAAAGGGCATGACCCCCTATGTCCCCGGCTGGAAAAAGCCCATAGTGCTTGCCCGCCATGCTTACGGCGACATATACAATTCGGTAGAGGCGCGCGCCTCCGCCGGCGACAGCGCATACCTTGTGCTGTGCGATAAAGATGGAAAGGAGCTTTCGCGCAGCCTTATAAAACAGTTCAACGGCGAAGGAATAGTGCAGGGTGTGCACAACCTGGATGCGTCCATCCGCGGCTTTGCGGTCAGTTGCTTCAACTACGCGCTTGAAAATAAAATGCCGCTGTGGTTCGGCGCAAAGGACACCATCTCCAAGACGTACGATCACCGCTTCAAGGATATATTCAACGAAATTTACGAAAGCGATTATAAGGAGAAGTTCGAAAAAGCGGGCATATACTTCATGTACACGCTTATCGACGACATAGTCGCCCGCATAATGCGCAGCGAAGGCGGCGTGCTGTGGGCGTGCAAAAACTACGACGGCGACGTAATGAGCGACATGGTCGCCACTGCATACGGCTCGCTGGGAATGATGAGCTCGGTGCTCGTTTCGCCCGAAGGCAAGTATGAATACGAGGCTGCTCACGGCACCGTTACCCGCCACTACTATAAGTATTTAAAGGGGGAGCAAACTTCCACCAACTCCGTAGCAACCATATGGGCGTGGACGGGCGCGCTTGCCAAGCGCGGTGAGCTTGACGGCATACCCGAACTCACCGCCTTTGCAAAAAAGCTTGAAAGGGCGGTTATAGACACCATAGAAGAGGGTAAAATGACGGGCGACCTGGTTCCGCTGTTCAGGCGCGAGGGCGTTGCGCCCGTAAAGCTTGAAAGCCGCGAATTTTTATACGCCGTGGCTGAAAAGCTGTAATATGGCGGTCTGTTTTTTTAAAGCCCCGCCGCGCGGAAGTTTTTACGCGCGGCGGGGCGTATGTATTTCCCGAAGTGCGTTTATATTTCAAATCGACTGAGCGAATGTAACGAGCGCATGGAGACATCTCTGCTTGATTCCTTGTCCCCCTTGTGTAAAGGGGATTGTAGGCGCAAAGCGCTGTAGGACAACCATTGTAAATTAAGCCGCTTGACAGGGCAGCGGCCGTTCTGATATTATTTAATAAACCAAATCATAAAAAAATTATAATACCAAAGGCGTCTATGTTCCCTTACGATCTCAGCGGCAAAAATAAATACTACACCCTGTACGGGCGGCTGCGGGGCGACATTCTGTGCGGCAGGCTTAAGGCGGGCGAAAAGCTGCCTTCAAAGCGTTCGCTTGCCGCCGACCTGGGCGTCAGCGTGGTCACCGTGCAGACGGCGTATGACCAGCTGCTTGCCGAAGGCTATATTTACTCCCGCCCGCGCAGCGGATACTATGTGTGCGCGGTGGATATTCAGCCTGCGGAAGTCAGACGCCCCGTTCCGCCTGCCGAGCCTGCAAAACCGCAGTATGCAGCCGACTTTGTGCACGGCAGCGCCCCTGCCGAACTGTTTCCGTTCTCGTCGTGGGCAAAGCTCATGCGCTCGGTGCTCTCCGATTGCGGCGAGCACCTCCTCGAGCGCGTCCCTTCCGAAGGCGACGGCGAGCTAAGGTCTGCCGTGGCCTCGTACCTGTACCGCGCGCGCGGCATTTCGGTCGATCCCCGCTATATCGTGATAGGCGCGGGCGCCGAACAGCTCTACGGCACCATACTCCAGCTTGTCGGCCGCGACAAGCTTTATGCCGTGGAAAACCCCGGCTACAGAAGGATTTCCGAAACTTATGCATTAAACGGCGCGCGCTGCGTTCCCGTGCCCGTCACCGAAGGCGGCATGGATGTTGAGGGCGCTATCGCCTCGGGAGCTGACGTTCTGCACATTTCGCCCGCTCACCAGTTTCCCACGGGCGCCGTAATGCCTGCGTCTGCCCGCGTAAAGCTTATAAATTATGTGCGCGAACGGGGCGGATATATAGTGGAGGACGACTACGACAGCGAATTCCGCCTTTACGGCAAGCCGCTTCAGAATATGTATGCCCTCTGCCCCGAAAACGTAATATACGTAAACACCTTTTCAAAGACGCTCGCCGCCTCTATGCGCATGGGCTATATGGTACTGCCGCCGCAGTTGTACGGGCGGTATGCAGAACTTTTCGGGCGCACTTCCTCGGCGGTGCCGCTGTTCGAACAGAAGGCGCTTGCGCGCATGATAGAGGGAGGGGGCTTTGAAAGGCACATCAACAGATTGCGCAACTACTACCGCGGCGTGCGCGGGGCGCTTATGGCTAAGCTGGAAAATTATTCCGTGCCCCACACCGTCTGCGACAGCGGCGGAGGCCTTCACTTCACCGTGCGCTTTCCCCCGGCGGTGTCGGACGAGTGTATAAAGCGCCGCGCCCTGGCGGCTGGCATAAACGTGCGCTGCCTTTCAGACTATCTGCTCACTCCGCTTAAAGGATACGGCGGCGCCGCCGTGGTAAACTACTCCGGCATAACGCTTGCCGCCGCAAACGCGCTGGCGCTGCCGGAAATAAATTAAAATAAGGGGCGCAGCCGTGCTTGCAC
>ERZ1090869.840-NODE-841-length-15175-cov-10.770370_pt1 | contig 15175 bp, 20 predicted proteins | sample MGYA00478474_ERZ1090869 | MGnify/ENA primary metagenome ERZ1090869 (study PRJEB33644, sample SAMEA5815748) | chicken gut metagenome | biome: Chicken; feature: Gastrointestinal Tract; material: Caecum | place: Ireland | collected 2019-01-01 | study: A study of the... | reverse complement strand
TTTTAAAAATATGTCTGCACTATATAAATGTATAACCCATTTTACTATCTGTATATTCTGTATAAGAACACTAAATTATTAAATAACGCTCATACACTTTTAATAAAAATTGCTGCACTTTTTGAAGGCATAAAAAATCGGGTGGCCGTTTCCAGCCACCCGATAAACTGTGTTTATTACTTGAGGAAGTTCTCCGTAATGTACTTGTAGTACTTCTTTGCTCCAACCTCGGACTTATCGTTGCCCTTAATAGCCTTGACTACCGCCTTTTCCTTAGTGTCGTAGATGACAATGGTCTCAGGATGGTCGTCCTCAGTGCAGTCAGTGCAACCAATCATAATATGCTTAATGGAAGCCTTGTAAGCTCCATTAGTCAGCTTCAGCAGGTTACGGATGAACTCCAGCGGGTAAACTCCATAGAAACCAGCTCCAGGAGCAAGTTTAACATTGAAGCTAGCCAGTGTCTCATCTGTATATCCACGATGAGCCTTCAGAGCGGACTTAATCTGCTCGTTGCCCTTTTCCATAGTCTGACGAATCTTGTTAAGAGCAGGAACACTCTGACCGGTGACAATAACGCCGCCGAACTTATAAGTGGTGCTATCCTTTCCAATAGCAGAGCCAAAGAACACTACATCAACTGTAATCTTTGCTGCCTTAGTGTCAGGCTCAGTAGCTACCTTCTCCTCAATCAGAGGATAAGTTCCTCCAATAGCAGCTACAATATCACCGCTGTCAGTGTGGCGAACCTTACCGTTAGCCAGTAAACCCTGCTGAGCTAACTGAGCGGCCTGTGCAGGAGAAACAACACCCACGCGACCATCAACACCAAAGATGACATAAGAGGTCAGCTTGCCATTGGTCTCATGACGACCAAGAATTACATTACGAGGAGTTCCAACGAAGTTACCGTCAGGACCAATCGTGGTGTAGTTCTTGATAGCACCGTTAGTGCTTACCAGACCCTGGGAAGTAACGGCCATATTGACTACATTGATTTTCTTGGTGTTGATAGCCTCAGCCAGCTTTGTGCCAGGCAGGTTAGTAATGCTCAGGTCATCCCCAATCAGGGTATACATCATCATGTTGGGATTGTCCTTTACATTACCAGAGCGCATTACCATAGTAAAGTACTTCATACTATTGTACCACCTTTCGTATAGCTAAGATGTTAATCTAAGGCTAACCCTTAAATTCTCGAAGGATTTTAACTAAAAATTTAATTTGACTTAAATTGCAACAAACGATTGTCAACATGATTATATAATAGTCATATTGAGCAACAACTCCATAGTCTTTAAGTTTCCCTCGAGACCACCAGATTAAGTTAAGCTAGCCTCGTTTTTAGTTTAAGTATTCAACAATCTAATAGCTTAAAAAGGGAATCCATCACTAGAACCAAGGGCTTCAAGGTCATAATTGGAGATGAACAACTCTTCTCCTGCCAGAGCATCCTCGCTGTTCCGCTGAGCCATTGTGTATCCCCCAGGGATAGTAAATGGAGTTAAATAGCACTTCCCACCATAAACTGGCTTGCCTCTAAACATTCTCCGCACTTTTATACTATCGTCATAGGTAATGAACCATCGGCAATTAGTATTTTTAGTAAATTCTGCGAAGTGGTCATGAGGAAAACCATGATGAGTGTCTCCTCCACGACCATATAAGCCAGAGCTCTCTTGGCGATAATAAGGTGGGTCAAGGAAAATAAATGTCTTGTCAGGGTCAACATCAGCCATAGTTTCCTCAAAAGAGCAGTTCTTAATCTCCATCTTTTGAAGCAACGGTTGAGCCAATGTTATTCTCTCTGTGGCAGACAAGTGAAATGCCTTAAATCGGTCAGTGGAAAGACTACCACTATCTCCCATTCCAGAGAAAGAAATTTTATTGACTAAATAAGTTCTAGCCGCTCTTTCTGGAAGGGAAAGTGTAGTACAATCAACTGTCTCAGCCCATTTCCAAAACTCCCTACCCTCGGCCACCGCTTTCTCAAACACTTCCTGGTAGTCTGGGTCATTAGGATTTAGCATACCCAGGTCAGAATGAGTGGGGCACCACTGATTAAACCATTTAATGGCTATCTCCCTAACATCTGGAGCATAATCTCTAATTCCCTGCCACATCGCCCAAATTTCAGGTGCCAAATCGCCAACAACCATGCGCTCAAGATTGAACTCAGGGTCGTCTGCAATAGAAAGACTCATGCTTCCTCCACCAAAGAAGGGTTCGCGCCAATCTTTAATGTCATGAGGAATGTATGGTTTAATATACGGCCAGAACCTCCATTTGGCCCCTGGGTACGAAATAACTGGTAAAGCCATTACTTATATGTCTCCCTTCAACTACTTGCTTAATTTTTATACATCTAAATACTTACCCGCTTCATCTTTAGTTACAAATCTACAATGCCATCAACTTATTTATACGCGATACTATTACGTATCTATGAAAATTAGGAATGTTTAAGTTATTCAAACCGCCAATATTATTGTTTATGTTACTCACTATTAAGTTAGTTAACTGTTTTGCAAAAGCTATATCTATTAAATTTCGCTCAGGATTTCTTGAAAATGGTAGTGATTTAAATTTATGACTAGCTCTAATAAATTCTGATTGACTTATCATACCGTCTCTTCCTAAGAAAGACTGCCCAAAATCAAATAATGGTGATATCCTACATTTCCCGTCAGATTGCATTATTATTTCTAAGTTTGAAAAATGCCTATCTGGGTTCATAACTATGTAATCAATAGTTAAGCTTGTTAAAATCCCCTGTATCAAAGCTTGTCTATCAATGTTTACTCTACTTGTCACATCAAGTATAACCTGGTTAAATATGCTTAGTGCAGATGCTTTTGTTGTGTACCCATAATCTCCCAATAGATTATATACAGGCATACTTGTCTCTCCGCTAGATAAATAGGATTTGCAAATACAAGCTATTCTCTCTTTAGATTGATAAGTTACCTTTATCTTTCTGTACTGTACATGGCTTATTCCTGCTGCATCCAGAAATTTAGACACGGACTCTTCTTTAGATGCTTCTCTATATTTAGAATTTATCTTTATCAAGGCTTTAGTGCCATTAAGGTCGGTCCAGCACTTTATCTGGTGCCCAGACCCTTCAGTACCAAACACCTTTAATCCGGCAACATTATCTAAGTCTAATGTCATTGAATGATACCTCCTTGTCATCTATCTTTATCCACAAGAAGTCATTCATATTTCTACCGTAAGATTTTTGAATCATCCAGATTGGGTTAAAGAATGGAATGTCATATCTCTTTAAAATTAAGTCAATATCAGCACGACGCTTGTCTGGAACTCTACTCTCTAAGAATCTATTAAAAGTGTGGTGTGTTATCTTATCTGGGTAAATGTTCAATGGCACCCAAACGACTGGCTTTTCTACAAGTAGTTCACTTTTAATATTAACCCCATCCAAGTAAACATTCATCTGGGGTGTATCCATCCACATAATTGTAAACTTCATCACCCATCACCTCTATCCCTATTATATGCAACTTATTTCATAATATTCTCAATGAGAGTAACGGATCATGAACTCTTGTATCCCCATCTTTCTATTACATACGGGGCAAAGGTTACCTTTGCCTCGTTTGTACCCCCAACCCTCTAAGTCTGCCTTCTTCTCTAATACCTCTTTGCTCATTTCCATACCATGGAGAAAATCAGTGCTATACCAACGACCACAGTCACAACACTGTAAGTCATAAAATCTACTTACTTTGTACATCTTATTTCCTCCTATAGTAGTACTTAATCATCCTCGTGAACCAGAGATTATCATGCCTAAGATTTCAGAATTAGATATATTGCACCTTCCGTTTAAACTGTTTCTTTTATCAGTGTTTCAACTTGCTCCTTTAAGTATTGTTCTGCTAGAGTTGCGTTCAAAAATCCCTTTTCAACCAAGGTATCAAGTCTGTCCATTGTTAACTGTAGTCTTTCAGATTTTTCTCTTGGTATAAATTTATCAACAGATAGTTGATAATTCAGTGTTTCTGTGTAATAAGAAAATCTAGCAAGCTCTATATTAGAACTGGTATCGTCGCCAATCTTTAAACGAGATGGGCCGCTACCTATCTGTCTATCTTCATCTCCCTTAATGAAATAATCATAAAGGAAGTCTACCGTAGCATCGAGGGATGGCATATCTCCAGTCTGCCTAAGTATAAACTCTCTATGGAGTTTGATTATGTCTCCACCCTTACGACAACCGAAACAGTAAAATGTATTTGTTTCCTCGTAGTACCTCATTGAGGGAGTTTCCTCATCATGTAATGGGCAACAGCAAAAAGGACTCGAGTCAAAGTTTACAGGATATTCGTCGTAATAGCTACCGAGCTGTGGAACTATTATTTTTTCAAAGTATTTTGGAATTTTAATCTTAGCTTTAACATCGTCCTTTTTAGACATAACCTATAAACCTCCTTGATGACCTCCAGTCAAGGTAAGTTTGCCTTATTTTCTCTGGGTCAAATACTGTGTTACTCTCCGATTTCCACATTACCTGAATTGTAGAGAAGTCATTTTGAGTGTTATCACTCCTGATTACTCCAATCTGTTTATCGTCGTCAAGAGTAATAACGGAAATAGATGTTAATTTGTCTCCTTTTATACTACTGTCTATTATATCTCTGATACTGCACTTTATATTTAGCATTATGCTATTTGGAATGCTAAACACATCTCCTATGTGAGACTCCCTAAGTATCTCAACATATAACTGAAGCCTTGTTCTAATAGGAGATGTAAACTCACAAACTTCATAGTTTTCACTCTGTTTAGGTGAAGATACTTCATCTAGAAGCTTGTCTGCCACTGTTTCTGTCTTGACAGGAGGTTGAATCGGAGTAAACAAAGAGTCTGCAAGCTCTTTTCTATTTGTCTCCATCACTCCCATTATCTTATCTAAGACACGCTCATCAGAAAACTCCTGGTTCTCTAAATCACTGTTTCGTTCGTCCAACTCTTTTAATGCTTCTGCTCTCCTAATTTCAATGAATAGCTTACCTATATCAGAGTTATCCTGAATTAGCTCATCTACCTCAGATGCAGTAAAGGGGAAATCGCATAGCTTACCCTGTTTTGCTATGTCAAGTGCTTGGTCCCAGCTTAAATTATGGATGTTTCCAAAGTGGTCAAAGGCTTTTACATACTTTTGTCTAACAGATTTCAATGCATAAAGCATGCCTGGTACTCTGTTTTGACAGTTGATATGGTAATAGTAGGTGTGTGAAGTTCCGATATATCTAGTATATGCTAGTTCACCAAGCTTAAAACCCAGGCTACTAAGACAAATATCTACCTTAGCTTTGATGGTTCTATTCCCAAATCTGATATTATATTTAATGCTAGATACAGCCTTTATATCAGATAAATTTGCTATGATTAGCTTATCATTAGCTTTATCACAAGCATAAACCAAATTTCCCTCAATAGCCATAGGTAAAATAAGCTGACTTCCCATAGTACTCACCCAAATTTAGTATTTATCCCTTAATACTGAGGAGTATAATTACGGAATTTAGCCTCGCACAAATCAGAATAGTTTACGCTTGGTAATTCTGCTATATTGCATCCTACACCTCTTAAAATGTCCTTACCATTAGAAGTCTGGCAACGAGCATTTATCACAGTACCAGCTCTAGCAAATTGTATAAGTTGTTCTCTTGTTATAACGCACTTTGATATGATCCTGCCTTGGTTGTATAAGTCCACTCCATATCCAAGGGTTGTCTTACCATCAATCACCTTGTAAGTTATATAAAGCCTCTTTTTTCCTTCACTTATTTCGGCGTTTTTAATAAGATTACCCTCTTTATCATATTCAGGTAAGGAACTAATCTTAGTATGTACACCTTTCTAGTTATACGCCCCATATATTCCTGAGCGATAACACCTTCAATTCTTTTGTTTAAAGCTAAATTATATACTGTATTTTTATCAACACTCTGTACTTTGCCAGTCCTATTGTCCATCACCATGTACCCAATAACGCTAGTACCTGATGTCTGGCGTCCAACTAAAGTAAAATCGCGCATATTGTCACCCCCGGCAAGTTAAGCGGTTTACTAACTAGTTAAATAAATTTGTATTTATTGTGTTTTAAGCTAATAAAATAGTATATTAAGTGAGGAAAACACATCTATCAGCAAAAGCTAATAAGTACAAAGATGGGAGTTCCAACGCATAAACATTGAAACTCCCATCTCTAGCTTTATTTGATTTAGCTTACCCAGCCAATGCTGATAGCATAATTCCACCAGCAACGAAGCTCAACAAAAATGCGAGTACTGTCAGTACCACACCAAACACCAGAGCAGCTCTGACATAGTTTGTAAAGGTTCTCTTGATGGTTGGGCCACCAATAGCTGTTCTAATTATTTTGAAAATGTTATAGAATGGAATAAGCAGCAGCAACTGGAATTTAATCCATTCCCCAAAAGTAATGACCTCATCAGAGTTGCTGTTGAATGCGTTATAGTTAGGCTCATTACTCTCCATCATAGGATTAACAGGAGGCTGCTCCTGCTGCTTTTTACGCCTTCCTTTGAATGGCCCCTTTCCGGTAGGAGGCTGGGGATTATCAAATTGCTGGCCTCCCTGCATCGGAGGACGCCCTCCCTGCATAGGTGGTTGTCCCTGCATCGGAGGACGCTGGCCCTGCATTGGAGGACGCTGGCCTTGCATCGGAGGACGCTGTCCTTGACCTTGGCCCTGAGGTCTGCCCTGCATTGGAGGACGCTGGCCCTGCATTGGAGGCTGCCCTCCCTGCATCGGAGGACGCTGACCCTGCATAGGAGGACGCTGACCCTGATTTGGCTGGCCCTGCATGGGTGGGCGCTGCCCCTGGGGCCTACCCTGCATAGGTGGCTGGCCACCATATTCCTGCTGGTATCCACCATTAGGATTCTGCTGGTAGCCTCCCTGATTAGGCTGACCACCCTGAGTATTCTGCACATAAACAAAGTTTCCACTTCCGCATCTGCTGCAGTACGGAGCAGAATCATCAGGAATAACTAATCCACAATCAACGCACTTTTTCATTTCATCTGTCACCTCATAAAATAAAACATGTATTGTTGCATCAATCCAGATAGGTTCCCAAATTTTGATGTGTCTATACTACCATTATAGTAAGTATCAATTGCTCGCTGAATCCAAACATCAATAGGAAACATATCCAACTTCTTGAACCCAAACAAAGCTACACAGTTAGCCACCTTAGGTCCAACTCCCTTAAGTTCCATTAGATTCTGAACTACTGTATCCCCTGGAACATTTCGAGACTTCATTAAATAAAAATTATCTTTGTTATTTGAGTAAATACGAGCCGCTTCAAGCACATACTCACTTCTATACCCAAGCCCACACTCTTTAAGCCCTTGCTCACCCAAAGCAATTATTTGCTTATCAGTAGGAAAAGTGTAGTATTCAAAAGGGTTTGGCTTAGTAGGCCAACTAAACTCTAATCTGGTTCCAGCAGCTATGCACAACCGCTCAATGGATGTTTTAATCTTAGGAATATTGTTACGCTGGGAAATAATGAAAGAAATCAAAGTTTCCCAAATGTCTTGGTTCAAAATACGGATGCCTTTACCCTTTTTAATAGCTACTCTCTCAAAGTCAGTTAACTCAATCTTCTCCAATGGTGTATAATCATCATATACAGAGAGATAATCCAGCAGCCAAAACAGCTTATCTTCTGGCCAAGTGGTAAGATAATGTCGTCTGCCATCATTATAAGACTGTCGATTAGTTTCATCCATGATGAATACTAACTTATCCTCAATGACTCCCTTATATGAGCCATCGTTCAACTGGTTCCATCGGAAGCACTGGCCACATTCAAATGTCTTATGAAGGTCGAGGATCCCATCTGGTAAACTGAATGTGGTGAATCCCTTGTTGTCCACACCAACATCAGTTACAAGCGTACTCTGAGTCATGCTTCTCCCTCCACTTCAGTACTCCCTTTAGAATATTATTGAAAACAGTGGGTATATCCCCATTTCCGTCTACGACAATATCTGCAATCTCTGCCGCTTTGGCAAACTTGGTGTCGTCCTCTTGGTTACGAGATGCTACCACAGATGCTTCCATGTTGTTACGAGCGTTTAGTCTTTCTACTACAATGTTTTTATCAGTATCTATGTAGACCCCACAAACCTGTGTTCCGTACATCTTTTTGAACTGTTTAAATCCATCAGTCTCAAGCACGGCTACATACTTATCAGATCCAACGGGCTTAGGAGCACCATAGAAATTACCATTGTATTCTGCCCACTCCACAAAGGTTCCACGGTCAATAAGTTCCCTGAACTCATCTTTAGATACGAAGTGGTAATTTACATGGTTCTGTTCACCAACCCTCATTGGTCTAGTAGTATATGAAATGATACGAGAATACCCTAAATCTTCAAATAGTTTCTCATTGGTAGATTTACCACAACCGCTCCTACCCATCAAAACTACGATAATCATATCTTAACCTCCAAAGAGTATAAAATCAATAGAATTTATACCCTCTAATACTACAAAGCATATAGCTCAACTTTAACTAAGACATATCAAAAGTATATAAAAATAGGTGATGCCTTTAGTTATAAGATGTTGGCATCACCTATTTCGTAGATTATTCAGATAAACTGTGAAGTTGGATTGTCCCAGTTTTTAACGAGGAAGGAACATCAATGATTCGCTGATTGCTTGACCCCCTAAACCTTAGCTGTAGACTACGAAGCTCATCTACATATCTGCCGTCTACAATAACATCTATATAGCTAAGAAGCTCTCGCTTATCCGGCTGTTTCAGTAGCTCCTCCCAAGTGAACCCCGTGTAGCACCAAATACTTAGGCTTGTCTCTTCTTTGATGCGTTTGCACAATTTTGTGCAAGCTTCAGCTTGAAACATTGGGTCTCCACCACTCAATGTAATTCCATCAATTAGCTGGTTAGATTTTACCAAATCCACAAGCTTATCAATATCTGCAAGTGTTCCGTTTCCAAATACCTGAGCCTCTGGGTTTTGGCATCCAGGACAATTATGACTGCATCCCTGGGTGAATATTGTGCATCTGATACCTTCCCCATCGGTGTAACTTTCCTCTACAATGCCAGCTAATTCGATATAATTGTCTCCCATAGTTTAATCCGTCCCCAACTAATAGATTACCCTCTAATATCTCGAAGTATAATTACAGGAATATAAATTGATGGGGCACACCCATATAGAGTATGCCCCAATCAATTTATAAGAATATTTAGACTGTTACAGCCTCTTTGACCACAGCAACCTTGTTCAGAGCAGCCAGAGACAACACGCTCTGAGCGTTAGGTCCTTCAACGGACATGTGCTTGACTCTATCAAGCTCCTCTTGGTCCTTAGCGTCATTGAAACGCTTTTTATCTCCAACAAGGTATCCGGTAATACGACGGATACGCTCAAACTCCACACCCTCGCCACGAGCACGAGCAGAAGCCATAGGAATGTTATCCTCTGTGGCACTACTCTGACGAAGTTCAGTTAGGATAGCCTCAACTTCATAATGGCTAGCCATATTAGGACTGCTAAACATTGCGGTTCCTCCTTAAATTAAATTTGAACTTTATTGTGTTCGAAGTTGGCTAAATAGTAATACTGGGCATTATAACTAGCCAACAGATTTATAACAACTATATCATACAGTGACCACTCTTATATAAATGATACACTGTATGATACAATCGTGAACTAATTAGCCCTAAATTTAATCTAAGGGATTAGGAAGCCTATCAGCTTCCTCATTAGGGTCTCCGCAACACCCAGCTTGAGGAGCAGTGCCAAGTCGCCACACCCTCTGCCACATTTCAGGTGTCATTGGTTCATTTTCCTTACGACCACACCTCGGGCACACATCATCAATGATGCCTGTGTATCCGCACACCGGGTCTCTATCCACTGGATGATTGATGGCAAAATACCCAAGGTTGTTATCGTGCATAGCCCTCACTATCTTCTCAAATGCAGGAAGATTCTTTGTCGGGTCTCCATCAAGTTCAATGTAAGTGATATGACCACCATTGCACATCTCATGATAGGGAGCCTCAATCTTAATCTTATCCAAGGCACTGATTGGATAGTACACAGGCACATGGAACGAATTAGTATAGTACTTACGGTCAGTTATACCAGGCAAAATACCATACTTCTGACGGTCCATCTTAACAAACCGTCCGGATAAGCCCTCTGCTGGAGTTGCAATCAAGCTGTAATTATACTTGGTCTTCTGAGTGGCCCTGTCACAGAACTCGCGCATATGGGAGATAATTCTAAGCCCAAGCTCTTGAGATTCAGCAGATTCTCCATGGTGCTTACCTGTAAGAGCTTTGAGACACTCAGCCAGCCCGATAAATCCTATCGTCAGAGTTCCGTGTCTTAGCACATCTCTGATGTTGTCATTGGGGCCAAGCTTGTCACTATCAATCCAAACTCCCTGTCCCATTAAGAATGGGAAGTTAATTGGATGTTTTCTGCACAATACATCAAGTCGATGCATCAGCTGGCCCTTCACTAGCTCCATCATGTCATCAAGCATATTGAAGAATTTGTTGATATCCCCATCTGCTTTGATGCCAAGACGAGGAAGGTTAATAGAGGTGAAGGACAAGTTTCCACGCCCTGTGACAATTTGTCTATTCGGGTCATGAATGTTACTCATAACTCTGGTGCGGCAACCCATGTAACCAACCTCAGTATTTACATCTCCAAGACGATAATACTGGGCATTGAAGGGAGCATCCAAGTTACTAAAGTTAGGGAACAGACGTTTGGCTGTCACCCTACATGCTAGCTTGAATAAGTCATAATTCGGGTCACCCGGGTTATAACTAATGCCTTCTTTGAGTTTAAAAATGCTAATAGGGAATATTGGTGTTTCCCCGTTGCCTAGACCTTCTTCAGTTGCGAGTAGTAGATTCTTTGAAGCCAGTCTACCTTCCGCTGAAGTGTCTGTGCCGAAATTCAATGAGCTAAAAGGTACCTGCGCCAAATACCTGTATTATCGTATAGGCTTTTTATCCCATACTTCACGAGATTGCTCTCATAAATCCAAGTTGCTCAGTCTTAGATTCTACTGTCTGTCTATTCAGACCGTGTTTAGCATACATTTTTATCATAGCCCTATGGCTTTAGATAGCATGCACTCTTGCCCACATTATTGCTCTCTTAACGCTCAGTGAGTATGCGTTACGCTGCTTACAACTCTTTCGAGTAACATTGATTTATGTCCAGCTCGGTATTAGGACCATCTACTCATAGTCCCTCCACCGATTTTGCATGCTTCAGTGGTATTTTATACAGCAACCACACAAGGTTTCCCATGTTTCGGGCACGCAGTTACTTTACCCGCTCTGCTGTGCATGCTATTCAAATTATGAACAACTGCTTCCATGGCCTGATGCGTAGCATCATCAGTTGCCTTTAAAGCCATATCAATCAGCTGGTCAATATCAGGCTCTCTCAAGGATAAACAGTACTTGTCAGCAATTAAACCTTTGACGAAGTCGAGTCTGTCAAGGATTAACCGGTGCTTCTTACGATACTCCTTTAGCGTATCTCTAATATCCTCGTTGCTCATATCATTGGCTTTAGGCCCAGAACACTGAGGATACTTGATGCACATGACCCTATACAGCTCCTTAATAAAGGTCTTTGCTACACCAGGCGCCATATAATGGTCAAATGCAGGAACACTTTGGCCTCCCGTCGGCCTCCATGCTTTCACATGGTCCTGACTATATTACCAACTTATAGGGTGCTCAATCCTATAAGTTGCCCTGTATTACGGATAGGTACTCAACTCCTACCCTATCGTTTATTAGGTTAATAACTTCCACTACCATCCATGGTAGTTTCAACATAAGCCGTGTTAGTATCCATAAAGTTAAGCTTATTGTGCAAGTAATACACATATCTCGCAGTTAGCCCACTCTCTAGGATGTCTCGATGTGCTCCCCAGTACCTATTTGGAATATTAAGCTTTTTCCCCTTAAAATCAAGTAACCAGGTCTTACCACTCTCAGTCTTATAGGTAAGTACAGGAGCATAGCTGTTATAAGAGTCAAGGGAAATTCGTAATCTACCAGTATTTCCACCAACTACCGGAGTTAACTTTCCGCGCACAAAAATTCGGTTTCTAATAGTATGTTTTAGTTTTGTACCGGATGTCGTGCTGTTGGTTGAGATAGTTAGTATCAAAAAGTTCTCGTTTCCCTCGGCAAATGCGAAGAATAGTATTTCAACAGGAGCTTTAGCTCTTTCAAGGTATAATTTTGCACTTCGTGTAGTCTTGTTTAAAATTATCAATGACCACACATTAACACGGTAAGTTTCAAGATCAGTCATTTTAGCTTTAAGCAACATGTTATTTAAATCATCAACCGTATATCCTAAAGCCATAATGACACCACCCAATAAACATTTAGTCGATACACTCAACTTAGACTGTTTGATTCAATCACCATTTGTAATTATCTATGTATTTCTCGTCTCCATTATCATCGAATGTGCAGGTAAATACTGTGCATGTTTCACCAAGTTCAACATGGTCTTTATACACTTTGTAGTAAGCACCAACATCTATGCCTGACTCGGTTGGTCTATGCACATCGAAATCAATATGTGCGAACTCACCTTTTTGGTCACGACCCGTGTACACACCAATGTTGTCACACCCCATGCTAAAAGCTAGATAATCACAAAAATCCTTTACAGTTCTGCAAGCAGATAAAGCTGATATTTGGTTTAAGCAGTACTCCTTTACCATATCAACGCGTGACTTAAATCCATTTGGTAGTCTCTTTAATACAGGCATTTCCGCCACCTCCCATCTTGTTAGTAATCAAACAGTCTAAGTCTTTGCACGGTGTTACCCGACTAACCAAACAATATTGCTTGGTCTCTAAGGCTCTCTTAGTCAGCATATTCGCGAATGGACAGTTACCAGTGTTTTCAGATTGTTATGTGGTTGAGCTACCACCAATCTTACTTACTGTATTATGTAACTGGTTTATGATTGTCACATAAACTCTCTTAGTTCCGCTGATACCGTTAGCCAATCAATCTCAAATGAATGCTTTAATAGTTCCGCCCTGTGCTGTCAGTGCTATAATGGGCGTGCCCAAATCTTTAGCAAACACTGTTTCTGCCTGTCCAGCTGGACCAGACCAAGTACTTCTACCATGATTATAGGTAATTAGAACAAACTCCTGAGTATTTATTGCATTTAGGAGTGTTCCCAGCTTTAGTGTCTTAGAAAATTGAGGCATATTCCCACCTCCTACAAAGTGTTAAGATTGATTGACACCCCTGAGTAAGGGTTAACAAGGTTTTTCATCATGGGTCACCCCACAATGGCACAGTTCTGTTGTTTAAGCTGTTCCTAACTTAAGCAACACGTTTATGCATGTCGTTCTGATTGCTCTGAATTGCTATACAAGCCAAAGCTCCATAGCTACGGATTTCACCAGGCTCACGAAGGAAACCATGCCCAGTGTTAAATCCATTATGGAAAAGCTTCTCAAGGTCAATCTGGCAGCAGGTAGCAGTTAAACTGTAGAAGTCCAAATCGTGAATGTGAATATCACCGTTGGCATGTGCTGCACTCTCCTCAGGAGGCATCATGTACAGCAGGTTAAACTTCTTAGCTCCCTCACTACCATACTTGAGCATAGTCCCCATGGCACTGTCTCCGTCGATGTTAGCGTTTTCACGCTTTGTCTCGACATCCTTAGAGTTACCAAAGGTTAAGTCACGATAAGACAACATAAGAGAAGTGTTCATCTCACGAACCCTCTCGCGATTGGATCGATGGATGATGTACTCTCTAGCAGTCTTAATGTGGCCAGTGTCCATAAGGGCTTTTTCAACGAAGTCCTGAACGAGATCAGAGTCAATGATATCGTCCCCAAGCTCGTCCAAACTGTCTACGACTACGCGGAGCACTTCCTCAGCTTCATCTTCGTCATACTCCGTATAGTCCCCATCGTTAATGTAACCCCCGAACTGAGATTCCACAGTTTCCTCAGCTTCATCAGCGTCAAAACCAGAAGCAATCAACTGCTTCCTCAGCTCTTTTGCCTGTCTTGCTCTGTCCTGAAGTTCATCATCCTTAAACTCCACAGCCAAAGCTGCCTTACGGATGGACTCCAAAATGTTGTTGGGGTTAAACTCCACCAGGCGTCCATCACGCTTACGCACAAGCATTTAAGCACCTTCCTTTCATTTTAGAAGTATAATCTTAACTATCCTTAAATAATTAAAATCATACTTCTATTTATTTATATGTATAAAACCAAGATAAACAGACTCGCTAATTTTTACCATCAGCTAGTGCAAATTCAAGTTGGCTTATACTACAATGAATATAAGTTGGATACCAAATCTCTCAACTAGCCTCTATAATAGGCTTTATGATGCTCAGCAGTTTCTCAGTAATTTCATGTCTATCTGCTATCCAATTATCCGAATTGCTACAATCTAGCCTAACCCAGTTATACCCTACTGTTGGTAGGTATGCACAAGCATCATCTAAGCATGAGGCACATCTAGCTAAGAAGCTTAAGTTAGCCTCGTGTATATCCTTCATAGTATCATTTCCATGATATCTTTGAGACATAAGCTTTTGACTAATTTCGATTGGCAGTGTCAAAGCTATTGTAATGTCCTCTTTTGGGATACCTAAGTACTTTGTCTCCATCTCGTATTCCCACTTAAAGTACTCATGTCTATCCTGAAGGTTATCAAACTTTGATCCTTGGTATATGATGTTAGCTGATATGTACCTGTCAAGAAGCAAGATAGCATTAGGATTATTGTTAAGTATATCCCTTAAATCCTTGAGATAGGTAATTCCACGGTCAACGCTATAGAACATAGAAGCTAAGTAAGGATTAACTAAATTAGGGTCACTAGTTATATCTCCACCAAGGTACATCCTTACAGGACCACTGCTCAAAGAGTTATAATTAGGAAAATCTGCTTTATGCACAATGTATCCCATTTCAGATAAGCTCTTTCGGAGTTCTTCAACCTGAGTTGCCTTGCCGCACCCATCCAATCCATCAATGACTATGATTTTTCCCATGTCCTCACCTTCCTTTGCCTTAA
>ERZ1090869.834-NODE-835-length-15236-cov-54.891641_pt1 | contig 15236 bp, 8 predicted proteins | sample MGYA00478474_ERZ1090869 | MGnify/ENA primary metagenome ERZ1090869 (study PRJEB33644, sample SAMEA5815748) | chicken gut metagenome | biome: Chicken; feature: Gastrointestinal Tract; material: Caecum | place: Ireland | collected 2019-01-01 | study: A study of the... | reverse complement strand
CCGCCAACCACACCGCCCTGCATGAGGACGAAATGATGTACACGACCGGCGGCGCAGCCGTCGATACCGTCGCCAGGGCCGTGGTGGCCGTAGGCGGGGCCGCAGCCCTCCTGGTGGTGGGCGGCGTGGCGGCCCGGGCCATCCTGAGCGTTTTCGGGGGGCAGGGCGGCCTGACCGGCGCCATCGAGGACAGCGTCGCCGCTGGCCAGAACTTCATCGACGGCGCGCTGGCCGCCGGCCGGAACTTCCTGAACAGCCTGATGGGCCTGTAAAACGGCCTTTCCGGACAAATTGCCGCCCTCTTCCTACCTTGCTGCATAGCGTCAAAAAGGTCCCGGCCGGACACGTTGTCCAGCCGAGACCTTTTTTGGTTTGCCTGGCCCGGGGCCGGTTGGCCTCAGGATTTCGGAGCGGGGGCGCGGATCAGTGGGTCCCGTTTGCGGGGGCGTCGATCTTTTCCAGCAGGATGTCGTCGATGCAGATGCGGTGCAGCTGGGTGATCGGCTCGTTTGCCACGGCACCCATCGAGATGCTCAGAACGGCCTGCTCGTCGGTGGGCCAGTTCATCTGGAAGGTGACGGCGTAGGTCTGGTAGTCTGCGCCGAGGGTGACGATCTCCTCGCCGGAGTAGGGCGTCCAGTCGTCGTCGGCCGAACCGTCCCGCTGAATGGCGAACATCAGTTTGCGGTCAAGGTTCGACTTGGCTTTGAAGGAGAGGCGGTACCACTGGCCCTCCTCCAGCTCGACGCCGTTTTGTTTGAGCTGGATCTTCCAGGCGGCGTCGCCGGTGTTGCGGATGGTGATGTCAGCGGCGTTGGGCTCGTTCAGGCTGTCCACCACATAGTCCACGTCCGAAGGGGTGTAGGCATAGAGTTCGTAGCCCGCAAAGCCGGCGTTGAAGCTGCCGTTTTTGATAAGGCTGTCCTCTTCCAGGCGAACGTTGTCGATGTAGTAGGTGCCGGGCGCCTGGATGACGAAGGCGATGTCGTTGCCGCTCTGTTCGTCGAGGGTCAGCTTGTAGTCATAGGCCGTCTCGCTGCCGTCCAGCGTCGCCTGCAGGGTCTGGCCGGCGGCGCGCACCAGGATCTCGCGGCCGGCGGGGCCTTCGGCGTCAAAGCTGAGGGCGTAGTCGCCCGCCGTCAGGGCCAGGTCCTTCTGGTAGACGATCACCGGGTTGAGGGGCGAAGTCAGCGCACCGGCCTTGATTTCCAGGCGGCGGACGTTGTCCTCATTGGTGACGCTGACCTTCGAGCCGGGCAGGGCCCAGCGGCTCCAGAAGCCCAGGCGGCCTTCGCCCTCCTGGAAGCTGCCGTTGTAGACGTAGTTGCCGTCGGCCAGGACAGTTTTTGCGGGGTTGTCGAGGTCGGTCTGGCCGGTCTTGACCACCCGCACATTGCGGAGGGTGACCCCTGCCGTCGACCCGGCTGCGCCCAGATTGAACTCCAGCCGGCCATTGGGGTCGTCGTCATCGGTCATGGTGAAGGCATAGGTGTAGGCTGCAGGCTCGGTACCCAGCTGGACGGCCGTGTCCTCCAGGTAACGCTTGTAGCCGCGGTCGGGAGCCGAGACGCCCACCTTTAGGGTACGGGGCGCATCGGCCCAGGCTTCGAAGGAGACTTGGTATTCTCCGCCCTTCTGCATGGGCAGATCCGGCTGGACCAGCTGGACGCTGTAATCCACCGTGCCGGCGTTCGCCGTGTCGATGCGGAGCGTACCGCCGCCCACAGACGCTGCGGCCTCGCCGCCCAGGGTGGTGAGGAAGGTCCAGCCTTCGCTGTCCGTCAGGCTCTCTGCGGCGGCAAAGTCGCCGTTGACGATGTAGTTGCCGCTGGCGTCCGGCTCCCGCAGGATCACCGTCTTTTCCGGCTTATGGACGTCCTCGTCGTAATGGTCCTTCTGGTAGACGCGGACGTAATCGATATAAAAGGCGGCGTTTGCGATGTCGGTGGTCTCGTCGGGGTTGCCCGGCCAGTTGCCGCCCACCGCCAGGTTGAGGATGATGTAGAAGGGCTGGTCAAAGGGGGCGGGATAGGTGATCTCCCCCTGGCCCTCGGTGGCAGAATACCAGTCGTTCTCGGTGTGGATCATCCGGCCGTCCACATACCAGCTGATCCGGCCGGGTTCCCACTCGACCGCAAAGGTGTGGTATTCGTCCGAGAAGCTGCCCTCGGTCAGGGTGCATCCGGCCTGGCTTTGGCTGTGGGGGTTGCCATAGTGCAGTGTACCATACGAGCGGGTGGTATCGTTGCCCAGCACTTCCATGATGTCGATCTCGCCGCAGCGGGGCCACTGTCCATAGAGGTTCTCGTTGGTGGGCATCATCCAGAAGGCGGGCAGGAAACCCTGTCCTGCGGGCACCTTGGCGCGGGCTTCAAAAATACCGTATTTGAAGTCGTGTTTGTTCTGGGTGTTCACCCGGCCGGAGGTGTAGCTGACGGTCCCGTCGGCGCTGCGGGTCTCCACCGGTTTGAGGACCAGCTTGCCGTCCTCCAGATAGATGTTTTCAGGGCTGTCCACATAGGATTGCAGCTCGTTGTTGACCCAGCCCGGCTCGTGCAGCTCGACATTCCAGTCCTCCCGGTTGAGGGCCGTTCCGTCGAACGTATCCTCCCAGCGAAGGGTATATCCCTCGTAGGACAGGGTCTGCGCTGCCTGATTCGTTTCCATTGCCGGTACCTCCTTTGGGGCGGGGGCGGCTGCAGCCGCTGGCGCCGCGGTGGGCAGCAGGCCCCCCGCGAACAGAGCGGCGGCCGCAGCTGCCAACAGTTGTCGTTTGCGGATCAAGATGGACTCCTCCTTTTGTTCGTACATATTGTATATAAATTCTACACAATTTGCAGACTGTTTTTATACTATAATCCTGTTTTTTCTATCGAATTCTTGTCCTGATTCCTGCGCTGCGAGGAAAAAAACTTGAGGAAAGCGCCGCCTCATGCTATAATGGATGTCGTCAAGAGGGAGAAAAAGCGGAAGGAGGAAACTGTGATGAGCTACAAGGACGAATGGCTCGTGATCGAAGCCAACGACGACATTGACGAAACGGAACACCGCGAGCCCAGCGAAGAGTTCTTGTTTTACCGCGCCGTGGCCAACGGTGAAGTGGACGCAGTGCGCAAGAACTGCGAGCAGGACCGCTTTATGGACACCGACGGGGTGGGGGTCCTGTCCAAGGACCCGGTCACCAATTTGAAATACCATTTTGTGGTCACCACGGCCATGGTGACCCGGATGTGCAGGCAGTACGGCATGGAGCTGGAACAGGCCTTCCGGATGAGTGATTTTTACATCCAGAAGCTGGACGACATCCACTCGGTGGAGGAGATCAAGCACCTGCACGACGAGATGGTGATGGACTACGCCGAAAAGATGCGCCGCTACCACCACAACAACACCAACTCCAAACACATCAACGCCTGCAAGGAATACATCTATTCCCACATCAAGGAGCGGATCACCATCGAGGACCTGGCAGACGTGCTGGGGGTGTCGGCCAGCTACCTGTCCCGGCTGTTCAAAAAAGAGACGGGCAGCTCGGTCAGCGCCTACATCCGCAACCGCAAGATCGACATGGCCAAAAATTTGCTGCGGTTCAGCAACGACTCGATGATCGAGATCGCCAACCGGCTGGCCTTTTCGTCCCAGAGCCATTTCATCCAGCAGTTCCGGGAGGTGGTGGGGATGACTCCCAAAAAGTACCGGGACACCTATTACATGATGGAGTGGAGCGCCGAACCCGCCCGGGACGGCCGGGCCGATGCCCCGGCCCCGGAACCGGCCAACTGAATCCGCCCCGGATCATCAAACGCAAAACGCCGCGAAGGCACAACCCCCATGGGGGCTGCGCCTTCGCGGTGTTTCTATTGTGCAGACAGATCACATGGATCAGAGGACAAGCACGATGTCGTTTTCGTCCTGCAGGGCGTCTGCAGGGATGTAGTTGTCGGGGCAGGGCACGCCGTTGAGCGTCAGGCTGCCAAAGCCGGACTCACGGTGGCGCGGGTTCTCCACCCGGATGTGCAGCTTTTTGCCGCGGAAATCTTTCTCCAGGGCAAAGCCGTCCCACTCCGGGGGGATGGCCGGGGCCAGGCGGAGGCCGTACAGGTCGGGCCGCAGGCCCAGGATGCCCTCCACGCAGCCCACCATTACGGTGGAGGCGGTGCCGGTCAGCCAATGGACCTGGGAGCGCCCAAAGTGCTTGCTGGCCGGCCCCTCGGTGAACTGGCCGTAGCAGTAGGGCTCCAGGCGGCGGATCTCGGCCCGGTCGTTCTGGGCCGCGGGGGCGTTCTCGGCAAAATAGCCGAAGGCGCGCCGGCCGTGGCCGCAGAGGGCCTCGGCCAGGATCAGCCAGCCCTGAGACTGGGAGAAGATGCCGGCGTTCTCTTTGGTGCCGGGGTTGTAGATGACGGCCAGCGCGCCGTCAAAGGCGTGGGCGTGGTAGGGCGGGTCCATCAGGACGGCGCCGTAGGCCGTGTTCAGCCGCTGGCTGACCCCGTCCATGATGGTCTGCCGCTGGCCGTAAGTGGCCAGGCCGCTGATGACGGCCCAGCTCTGGGGGTTGAGCCAGAAGTTTGCCTCAGGGTCGCCGGCGGCGCCGATCCGCTCACCGGTCTCGGTGTAGCCGCGGATGAAGCGGTCGCCGTCCCAGCAGAGGGTCTGGATCCGGCTCTCGTATTCGGCCAGCTTGCCGTCCAGCCACTGGACGTCCGCTTCGGCCCCGCGGTGGCAGGCAAACTGCCGGAGGATCTGCATGGCGTAGTAGAACTGCAGGGCCACAAAGGTGGACTCGCCGTTGGCGCCCAGCCGCAGGCAGTCGTTCCAGTCGGCGTAGAGGCCGGCGGGCAGGCCGTGGGGGCCCAGGTGGTCCAGCGAGAACTGCACGGCCCGTTTCAGGTGCTCGTAGACCGTGCCCTCGTCCCGGTTGGCAAAGGGGATCACCTCGTCCAGGAAGGCGGTGTTGCCCGTCTCGGCCACATATTTGTACACGGTGGGGAACAGCCACAACGCGTCGTCCGCCCGGTAGGCCGGGTGGCCGGTCTCCTGGACATAGGAGAGGTCGTCGGGGGTGTCCTCATGGCCGGGGTCGTGGGTGAACTTGACCAGGGGCAGCCCGCCGCCGTTGTCCACCTGGGCGGACAGCATGAAGCGGATCTTTTCGCAGGCCATTTCGGGCTCCAGATGGATGATGCCCTGAATATCCTGCACGGTATCCCGGTAGCCGTAGCCGTTGCGCAGGCCGCAGTAGATGAGGGACGCGGCCCGGGACCACACAAAGGTGATGAAGCAGTTGTAGGCGTTCCAGGTGTTGAGCATGGTGTTGAAGGCCGGGTCGGGGGTCTGGACCTGCAGATGGCTGAACCGGCCGTACCACTCTGCCTTCAGCTCGTCCACTTCCCGGGCGGTCCGGGAGGCGGGGTCGGCGTAGCGCTCCAGGATGGCCGCCGCCTCCGCGGAGGGCTTCATCCCCAGCACGAACGCCACCGTCCTGCGCTCGCCGGGGGCCAGCTCCACCACACAGGACAAAGCGCCGCAGCTGTTCTCGTTGTAGCTGTCGGTGTTGCCCAAGTCCCCGGCGGCGACGCCGCAGGGATCGCCGTAGCTGTGGTAGGGCCCCAGGAACGCCGCCTTGTCCCCGCAGTAGGAGGACACCGGCGCGCCGGCCAGACCGAAGAACCGCTCGGTCACCGTCTTGTCGTCTACGTCCTCGCCCTGGGGCAGGGCGTCCAGGTTGCCGTGGATCTGCTGGGTGATGCGGTTGCCCTCGAACAGGGTGCGGCTGATGAATAGGGAGTATTGCAGGTTGACCTGGTCCTGCTCGTAGTTGCTGTGGTTGGTGAACTCGGCGTAACCGGTCAGGGTCAGGCTGCGGGGGCGGTCCGACTCGTTGGCCACCGTCAGGGCCCAGACCTCATAGGCCTGGCCCCGGGGCACATAGTAGGCGGCCTCCGAGGCGATGCCGGCATAGCTCGCCTTCATTTTGGTGTAGCCCATGCCGTGGCGGCACTCGCTCCGGTAGGCGTCCAGAGGCTTTGCCACCGGCTGCCAGGAGGCGGACCAGTAGTCGCCGCTGGCATTGTCCCGCAGATAGAGGTAGCGGCCGGGCTGGTCGAACTGGTTGAACACATACCGCAGGATCCGGCCGTTGGCGCCGGACCGGGCAAAGCTGTAGCCTCCCGCATGGTTGGAGATGATGGCGCCGTACTCCGGCGAGCCCAGATAGTTGACCCAGGGGGCCGGGGTATCGGGGCGGTCGATCACGTATTCACGGGCGGCATCGTCAAAGTATCCGTATCTCATAAATTGCTTCCTTTGTTTGATGTATCTGTTCCCTGCCTGCCTGTTTTCAGCAAAGGGTCACGGTGATGCGGTGTTCGGCTGCGGCCGGCAGCGCTTCCACCATGGCGCGGGGGATCAAGAGGCTGCCCGAGCTGCCTGCACACAGCTCTGCGCCGTCGCACACCGCGGCCCCGATCCGGTAGCTGCCATAGTCCAGCCTGCCCGGGTTCTGGTAGCAGACCGTCAGCCTGCGCCCGGCAAAGGTGACCTGCACCGCGGCGTGGCCGCCGGCGTCGAACTGCCCGGCGGTCAGCTTGGGTTCCAGCAGCAGGTCGCCTGCTTCGCCCCGCACCCCAAAGACCTGGGTGATCATGGTCATCATGTACCAGCTGGCCGCGCCGGTAAGGTAGTGGTACATCCCCCGGCCGTCGGCGCGGAAGTATTCGGGGATGCCGGGATAAATGCGGCTGGTATCGAAATCCAGGGCGGTGTCCGCCAGGGTCTTGAGGGCCTTCCAGCCCTCCTGCACAAAGCCCCGGCGGTAAAGCGCGTTGGCGTACATCACCGCCATGTGGGAAAAGACCGCCCCGTTTTCCTTTTCGCCGTAGGCAAAGCCAAACATCCGCCCCAGGTCAAACTTCAGCTCGTGGAAGTCGGTGTTCAGCCGGTAGCCGCCGATCTCCCGGCGGTACAGGTAGCGGTCGGCGCTGGCCGTGATCTGACGGACCTGGGCGTCGGTGGCCACGCCGCCCATGATGGCAAACACCTGCCCGGTCAGCATCATGCGCACCCCGGTGGGGAAAACGCCTTCCACCGCCCGGCCGTGGTCGTCGTAATAGCTGTTGTACCAGCCCAGGCCCTCCCCGGCGTCGATCCACTCGTGGCCCTGCAGCCAGGCAGTCAGCCAGCGGGCCTTCTGCTCCAGGCTGTCGGCCAGGTCCTCCAGGCGGACCTCCACCCGGCGGCCGCTGATGGTGTGGCGGCAGGCTCCGGCGTACTGCTCCAGCAGGCTGCGCTTGGCCTCCACCTGGTCCAGCACCTCGGGCTGATCGTTCAGCAGGGTCAGGGCTTCTTCCAGGATGGGGGTGCTGCAGGCGCCGGTGGTGCGCTGCAGCAGCCGGATCATGCCCGCCAGCTCCCGCAGGTTGCCGGCGTATGCGCAGGTAAAGGCGACGCTTTCACCGTGGGCAGCGGCCATATCCAATGCGTCGTTCCAGTCCGCGCCCCGCAGGCGATAAACGTTGTGCCGGCCCACCTCATAGAAGGCGGCCAGCTGCTCCACAAGCAGGTGTTCCAGGATGGTGCCCGTATAGACCTGCCCGTCGGCTGTGCGCTGCCAGCAGCCCTGGTCGGGCTGGTAGTCGGGGTCGATGCGGGTGCCCCGCATCGCCTGGGCGTCCTTGAAGTAGGGGGCCTGCCGGTCCAGGACGGCCACGTCGCCGGTCTGGTCGATGTACAGCTTGACGGTCATCTGGGGCCACAGGGCGTGGTCCATCCAGACGCGGGCGATGCCGTTGCGGTCTGCAATGAAATTGCCATCCCCCTCGCCGATGATGGTGGCGTTGGTGCCGTCGATCCGCACGCCGCCAAAGTTCTTTTCGATCATCTGCCCCACGCCGGCAGGGTCCATCAAAAGCAGGGACAAGCAGTCTTGCCACAGATCGCGCCAGCCCCGGCCGCCCCGGCCGTAGTCATGATGAGGCAGGAAGGAGCAGCCGAACAGCCGCCGCAGAAACGGCTGGAAGCAGACCCATCGCATCAGGCAGTCAAAGTCCCCGTCGCCGGTGGCAAAGCGGACGTTCACCTTTTCCAGCCAGGCGGCGCGGGTGCGCTCCAGAGCAGCGGCGGCCTTTTCCGGGCTGCCGTACCGCTCCCAGACGGCGCGGATGTCCGTCTCGCTGTCCTCCGCGCCCAGCACCAGGACGTACTGGACCTGCTGGCCGGGCGCCAAAGTCACCGCCGGGAAGCGGAAGGCACCCATCGCTTCCCGTCCCTCTGCGGTGCAGCCGGCCGGCGCGCCGGGCAGCGGCTCAAATACGGCCCGCGGATGCAGGTAGGTGCCGCCCTCCCCCAAAAAGGCTTCCACCGTGGGGAAAAACGCCTCCGGCTGCTGGCCGCTGGGGCCGCAGCCCCACACGTAATAGATCCGGTGGTTGGGGCGGTGGCCCCGCTCGTCGAAGGACATGGTGGGGCGGACCAGCACGCCGTCCCCGGTGGTCCAGATGCGGTGCAGCATGGAGGTGACGTTGCGGTGGTCCCGGATGTTGTCCGCGCTGCGTCCGTAGAGGGGAATGGCCGCGGTGGGCGTCACCCGGCGGGGCTGGTCCGACTGGTTGCGCACCGAGACCAGCAGGATCTCCGCACGGTCGTGCGGGGGGCAGAAGGAGGTGACCGCGGTGTGCAGCCCCATGGCCTTCCAGCCGCGCTCCAGGGTGTGCCACATCAGGCCGGCGGTCACCGAGCTGTCATCCTGGTCAGGGGTGAAACGGGCGGCCTCCTGCCCGGCCGAAGCGCCCGCCGCCGAAAAGACCTGGCCTTCCGGCCCGGTCAGCCAGAAGTTGCGCCCCGACCGGTTGTTGTGCAGGTTTTCGGCGCTGACCGGCTCCAGCAGAAAGCTGTCCTGGTCCAGCTTGGCGTCGCCTCCCAGCGTAGGGGTGACGGAGCTTTTCATCCCGGTTTCCGAGGCCAGCGGAAAGTACAGATAGCTGACATTTTCGGGCCTGCGGATGGCAAAGCTGCCGTCCCCGTCCACAAAGTGCAGATGGTTCAATGATACCTCTCCTTTCCTGTACAATATGCTATCCCTATTATATAGAAACGGGGCGCGGCCAAAAATCAAAACCGTGTGCAAAAGTGTCAGAATCATGACGTAATTTATGCTTCTGGCCAAAAGCTTGTCAAGGATTTGATATTTTTTATGGAATTGTTATATATTCGGCCGGAAAAATTCCGTTATAATACAAGTACGAGAAGGGCCCCCGGGACGGGAAAAGCCCCCCTACTGCAAGAACAAAGAGGAGGTACACACTATGAACACAAGCAAAATCAGCCGCCGCTCTTTCCTGAAGGGCGTGGGCGCCGCAGGCGCCACCGGCCTGCTGGCCGCGTGCGGCGGCGGTGATTCCACGGCAGCGTCCGGTTCTGCGTCGGGCGGCAGCGCCGCGGCAGAGGGCAAGGTCATCAACATCTACAGCTGGAACGACGAGTTCCGCACCCGGCTGGAAGCCGTCTACCCCGAAGTGGAGAGCACCTCGGCCGACGGCACCGTCACCACCCTGAAGGACGGCACCGAGATCCACTGGGTCATCAACCCCAACCAGGACGGCGTCTACCAGCAGAAGCTGGACGAAGCCCTGCTGAACCAGGCCTCCGGCGCCGCCGACGACAAGGTGGACATCTTCCTGTCCGAGACGGACTACGTTTACAAATACACCGACGCCGCTGCGGACGTGGCCATGCCCCTGACCGACCTGGGCATCGACCCCGACACCGACCTGGCCGACCAGTACTCCTTTACCAGGGCCACCGCTTCGGACGCTAACGGCGTGCAGCGCGGCTCCACCTGGCAGTGCTGCCCCGGCCTGCTGGTCTACCGCCGGGACATCGCCCTGGACACTTTCGGCACCGACGACCCCGCCGCTGTGGGCGAAAAGACCAAGGATTGGGATACCCTGAAGGCCACCGCCGAAGAGCTGAAGGCCAAGGGCTATTTCACCTTTGCCTCCTATGCAGACACCTTCCGCCTGTACGGCAACAGCATCAGCGAGCCCTGGGGCGTGGAAGGCGAGGGCACCATCAAGGTCGACCCCCAGATCATGAAGTGGATCAGCGACTCGAAAGAGTGGCTGGACGCCGGCTATCTGGACAAGACCGTCAAGGGCCAGTTCAACGACGACTGGAACAAGTCCATGGGCTCGGCCTCCAAGGTGTTCGCCTTCCTGCTGCCGGCCTGGGGCATCGACTTTACCCTGGCGCCCAACTGGGACGGGGCCGAGGGCTCCTGGGCCGTCACTACTCCGCCGCAGGAGTACAACTGGGGCGGCTCCTACATCCACGCCTGCACCGGCACCGATAACATCGAGCACGTGCGGGACATCATCCTGGCCCTGACCGCCAACAAGGACAACCTGATCAAGATCTCGAAGGACTACCTGGACTTCACCAACACCGTGAGCGGCATGCAGGAAGCTGCCACCGACGACAGCTTTGCCTCCGCGTTCCTGGGCGGGCAGAACGCCTATGAGTACTTTGCCCCCGTGGCCGAGAACATCAAGATCGCGCCCCTGTCCTCCTACGACCAGGGCTGCGTCGAGCTGATCCAGAACGCCTTCAGCGACTACTACCAGGGCAACGTGGACTTTGACCGCGCCAAGGAGAACTTCGAGACCTCCATCATGGAGCGCTATCCCGACATCACCGCCGTCCAGTGGCCGGACTGAGCGCCCTGGCTTGAATGACACAGGCCGGCATTTCTTTCCGGCGCCGGCTTTTCCAGAGAAAGGAACGGTGAGTTATGAAGCAGCCAAAACGCAAGCACCTGAGTTATGCAAAGTGGGGATACATTTTTATCCTCCCGTTCTTTCTGTGCTTTTTCATCTTTTCCATGATCCCGCTGGTGGATACCATCCGTTACAGCTTTTATGAGTACTACCGCTCGGGCATCAAGGAGATCGGGCCCAACTTCATCGGGCTGGAAAACTACAAGAGCCTTTTTGAGTCGGACCTGTTCAAGTATGCGGGCAACACCCTGCTGCTGTGGCTGATCGGCTTCATCCCACAGATCGTCATTGCCCTGCTGCTGGCCAACTGGTTCACCGATATGCGCCTGAAGATCCGGGGCAAGCAGTTTTTCAAGGTGGTCATCTACCTGCCCAACCTGATCATGGCGTCGGCGTTCGCCATGCTGTTTTTCGCCCTGTTCTCCAACAGCGGCCCCATCAACTCAATCCTGATGTCCATGGGGATCACCCAGGAGCCCATCGACTTTATGGGCACGGCCTTCGGCACCCGCAGCCTGGTGGGCCTGATGAACTTCCTGATGTGGTTCGGCAACACCACCATCATGCTGATGGCGGCGATCATGGGCATCAGCCCTGAGATCTTCGAGGCCGCCGAGCTGGACGGCTGCACCAGTGTCAAACGCTTTTTCCGCATCACCCTGCCTTTGATCCGGCCGATCCTGGCCTATACCCTGATCACCTCGATCATCGGCGGCCTGCAGATGTTCGACGTGCCCCAGATCCTGACCAACGGCCAGGGCAGCCCGGACCGCACCTCGATGACCCTGATCATGTTCCTGAACAATCACCTCAAGAGCCGCAACTACGGCATGGCCGGCGCGCTCTCGGTGTTCCTGTTCGTGGTCAGCGGCATCCTGTGCTTCGTCGTCTACCGGATGACCAACGGCAAGGATGACACCGCGGTCAAGCCCGCCCACGGGGCGAAAAAGAAAGGAGGCGCGGAGGTATGAAAAACAGACGCGTCAAAATGGGCGAGACGGTCCTTGCCTATGTCGTGCTGGCGATCCTGTCGTTTTTGTGCCTGTTCTTCTTTTACATCCTGATCATCAACTCCACCCGGTCCCACGCCGACCTGCAGAAGGGTTTTTCCTGGCTGCCGGGCAACTACTTCTTTGAAAACCTGAAAAACGTGGCCAACGACGGCAGCTTCCCCATGTTCAAGGGCATTGTCAACAGCCTGATCGTGTCCGCGTCCTCGGCGGCGCTGTGCACTTACTTTTCGGCGCTGACGGCCTATGGGCTGTATGCCTACAATTTCCGGCTGAAAAAGTTCGCCTTCACCTTCATCATGGCCATCCTGGTCATGCCCACCCAGGTCACCGCCATGGGCTTTCTGCGGCTGATCACCAACATGGGCCTGTACGACACCCTGTGGCCCCTCATCATCCCGTCCATCGCGTCCCCCGCGGTCTTTTACTTCATGTACAGCTACCTGAAGTCCTCGCTGCCGCTGTCCCTGGTGGAGGCCGCGCGCATCGACGGCTCGGGCGAGTTCCACACCTTCAACCGGATCGTGCTGCCCATCATGAAGCCCGCCATCGCGGTGCAGGCCATCTTCAGCTTTGTGGGGTCGTGGAACAACTACTTCGTCCCCGCCCTGATCATCCAGTCCAAGGACAAGATGACGGTGCCTATCCTGATCGCTACCCTGCGCGGCGCGGATTACATGAACTTTGACATGGGCAAGATCTACATGATGATCATGGTGGCCATCGTGCCGATCATCGTGGTCTATCTCCTCCTTTCCAAGTACATCATTGCCGGCATCACGCTGGGCGGTGTAAAGGAATAAGCTTTCTCCAATTTCTCCTTCTTCTTCAACACACACGTCTGGGAAAAGCCGCCATGGTCCACAGCTATGGCGGCTTTTCTCCACGGCTGCCATTTTTATACGGAGGTCACTTATGACATACGCGCATACCTACAGCGGCACACGCACCCGGGAGCCCTCCCCGCGGGAGCTGGAACATGGCCGCCTGGCCCGCCGGGCCGCTGCCGGGGGCATCGTCCTGCTGAAGAACACAGGCACCCTGCCGCTGGACCTTTCGGCCCCGGTGGCGCTGTTTGGCAGCGGCGCCAGCCGGACGGTCAAGGGCGGGATCGGTTCGGGCGACGTCAACAACCGGGCCAACGTCTCCATCTGCCAGGGCCTAAAGGACGCGGGGCTCCGCCTGACCAGCGAGAACTGGCTGGAGGATTACGAAGCCCGCTACCATGCGGCCCGCGCCGCCTGGAAGCAGAAGGTGCTGGAAGCGGCCCGCTGGGTGGAAAACCCCTTTGACGCCTATGCGGCCAACCCCTTCGTCCTGCCCCAGGGCCGGCCCATCGTGCCCCAGGACGTGCAGGGAGCCGCGGCGGCGATCTATGTCCTGAGCCGTATCGCGGGGGAGGGCAAGGACCGCCGGCTGGAAAAAGGGGATTACTACCTCAGCGACGGGGAGTGGAACGACCTGCGCACCCTGGACCGACTGGGCCTGCCCATCGTTCTGCTGATTAACGCCGGCGGCCCGGTGGAGCTGACCGATTTGCTGGACGGGGCGGTCCACATCGAGGCGGTGCTGCAGCTGTCCCAGCTGGGGCAGGAGGGCGGCCACGCGGTGGCGGACGTACTGCTGGGCAAGACCACGCCGGAGGGCAAGCTGACCGCCACCTGGGCCCGGCGCTATACCGACTATCCTTGCGCCGAGAGCTTCAGCTACCTGGACGGCGGCCTGGAAAAAGCCGTCTACCGGGAGGGGATCTATGTAGGCTACCGCTACTTTGACAGCTTTGGGGTCCAGCCTCTGTTCCCCTTCGGCTACGGGCTGTCCTACACCGACTTTTCGCTGCGCTTTGCAGGGCTGCGCGTGGGAGCGGACGCCATCGAAGTGGATGTGGAAGTGGAAAATGCGGGCATCTGCTTCTCCGGGCGGGAAGTGGCGCAGGTCTATATTTCCTGCCCCCAGAACGGCGGCGCCAAGGAGCTGCGCCGTCTGGCAGGGTTTGCCAAGACCCGGCTCCTCGCCCCCGAACAGCGCCAGACCCTGACCATCTGCATCCCCCAAAAGCAGCTGGCCACCTTTGCCGCGCAAAAGCAGGGCTGGGTGGTGGAACAGGGGCTCTATGGCGTTTGGGTGGGGAACAGCAGCGCGGCGGTGACCCTCTGCGCCCAGATCCGGGTGGAGGCGGATACCCTCATCGAGCAGACCCACCCCATCTGCCCCCTGCACCAGCCGCTGGACGAGCTGGGCGCCGCAGACGCCGCCCAAAAAGAGGCGGCCCACCCTGCGGGGCTGCCGGTCTACGGGTTCTGCCCCCAGCCCGAGTCCCGGCCCGTCTGCCCCCCTGCGCCCCAGGCGGAAGGCCCGGTGGAACAGCTGATCCCCCTGCTGTACGGCAACATCACCAAGGGCACCAGCACCCTGGGCTCGGCGGGGGTCCGTGTGCCCGGGTCGGCGGGCGAGAGCACCGAGGAGCTGGAAGCCAGCCGCGGGGTGCCCTCCCTCATCATGGCCGACGGCCCTGCCGGGCTCCGCCTGCGCCAGAGCTACCAGGTGGACCGGGCCTCGGGCCGGGTCTATGGCGTGGGGGTACTGGGCTCGCTGGAAAACGGCTATCTGGAGACCCCGCCGCAGCACGACAACGCCGATACCTACTACCAGTTCTGCACGGCGTTCCCGGTGGGGACGGCCCTGGCCCAGACCTGGGACACCGCCCTGATGGAGGAGTTTGGCCGGGCCGTCGCCCGGGAGATGGAGGAGTTTGGGGTAGACCTGTGGCTGGCCCCGGGCATGAACATCCAGCGCAACCCGTTGTGCGGGCGCAACTTTGAATACTACGCAGAGGACCCCCTTCTGTCCGGTGTGTTGGCGGCCGCCGTGACCCGGGGCGTCCAGCACAGCGGCCGGTGCGGGGTGACCGTGAAGCACTTCGCCTGCAACAACCAGGAGGACAACCGGATGGGGGTGGACGTCCGGATCAGCCAGCGGGCCCTCCGGGAGATCTACCTGCGGGGTTTTGAGATCGCGGTGAAAACGGCCGCTCCCGCCGCCATCATGTCCTCCTACAACCGGATCAACGGAGTCTACGCCTCCAACAGCCGCGACCTGTGCACCGTGCTGGCCCGCGAGGAATGGGGCTTTGACGGAGTCATCATGTCGGACTGGAACACCACCGTCCCCGCCGATGGGAGCATCCCCTGGCAATGCGCCGCCGCCGGCAACGACATCATCATGCCCGGCAACCCGGATGACGACGCCAGCATCCGCAGCGCCTATGCCGCCGGCCGTCTGACCGAACAGGACATCCGTGCCTGCGCCGGCCGGGTGATCGCCCTGGCTGCCCGCCTGCGCGGGCAGGAAAAGCCGGATCAATAAAGAGCGGCGCAGCCGAAAAACGCCAGTCAAACCGCGCCGGAGCTGAAAGCGAAAAAATCCGGAATTTTTCAAGGTCAGCTTGCACAGC
>ERZ1090869.831-NODE-832-length-15264-cov-5.104215_pt1 | contig 15264 bp, 4 predicted proteins | sample MGYA00478474_ERZ1090869 | MGnify/ENA primary metagenome ERZ1090869 (study PRJEB33644, sample SAMEA5815748) | chicken gut metagenome | biome: Chicken; feature: Gastrointestinal Tract; material: Caecum | place: Ireland | collected 2019-01-01 | study: A study of the... | reverse complement strand
GTTATATGCTATAATTTTTGCGTATGAGTTTGAAAGAAAAATTTGGAGAATTTGGCAAAAATGTCAAAAGTGACATCAAAAATATAGAGAAGATTATTCATATACCTCTATATAAACCTTTTTCGTCTTTCGAACTGAAAAAATTGAAAAAACTAGAAAAGAAAAATAAAAAACCCAAAGAAATCAAACCAAAAGAATACAAACCACCAAAGAAAAAAGTAAAAGGAATGGGCGTTTTAAAGTCATTTACAAAAGTGTTGTTAGTTTTCGCTGTTTACACAGCATGTGTTGAGTTTTATATCAATCAAGCAAACAAAGAGCAAACTGTAACTAACGATTTTGACACGGAAAACAGCATTAAAGATGAAAATGGAAACAACATTGAAACAGATGAAAATGGGCAAATCAATCCTTTCCCAGTGACCGATGAAGAAAAGCAAGCTGTTATTGAAAAAATCACAAATTCAATAGCTCAAGATGCACAAAATTATGGTGTCAAAGACAAAATTGTAAGCATTGATGCTGTCAGCGTTGTTCAAATAAACCAAGTTGCAACTTCTGGAACTTTTTCAAACTATCTCTACTCAATCAGATTTAGCACAACCTCAAATACCTATGATATGCAATTTTGGGCAGACAACCTTTTTGCAATGTCTGAAGAAGAAAAGTCTGACATTGACAAACTTAATGAATTTTATAACTTCATCCTTTCCCCTGACAACTGCGCCTTGTTTAACATTGCGCCAATGAGTGAAAGTTCAATTCAAATCAAGAATGTTTTAAATGAGCGAGGAAATAATGTCGCTTTTGTTGGTGAAACCATTTGGGCAACGGCAAACTCTGGCGATATAATTTATAAAATCCCTGTTTACAATCAAGACGGCACAACTGTTGTATGGACAAGCACAATTCAAAGCACTCCACAAATTGATGCGCTTGGATTGACAGCTGAAGAAGCTCTTTTGAAACAATTTTCTGATGGCACGGAATATTTTTCACCCATAAACCAATCTCAGCAAAATGTTGAAGAAATTCAAGAAATTTTGACTGAATTTCAAACTGATCTTTCAGAATCTCAAGCATCAGTTGCCAGCACTAAAACAAATGAGCAAGCTCAAATGTTAACGCTAGCAGAAGGCGATAGTGATGAATATGTCTTGCTAAATGACCCTGACGGAAAATATTTCTACCACCTATGATTATAAACAAATCTGACAAAAAAACTTCTCGTTAACTTAAGAGAAGTTTTTTTGATATATTTTTTAGCTATCTTCATATTTTTTCGTCTTCTTTTTGTTTCTTATAAAATAAATTGCATAGCCAATCACGAACAAACCAAGCACGCCAAGACAAACATAAGAAACAATATCAATCCAAGCATCGTTGTCAGTCAAAAGCACAAACTCGCCAAGCTCGTCAATGCTTATTGTGATGACGCCGTTATTGTTTTGACTGTTGACAAGCACATAATCTCCGTTTGCAGTTTTGTGATAAACATAAATATTGTTTCTGTCTGCAAAATCTGGGTCAACCTTGATTGTTAAGGTTATTGTGCTTTGAAGCGAAACCTCTTCACCACCGTTTTCAAGCCAAATTTCAAATCCTGAAATAACTTGATATTTGTTAAGCCCCATTTCTTCGCGCGCAATTGAAAAATTGTTGAAATTGAGGCTTGTGCCTTGATAGAAAACTGCAGTGTCAAGCGCTTCAACAATCACAATTTCTTCTTCATCGCTGACTGAACGATATGTGATTGAGCCTGTCACATCTTCTGGCAAAATCAAATTGTAATTGTTTGCTTTATCACCCACTAAAATGATATCGTGGAAGGTTACTTTCCAGTTGTTTCCAACTTCAGTGCTTTCAAACCTAGCACAATTGTTTCGATCATAAGAAAGAGTTACATTTTTATCGACAAGACCTGAAACAACTGGCGTTTTGATGACTGCGGTGTCTGTTCCGTCATAAATTTTGTCATAAACAGAAGCGAGCATATACACATCTTTTCGTTCAATCAGAAGATATGCCTCTTCAATTGTGATTGAATAGTTGATGTTTGAAAGGTTTGACAGAATTTTATAAACTCCAGCGTCTTCACCACTTTCACGAGTGATTGAGCCGTAAAGAATGTCGTTGTTGATAAGTTCTCCTTCAACAATTTTATAGCTAAACACTGGATCCATTTGTCCGTAAGTTTTTGTGTAATTTTCAGTTTCAATAACAAGCTCTATAGGTTTGATTGTGAAAGTGCCACGCGTGAAGACGATTGTATAGTTTCTGCCAAGCGTCAAACTGCTTCTTATGTCATAGTTGCCAGCATTTTCGCCTGAAACTCGATAGATTTCTCCAGTCAAAGAGTCGCCTTCCAAAATTTCTCCGCTGACAATAGAGTAAGAAAGTTCAGGGTCTTCTTCGCCATAAGTTTTGCTTGCGTCCTCAGCCCTTATTTCGATCACCCTTGGCATAACTTCAAAATAATAAGTGCCAAAAATGATTTGATAATTTTCATTGCTCAGCGTGCTATAAATGCGATAAGAGCCAACATCTTCATAAAGATAAGGATCGTTGTCTGTGGTTGGCTTTTCGCGATATATCTCACCATCAAGTTTATCACCTTCAACAAGAGAGCCCACAACAAGATAGCTCAGCTCTGGCTCTTCTTCACCATAATATTTTGACAAAACTTGTGGAACAATTTCAATCACGCGTTTTTCGATTGTAAAGGTGTTTGAAACAAAAGTAAGCCTATAGTTGTCGTTTATTGCGAGAGTGCCTTGCAAAATTTGATATTGCCCAAGCTCCTCGCCTTCTTCACGAGTGAGCGAGCCAACAAAGGAATCATTGAATTTAAGCTCGCCTGAAGTGATTGTAAATGCAAATGCAGGGTCAGCATTTCCATATTGTTTTGAAGAGGAGTTGGCTGTCACTTCAATATCTTGAATGGCGATCTCTAAAGTGCCAGGAATAAATGTGACGATATAGTTTGAGCCAAGGCTATAAGAACCTTGTGTGATTTGATAACTTCCAACATTTTCGCCACTTTCACGAGTCATCTCCCCTTCGATAATGTTTGATAAAACATCGTTGTTTTTGAGAAGCCCTTCAGTTATAACAGCGTCAAAATATGGGTCTTCATCACCGTAAATTTTAACTTTTGACTCTGCTCTGAGTGTTATTTTGCTTGGCGTGATGTTAAGCACACCTGGAACGAAAGTGATTTCATATCTTGGGTCGTTTGAAGATTCAAGCACCATTTCATATTCGCCAACATTTTCACCATATTGTCTTCTGATCGAAATGTTGACTGGCTCGCCTTCCACTGTGTTGGTTGCCGAATAAGTAAAGTTTGGATCTTCATCGCCATACACTTTTGTGGCATCATCTGCAATGACTGTGACAGGTCTTTTCGAGATTATAAAGTTTGGATTTGCAAAAGTGATGGCATAGTTTTCATTTCCGCCTTCAACCGAGAAGGAATAAATCCCCACATTTTCACCGCTTTGCCTTACAATTTGGTCTAGCAAATCTTCCTTTGTATCTTCAAATTGAAGAGCTGAGTTGTCAGTCAAAGTGAATGTAAAGAGAGGATCCTCATCGCCATAAATTTTTGAAACTGCGTCAACTGAAATTTCTATTGTTCGTGGCAATATTGTGAAAAGTGTTCCACTTGCCAAAGTGATATTATAGTTTGGATTGTTTTCGTTGTTTAAATCGTCAAGATAATATGTATATGTTCCTGCAATTTCTCCTACATTTCGTTTTGGAGAGCCAATCAGCACTTCGCCGTCAACAAGTCCGTTTGTTATGTATGTTATAACTGGGTCTTCGTCACCATACGCTTTGCTTAATGGATCAACTGTGACCGTTAAAGGTCTTCTTGAAATGGTGATTGACATGTTGTTGTAGGAATAAATAAAATTGTAGTTGTCAAGCCCTTCGCCATCGACTGAAACATTTGACACTTCAATGTCAGTCTGACCTGCAGAGCTTGATTTTGCATGCGCTTCAATATTCAGCAAAAATTGACCATCAAACACTGCATTTGAAAAGACCACATTGTGAGAAACCGCGTTTGTGCCGTCATAAACTTTGTCAGCAAAGGAAATTTGCACTGAAATATTTCTCTTAACAATTGAAAAAGTGCCTTGCTGGAAAATAATGTTGTAATTTATATTGTTAAGTGTTCCTTGCAAAATTTGATATGAACCAATCTCTTCGCCTGCCTCACGCGACAAGCTTCCGTTTAAAGAGTCGCCTTCAACCAAGCCCTCTGTTTGATAAGTGAGAGAAGGGTCTTGGTCGCCATATTCCTTTTCTTGCCCGTCTGCAAACACAAACAACTCTTTTGGAGTGATTTCACATCTACCGCTTACAAAAGTGATTGAATAGTTTGGATTTGCAAGCGTGCCAAGTGAGATGGTATAAGTCCCTACATCTTTTCCATCAATTTCAAGAGAACCACTTAATTTGTCGCCTGGCAAAAGTGGCTCGCTTAAAGAATAGGTAAGGTTTAGTTGACTTCCATAAACAATGCTGACATTGTTTGCTGTCACTGTGATAGGTCTTGGCGTGATTCTGCCCTGCAAAGTTTTTTCATATTCTGGCAAAACATAGTTGTCTTTGTCATTTCCTTGCAAAGTGATTGAGTCAATTGTGACTGTTTTTGCCGAACCTGCATTTGCATCATCAAAACTTGCCTGAATCGCTACCGAAACATCTTCGCCTGTTTGTATGTTTGTCAGCAAGGCAACAATTGTTGCATCTGCGGTTTGGTCATAAACCTTGTCTTCTACATAAAATTGCGAAAAGGCAAGCTGACGAGCTGTGATTGTAAAATTAAAGTCGCCATCTGCTAATGTGATTGTATAGTTTGAGTTTGCAAGAGTGCCAAGATTGATTGCATAAAGCCCAACCTCTTCACCCTGTTCTCTTGCAAGAGAGCCTGTCAAACTGTCACCTGCAATAAGTCCACTTGCCGAGTAAGTCAGCCTTGGGTCGCTGTCACCATACTGCTTTGAAAGCTGGTTTGGAGTGATGATAACATCTCTTGGCAATATGTCAGCATAACTTTGAGGAACAAGCTGACTTGTAAGCCTGTAGAACTCGACATCTCTTCCAGCAAGCACAATTTGTTCCATATTGTCAACGGCAATTGCTCTGTTTGTTCCAGCAGAAGCCACTGAAAAATAGATGTCGGCACCTGTAAAGTAAACTTCATGCCCTTCTTCCACGCCGTCAAAATTGTAGATTATGTCTTCTTGATTTATATTGGTTGTTCCGTCATAAACTTTGTTGTTAACGCCAATTGAAAGAATACTGATTTCTTTTATAAACTTGGCATAAATGTCGTCGCCTGCAGTGACAACATAACTGAAATTTGCGCTTTGCGATTTAAGCTCGCCATTGACAAACCAACCTTCAAAGACAAAGTTTTCTTGTGCGATATATCTCAAGAAAATTCGTCGCCCTTCAGTGAAAACGCCTTCACCAATAATAGTTGGCGGATTTTCAAAGTCAGTGCGAACTTTGACTTCAACTTGGCTGTCACTTACAGTAAAGGTCACACTTTGACTTTCAATATAGTTGTTGCTGAATGAATTTGCTCTCGTTTTTGCTTTTATCACAATTTGAGCGCCGTCTGGAGCATCAGAATTTATATAAAGATAGTTGCCGATAACCTCTGCATAGGAAGCGCCAGAAGTGATTTCATAAACAATTGCGTGATTGACCTTTGAATAATTTAGGAAATTTCCACTGACATTGTTGGTTTGCAAAATTGCGTTTGTTGCATTGAGTTTTACAGAATTTCCAGCAGAAACCAAACTGTCTGTGTTTGAGAACTCAATCTCGCTGATTTGAGTGTAAAGTTTTATAGTCGGCTCGTATAAAACAAAGTCACTATAAGAACCAGTTGAAGTGGCTGAAAGGGTTGCAAAATTAAATCTGATTTCATTTGAAGTTGAATTAAGCTTTATAAGTTCAGTTTTGTATTCTGTAAGTTCATCATCACTGTTTGTTGTCACCGACACTGAATTTCCGCCTTGCGAAAGTGTCACTTTCAAGTTTGAAGCAGAGTTATCGTTGCCTGCTTTAAAGCTGAAAGTTGCGCGTGCATAAACCACACCTTTTTCGATAAGAGCATTGATATCGTTTGTTGTTCTCACAACAGCATAGCCAGAGCTTGTCTTATTTGCTGAAAGTCCAGTATTTGAAACAATAGAATAATATGACCCACCCTCATCTGAAATTTTGCTTCCAACAAGTGTGGAATTGTTGCCGTTATCTTTGAAATAATGGCCAAGCGAATTGCCAATGCTTGCTGTCAAAACATAGGTGTTTCCTGAAACCGCTTCAATTGTTGCATCTGATGCTGGAGTTAAGGCAAAAATGCCGGCGAAAAAGAATATGCTGACAAGCATAAGCAAAATTGTCAAAAATTTGATTGAAAAATGCTTAATTTTCATATTCTTTTTCTCCTTTTATAAATTTAAAACCCAAAAAAGTCATCTCTTCGAGGTTGTATGATTTCAGCCATGATAACTTGGTCTCCTTCATAAGTAGTTCCTGGTTTGATATATGGATTGCTGCCATAGAAGGTAAGAATTGAAAAATCATAATCCGCTGTTATTGTCAATTCAGATAAACTTCCTGTGATATTTGCATTAACATAGCCGAATTTTGTGTTCATTTGACTGCTATCAATAATGCCATTGCTTTGGAAAGTAAACAAACCTGAAACATTGGCATAAATATCCAGAATTCCAAACATGTAATAATCTTTGCCGTTGTATGTATACTTGTAATCTGGATATCCTTCAATAATCCTCTGTTTGATTTTGTTGATAATACTTTGTCCGACTTGAGCAAGCCCATAGTCAGCAAAGAAATCAAGAATTGTTCCTCCTTGGAACTCATCCAGCGTCAGCCAGTTGTAGATGTAAAGATTGCCTTTTATTATCAGCCTGCTTTCATAGCCAACAAGTGTTGATGAGGTGTCAGGTGCAAACTGAATGCAAGCAAAAAGTGAGCGAGCAAAGATGCAATCTTCAACCGTCACAACTGACGCAGTAGAATCATCTTCTATTCTTGATATAACAAGACCACCAGAATAAGAATTTCTGATCGTGCAACCTTTGAAAGTCGCCTCAGAACTTTTGACTTCAGCCAAAATAAAGGCATTTTCAATAGTTGTGTTGTAAATCAAAACATTTTTTGCATGATTTGTTATGTAAAGAATTTTCCCTGTTCCTTCAAGCTCTGAAAGAGCTGCTTCTCCACTGAAAGATGTGCCACGAAGAGTCACATTGTCAATCACAATATTGCTCTTTTCAATCCACATTTTATTGTAGCCGCTATAGTTTGAAAAATCAATCATATAGCCATTTCCATAAATGTTGAAGCCAATAACATTTGAATCATGAGTGCTTGGAACGGTGATGTTGCTTTGAAGAACAAGCGCGGTATAATTATCCGTTCTGTCTTTATTTATCGATGATAACAAGTTTACAACCGAAGTATAGTCGCTTGAATTATAAACATTGATTCCGTCTACCACATAGAAAGTGTAAGAATCAGAAACTACATTTGCACCAACAAATGGAGCAATTTGCCTTGCTGTGATTGTCACAACACCTGTTCCTTTAAAAGTCACGACTCCATTTTGATTGACTGTTGCCACGCTGTCATTGCTTGAAGTCCATTCAATAAGATCTGCATAGTCTCCGCTTGGAGTTGTAGTGTAAACCATGTTGATATATTGAGTATAATTTCCATTTATATAGAATTTGTTTCCAAAAACTCTATAATCTGCAAAACCATTGGCATCATTTTCATTATCAAGTTCAAAGCTGATGTCTCCCAATTTCGTATAGAAAGAAAGTGTTATGCTGTCTGAAAAATCAGTTCCGTCAACAGAAATTGTGACTGTCACCTGACCTGCCTCTATTCCTGTAATCTTATAATAATCTTTTTCTTTTATGCAAGTCGCAACTGAATCATTGTCCAATTTAACGCTTAAAGTATAGCCTTCTGCGTCAAGTGGCAAAATGTTGAGATAGAGATTGATGCTATATCCAACATATTGTTCCGTTCTTGATGGAGTTTTAATCGAAAATTCTTTTATTTCTTTTGTATATTCAATTGTGATTTCTTTGTAAATCGAAGGATTTGACTTGAGTGAAACTGTGATGACAACTGTGCCAAATCCAGAAAATTCGACTGCGCCATATTGATCAACTGTGGCAAGAGAAGGATTGTTTGATTTGTATTCAAGTTCTTTGTCGGTAGCATCTGTTGGAAGAACAGTTGCTGAAATTTGATAGCCTGGGCTGGAAACATAAACTGTTTCTCTTTCAACTGAAACCTCTTCTGCATCTCTTGTCACATTGACAGTAAATGAGCCAAGGCTTATGTTGTTTGCCATCAATGTGAAAGTTGCTGAGCCACCATTTAACGCCTTAAGAATGCCATTTTCAAAAGAAATGACCGCTTTTGAAGTGTCAACTCGCTCTTCAACGATGTTTGAAATGGTGATTTTTACATTTTGGTTGTCTTTTGGCACTTGATTTGAAAGCACAAACTCTTTTTCACTGCCTGCCAAGAGGTTTAAAACCCTGTTTTCAAATCCGTCAAGGTTAAGTGATGCCTCCAGCAGAGTGTCGCCAGCATAGTAGAATATGTATGAAACCGATTTCTCACCATTTGTTCTGTCTGCGCTTGTGAATGTGATGGTCACAATGCCAATTTGATGGAATGTGATCACACCATCTTCAACGGTTGCACGATTTGGGTCTGAAATGGTGTAAGTAAAATCTCTGATTGTTGCATCAAGTGGATAGACAATCTCGTTAAACGAGAGTTGATTTTTGCTTGTTACATAATAATTTTGATAAAATTCAAGTTCGTCAGTAAATTCAATATCAATGCTTTCAACTGGGCTGTTTACAGTTATTGTGCAGTCTTGATATACAAGCTCGCCAGTCGAATTTTGGCTGTAGGCCCTGACAACTGCTGTCCCGCCATAAAGCCCTTCAATAAGATAGCTGTTTCCGCTCTGAATGAGAGAAATAACATTTTGCCCGCTTCCGTCTGAGGCTGTTTGAGAAAGAATGGTAAAGGTCACATCTTTGTGCGTTGCATCAAGTGGAAGATAGCCTGTCATATAAAGTGAGAAGGCTGCACCTTTGTTTATGCTTCGCTCGGTTGAGCTTAAACTGATGCTGTAAAGATAGCCCATGGTGCTTGTCACCGAAACTTCCTCGCTTATGTTGCTGCCATCAGTTGTCGAAACCACAACTGTCACTGTTCCAGCGCGAGTAAACACAATTTCGTTGCCACTGAGCTTTGCCCAGTCAACATCTTCTTTTAAGCTGTAAGCAAGCGTTTTGTTTGTCGCTGTGCTTGGAAGAACTGTAGCGTTTATGCTTGCTCTGTCTGAAGCTGTGATTATATTGTCATTTGCAATTGAAATTGAAGAAGCTTTTTTGATAACATTTATCAATATATTTTTTGTGATTCCATTTGAAAGCTCAACAACAATTTGGCTATAGCCACCATTTAAAGCAGTGATCGTATAACTTGAATTGTCAATGCTTACAACATTTACGCCTGAGGTATGGCTAAGCTCGCCTATAAGAATAAGTCTGTTTACTGTATCGCTTGGAATCCAAGAGGTAACCTCAATCTTTATGCTTTCACCAACATTGAGAGAAATTTCTTCGTCAACATTGATGTTTGCGCTTAGTGCATCGCCACCAGTATAGCGCAAGTTGAAAGTCCTGCTGCTGTTGCCGTCTGCAGACGAAACTTTAAGAGAAAGTGTGCCTGATTTTGTCCAATAGAGCGTTCCGCTGTTTATATAAGCAATGCTCTCTGCCTCACCATTTGAGTTGTAGGAGCTTACAATTTCATAGACAAGTGAGGTGTTTGTTGCAGTCTCTGGAAGTGCCAAAAAGTCAAGCAAGATTGTGTCTTTTGCTGTGGTGAGATAGCCGTTGTATTCTTCAATCGAGCCGTTGTAGACAATGTTTTCAACAAGCTCTTTAACTGTGATGTCAATTTCATAACTTGCCACAACCATAGAATCCTCACCATACAAATTGAGAACAACCTTTGTTTGTCCACTTGCAAGAGCTATTATCGTTCCATTTAAAATGTCAAGAATACCGTCCGAAGCCCCTTCAGAAAGCACAATGTCGTAAGAGCTGTAAGCAATGCCAAGGCTATTTAAGTCAAAACGAACTTTATCGCCGACCATCATTTCGAAGCTTTTTGCTGTTGGGTCAACAACGCTCACTCCTCTTTCAATCTTTTCAATGGTAAATGAGAAAGTTATGTCGCTGTTTTCTTCGCTTCGAGCAATTATCTCTGCGACTCCGTCAGTGATGAAGTAGAGAACTCCGTCTTGAATGTATGCAATCTCTGGCGTTAACACTTCAAATATAACATTTTTGTTTGTCGCATCGATTGGAAGAACTGTTGTTTCAAGCTGCACTGAAGAATTTGTTGTTTGAATAAATGCAGGGCTGACCGAAATGCTTTCAACATCTTGTGTCACCGTGATTTGATATGTCAAAACAACTGTTGTTGAAACATAAATGGTCAGTGTTGCCTCACCGCCTGCAACCGCTGTCACTGTTGTGCCAGAAACATCTAACACTCTGCCTAGATGGCTTGCAGTTGATTGGTTTGAAACTGACAAGGTTATATTTTTGTTAAGCGTGTTGGTTGGGAAGATGCTTTTTAATGCAACGGTGAAACTTTCGCCAACTGCAATCTGCTCTGGAATGTCTTTGATTGACTCGCCGTCAAGAGCGCCGACTTCAGCTGAAATTGGATAAGAGCCTGTATATCTTATCTGCACTTGCTGACTGTGGCCTGAGGTTGTTGTGCCTATAAGTGTGACCGTTCCAGTTTGGTTAAACCTCAGCGATTGACCCAAAATAACAGCCATGCTTTTGTCGTCAACCGACCAAGAAACACTCTTGTTTGTTGCGTCAAGTGGCAAAACTTGATAGTCAAATGAAACAGTGTTTTCTGCAGTCACATAAGCTCCGTCTTGCATGTCAAGGTCAACTGAAATTGTGATTTCTTCTGCTTCTCTTAAAACTTCAACATCAATTGTGTGAACTTGTCTTTCTCCGCCAAGAAGAGTGAGCGCAACTTCAATCTGCGCTTTTCCGCCACCAATTCCGCGAATTGTTCCGTCGGAGAGAATTTCAATCACATCTCCACTGCCAGAGTTGTTTGTCTGCGACAAAACACTTACCTGAATTTCTCTTGTGCTTGCATTGGTTGGGAAAATTTCATATTCAATCGAAGCGGTTTCGCCATAGTCAATTGTGATGCTGTCTTGAACAGGCGCAAAACTTTTTGCTTTTCCTGCCGTGTATTCAATTGAAATTGTTGTTGAAATGTCGCTGTAGTCGCTGTTTGCAAAGATTGTGATTATAGCGGTTGTTGGGTTGTCTGTAAGGAATGTTACAAGTCCACTTTGGTCAACTGAAGCCAAAGATGAATTTGAATGATAGAAAAATCTGTTGTTGGTTGAGTTGCTTGGGAAAGAAGTTGGAGAAAGTTGAACTGATTTTTCTGCAGTCACAATGTCATTTATCAAAATTCCAGTTGCTGGGCTTTCAACATAAACGACAATGGTCTGCGTGATAAAGTCATTTTCTGCTCTCTCAACTTTTGCAGTGATTGTTGCATTTCCGCCACCAACAAAATAGAGATATCCGTTGCTGACATAAGCCACTTCGCTGTTGGAAGAAGAGAATGTCACTTCGGTTTTAGTCAAATAGCTTGGGGTTGTAGTGTATTCAATCACCTGTGCAGCGTCGCCAATTTTTGCATTGATTGAATAGCGCTCAAGACTCAAGCTTTGAGCGTAACCTGCAGTGTAGACAATAGTCATCGTTTTGCTATAGCCGCCGTCAACTGTGGTTAAGGTCACATTGACCTGCCCAGCTTTTAAGAAAGTCACCTGTCCCAAACTGTTGACTGAAGCAACGGTTGGGTCATCCACTGTGAAAGTGACATTTGTGTTGGTTGCATTTGATGGATAGATTTGATAGCCTATTGAATAGGTCTCTTCTGCCGTAATTGCATAGTCAGTGCTTAAAATGATGTCGCTGACTGGGTTTATAACTGCCAAATTGACAAAATCTGTATAGCCTCCGTCATCTGAAATTGCAGTGATTGTCACATAGCCCACTTTCAAGCCTGTCACAAGACCATTTTGGTCAACTTTTGCAATTTTCTCATCAGAAGAGACAAAGGTCACATTTTTGTTTTCAGCTTCATTTGGCAAAACTTGAACTGAAAGCTGAAGCTCAGTGCCTACATGAATTTCAGACTTTGGTGTGGATAGCACCACTTGGTGAACAACAGTGTCTGTAACATAGAAATAGCAACTTGCCATTTTGTTTCCGTCAGCAGTTGTTGCTGTGATATAGCCATTGCCAAAACCAACAAAGCTTACATTTCCGTCAAGATCAACGCAAGCAACCTCTTCATTTGTGCTTGCCCACATCACCTCTTGATTGGTTGCGTTGCTTGGATAAATGGTTGCGTTTAGCGAAATTTTTTCATCGATATTGGCTGTGATAGAAGATTTGTCAAGCTCAATCCTGTCAACAGCAATAGAAACATTGCCGATGACAACATCGACTGTGAAGTTGACTAGAATAATGATTACAAGTGGGATTGCCACCATTAAAAATATCATCAGTTTCTTCATGCTTCTATACTCCTATATCTTTTTTCAAGTCTAAAGAACAGCCTGAAAACTTCAACCGCCATATATGGCAGACCAAAGCCAAACAGCACAATATAAATGGCTGGAACTGACACAAACATAGACACAACTATCGAGCCAATGCCCATAAGCACAGCGATGATAAAGCCAAGAGTTATGCTTGCATTGACATTTGAGTTTGTTGTGGTTATCTCTTTGCCGTCTAAAAACATAAACTGAGGTTTTTTGATATCAAGCAAAATTGAACTTGCAATTGAGCCAGTAACAATCATGCATACAGCAAGAGCAATCATCATCGCGTTGAAATAAGACAAAAATCCTGCAAAAGCAAGCACGAGCGCCGAGATGATGACAGATGGAATTGACACAATCAGATACATCAAAAACTTGACCGTCACCTGTTTGCGATATGTGACTGGAATGATTTTTGTATGGAAGAAATTGCCACCCTCTCTTGTGATTGAAGTTGCAGCAAAACTTGTCCCCATGCTTAAAAACATCAAAAGCACAAGCACAACAATGCCTGGCAAAATGCCCTCACCCACTTGATCTACACCAATGCTTGAAGCGATTTGGCTTGAGAAGAAAACCATAAGCGGTGTTGTGATGACAATTGTCAAATATTGAAAGGCATAGTTGGTTGAGCGGAAAATTGAAAGAAATTCGCGGAAGAAAAGGGCTTTATTTACGCTTCTTTCTTTGATTTGAGCTTTATTATGGAAAACTTTTCCGCCATTTTCTGCGTTTGAAAGCAAAATTTTGAGATATGATTTGTTTGCAAAGAAAACCACAATCAAAAACAGAGCTATTGCAATTGTCAAATTGACAATGGCGCTCGGCCAAAAACGATATAGCAGAAGACTGTTTTTAAACAGCAGCGGCGTGTATAAAATGTTTGCCACAAACTTGATGTCAAGCACAACCTGCGTTTGCAAAATTGACGAAATGTCGGAGGTGCTGAGAATTTCCATAATAAATCTCAGACCATAGGTGTAGATTGTAAAGCCAAGAGCTACACAAAGCGTGTAGAGAACAAGCATAACGATAAACTTGTTTTTCAAATAACCTACAACATACATGGCAGGAATTGAAAGCAAAACGCCAAGCAAGAAAGGAATCACTGGGAAGAAAATTATGTTTGGCAACAGCATAACAAAGAAAATTGCGCTTTGCATTGTTTGAATGCCATACAAAATAAACACTGGCAAAGTGAGAAAGGTTGTAAAAATAAATTCATAGATGAAAAGATATGTAAGTTTTGCAAGAAAAATCATCTTTCCATTGACTGGAAGTTTGAGAAGATCTGAGTCTGAGTTGTAAAAAAGGGTTTTGGTTGTAAGGCTAAGTCCAAAAAATAGTTGGACAAGTTGAACAAGTGCGGTGTAGTAGACAATAAACTCTTGTTCAAGGTCTGCTTGAAGGCAGATTGAAATAAGGCTGTTGAAAACATACAAAAGCCCGCCACCAACGGCAACAATTGCAAGGCTGATTATGAGATATTTGATGATTTTGGAAAAATAATGCCCCTTCACCCTGTTTTTAGGCGCACGATTCATAAATTCCAGTTTAAGCAGTGTAAGAAATTGTCTCATCTTTCCCCTTTTTCGACTTTTGTGATTGTTTTAATTACTATCGTCTTCACTTTCTTTTGCTTTTTGAGCGCTGTCATTTTCGACAAGCGTTGAATTCATTTTGCTTTTTAAAATGTTGAGTTGCTCTTGCACTCTTTTTGAGTATTCTTCGTCAAGTGCTTGAGATTTGCTTTTGCTTGCAGTTTTCAAAGTTTTTATCTCTGCAAGTGTTTGTTTTTTGATTTGATTTTTTTGTTCTTTTATCTTTCGCTCTTCTTCTTTTTTAACTTTGTTTGCAATCTCTTTCTGAGTTTTCTCTTCTTTCGCCTTTTCAGCCTTTTGCTGTTTCACTTTTGCTTTTTCAGCTTTAAGACGCTCTCTCTTTTCTTTTTTATCTTCAAATTTGATGACCTTTGCTTTGCTTTCTTTGGTCATGTTCAAGAAATATGTTTCAAGTGGCACATCGCTTTCTTTCATAAACTTTTTGACATCAATGATTTCCATAAGCTGTCCGCGGTTCATGATTGCAACGCGGTCGCAAAGTTTTTCAACCATATCAATGTTGTGTGATGAGAAGAAAACACAATTGCCCTGTTTTTTATGCTCTTTCATATATTCTCTGATTTCAAAAGTGCTTTGAGGGTCAAGTCCCATCAGAGGTTCGTCAAGCACCCAAAATTTTGGATTATGTATCAGTGCTGCAATAATGCAGATTTTTTGTTTCATTCCGTGAGAATAAGAGCGGATTTGATTGTCGATCGCATGGCTCATACTGAAAAGGTTTGCAAACTTTTCAATTCTCTCTTCAATAAGCTCTTTTGGCACGCGATAGATGTTGCCCATATAATTTACATATTCTCGTCCAGTCAAGTTTTCGTAAACTGCGTGGTTGTCAGGAACATAGCCAATGTTGAGCTTTGCCTCTATAGGATTTTTTTG
>ERZ1090869.824-NODE-825-length-15375-cov-7.573499_pt1 | contig 15375 bp, 16 predicted proteins | sample MGYA00478474_ERZ1090869 | MGnify/ENA primary metagenome ERZ1090869 (study PRJEB33644, sample SAMEA5815748) | chicken gut metagenome | biome: Chicken; feature: Gastrointestinal Tract; material: Caecum | place: Ireland | collected 2019-01-01 | study: A study of the... | reverse complement strand
CATAGCAAAGCACCCCACTTGTTATTCAGTATACCATACTGTCTAACAAATGGGGGGCAGTTCAGCCCCCGGTGCGTTTTGTTTTCGTTGCGTTTTTCCGATGCGCGCCGCAGGCGCGCCACCACACTTCTTCCCTAAGCCCCGGTTCCGGCCGCGGCTTATTCCGCGTCCGTGATGGCCGCGTGGAATTCCTGCAGCGACCTCACGCCCTTTGTGTCGGGATCGTTGGCGGCCCGGATGCCCTCCACGGTGGCCTTTGCCGCGGCCATGGTGGTCATATAGGGAATGCGGCCCTTGATTGCAGCCTTGCGGATGTAGCTGTCATCCACGGCGCCCTTCTTGCCGAGCGGCGTGTTCACGATGATGGAAACCTCGCCGTTCGTGATGCTGTCGAGCACGTTCGGGCGGCCTTCATTGATCTTCGCCACGCGCTGCGCCGGGATACCGGCGGCCGTGAGGGCATTGTAGGTGCCCTCGGTGGCGATGATCCTGAAGCCGCAGGAAGCAAAACCGCGCGCGACTTCCTCGAGTTCCGCCTTGTCGCGGTCGTTCACGCTGATGAGCACCGTGCCGGAAAGCGGCAGCTTGGCCTGCGTGGCCTCCTCCGCCTTGAAGAACGCCTCGCCCACGGTGGAAGCCAGGCCGAGCACCTCGCCGGTGGAACGCATCTCCGGCCCGAGGATCGGGTCCACTTCCTGGAACATGTTGAACGGGAACACCGCTTCCTTCACGCCGTAGTGCGGGATATGCTGCTCCCTGAGCGCCGGCACGGGAGACGGACGGCCCGTGAGATGGGACGTCATGATATCGGTCGCGATGCGCACCATCTTGATGTTGCACACCTTCGACACGAGCGGCACCGTGCGGGACGCGCGCGGGTTCGCCTCGAGCACGAACACACGGCCGTCCTCGATGGCGTACTGCATGTTCATGAGGCCCACCACGTGCATTTCGGCGGCGATGCGCTTCGTGTAATCCTTGATCGTGGCCACCTGCTCGGCGGTGAGGCCGCGGGAGGGCAGGATGCACGCGGAATCGCCGGAATGGACGCCCGCAAGCTCGATGTGCTCCATCACGGCGGGCACAAACACGTTCTCGCCGTCGCTGATGGCGTCGGCCTCGCACTCCGTGGCGTGGTGCAGGAAGCGGTCGATCAGGATCGGGCGGTCCGGCGTGACGCCGACGGCGGCGTTCATGTAGTACGTCATGGCCTCGTCGTCATACACGACCTCCATGCCGCGGCCGCCGAGCACATAGGACGGGCGCACCATGACGGGATAGCCGATGCGGTTCGCGATCGCCTTGGCTTCGTCCGCCGTGGTGGCCATGCCGGATTCCGGCATCGGGATGCCGAGCTTGTCCATCATGGCGCGGAAGAGATCGCGGTCCTCGGCCATGTCGATCGTCTCGGGCGTCGTGCCCAGGATGTTCACGCCCGCCTTCTTCAGGCTGGAGGCGAGGTTCAGCGGCGTCTGGCCGCCGAACTGGGCAATCACGCCGAGCGGCTTCTCCTTCTCGTAAATGCTCAGCACGTCCTCGAGCGTGAGGGGCTCGAAATAGAGCTTGTCGGAGGTGTCGTAGTCGGTGGAAACCGTTTCCGGGTTGCAGTTGACGATGATCGTCTCAAAGCCGAGGTCCTTGAGGGCGAGCGCCGCGTGCACGCAGCAGTAGTCGAACTCAATGCCCTGGCCGATGCGGTTCGGGCCGCCGCCGAGAATCATGATCTTGCGCTTGTTCTGCTCCGCCGGGGCGTCGTGCTCGATGTGGTAGCTCGAGTAATAGTAGGCGGAATCCTGCGTGCCGCTCACGTGCACGCCTTCCCAGCGCTCCACAATGCCGTGGCGCTCGCGGGCCGCGCGGATGTCGCCCTCCGCCACGCCGAGGATCTGGCTCAGATACCGGTCGGAGAAGCCGTCCAGCTTGGCCTGGCGCAGCACGCCCTCCGGCGGGACCTGGCCCTTGTAGCCCAGCAGCAGCTCCTCTTCCTCCACGAGCTCCTTCATCTGCTCAATGAAGTAGTGCTTGATCTTCGTCAGGTTCCACAGCTCCTCCACTGTGGCGCCCTTGCGCAGCGCTTCATACATGATGAACTGGCGCTCGCTCGAGGGAGCGGCCAGCATGGCGAGCAGTTCCTCCTTCGACTTGGAAGCGAAATCTTTCGCCCAGCCGAGGCCGTAGCGCCCCGTCTCCAGGCTGCGGATGGCCTTCTGGAACGCTTCCTTGTACGTCTTGCCGATGCTCATGACCTCGCCCACGGCGCGCATCTGCGTGCCGAGCTTGTCCTCCGCGCCCTTGAACTTCTCAAAGGCCCAGCGGGCGAACTTGATCACGATATAGTCGCCGCCCGGCACATATTTGTCGAGCGTGCCGTATTTGCCGCAGGGGATCTCGTCGAGCGTGAGGCCGCAGGCCAGCATGGCGGAGATCAGGGCGATCGGGAAGCCGGTGGCCTTCGAGGCGAGCGCCGAGGAGCGCGAGGTGCGGGGGTTGATCTCGATGACGACGATGCGGTCGGAAACCGGGTCGTGGGCGAACTGCACGTTCGTGCCGCCGATGACGCCGACCTTCTCGACGATCTTGTAGGCCTGCTCCTGCATGCGCTTCTGCACCTCGTCGGAGATGGTGAGCATCGGCGCGGAGCAGAAGGAATCGCCCGTGTGCACGCCGAGCGGATCGATGTTCTCAATGAAGCACACGGTGATCATGTTATTCTTCGCGTCGCGCACGACCTCGAGCTCGAGCTCCTCCCAGCCGAGGATCGACTCCTCCACGAGCACCTGGCCCACAAGGCTGGCCTGCAGGCCGCGGGCGCACACGGTGCGCAGCTCGTCCACGTTGTAGACGAGGCCGCCGCCGGCGCCGCCCATCGTGTAGGCGGGGCGCAACACCACGGGGTAGCCCAGGCGGGCGGCAATGGCGAGAGCGTCATCCACCGAATAGGCCACCTCGCTGCGGGCCATCTCAATGCCAAGCTCTTGCATGGTGTGCTTGAACTCGATGCGGTCCTCGCCGCGCTCGATGGCGTCCACGTTGACGCCGATCACCTTCACGCCGTATTTGTCCAGCACGCCGGCCTTGTTCAGCTCGGAGCACAGGTTCAGGCCGGACTGGCCGCCGAGGTTGGGCAGCAAAGCGTCGGGGCGCTCCTTTTCGATGATCTCCGTCAGGCGCTCCACGTTCAGCGGTTCGATATATGTGATGTCAGCCGTCTCCGGGTCCGTCATAATCGTGGCCGGGTTGGAGTTGACAAGCACAATCTGGTAACCCAGCTTGCGCAGCGCTTTGCACGCCTGCGTGCCGGAATAATCAAATTCGCATGCCTGGCCGATGATGATGGGGCCTGAACCGATAATCAGAACCTTGTGAATGTCCGTTCTCTTCATTGCAATCCCTCGCCTCGCCTTTCTCTCATTCTGCGGCGATTCGCCGGCCGCCCTGCCAAAAATGCCGGTGCGCCGGGCAGCCAAAACAGGTGCACACCGCCGCCCCATTGCGTATATCGCGTGTATCTTTAGAATAGTGTACTCAAAAAAGCGCCGCTTGACAACTGCTTTTTTTGAAATCGTTCCTTCTTTTTTTTCACAAAAACTGAGTAAAATGACCATTCCAGGCACACCGCCCGCATAACGCGCCGCAAACCGGCCATACTGAAACGGAAAGGGAGGGATTGCCATGCGCCCGACTGAACAGGAATATGCCGAGCTGACGCGCCGCGCCTCGCCCGCCAGCCACACGCTGCGGGACGTGCTGCGCGCGTTCTGCTCCGGCGGACTGATCTGCCTGCTGGCCCAGGGCCTGCTCACGCTTTACCAGGCCTCCGGCTTGCCGGACGAACAAGCCCGCGGCTTCGTCTCCATCACGCTCATCGCCGCCTCGGCGCTGCTTACCGCGCTGCGCGTGTACGACAAGGCCGCCGCCTTCTGCGGCGCCGGCACGCTGGTGCCGATCACCGGCTTTGCAAACGCCGTTGCCGCGCCTGCCATCGAGTTCCGCACGGAAAAGCTTGTGGCGGGCACCTGCGCCAAGCTCTTCACCATCGCGGGGCCGGTGCTGGCCGCGGGGGTGGTTTCCAGCACGGTGTACGGTCTCGTGCTTCTGGCCGCAAAACGTTTCTATTAAGGCGGATCAGGTGGGAAAAAGGCGGCTATGGTCAAAACGGCGAAAGAAAGCAAAAAGGCGGTGAATCCGGCCGAAAACGGTTGGATTCACCGCCTTTTGTCCACCATATATTGCGAGTTAGTTGAGAAATGACACAGGGGATCGCCATATTTTGTTTCATTTGAAACAAAATATCAGCCTGTCGAAAAAGGTCACCTTTTGGTGGCCTTTTTCTCGTATTGAGAGAGAAAATGCGGTATAATGGTGTAGGGTGATAAAAATGCTGGTAAAGAACGCAGAAAATCGAGAGCAGCTGGAATTTGTAAGTTTGGAGAACATAGTCCCGCAGGATCACTTGCTGCGCAAGATTGACACAGCCATCGATTTCAAGAGAATTTACGAATTTGTAGAGGATCTGTATTGCGAGGACAACGGCCGGCCCAGCGTTGACCCGGTGGTGCTGTTCAAGATCGTGCTGATCCAGCATATCTATGGAATTTCTTCCCTACGCCGAACCCTGGAAGAAGTGAGCATGAATCTGGCATACCGGTGGTTCATCGGATATCCGCTGAACGAAGCAGTGCCGCACTTCTCCACAGTGAGTTACAACTTCAAGCACCGATTCAACCACGCCACGGTGGAATATGTGTTCCGCTGGGTGTTGAAAGCCGCGGCAGAGGAAGGATATCTGGACACAGAAGCGATTTTTGTGGACGGAACCCACATTAAGGCAAGTGCTAATCTGAAAAAGCAGGCCAAAAAGGCGGTCCCCAAGCAGGCAAAGCGGTACGCAAAAGAGCTGTTCGATGAAGTGAACAAGGACCGGGAGGAACACGGGAAAAAGCCCTTTTCCGATGACAGCGACAAAAAGCCGCCGGAGGAGAAGGAAACGGTGGTGTCCACCACCGACCCGGAAAGCGGTGTATTCCACAAGGGGGAGCACAAAAAGTGCTTTGCCTACGAAGCGCACACAGCATGTGACAAGCACAATTTTGTTGTTGGTGTTCACGTCACTCCCGGCAATATCCACGACAGTGTAGCCTTTGATCCTCTGTACGATGAAGTATGCCAGTATTACCCCGAGCACAAAACCGTGGTGGCGGACAGCGCCTACAAAACACCCTGGATCTGCAAGAGAATCTTCGACAGCGGCCGCGTTCTTTCCACCTGCTATACCCGCCCCAAGACCAAAGGAAACGGACACCCCTGGTGGGCCTATGTGTATGATGAATACTTTGACGATGTGATCTGTCCGGAATACCGTGCGCTGCATTATTCCACCACAAACCGGGAGGGCTACCGGGAATACAAAAGCCGAGGCTATCTTTGCAAGAGCTGTCCCACCAGAGGGATGTGCACCGAGAACGCCAAGTGCGAGAAAACAGTCTTGCGCCATGTCTGGCAGGACTATGTGGAGATGGCAGAGCACGTGCGGCATATGGCGGTGTACAAAGAACTGTACCGGCTGCGAAAAGAGAAGATTGAGCGTGTGTTTGCCGATGCGAAGGAAAAACACGGGATGCGTTACACGCAGTACAGAGGCTTGGCCCAGGTGACAAACTGGGTGAAGCTTAAATTTGCTGCCATGAATCTGAAAAAACTGGCCATTTGGAAATGGAATGGCCGCCATCCGGCGCCGGATGGCGGAAAACGAACAGGATGGGGGAAAAGTGTAGCTGCTGTTTTGATGCTTTTTCCGTTTCCACTTTCATTTCCAAGCAAAAAACCTGCTCTGGCTTAATTGCCGGAGCAGGTTTTTCTACAGGCTGATATTTTGTTTCATTTGAAACAAAATATATCTGTTTTTGGATAAAATTTCCTCGTGTGATGTTTTTTCACTTCCGGCTTCTTCGCACTTTTACCTTGACGGCCTTTTTTCGCTTCGCTAAAATGATTAACGTTTTGTGAACGGCCGAAACAAAACGCAACTGCGAACGTTTGAAAACAGGGCGGCTGCCGCCTCACTTAACAGACGCGGCGCCGCCGATCAGCCTCCTTGATTGAGAAGGAAAAAGAGAAAGGTAAGGTGTGTGATTGTTTATGACGGCGATAGCTGCAGGGCAGGCCAAATGGCAAAACCTGACGATGGACTATCTTGTGCGGCAGGATGAGAGCGGTTACGGAGTGGAAATCCGGGAAACGGCTGTGCGGAGCGTGTTCGAGCATCTGCTGCCGCCCGGCCCGGGAAACCTGGAGAAAACGACCGACTTCGCCGCCCGCCTGGCACGCGGCAGCGTGTTTGCCGACAATCTCCGCGAGCTGGCTGAAGACTTCCGCACAGAACAGACGCTTCAGGCGATGTGAGCGGCTTTCACGCCCGGTGCGCGCGCCGCTCCCGGCGCTGCTCCGGCGCAAAGCCGGCCTTTTGAATCGAACGGCGCATCCAACCGCCGTGCAGGTAATAAGCGATGAACAGGATGCTCGTGAGCGCCCAGGAAAGGGGATAGCCGAGCACAAGCGTTTCAAGCGTGTGGATCTGCGGCACGACCGCAAGAATCCACAGAATGCGGCCCACGCACACACCCAGGCAGGTGATGATCATGGGCCACAGGGAATCGCCTGTGCCGCGCACCGTTCCGGAGATGACCTCCACGCACACGTAGGTGAAATAGAGCGGGCCGAGCGTGCGCACAATGCGCATCCCGTCTGCAATCACCTCGTCATCCGGTGTGAAGATGCGGTAGATATACGGCCCAAACAGCAGCACAACGGCGCTGAAGAGAACCGCGGCCCCCATGGCCATGGCGGTGCACACGCGCACACAGCGGCGGATACGGTCATATTTCTGCGCGCCGAAATTCTGGCCGGAAAAGGTCGTGGCGGCCGTGCCGAACGCGCCCATGATCATCCAGAAGATGCCGTCCACCTTGCCGTTGGCGGTCCAGGCCGCAATGATGTTGGTGCCGAAGCCGTTGATCGTGGTCTGCACGATGATGTTGGAAATGTTATACATAACCGACTGCAGCCCCGCCGGAAGCCCGATGCGGATGATATCGCGCATCATGCGCATGGAGAGGCGGATGTCGCGCAGGCGGACGCGGTACACGTCGTCTGCCCGCATGAGCGTGAAGAGCACAAGCACAGCGCTGATTGCCTGGCACAGAATGGTTGCCACGGCCGCCCCGTTGACGCCCATGTGGAACGCCACGACGAAGAGCAGATCGAGCACGATGTTGAGCAGTGTGCTGAAGATGAGGAAATACAGCGGGTGGCGCGCGTCTCCGACAGCGCGCAGGATGCCCGCGCCCATGTTGTACACGAGGTTGAACACCATGCCGAGGAAATAGATACGGATATAGGAAAGTGCCGGCTCAAAAATCTCGTCCGGCGTTGCCATGAGCCGCAGCGCCGCAGGCGCGAGCAGCAGGCCCACCGCCATGAAAACGACGCCTCCCGCGATGCCCAGGCCCATGGCCGTGTGCACGGCCTCGCTTGTCTCGGCCGGCCGGCGCGCGCCGTAGTACTGTGAAATGATAACCGTTGCGCCCGAGGAAAGGCCCACAAAGAAGCCCACGAGCAGGTTGATGAGCGTGCCGGTGGTGCCGCCCACAGCCGCCAGCGCTTCCTTGCTGACGAACTGGCCCACCACCACGGCGTCCACCGTGTTGTAAAGCTGCTGGAAGAAGGTGCCCAGCATGATGGGGAAGAAGAAGATCAGGAGCTGCTTCCAGATCACGCCCTCCGTGATGCCGTTCATCCTCTCCTGCGCCGACTGTTTCGCCGCCATGAAAAATACCCTCCCTTTCCGGGGCAAAGCCCCGGGTCTGCGGTCAGGCGCTGCGCACCTGACCCATTCGCACAAGTTAGGATAGCATGGCGGCGTGCGTTTGTCCAGCCCCCGCAAAAAGAAAATTTCAGTTGCGCCCTGTGCGTGAACAGAAGAAGAGCGCCGGCCTTTTCGGGAACGGCCGGCGCTCTCTGTTATCTCGGTTCGACTATCAGCCTCATGGCCGTGCGCTCCTCCCCGTCAATCTCTACGCTGACGAAGGCCGGGACACACACCAGATCGATCCCGGACGGGGCCAGATAGCCCCGGGCGATCGCAACCGCCTTGATGGCCTGATTGGCAGCCCCCGCTCCGACTGCCTGGAGCTCGGCGGACCCGGATTCTCGGATAACTCCCGCGATGGCGCCTGCAACAGAGTTGGGCGCAGATTTTGAAGAAACTTTTAGAATTTCCATAAAGCCGCCTCCAACCTTACCCCCCTGCCGGAAGTGCCGGAAGGTAGATAATTAAGTATACCATAAATATACAGGATTGAAGGAAAAAATGCAAGTTTTTGGCGGCAATTTTATAAAATTTTGTTTATTTTACCTGAATTCGTTCCACGGATCGCGTCTTTCCGGTCTTCTCGTCCACATCGAAGAGCGCGCAGTCCATCTCGCAGGGGTCCTCTCCCGTTTCGAAGCGCACGGGAAGCTGGCGGCGCATTTTGCGGATGGTAAGCTCCGGCTTCACGCCGAGCACCGAATGGACAGGCCCCGTCATGCCGAGGTCGGAAAGGTAGCCGGTGCCCTGCGGGAGCACCTGCTCGTCCGCCGTCTGCACATGGGTGTGTGTGCCGAACACGGCGGAGACGCGGCCGTCCAGATAATAAGCAAGGCTCTTCTTTTCGCCGGTGGCCTCCGCGTGGAAATCGACGACGGTGATCTTCGGCAGGCCGGCGCCGAGGATGCGGTCCGCCGTGTCAAAGGGATTATCGAGCGGGTCAAGGTAGACGACGCCCATGAGGTTCACGATCCCCACCTGCACGCGGCCCATGTCATACACGAGGAAGCCGCGGCCGGGCGCATCGTCCCCCGGATAATTGGCGGGGCGCAGCACCGTCTCACAGGAATCGAACACAGCATACATTTCGCGGCGGCGGAAGGCGTGGTTGCCGGTGGTGATGACGTCCACCCCGCTCTGGAACAGGTATTCTGCGCTGGCGGGGGTGATGCCGTTGCCGTCGGCGGAATTTTCACCGTTGCAGACCACGAGATCGATGCCCTTGACCTTCTTGAGCGCCGGCAGGCGGCTGCGCAGGAACCGGCAGCCCACGCTGCCCACCACGTCCCCAATGGCAAGAATATTCATGTGCGAACCTCTTTTCTCCAAAAAAAGGCCGCCGCAGGAGCGGCGGCCCAAACCTGTCGAGACAGGAATGCGTTGGGCCCTTTGGAAAGGGCAGGCTTATTTTGCGTACTCGATGGCGCGGCTCTCGCGGATGATGTTGACCTTGATCTGGCCGGGATATTCGAGATCGCTCTCGATCTTGCTGCAGATCTCACGGGCCAGCAGCACCATGCGGTCATCGCTGATGACCTCGGGCTTGACCATGATGCGGACCTCGCGGCCGGCCTGAATGGCGTAGCAGCGGTCCACACCCTCGAAGGAGGAAGCGACCTCCTCGAGCTTTTCGAGGCGCTTGACATAATTTTCAAGGTTTTCACGGCGCGCACCCGGCCTTGCGGCGGAGATGGCGTCGGCCGCCTGCACGAGGCAGGCGATGACCGTCTTGGCCTCCACGTCGCCGTGGTGGGCCTGGATGGCATGGATGACGGCCTCGCTCTCCTTGTACTTGCGGGCTACATCCACACCGATGTCGACATGCGAACCCTCGATCTCGTGATCGAGCGCCTTGCCGATGTCATGGAGCAGGCCGGCGCGGCGGGCCACGGTGGGATCAAGCCCCAGCTCGGAGGCCATGATGCCGGCCAGGAAGGACACTTCCAGCGAATGGTTGAGCACGTTCTGGCCGTAGCTGGTGCGGTAACGCAGACGCCCCAGCAGCTTGACCAGCTCGGGATGGATGCCGTTCACGCCGGCCTCGATGACGGCGCGCTCGCCTTCCTGCTTGATGGTGGCGTCCACCTCGCGGCGCGCCTTCTCGATCGTCTCCTCGATGCGCGCAGGGTGGATGCGGCCGTCCGCAATCAGGCGCTCCAGCGCAATGCGCGCCACCTCGCGGCGCACAGGCTCGAAGCAGGAGAGCGTGATGGCCTCCGGCGTATCGTCGATGATGAGATCGACGCCGGTGAGCGTTTCGATGGCGCGGATGTTGCGGCCCTCGCGGCCGATGATGCGCCCTTTCATCTCGTCGTTCGGCAGCGGCACCACGCTGATGGTGGCCTCCGCCACATGATCCGCGGCACAGCGCTGGATCGCCATGGAGATGATCTCCCTGGCCGATTTTTCGGCCTCGTCGCGCGTCTGCTGCTCAAATTCCATGAGCTTCACAGCCTTGTCGTGGGCCAGCTCGTTTTCGAGGTTCTTGAGCAGGTATTCCTTGGCCTGGTCCGCCGTGTAGCCGGAAATGCGCTCGAGCATTTCGAACTGGCTCTTCTTCACGGCCTCGGCCTCGGCCAGCCTATCCTCCGCCTGCCTGATCTTCCCATTCAGGGAATCCTCCTTGCGGTCCAGGCTTTCGAGCTTCTTGTCGAGGTTTTCCTCTTTCTGCTGCACGCGGCGCTCCTGGCGCTGGATCTCCTTGCGGCGGTCGTTGATCTCTTTCTCGTTCTCGCTGCGCAGGCGGTGGAGCTCATCCTTGCCCTCCAGCACAACTTCCTTCTTCTTCGCTTCCGCCGTTTTGATGGCGTCGCTCACAATGCGCTTGGCCTCCTGCTCTGCGGAGCCAATGGTAAATTCGGCCGTCTTTTTCCGGTGAATGCCGCCGAGCACGAAGCACACGGCTCCGGCAACGGCCGCGCACACAACGGCAATCACAACGGCTACTGTAATCGGCATCAAACCGTTTGGACACCTCCCTGCGTCCTCAGGCGGCGCCGTACGTTCCCCTCACGGGATGTTTCGCAAACAGGTTGCAAAATTTTTTGCTGTAGTTTACAAAAAAGGGTAATTCTTCCTCGGATAACGGGCCCGGCGGAACGTCGCTCCCTTCCGCGCTGCGCCCTGTCTTTTTCTTCGTCTACCAAAAAAATTCCTGCACCTTTCCCGCACGCAAAACGGCACGGCATGGCCTGGATTGAAAATGTGAATGGAATCGTTGTGAAAAATCAGTTCCGGCCGGGGGCGTCACGCCCGGCGCGCAGAGACGCCCGCCGGCGCCCCTTTTCCTTTTTATTTTAGCCCTGCGGCGCCCTCACTGTCAAGGTGAATTCCCTGTTCTACACCACTTCTGCGCCCTGTGCAGCGGCAAAACGGGCAAAAAGCGCGGAAGCGCGCGGCGCACGCCGCTTTCTGCCGCCGCGCGGCCACAGGACGTTTTTGTGCAATTTCCATAACGGAAAAAGCGGCTCAGTCCCACGAAAGGCGGCTGAGCCCGCCCGCCGTCTGCATGCCGGGGAACCCCCACTGGCGCAGCGCCTCATACGCACCCACGGCCACACTGTTCGAGAGATTCAGGCAGCGCGCGCGGGAATCGGGGATCATGGGGATGCGCACGCACGACTCCGGGTGGGCCGCCAGCAGCTCCTCCGGCAGGCCGGCCGTCTCCTTTCCAAACACGAGGTAGCAGCCGCGCGGATACGATACGCTCGCGTGCGGGCGGCGCGCCTTCGACGTGAAATAGAAAAAATTCCCGCTGTTTTTTGCAAAAAAATCGGAAAGGCTTTCATAGAGAACGATGTCGAGCAGGCGCCAGTAATCGAGGCCGGCGCGTTTGAGCTTTTTGTCGTCGATGCGAAAACCCATGGGGCCCACCAGGTGCAGCCGCGCGCCGGTGGCGGCGCAGGTGCGCACCACGTTGCCGGTGTTCTGCGGGATCTCCGGCTCCACGAGGACGATATTCAGAAGAGGCATAAAACGGCACCTCATTTCAAAAAATAGGCAGGGCGCCGGCAAAACGCCGGGGCTGGATTTTCATTATAGCAAACAGGCGGGTATCTTTCAACTGACAAAAACTGCCCGCCATAAACCGGAAAACGGGGGGAACGCTAATGGATGGACTGCAGGCTGCAATCCGAATTTACAAAATGTGGAGGTTTTCGCAGATGGTACGGGAAACAATGGGGATCGTGAAGGGCATCGGCATCGGCATGGCGGCCGCTGCGGCCGTGACGGCCGTGGGCGCGAAGATGATGAAGGACAACCGCCGCCTGCGCCGCAGCGTGCACCGCGCCGTGCACGCCGCCGAAAAGGCTGCCGGCGACATGCTGGGCAACATGAGCAGCGCCCTGAAATAAAAAGCGGGTTCCTGCGCCCGCGCAGCGCACGGTGCACAAGGGGGGCCGGGGCAGCCATTGCCCCGGCCCCCTTGCCGCGCCCCGGTTTTTCGGGAAAGAGCACAAGGAACGGGGCGAAAGACGCACCGCTTTTTTCTTGATTTTTCACGGCGGGCGTGATACAATAACATGGAATGATATGTTGGAGGATGAAAGAGTGGGGCGACCCGCTCTTTTGTTTGTATAGAACACTTCTGCAGGGAAAGGAGACGGAGAAATGGCGGGAAAAAAGAAAGGCGGAAACACCGCCGCCCTGGTGCGCGAGCTGGCGGAGCCCATCGCCGCGCGCTTCGGCTGCCAGCTCTGGGACGTGCGCTTCGTGAAGGAGGGCGCAGAGTGGTTCCTGCGCGTTTTCATCGACAAGCCTGGCGGCGTGAGCATCGACGACTGCGTGGACGTGACGCGCGCGCTCAACGATCCGCTCGACGCGCTGGATCCCATCGACAGAGAATATTGCCTGGAGGTCTGCTCCCCAGGCCTGGGGCGCGAGCTCACGCGGCCGGAGCACTTTGACGCCTTCACCGGCGCGCCCGTGCTGGCGCGGCTTATCCGCCCGCTTCCCGACGGCCGCCGCGAGCTGCGCGGCACGCTGCTGGGCCTTGAGGACGGCGTGGTGACGGTGCAGCCGGAAGGGGGCGGCGACCCCGTGGCGCTCGACCGCGCCGCCGCTTCGAAGATCCGCCTGCTTGACGACGAGGATTTGGATGGAGGGAACGAATAATGCCTGCGAGATCGAGAAAGAAAACCGAAAAACCGGAGAACAATAAAAACGAAATCTTTGAGGCGCTGGCGCTTTTGGAGAAGGAGCGCGGCATTCCCGTGGATTTCATGCTGGAAAAAATCAAGAAGGCCATTCTCACGGCGTGCAAAAACAGCTATGACAACGAGGACGCCGTGATCGACCTGAACCCCGACACCGGCCTGTTTGAGGTGCGTCTGAAGATGGTGGCCGTGGACGACGTCTATGAGCCGGGCAAGGAAGTGCTGCTCGAGAAGGCGCGCAAGATCGATCCCACCGTGGAGGTGGGCGACGACGTGTATGTGACGATGAACACGAAGGAATTCGGGCGCATCGCCGCGCAGACGGCGCGCAACATCATCCGCCAGGGCATCCGCGACGGCGAGCGCGGCCAGCTCATGCAGGAATTCCAGAGCAAGAACCAGGAGCTCGTGAGCGCCCTGGTGGAGCGCATCGATCCGCGCACCGGCGCGGCCACGCTGCGCATCGGCAAGGCCGAGGCCGTGCTGCCCCGCAGCGAGCAGGTGGCCGGCGAAACGCTCGAGGAGGGCCGCCACATCCGCGTCTACGTCGTGGACGTGCGCGAAACCGACCGCGGGCCGCGCGCCATCATCTCGCGCACGCACCCGGATCTCGTCAAGCGCCTGTTTGAAGCCGAGGTGCCGGAGATCTATGACGGCACGCTGGAGATCAAGGCCGTCTCCCGAGAGGCCGGCTCCCGCACGAAACTGGCCGTCATCAGCCACAACCCGGATGTGGACGCCATCGGCGCGTGCATCGGCGCGCGCGGCAGCCGCGTCTCCGCCATCGTGGAGGAGCTCGGAGGCGAGAAGATCGATATCGTGGAATACAGCGACGACCCCGAAAAGTTCATCGCCTCCGCCCTCTCCCCGGCCGACGTCCTCTCCGTGAAGATCGCGGAGGACGGCTCGCGCACGTGCCGCGTGACCGTGCCGGACAACCAGCTCAGCCTGGCGATCGGCAACAAGGGCCAGAACGCCCGCCTGGCCGCGAAGCTCACGGGCTGGAAGATCGACATCAAGCCGGAAAGCGGCTTCTATGGCGAGGAGGAAGCGGAGCAGCCCGCGGAAAGCGAGCAGCCCGCGCAGGAAGAATCAGCAGCGCCCGAAAGCGAAAACGCACAGGCGTAACCGGGGGGTTCCGGGCCGGAACAGCCGGAAAACCGGAACCGCCCTTACATATAAATAGAGAAAATGTTCTCACGCCCGGCTGACAGGGCCGGCGTGAGAACCAACTGACAACAAGGCGCCGCCCCGCGGGGCGGCCAGAACCGACAGGGAGCGAGGTGGCCCGCAATGCGCCAGAAAAAAATACCGATGCGGATGTGCGCCGGCTGCGGCGAACACAAGCCGAAGAAGGAACTTGTCCGGGTGGTGAAATCCCCGGAGGGGGAAATTTCCCTTGACACAACCGGCCGCAAGCCGGGGCGCGGGGCGTATGTGTGCCGCAGCGCGGACTGCCTGCGCCTGGCGCGCAAGGCCCGCCGGCTGGAGAGAGCCTTCTCCTGCCAGATTCCAGACGAGGTATACGAACGCATGGAGGAGGAATTGAGCCGGAATGAATGAGAGGGAACGGTTTCTCTCCTTCCTGGGCATCGCCCGGAAGGCCGGGAAGCTTTCCATGGGGGCGGACGAAGCCTGCAAGGCCATGGAAACGGGCCGGGTGCGGCTGCTCCTGCTCGCGCAGGATCTCTCCCCCCGTTCGGAGCGGCGGATGCGCGCCGCAGCCGAAACGAGTGGGGTACCGGCGTTCTGCGCCGGCGTGCAGATGGACGAAATCGCCCTTGCGGTGGGGAAGCGGACCGGTATCCTCGCCGTGACGGACGGCGGTTTCGCCGAAAAGCTGACGACGATGCTCGCCACGGCCGATCCGGCCGCGCGCGCTTGAGGAGGTTTGATTCGATTGATGATTAAATACAGGGTCCACGAGGTGGCAAAGGATCTGAACGTTCCGAATAAGGATGTGCTCGACGCGCTGCAGAAGTACTGCGGAGAGACGAAGAAACATATGACGGCGCTCACCGAGCAGGAGCTCGACGTGGTGTTCGAATCCTTCACCCAGTCCCATGAAGCGAAGAGCTTTGACGACTATTTCGCCGCGGCCAACGAGCCGAAGGTGACGGTGACGCAGGAGGCCGAGCCGGCCGCACAGCCGGTGCAGCAGCCCGCCCAGACTGCCCAGCCCGCGCCGCAGCCCGCCGCGCAGCCCATTGCCAGCAGTAAAACAAGCAGCAGCGTAATCATTTTTTTCATAAAACACGCTCCCTTAATAGATTTGTTATTTTGATTAAATCGTGTCATTCACAGAATATCAATCTCTTTAACGCTAAAAAAGCAAAAAGATATGTTAAAAAT
>ERZ1090869.818-NODE-819-length-15442-cov-16.715994_pt1 | contig 15442 bp, 9 predicted proteins | sample MGYA00478474_ERZ1090869 | MGnify/ENA primary metagenome ERZ1090869 (study PRJEB33644, sample SAMEA5815748) | chicken gut metagenome | biome: Chicken; feature: Gastrointestinal Tract; material: Caecum | place: Ireland | collected 2019-01-01 | study: A study of the... | reverse complement strand
TGCAGCCACACGGGGCGGTATATGCCCGCGCCCGAATACCAGCGGCTGTTGGGCTGGTCTTTGTTGAAGGCCTCTACCTTTATTTCGTTCTCTTCGCCGTAGTTTAAGAACGCGTCGGCCTCCACATAAAAATCGGAATAGCCGTAGGCGCGCCCGCCGGCAAGCTTTCCGTTGATATACACCTTTGAATTGCGGTAAACGCCCTCGAATTCAAAGATTATATTTTTATCGCGCCAATCTTCGGGGGCGGTAAACTTTTTTTCGTATACATAGTCGGCGCCGTCGTACCAGCAGCCGTTTTTGCCGCTGGGATTGCCCTCCCTGCGCGGCTCGGCGAGCATGGCGTCGTGCGGGAGAGTGACTTGCTTGCGCCAGTCCTCGCCCAGATGCCCGTATGCCCAGCCTTCATTGAAAGATACTTTTGCCATATTTCTGCTGTTTTCCTCCTGACCGTCTTACGTTAAAATTATATCGATTCCGTTACGTTTTGTCAATACCCGCGGCATAAACTTGCCCGTTTGCCGCGCATATTATTGTGCAACATATTTATAGCGCCTGCCGCATGAAAAGTCAATACCGCAAACGCAAACAGCCGTTTTTACTTCACGAAGAGCGCAGGGCAGCAACTGCCCCGCGCCCATACATGAAGTTTTATCCGATAACGGATATTTTCAGCTTTCATTGAAAGATTTTATGCTTTTGCCGTGTTCCTTTCAAACCTGCCCATAAAGGCCGAAACCACTACCGCTATTATTGACAGCGCATAGAATACAACGCCGACTATTGCCTGGCTGAGGCAGGCGCCCTTTTCGGGAGTATCAAGTCCCGGTATGAACCACTGGTCGCCGGCAATATCAGTCCTGTTTTCTATAAGGCCGCAGAGGCTGAGCGTAAGGAACACAATTATCACAACCATTGCCGCGGAGATCACCCACTGCGGAACCTTGCCGTTTGCAGCTATGATGCCCGCAAGCAGGGCGATGGCTATTACGCTGTAAACGATGGGAGCGACGTCGAGGTCGATGGTCTGCATTACGCCCGTAGTAGAGTTTATGCCGTAAATTATTACCGCAACGATTGCGAATACCGCAGCCGCAAGAACGAGCCATACGGCTATGCTCTGTTTTTTGATCCAATTCAACATGGCTTAGTCCTCCTTACCCTGATCTTCGGCTTTTGCGCCTGATTTCCTATCCTTGATGGTGAAGAACACATATGCGGCCGCAGAGCCTGCAAGCAGGATAGAGCTTATTGTAATGAGCGCCGTATACATACTCCTCCACCATGTGTTGAGGGAAACTACATGCGTGTTCATAAGATCCATGCCGTAGCTGTTTGCAATGGCATAGAGCACATAGTGCATGCCGTCCTGTATTGCCTCGGCAAGGCGGGAATCGGCTGCAATAGTGTTGAGATTGTTAAGGTTGATATAGGGGTCGTTAGCGCCAAAGCCGCAGAATGCTGTGGTGCCCGCGAGTATGGATTCCTTGGGAGCGGCTACGGGGTTGAGGCCGGTGAAGTCGGTAACGCTGTAGCCCTTGAATCCCCATTCATTGCGGAGTATTTCCACCTGAACGCCGTAGTTTGCACTGGATGCAACCATGCCTATGCGGTTGTATGCCGTCATGGTGCCGCGTGCGCCCTCTGCCGCGTAGCGGTTATCAGTTGCGCCGGCTCCAACATTTTCCATCTTGGAAGAGCGGCCGAAGCCCGTGAACGCCTGCTGAAGGTTGCGAAGTTCGAGTTCGCGTGCGGCCTGCTCGCTTACCAGTTCGCACACGCCTGAACGGTTGGCTTCCTGGGTGTTGAAGCCCACGTGCTTGATGTTTACAAGGCAGCCCCTGCTCTGCGCGCCCTGAACTACGGCGCTGCCGGTGAAGCCGGAGAGGATGGGGTCTTCCGAATAATATTCAACGTTGCGGCCGTTGTAAGCCGTGCGGTGAATGTTCATGCCGGGGCCTATCATTATGGGCAGCATATACAGAAGAGTAGATTCGCCGAGAATGATTTCACCGTTTTCGTATGCAAGTTCCTTATTCCAGGTGTAGGCAAGATTCATGGGAGCGGGCGCTACGCGGGTGCCTACCCAATCGTATTCGTTAGCGTCCTCGAACCTGATGCCGTCTTTGGAAGCTTCGGCCATGGTGTGCGAATCTGAACCGCCGGGGCCGTCGTCTGCGGCATAGCCGTTTATATCGCCGACATTGCCGCTTTCGGGATATTCACCGAAACCTACCGAAGGAATGTATTCAAGGTTGTGGAATGCGCTCGCCATAAAGTTGATGGCTTCCGCAAGAGGTATTTTGGTAACGAGTTTGTCCCAATCGGCGTCGTTGAAGGCCTTGCCCTTCATGTCGGCGAGGGTAAGCTCTACCGTAGAATCGCCGTTTATAAGCTTATCAATATTTTCCTGGCTGTTGTCTTCTTCGAGTTCAATGAAGTCGTTCTTCATTAGCTGTTCAAGATGGGTGCCTTCCTTTATGCCAAAGCCGCTATACGTCTTGGGGAAGGTGCCGTTCCAGTCACTGCGCGAAAGATATACAACTTCTTCAAAGTTTTCTATCTGGTCGCCCCACGCGTTGACGTCTGTAGCATAGTCGCCTTCGGAGAGCTGGTTCTTGATGTCGTAACCGGTTACCGACTTATCGAACGTTTCGGCGTCTTTGTCGGCAAGATCCCATTCGGCCACCTTTGTCTGCTGAGGAGCTTCAAAGTCGGTGCCGTCCGTATTCACCATGCCGGTAACGCCCTGACGGGCAAGAATATTGTTGAGCGCGTCGTGCGAAGATTCGCCGATAGCGAAATAATATTTGCCTGCGTCGAGCACGTATGCGCCGTCGCCCTCATCTTTATTGTAGCTGGTGAGGTTGGTCATATCTATGTTGAGCGTAATGGTTTCTGAGGCGTCCGGCTGGAGCAAATCAGTCTTTTCATAGTCGACAAGCTGTATAGCCGATTTTTCAACACCGTCTTCGGTGTAGGGCACCTGTACATACAGCTGCACTACAGACTTGCCCGCAACCTCGCCCGTGTTTTTGACAGTGACCTTTGCAACGGCAGTCTTATGGTCGTCAGACACTACTACGCTGTCAAGCGTCTGAGTGAATTCGGTGTATGAAAGGCCGTAACCGAAGGGATAGGATACTTCGTGCGAATATATCCACTGCCCTGCCTCGGTCGCAGGCTTGAACGTCATGTTTTCAAGGTCGTAATCTACATACGTGCCCGCCTTTGCAGCAACGGCGTTACGGGCGTCGTCCGCCATGAGCGAATCGGCATACCTCGTTTCGTAGTAGCGGTAGCCGGTGTAGATGCCTTCGGCCTCAACGAGGTAAGAATTTACGTTCATACCCGAATAAGGGTTTTTGAAGTCCGCGCTGCCGGTTACGTTGATGGTATCAATCCAGTCGGTGCCCGTACCTTCTATCAGCTTGCTGGTCGAATCATACTGCTGGCCATAGTTCATCATTGCAGGGGCGAGCGCGCCGTTTACCGCATAGATGTCGCCGAGGCGGCCGGAAGGATTGACATCGCCGAGCAGCGCCTGCGCAACGGCGGCAAAGCCGTATACGCCGGGGTTACCTATCCACATTATTGAGTCGATATCTTTGTCCTGTTTAAGGCCTTCGATGTCCATCTGGTTGGTGGAGTTTATGAGCACTATAACGTTTTCGGAGCACCTCTTGGCTTCCTCAATGATGGCCCATTCTTCGTCTGAAATGCCGAGGATGTTGCCGCTGTCGGTATTCACGCCGTCTTTAAGACCGGCCTCGCCGGGGAAGAAGCTTGTGCTTTCGCCGCTGGATCTGCCGAGGATAACTATAGCGGCGTCGTTGTACTTATCGTACTGAAGATCCTGGCGATTGACGCCCAGCTCCGAGAGCAAAGGCTCGTAAGTGTCCTGCGCAACAGTGTTGCCGCCGTCATAAAGCTCCTGATATACGGGCGCCTGCGCACCGAAGCCCGAGCTGCCCCAAGTAAGCTTGGACGTGTAATTTTCATACGCCTTAATCATATCGGGGTTTACGTCGAACACTGCCTTGAAGTCGGTTTCAAGCGTGCTCCTGTTGGGATCGTGGTCTATAACGCCCTTATCGGGGATAGAGCCGCCCGTGGTGCTGCCGTAGTAAGGGGTATAGCTGCGTATGCCGAACAGCGTTACCTTGGGCCTTTCCTGCTTTAAAGGAAGCGAATCGTTGGTGTTTTTGAGCAGTACGAAAGATTCTGCCGCCTCTTCGATGGCAAACTCCTTCATACTGTCAACCGCGTCTTTTGTAGATTCGTAGCGAGTGGAATAAGTCCATTCGCCCGCATCTTCGTTGAGTTCAAGACCCTGACTTATAGAGCCGGTGTTTTCGTCGAGGGCGGTGCGGTACTTTTCCATAATGACCGACGTGGTGACCGAAACGATCAACAGAAAAGCAAATACCAACGTAAGCCCGCGAAACAGTCTTGTTTTGATGTTCATGGTTCCCTCCTGTATAAAATTTTTGCCGCATGGCTGCGGTTTAATACATTTGCGCCTGAACCACTGCGCGACTGAAAGTATACATAATGCAAAAATTTTTACAAGGGGCTTTTGTAATTTTATTTTACAAAGTCACATTTTGCCGTATTTTGCCTTTTGGGCACTAAAAAAGGCGCCGCGCGGAAATCCCGCGCGGCGCCTTGCCGAACATTGAATGTATTGCAGAATTTATACTTTAACGCAGCAGATGTTGCTATATTGCCCGTTTTAAACCGGGTTCGCGTCACTTTATTTGTTATGCGGGCGCAAGCCCTTCCTCCTGCCTGACGGGAAGAAGGATGTCCAGGCAGACCAGGCAGTCCACCTGCCGCATGGTTATGGTGCCGCCGTATTTTTCGGCTATGAAATACATACTTTTGACGCCGAAGCCGTGGTTGTTTTTATCGGGCTTGTTGGTCACCGGCCTGCCGTCTTTAAAGCGCACTTTTTCGGTGCAGTAATTTTCCACATGCACGGCAAAATACCCGCGCTTTGACGAGGCGTTGAGCTTTATAACGCGCTTTTCGGCGTCCGCCTCCTTCATCACGCTCTCTATGGCGTTATCCAGCGCGTTGCCGAACAGCGAAGAGATGTCCGCGGGCGCCATGAACGAAAGCGTTTCACCCTCTATCATATAGGTAAAGCGTATTCCGTAGCTTTCGCACAGAAAGCTCTTTTCGGTGAGCACGATATCCAGCGTTTCGTTGCCCGTTTTGGCAATGTTGCCGTATATCATTACCGCCTTTTCCACCTCTTTAAGGCTCTTTTCCCGCTCCTCTTCGCCCATGGTGCGCAGGGCGGTTATCTGGTGCTTTAAATCGTGGCACTTTACGTTTATAAGGTCTATGGTGTCCTTGGTGATTGCATACTTTTTCTGCTCGCGGATGAGCAGCTCTTCAAGCATGAACTTGTCCTGTTCAAGCCTGCGCGTGCGCTCTTTAAGCTTGGTGTGTTCGAACAGGCCGCACTGCAGGCCGAGGGCAAACACGCAGCATACAAGCGCGTATAGCCTGTACAGTATGTTCCATTCGGATATCCACGGCACGAACGAGGCTATTATATATACGAATGCCAGAATGAAGCCCGAAACGGCAAACTGCAGCCCCCTGCCCTTTACGCCGCCCTGCTTTAAATCGCTGACGGGGAAGAAAAGAAAGAAGAGTATGTATGCGACCAGATAGAGAGAAAAATATATGGCGAGCGCCGCCGCCTGCGTGAGCGTGCCGATGGCCTCGAATATCATGAACAGTATGTCCCACAGCCCGTGCTGAACGGCAAACGCCGCAATTGTGTAGAACAGGGCGTTCAGCGGGGAGATATTGAACAGAAACCACGCCGCAAGAAAGACTATTGCGGAAACGATCAGGTAGTTGAGCCCGAATGGGCCTATAGCTATGGCGGGCATGAAGGCAAGCCCCGCGCCCACGGCGGCCACGGGCAGCAGGCGCAGAAAAAAGTAACTTCTGCGCTCCCGGCGGCGCAACAGCATGAGGACGGGAATGAGCATCTCCAGATAGAAGTTCAGCTGCCCGAGAAGTATCAGCGCATAGTAATTCACTTAACACCCCCCCCCCGAGAAATATGTCGTCAGGTCGGCCATGAACTGTTTTTTGCGGGTGCGGCTCATGTGAAGTTCGGCGCCGCCTTCAAGCAGAACGGTGTCGTCCTTTACGCCCGTCACATACTGCAGGTTGACTATGTAACAGTTGTTGCAACGCGAAAACAGGCGGGGATCGAGCTTGGTTTCAAGCTCTTTGAGCGATCCGCGGAAGTTTACCGTTTCACATTCGGTGTGAACATACACATCGTGCATGATTATCTCTATATAGCATATGCTTGAAAAGTCTATGCGGCGCAGAACGCCCGCAGACTTCACCCATATAAAATCTTCGGCGCGGCGGTCGTGCTCGCGGCGGATCTTGTCCATTTCAAGGGCGAAATCGAAGTAGGGTACGGGCTTTACTATAAAATCCATGGCGTTCACCTTATAGCCCTTTATGGCAAGCTGCGCCATGTTCGTAACAAATATTAAAAGCACGTCCCCATCTATGCGGCGCAGGCGCTCGGCGGCCTCCATGCCGTCCACCAGCGGCATCTTTATGTCCATGAACACGGCGTCGAACCCGGGCTTGTAGTCGGATATAAAATCCAGCCCGTTGGAATAAATTTTAACGCCGCACTTTATTCCCTTTTCTTCGGCATAACGCATTGCATATCCGCGCAACAGCCCTGCCTGATCCTCCTCGTTTTCAACTATGGCAATTTTGAGCATTGCCCCCTCCTTTAAACAAAATCGCAACTTAATGCACAAACAGAAAGCGTGCGCGGCAAATCGACATGCGCCAATATACGGCAAACGGCAAATGATTTTTTGTGCAAACAAATTTATGGCTGTTATTTTATCACATAAATTGATATTTTGCAATACTTGTTGCGATTTTTTTACATTAAAAACAAAAAATATGCCGTCTTGCACAAGCCGTGCAATCATTCCGTTCCATACGCACGCAAAAACCGCGCCCTCACGGCAAATGCCGTGAGGGCGCGGTTACCAAACGGAAGTAAAACTATAAGTTTGATTGTAGGCTTACCGGTTTTACGGAGACTTTTTTTCAGGCTGCAGCGGCACGTTTTGCCCTGGCCTCTTTCACCTCGGCAAGAACGGCTTCCTCTGCGGGGACAATCTCATCGCGCGAAGTAACTGCTTCAAGCGCATCGCTGCGCGACTTTTCAAGCCCTGCCTCTATCCTGCTGACCTGAGCCTCGAGCTTTTCAGCCTTGGCGGTATTGCCGCCGGCCCTTGCTGCCGCCGCCGACTTGTTCAGCGCAGCAATTTTGCCGAGTTTGCCGTGATAGCCGTTTATTTTTGCCTCTGCAAGCGATTTTGCAGAAGATATGTTCTTTTCCGAATGGAACACCTTGCGGTTTTCCAAAGCTATTTCGTACTCAAGGGCTGCCTTATCGTATGCGGCCTGAGCCTTTGAAACAAGCTGTACATCGCCCGAAGTTTTTGCGTTTTCAAGCGCGGCTTCGGCAGACTTTAACTTTGCGGCCTTGGTCTTTTCGGTCTTATCCGCATCGGGGAATATGATGAGGAATATAAAGAAGAAGATGACCATTGAAACGCCGCCCGTCAATACGGTTTTTACAAGCCCCGCCACCGTTGCAAGCCCTTCGTTGCCGGCAAGGTACCAACCCCAGCTGGTGAAGAACACGTTGATGAAGCCCCATATTGCAAGGGTAAACACCGAAACGAGCACCCAGCCGATGAAGTACCACATAGCCTGCCACCACGGGTTGCCGTGCGAGCGGTATGTTATGTTCCTCTGCAGCGGGAAATTTATGCACTGCGCGGTGAATACGGCTATCTCATATGCAATGAAGTACCCTAAGCCCGCACTGTCGCCGAACAGTATGTAAGTTGCCCCGTTTTCGTTTGCAAACGAAAGCTCGGCATTTGGCCAGCCCCAGGGATCGGTTCCCAGGCCTGCAAAGGCATAGGGAAGAAACGTCATTACTATAAACTGCCATATTGTGACGCCGTAAGAAAATACCAGAAAGAAAAATATCTTGTATATCCACGGGGCAAGCTTGGGGTGCTTTTCGGAAAAGCCGTACCAGACGCCCTGCCACCAGCGCCATATTTTTTGCCAGAATGCTACAAACGCGTTGCCCGAAAGGGGCTTGGGGGCAAGCCTTTCTTCATCCGGGCGCAATATCTCTTTCTCCATACATTTTTTCCATCCAACTTTTTATTATACCGATCCGCGCAACGCCCGCCTGCCTGAAAAGACGCATATTTTACACCTTGTTGCCGCACACCCGATACCGCCCGTTTACAGGCACGGCACGGCTTGCAGAACTTTTTGCCCGGATATCGCTATCTGATTTACGCCTTTTCTTCTTTTTTGCTCTGCCCGGCTTTTTTATCCTTTGTAAGGAACTTTACAACGCCCCTGCACAGCTGTCCGTTGAACATCATCATGAGCGCCTTCATCTGCCTGCGCGACATGCCGCCGAACTTGGCAAGGCCCCTTACGGGCTGGTGCAGCACGCCCATTACCAGCGTGTTGGCCATGCCGCGGTTGCCCACGGCGTACAGGAACTTTATGGCAAAGCGTATAGCGCCCGAGAACAGCCTGCCCACCCACCTGCGGGAATAGCGCAGGTCGGCAACGGTGGCGTTTTCGGTTATTATCATTCTGTTGTGCTTGTAGAAATCGTATCCGCTCTTGGGAATATCCCTGCCGAGCAGCTCCTTGAACTCGTCGTTTTCCACGGCGTCCACCTTGCCGCTGTAATAGCTTGCAAGTTTGGACTTATCATAGGGGCAGGTCTCTTTGGTGCCCTTGCGGGTGACGGTTGCCTGAAGGCGGATATCGCGGGAAGAGGCGCCTATATACAGCGCGTATTCGCCGCCCTCCACCTCCCAGCCGTTGCTTTCAACGTCGAAGTAGCGGAAAGTTTTATCGTCGAAGGGAATGGTCACGGTTGCGCTTTCGCCCTTTTTGAGGAATACCTTTTTGAAGCCCTTGAGCTCCTTTGCGGGGCGGAAGATCTTTCCGTCGGGCTTGCCGACGTACAGCTGAGCTATCTCGGCGCCGTCAACGTTGCCCGTGTTGGTTATTTTGAATGTCACGCCGTTGTCGTCCGCGGTCATGTCGGAATATTCGAAGGTGGTGTACGAAAGGCCGAAACCGAAGGGATATTCCACATTTTTACCGGTCTTATCGAAGTAGCGGTAACCTACGTACAGGCCCTCCCTGTATTCGCAGGTCATCTCCTTGCCGGGGAAGTAACTTTCGCTTGCGCAGGGAGTTTCGCGCAGCGACCATGTTTCGGCAAGCTTTGCCGAAGGATTTACCGTGCCGCTGAGTATATCGAGCACGGCGGTTGCGCTTGCCTGACCGGTGAGGCCGGCATAGACTATGGCGTCGGCGTCGCTTGCCCAGTCCATGTATACGGCGCTGCCGCAAGAGAGCACCACAACCACTTTAAGGCCTGCATCTTTCAGCGCCCTGTAGGTTTCTATCTGGTTTGCAGGCACTTCAAGCGACTGCCTGTCTAAGCCCTCGGCCTCGGTATATTCGTCAAGGCCGGCAAAGAATACCGTTACGTCTGCCTTTTTGGCAAGTTCCACCGCATTTGTTATCAGCGACTTTTTGCGCTTGCCGTACCTTTCAAACCCGTCGGCAAAGCCTATCACGTTGAAGGGATATTCGCGCTTGTCGTCCACTACGCACTCCAGCGTGGTGGGGTTTACTATAGAGGAGCCTGCACCCTGATAGCGGGGCTTGCGGGCAAAGTCGCCCACGAGCGCCACCGAGGTGCTTTTGGCTATGGGGAGAATGTTGCCTTCGTTTTTAAGAAGCACTACGCACTCGTCGGCGCACCGCTTTGCAAGCTCGTGATGAGCCTCTTTATCGAATTCCTTGCCCTTTTCGCCCGCAGTCGTCTTTTCTATCAGCTGAAGCACGCGGTCTACGCACTCGTCCACATACTTTATATCAAGCTTGCCGCTCTCCACCGCCTCTACCACGTCGTCGGCGCCGTAGCGGCAGCCGGGCATCTCTATATCGCTGCCCGCAACGGTGGACGCCACCTTGTTGTTGGTGCCCGCCCAGTCGGAAACTACAACGCCGTCAAAGCCCCACGCGCCGCGCAGTATTTCGCGCAGGAGATGAGTATTTTCGTCGGCGAAGGCGCCGTTGACCATGTTGTATGAAGACATCACCGCATAGGGCTTGCCCTCGGTAACGGCTATTTCGAAGTTGGTGAGGTAAATTTCGCGCAGGGTGCGTTCGTCCATGACCGAATCGGTGACCATTCTGCGCTCTTCCTGGCTGTTGGCGGCATAGTGCTTTATGCACGCCGCAGTGCCGTTTTTCTGAATGCCGCGCACATATGCCGCAGCCATTTTGCCCGCAAGGTAGGGGTCTTCGGAAAAATATTCAAAGTTGCGCCCGCAGCGGGGATTGCGCTTTATGCACAGCCCGGGGCCGAGCAACATATTTACGTTCTGCGAGGCCGCCTCCTCACCGAGCGCTTCACCCATCTGTTCGGCAAGTTCGGTGTTCCAGCTTGACGCCATTGAAACGGCGGTGGGGAAACACGTTGCAGGTACGCTGGCGTTCAGGCCGAGATGGTCTGAAGCGGCGGCCTGCTTTCTCAGGCCGTGGGGGCCGTCCGAAAAGAATACGGAAGGTATGCCCAATTCTTCGTAGCCCTGGGTGCTCCAGAAGTCCTTGCCCGTCAACAGGTCGGCCTTCTGGCGGAGAGTGAGTTTGCTGATTATTTCTTCTCTGTTCATATATCTGCCCCTGCAATAAAATTTATTTCGCTGTACGGCTGAACGCAACGAAAAAAGTTTGTGCGCAGGTTTCTTTTGCCATACACGCACACTGAAAACGTTGCTCAAAAAATTTTATTCCGTATCATTGCAAATTTTAACACGGCTTTCGATAGATTTCAAGCGATTTAGCATAAAATGTATTAATTTTAGCATATTCAGACGGCTGCATGCCCGTATAAAACAATTTGTGCAATTACACGGCAAAAATATATAAGTTTTGTGACCCGCCCTGCGGCGGCAACAGCGGCCATTTCAAAGCATAACCAGCTGTTCCGCATATATAAATTCACATTGCAAAAAATAGCCCCGACGGCGCAGCGTCGGGGAAAATTTACTGTATATTCAACACTATTTTTTGCTTACGGGCCGAATCGCGGCCCGCCGCACTGCTCAGCCGCAACGCTTGCTTAAACCAGCGCGCTGCAGCCATGCGATAGCTATCTTATGTGAGTTCCTTTATTTTTTCTATCGCCTCCGCCCTGCCGTCTACGCCGAGCTTTAAGTATATGGAACTTATGTAGTTGCGGGCGGTGCCGTCCGACAGCTTGACCGCGGAGGCTATCTGCCTGTTGGTGAACCCGTCGGCGAGCATGAGGGCGATATCCACCTCCCTGTCCGAAAGGCCGAAGTTCTTTTTGAGCTTTATCTGCCTGTCGGAGGACACCATCAGCGCGGCGTCGGTTATCTTTCTGGCTATTTTTGAGGGCAGTATGGTATCGCCTGCGTAGGCGTTTTTTATGGCGTCTATCAGCGCCGCCGAGCCTATATCCTTTAAAAGGTAGCCGCTGGCGCCGTTGTTGATGCCGCTTAAGATATAGTCGCTGTCGTCGAACGTGGTGAGTATTATTATTTTTATGTCGGGGTTGCTCCCCTTGATGCGCTTTGTGGCGGCAACGCCGTTCATTTCGGGCATGCGCACGTCCATGAGTATAACGTCGGGCACAAGTTTTTTTGCCATTTCAACGGCCTGAAGGCCGTCGTAAGCCATACCGCACACCTGTATGTCGGGGCAGGTTTCAAGCACGCTTTTTATGCCCTCGGCCAGTATCTTCTGGTCGTCGGCAAGCATCACCTTTATCATACTTTTCTCCTTTGCGCAAAAGCGCGTTGGTTGCGGCATATTGCCGCACCAATCAAAAACAGAACAGGCGTTTTACGCCCTTTCTTTTATAAAAATTTCCACTTCGCAGCCCTCTTGAGGCTCGCCCGATATGTGCATGGTGCCGCCGAATTTTTCCGCCCTTTCGCGCATGCTTTTAAGGCCGTAACCTTCAACTATTTCGCCGTGCGGGCCGCTGCCGTTATCGGATACCAGCATATATACGCCGTCCCTGCGCCTTTTCGCCTCTATATAAAACGCCGTGGCGCCGCCGTGGCGCATGCCGTTGGATATGCACTCCTTTACGCTGTTGAACAGAAAGCGGGCGCGCTCTTCGTCCAGCGTTATATCCTCCACGTCCGTGCGGATCTTCATGTCGCTGGAATCCACCGTCTGGGCGACTATCTCCTCTATGCCGTCCTTTAACGAACTTTCCGCGGCGCGGCCTGCCAAAAGGTGTACGCTGGTGCGCATCTGGTCAAGGGCATTTTTGGCCTGTATGTTGGCGGAAATTATTTTGTTTTTCGCCTCGTCGGGGTCGGAATCTATAAGCAGCTTGGCGGCCTCGGTCTGCATTATCACCGTGGTTATGGAGTGGCCGGCGTTGTCGTGGATATCCTTTGCTATGCGGTTGCGCTCTTCGAACACCGCCGTGCGCGAGAGCATTTCGTACGCCTCCTTAAGCCGCGCTTTGCTGGCGTCGGCCTCGGCAAGCGCCTCCGAAAGGCGCTTGCTCATGCGGTAAAAGCGCATGAGCGCGAGCACTATTACAAAATGAATGGCGAGTATTATTATACCGAACAGGCAGCCGCCGAGTATCTGAACAATGGAATCGTACAGGTTTGCGCCCTCGTACACCCTTACCCAGCCGAGCACGAACGATGCCACGAACACCGCGGCGCTTATTCCGAATACAATGAGATTGAGCTTTAAACTTTCGTTATTTATATAAAATTCTGTAGTTACCAGACAATAGAGCACTACGCAGAAGTCGTTGCCCGTAACCATGGAGATGACCAGAAGGCAGAAAAAATCGGCGCCGTACATTGCGCTGCGCACGCCCGGGGACTTAATTACATAGTATTTGAGCGTTACCGAAACATCCAGCAGAATACAGCAAAAAATAAGCATGCCGTATACCCACATCTCTTTAAAGTTGGAGGCGCTCTGTGCGCATATGACTATTTCAAGCACGATCAGCGCGACGACCACCGCAAAGCCCAGCCACTTGCGCAGGCGCGGAAGGTTTGCCTGAAGTTTAAAACCTTTTTTCATTTCCGATTATGCTGCCTATTGAAAATTTTCGCTCTATTTCAGTGAGTTTGCCGCTGTCGAAATAGCTGAACATATTGTCGGGCGCGGCATATATGATGTGATCGTAAAAACGCACGTTGTTCATGCTGCAGATTATCTGGCACTCCTTTGTAAAGTCGTCGTCTGCGGGCGAAGGGCGGGCGCTGCCGCTGGTGTGGTTATGCGCCACCAGTATGCCGTAGGGGCGCGAAACAGATATCAGCTTTATTATCTCTTCAGGCTTTACGGTAACTTTATGACATTCGTCCGAGGTATACGAACATATCCTGAGCACCTTTCCGTTCCTGTCCAGAAGGTATATTTCAAGCACTTCGGCAGTTTTCCCGCCGAGGCGCATGCCCACCATGCCGAAGGCTTCGCCGCGGTTTTTTATTACCGTGAAGCAATCGGCACGGTTGCCACGCTCTATGCATTTGCCTATGCACATGAGGTACAGCGCGACCTGCTCGCCTACGCCGGGAACGGCTATAAGCTCTTCAAAACTTGCCGAAAGCACCGCCGATATGCTGGGGAACCTGTTTAAAAGTTCGTGGGCGACGGGGTTGGTGTTCTTTCTGGGATAGGCGTTGAACAGAAGCATTTCAAGCAGCTCGTGCTCGAATATGTTGTCCCCGGCCTTGAGTTTTTCATACATTCTGCGCCTGTGACCTTCGTGCATGTTGACCTCCGGGACAAAAGAATACTGCAGCCTATACCACGCACCGGACGCATTATTGCAAATAAAGTGCGTTTGCGCGGGTACAAAGTTAAAAATCAGCGTTAAAATAATTGTAACATAAAATTAAAAAAGTGTATAATAAAAACAGGCCGCTTGCCGCAATTTTTGCGGCTGCGGGAAATTTTTGCGGCGCGTGCATAAGCTAAGGCGCCGCGGCAAGAAGGTATTTATGTCGGTTTATACAGACGAGATCAAAAAAAAGATATCGCAGATAGTGCGCTTCCCCTCCTACCAGCAGCCCGCAGAGCCGGGCATGCCCTTCGGCGCGCCCGCAGCCGAGGCACTGACTTACTTTTTAAGCCTTGCCAAGGGCATGGGTTTTGAAACGCACAACTACGATAACTACGCCGGCGAAGTGATATTCGGCGAAGGCGAAGAATTTGCCGTGCTTGCCCACCTTGACGTGGTTCCCGCGGGCAGCGGCTGGACGCACGAACCTTTCGGCGGCGAGATAGATAAAGAAAATGCGCGCATATGGGGCAGGGGCACCATGGACGACAAGGGCCCGTCGATAATAATGCTGTACTGCCTTAAGGCGCTCAAGGACGAAGGGTTTAAGCCTTCGCGCAAGATAAAGCTGATAGTAGGCTGCAACGAAGAAACGGGCTGGGCATGCATAGAGCACTATAACAAAGTTGCTCACATGCCCGAAGAGGGAATTTCGCCCGACGCGGACTTCCCCGTGATATACGCGGAAAAGGGAATTTTACACATAAAGCTGAAGTTCAGCGTAAAGGGCGCGCGCTTTGCCGAACTTGCGGGCGGCGAAAGGGCAAACATGGTGTGCGACTTCTGTTCGGCCTCGGCAGACGCAAGCTGCTACGGCAACCCCGCGGAATACGGCCTGAACCTTGAAGGCGGCAAAGTTGTTTCGCGCGGGAAGTCGGCGCACGGTTCCACCCCCGCCGAGGGCGTAAACGCCATTCAGCCCATGCTGCGCTATTTAAAGCTTGACGGCATAGCCGATATTCTTTTCAAAGACATGCTGGGACTGAAGGGCCTTAAGGACGAGACGGGCGAACTTACCCTTTCGCCTGACGTGATAAAGAGCGCCGGCGACGAGCTTTACATCACCTGCGACGTGCGCTACCCCGCCACCATGACCAGGCAGTTTATTTTAAGCAAGGTGAGCGGCTACGGCATACCGTACGAGATAATACACGCCCAGGATCCGCTTTACGGCGAGAAAGACGGATTTTTGGTAAAGACGCTGTGCGACGTTTACAACGAGGTATGCGGCACGGATATGCAGCCGATAGCCATAGGCGGAGGCACATACGCCAGGGCGCTTAAGCGCGGAGCGGCGTTCGGCCCCGAAGAGGCGGGCGAAGAGAGCACCATACACCAGGCAAACGAATATATAACTTTTGAAAAGATTGAAAAGTGCTTCAACATATACAAGCTCTGTCTCTTATACACATCTGACGCTGCCGACGATCGCATAAGTGTAGA
>ERZ1090869.809-NODE-810-length-15539-cov-15.099199_pt1 | contig 15539 bp, 11 predicted proteins | sample MGYA00478474_ERZ1090869 | MGnify/ENA primary metagenome ERZ1090869 (study PRJEB33644, sample SAMEA5815748) | chicken gut metagenome | biome: Chicken; feature: Gastrointestinal Tract; material: Caecum | place: Ireland | collected 2019-01-01 | study: A study of the... | reverse complement strand
CTGCTGTAGCGGATTGCAGGTACAGGGCACCGCTAACTCCCCGCCTAGCACAGCTATATAATTTTAACAGATTGGGCGTGTTTTTGCAAGCAATTAGCTTATTTTTTTGCGCAAAATATGTAATGGCTTGACTTTTTGTGGCAGTTGCCATAAAATTTAGTAGTAAATCAACTGCAGGGCTTAAGTCTGCCCTGCAGTTAAAAGGAGTTTTATTCGGATGGCTGAAAATTGTTCGCATGATTGCAGCTCCTGCGGGGAAAATTGCCCCTCGCGCGAGGGGGCAAGCCTGAAAAAGCAGCCCCATGCTATGAGCGATATCAAGCGCGTTATAGCCGTTGTTAGCGGCAAGGGCGGCGTGGGCAAGTCAATGACGTGTGCTCTGCTTGCGGCCGCATCGCAGGCTAAGGGCAACGTTACCGCCGTGATGGATGCCGATATCACCGGCCCTTCTATTCCCAAGATGTTCGGCGTGCACGACAGGGCAAGGGGGGATGAACTTGGCATTTACCCGTGCGTTAGCAAAGGCGGTGTGCAGATGATGAGTATGAACCTTCTGCTTGAGAACGAGGACGACCCCGTGGTGTGGCGCGGTGCGCTCATTTCGGGCACCGTTCTGCAGTTCTGGACAGACGTTATCTGGCAGGGTGTAGACTTCATGTTCGTAGATATGCCCCCTGGAACGGGCGACGTGCCGCTTACCCTCTTCCAGAGCATCCCCTTGGACGGCATTATAGTTGTTACAACGCCGCAGGATCTTGTGGGAATGATAGTTTCTAAAGCCATAAACATGGCGCAGATGATGAACGTTCCCATCCTGGGCATAGTTGAAAATATGAGCTATCTCACCTGCCCCGACTGCGGCAGAAAGATAAACGTATTCGGAGAGAGCGTGGCGGATGCCATTGCCCTGGAACACGGCATTCCCGCCGTTGCCAAGGTGCCCATAGACCGCGAACTTACTGCCGCGGCGGACAGCGGAAAAATAGAGGAAGTAAAAAACAACTACCTTACGGGCTTCTTTGACAAAATTGTCGAAGAACTCAAAGATAAGCCCTTTGCAACCGCCGTAAATGCAAAAAAATAATTGTTCCGCGGTACTATGCGTGGCATAACTACGATTTTTTATCGGTAAATATGATGTTTTAAGCATAAAAGTCCCTGCAAACTTATGCAGGGACTTTTAATGTACAGGAATTTTTGTGTTGGTATTATTCTGACGGGCCGTTTTTTTCAGGCAGAAATTTCCAGTAGCGCACAGGCATGTAGCCCTTCATCTGTTTTTCGTGGGGGCGTTCCTTTATGTTAACGCTTGCGTAATATTTTTTCCACAGCGTTTCAAATGCCCGCTCGTATTCCGAAAGGTATACCTCGGCTTCGCCCACTGCGGCAATAAACCAGGTATTGCCGTTGCACAGCGCGGCTTTTTTTCGTTTGACGTCGTGTATAACAAATTTCTGTTCGCCCAGCCTTGCCTTGAAGTGCGGCGCTATCAGTTCGGTTATGTCATTGTCGGGAGAGTACGGCGCATATAAAAGGCCGCTCTCCGTTTCCATGAACCGCAAAAAGCCCTTCATTTTATGCAACTCTCCGGTCACGCGCGAAATTATGTCGCTTATGTCTATCACGGCGGGGTGGGAGAGCATCTTGCGCACGGGGCGGCCGCTCTTTACAAGCAGCTTTATATATTCAAATGCCGCCTGCTCCCTGAGCGCGTCGTCGCTGCGTAGCGCAAGGTCTATGTCGCCTGCGGCATATCTGTCAAGCCTGTCTAATTTGTTTTTTACTCGCTGTGCCTTGCCGCTGTCGGCCGCAACATTGACTACCGCCGAATCAAAGCGCAGCTGCATGTTCTCCGGCGATGTAATTACCGCGTCGTCTTCGCGGTAAGCGTCGAACACGGCGGTATAAAATCCTTCTGTTGTTCCGTCTGTTATAAAAACTTTCATAGTTGCCCGGTGAGGGCGCTGTAGCCGGTGGCGGGAGTGGAGAACAGCGACAGCTGTTCGCTCCCCTCTGAAACGCTGCGGCAGCTGCCTTCTATCAGCAGGGCCGCCCTGGCTGCTTCACCCTCCGCACCGTAAAACTTGCCTTTGCAGGTAATAAAGTGTTTTGCCCTCTTTATCACTATGCGCATTTTTACAAGATTATCGAAGTCAAGCTTGCAAAATTTTCGCGCTTCCGTTATTTTATAGGCACTCTTTGCGCCGATGCCGGGCACGCGCAGGAGCATTTCAAGCGGCGCAGTGTTCACTTCCACAGGAAAGAGGTGCATGTTTCTCAGCGCCCATGCACATTTGGGGTCGTAATCGGCGCTCAGATTTTCGTCTGCTTCGCACAGTTCGTCTATACTGAAACCGTAAAACCGTAACAGCCAGTCGGCCTGGTACAGCCTGTGTTCGCGCAGCAGCCCTGCCGGTTTTGCCGGTAACAGGCTGCTCTGCACCACGGGGATGTAGGAAGAGTAGTACACTCTTTTAAGCCCCATATGCCTGTACAGGTATTCGGTCAGTCTGAGTATCTGGCCGTCGCTCTCGGGTGAGGCGCCCACTATCATCTGCGTGGTCTGCCCCGCGGGCAAAGTGCGCCCCTTTTTTACCCTGTTTTCCCTGTCGTACGTGATGGCCGTCTGCAGCTTTTTCATGGGTACGATAAGGCTGTCGCGCGTTTTTTGCGGAGCAAGCAGCTTCAGCGACTTCTCCGACGGCAACTCTATGTTATAGCTCATTCTGTCAACATATTTTGCCGCCTGAAGGGCAAGCGCATTGTCGGCGCGGGGTATTCCCTTCATGTGAATGTAGCCGTTGAAATTGTATTGTTTGCGAAGTTTTATAACTGTTTCAACAAGCAGCTCCATGGTGCGGTCAGGCGTATCGAATACGGCGGATGAAAGAAACAGTCCTTCAATATAGTTTCTTTTATAAAAATTGATAGTCAGCGTGCATATTTCGTCGGGGCTTATTCTCGCCCTGCGCACGTCTGCCGACCGCCTGTTGGGGCAGTACTCGCAGTCGTACATGCACTCGTTGCTCATAAGAATTTTAAGCAGGGAGATACATCTCCCGTCGGGGGTAAAGGAGTGGCAAATGCCCCCGACGGAAGCGTTGCCCAGCCCGCCCTTGCGGTTCGCCCGTGTTGAACCGGAGGAGGAGCAGGACACGTCGTATTTGGCACTTTCTGTAAGAATTTCCAAAGTTGTCGCGTCTAACATAAGGTGTATCCCGCCATGCCGTGCGGCAGGCAGCATGCCTGTTCCGCATGGTATGCAAACGTTTGCGGCAGTATTTGTGCCGCACTTACCCGAAACGGCGGCACGATTGCAAACGTTTGTTTGTACAGGTATTATAGCACTGTATCGGCAGCTTGTCAAACATTTGTTTAAAATTTTTTATGTTTTTTGTGTGACGCGGCATTATGTATTATGCGCAGGGGAGGAGCAGGCGGATCGGGAGTAAATTTCACTGAGATTTCATGGTAGCTTTAATTAAATCTAATATATTTGTGATAAAAGTGTTTTAAATAAATACGGTAAAGGTTAAAAGTAAATAAGCAATACCTTTTAAAAGGCGGAAAATTTTATGAAAGTACTTATTGTTGACGATGAAGAGATGATCCGCAACGTGCTCAAAGAGTATGTTGTGTTCGAGGGTAACGAGGCCTATGAGGCTGCTGACGGAATGGAGGCAGTCCGCATGTGCCGCGACAACGATTATGATATAATCCTTATGGACGTAATGATGCCCAAGCTCGACGGGTTTTCGGCCGTAAAAGAGATAAGAAAAACCAAGGATATCCCTGTTATCATGCTCTCTGCCCGCGGTGAGGAATACGACAAACTTTTCGGCTTTGAAATAGGTGTGGACGACTATGTGACCAAGCCGTTTTCTCCCAAAGAGGTCATGGCGCGCATAAATGCCGTTACAAAGCGCAGGAGCGCGGGAAAGGAAGAGCCCAAGAACGACGTTTATAAGTTTGAGGGCCTTACTATAGATATGGCCGGCAGAAACGTATACGTAGACGGTGAAAAGGCAGAACTTACCCCCAAAGAATATGAGATATTGTTCTACTTTGTAAAGAACAGGGGCATAGCCCTCACGCGTGAAAAGCTGCTCATGGACGTATGGGGTTTTGATTTTTACGGCGATGACAGAACGGTGGATACGCATATAAAGATGTTGCGCGGCAACCTGAAAGAATACAGAAAATTTATAGTAACGCTCAGGGGGCTTGGATACAAATTTGAAGTCTGAAAAGAAGGGGTTTAAAAGGCTCAGAAGCCTAAATATAACGCTGTGGAGAAATTTTTGTTTTCTTGCCTTCTTTATTATTTTGCTCGTGGGTGTTATCTGCTATCTCATTGTTCAGGGTTCGATAACGTCGTTCACTCAGGATAAGATCCGCAGGGTCGGAATGTCGGTGAGCAGCCGGCTTGAGCAGGCGCCTGACGCGTCGATGCAGGCTTATATAGCCATGGACGAGTATATAGAGAGCGTGGCGTTTGAAAACAACGTGAATATCGCCGTTATTGCTGTTAACGGCGATATTGTGTTGCCTATCGGATTGCGTATGAGCGATAGCGAGCGTGAATACTGGAAGGGTGTTCACGACGGCATCATAGACAGGGTATCTGATTTTGAGGGCAACAGCTTGCAGTTCGTTTCCGGCGGGGTTTATACTTATGCCGAAATTACGCCGTTTGCGTCGGAGCAAGGCATGCCTAATTATCTTGTGGTGCGCTATTCAATGGACATAGCAAATGAAACTATGGGCGCCGTGCAAAGGTATATGATTATAGTAGGCATACTTGTTATACTTATAGCTTTTCTTGTGGCTTACAGCATGTCGCAAAAGATATCCGACCCGCTGAAAAGTCTTACGACAACGGCCAACAAGATGGCCAAGGGCAATTACGACGTAAAGTTTGCCTCTGCGGAATATGAAGAGATAGCGCACCTTTCAGATGCGTTGAACTATGCCTGTGCAGAAATAAAGAAGACTGACGGCTTTCAGAAGGAACTGCTCGCCAATGTTTCGCACGATCTCAAGACGCCGCTTACCATGATTAAGGCCTATGCTTCAATGATAAAGGAGATATCGGGCGACGACCCCGAAAAGCGTAACCAGCACCTTCAGGTGATAATCGACGAGGCAGACAGGCTTGCCGGGCTGGTAAACGACGTGCTTGACATGTCAAAGATAAGTTCGGATATCAACCAGATTAACAAAAAGGTGTTCAATCTGACCGACTTTTTGTATGGTATAATGCAAAAGTTCGAATACCTTCATGATATGCAGGGGTATACTTTCGTCACGGACATTGACCCCGACCTTTATACCTGTGCCGACGAGGGAAAGATAGGCCAGGTGCTGTATAACCTTATATCCAATGCGGTAAACTATACCGGCGAGGACAAAAAGGTCTTTGTAAGCCTTAAGGCGCAGGCAGAAAACGGACGCATCAGGTTTGCGGTGCGCGATACCGGCAAGGGTATCTCCAAGGAGGATCTGCCCTCTATCTGGAACAGGTATTACCGGGTAAAGGAGACGCATGCGCGCCCCGTAAAGGGAACGGGTCTGGGGCTTCCGATAGTCAAGACGATACTTGAAAAGCACGCCTTCGACTTCGGTGCAGATTCCGAGCTTGGCAAAGGTTCTGAATTCTGGGTAGACTTCCCATCGGTTCCCCCCGAATCGCCCGATGCGGAGGGTGCGGGGACTGCAGAAAAACCTGCAGCCGACTGACAGTGCGACAGTTTTTTGCAGTGCTTACTGTCAGTAGTTATCCGTAATAAAATTACAGCTTTGGCTCCGTGCGGGTTGTACCCGCGCGGAGTTTTTTGCCCGGCTACCTTTAAGATAAAACAGATTGATAAAATATTTCAAACAAATGTTTATGTTTTGCAACGGGCGCAAGTGCGGCAATATTGTTGTAAAAAGGCGGGTTTGGGTTTATAATTATATCAGATATATCAAACGGAAATTTTTCAGGGTTCTATTGTAATGGATTTTAAACTTCACTCAAAATTTCAGCCCACGGGCGATCAGCCGGAGGCCATCCGCGAGCTCACCGATGGGGTGCTGGACGGCATACGCACGCAGGTGCTTCTCGGCGTGACGGGCAGCGGTAAAACGTTTACAATGGCAAACATAATCGCCAACGTAAACCGCCCCACGCTTGTCATTGCTCACAACAAGACGCTTGCCGCGCAGCTGTGCAACGAGTTCCGCGAGTTCTTTCCCGAAAACAGAGTGGAGTACTTTGTATCTTATTACGATTACTACCAGCCGGAGAGTTACATACCCTCTACCGATACCTATATCGAAAAGGATATGAGCCTCAACGACGAGATAGACAAGCTCCGTAACTCGGCTACGGCCGCGCTCGGCGAAAGGAAGGACGTAATAGTGGTGGCGTCCGTCTCCTGCATATACGGCCTGGGCGCGCCCGAAGAGTATTTCAGGCTCTCCATATCCCTTCGCCCCGGCATGGAGATGGAGCGCGACGCGTTGTTGCGCAGGCTGGTAGAAATTCAGTATTTGCGCAAGGACGTGGACTTTCAGCGCTCGTCCTTCCGCGTGCGCGGCGATATAGTGGAAATATTTCCCGCGAGCAACTCCGAGGTTGCCATAAGGGTGGAGTTCTTCGGCGACGAGATAGACAGGATATGCGAAGAGGACGCGCTGACAGGCAATATTATTTCCGAACTCAAGCATGTGTGCATCTTCCCCGCAAGCCACTATGCCGTTGGCAGCGACAAGCTTGAACATGCGCTCACCATGATAGAGCGCGACATGAAGGACGAGGTAAAGGCCTTCCGCGACGCGGGCAAACCGCTCGAGGCGGAACGGCTGGAACAGCGCACCACATTCGACATAGAGATGATACGCGAGATAGGCTATTGCAGCGGGGTTGAAAACTACAGCCGCTACTTCGACGGCAGGCAGCCGGGCGAGCCTTCGTTTACGCTGCTCGATTACTTTCCCCGCGGAGAGTTTCTGGTTTTTATAGATGAGAGCCACATGACCATACCGCAGATACGCGCTATGTATCACGGCGACAGGAGCAGAAAGGAGAACCTTGTAAACTACGGCTTCCGTCTTAAATCTGCATACGATAACCGCCCGCTTACATTCGAAGAGTTCGACGAGCGCGTTCCGCAGCTGATATGCGTTTCCGCCACGCCTGCGCCGTATGAACTGGAGCAGTCGGGTAATACGGTGGAACAGCTTATACGCCCCACGGGGCTGCTCGACCCCGAGGTGGAGGTCAGGCCCACCAAGGGGCAGATAGACGACCTGCTTGGAGAGATAAACAAGACTATTGCCTCGCAGGGCAGGGTGCTTGTCACCACCATGACCAAGCGCATGGCAGAGAGCCTTACCGATTACCTGAAGGAACATTCCCTCAAGGTAAAGTACATGCACAGCGACATAGACGCGCTGGAGCGCATAGATATAATAAACGGGCTGAGGAGCGGCGAATTTGACGTGTTGTGCGGCATCAACCTTCTGCGCGAGGGCCTCGACCTTCCCGAAGTGAAGCTTGTTGCCATACTCGACGCCGACAAAGAGGGTTTTCTGCGCAGTGAAACGGCGCTCGTCCAGACGATAGGCCGCGCCGCGCGCAACGTCGAGGGCAGGGTCATAATGTATGCCGACACCATAACGGGCAGCATGAGGCGCGCCATAGACGAAACTCAGCGCCGCCGCAAGGTGCAGGACGAATATAACAAGACGCACGGAATAGTGCCTAAGACCATAATAAAAGAGGTAAAAAGCACTATAGGCATAACGGGCAAAAAGAAGGCGGGCGACGACATAAAGGCCGCCGATATCCCCGCCGAGATAGAAAAGCTGAAGGCGCTTATGGCGGTTGCCTCTGCACAGCTCGATTTCGAGCGCGCCATAGAGATACGCGACACCATAAACGAACTTAAAAAACGCATGCGGACGGCAGGCAAAAATCTCCCTAAAGATAAAAAGCAGTAAAAGCAGTAATTATTGAGCAAGATATGAAAGAAGAGATATTTGTAAAAGGCGCAAAGGAAAACAACTTAAAGAATATAGACGTACACATTCCCCGCAACACCCTTACCGTGTTTACGGGGCTTTCGGGCAGCGGCAAATCTACGCTGGCATTCGATACTATATTTGCCGAGGGGCAGAGGAGGTATATAGAAAGTCTTTCGTCATACGCCCGCCAGTTTCTCGGACAGATGGAAAAGCCCGACGTAGAGTCCATAGAGGGACTTTCGCCTGCAATTTCCATAGACCAGAAGACTACCTCGCACAACCCGCGCTCCACTGTGGGCACCGTAACCGAGATCTACGACTATTTCCGCCTGCTGTATGCGCGCGTCGGCATTCCCCATTGCCCCAACTGCGGCAGGGAGATACGCAAACAGTCGGTGGACGAAATCGCCGATAAAGTAATGGCCATGCCCGCAGGCAGTAAAATAATGGTGGAGGCGCCAATAGCCCGCGGCAAAAAGGGTGAGTTTGCCAAGGAGCTCGCAGGCTTTAAAAAGAGCGGCTACGGCAGGGTTAAGATAGACGGAGCGGTGTATGAACTGCAGGAGGAGATCCGCCTTGAAAAGAATATACGCCACAACATCTCGGTCATCCTGGACAGGCTCGTCATAAAAGAGGGAATACTCAAGAGGCTGACCGACAGCCTTGAGGCCGCGCTTAAGCTTGGCAACGGGCTTGTAATAATAGACAGCGGCGACAGGGAAGAGCTATATTCCTCCAATTACGCCTGTCCCGATTGCGGTATCTCTATCGAAGAGATAGAGCCCCGCCTCTTCTCGTTCAATACGCCCTGGGGTGCCTGTCCCGAATGTTCGGGTCTTGGATTTAAACAGGTGGTAGACCCCGATCTCATCTGTCCCGACAAGACAAAGACCCTGCGCGAGGGTGCCATAAAGATAAGCGGATGGAACCTTGACAGTTCCACCGTTACGCAGATGTATATAAATTCGCTTGCCAAGCACTACGGTTTTTCGCTTGACGTGCCCGTCAAAGACCTGCCCGACGGTGTATTCGATATGCTCATGTACGGCAACGGCGGCGAGCAGATAGAACTTGCATACAATGCCTACCGCTTCAACGGCAGCTATAAAACGGCGTGGGAGGGCTTTGCCAATAACCTTCAGCGCCGCTATAACCAGACCTCTTCCGACAGCGTGAAGTGGGATATCGAAAGGTATATGCGCGTCACGGACTGCCCCGTCTGCCACGGCAAAAGGCTTAAAAAGGAGGCGCTCGCCGTTACGGTGGGCGGCAAAAATATCGCGCAGGTGTGCGATATGGCGGTGGACGACCTGGCCGCATTTGCAGATTTTTCCTTCTTCACCCCTACGGAACACATGATCGCCGACAGCATAATCAAAGAGATAGACAGCCGCATCAGCTTTCTTAAAAATGTGGGGCTGGGTTATCTCACGCTGTCGCGCTCGGCCGCCACGCTCTCCGGCGGCGAAAGCCAGCGCATAAGGTTGGCCACGCAGATAGGCAGCGCGCTCACGGGCGTGCTCTACATTCTCGACGAGCCCTCCATAGGTCTTCACCAGCGCGATAACGAAAAGCTTCTCGCGTCCTTGAAGGGGCTGCGCGACCTGGGCAACACGCTCATCGTGGTTGAGCACGACGAAGATACCATGCGCGCCGCCGACTACATTGTTGATATCGGCCCCAAGGCGGGCGTGCACGGCGGCGAGGTCGTTGCCTGCGGCACCCCGGAGGACATAATGAATACCCCCGGTTCGATAACGGGCGATTACCTTGCGGGCAGGCGCAAAATAGAGGTGCCCGCCGTGAGAAAGAAGCCCGACGGCAGATACCTGACCGTGTCCGGTTGCAGGCAGAACAACCTCAAGGGTATAGACGTTCAGATACCCGCCGGGCTGATTACTGCCGTGACGGGTGTTTCAGGTTCGGGCAAGTCCAGCCTTGTGAACGAGATAATATACCCCTACCTTGCCAACACACTCAACGGTGCGCGCCAGCCGCAGGGCAAGCTCGATAAGATAGAGGGGCTGGAATACTTTGATAAAGTTATAGCAATAGACCAGCAGCCCATAGGCAGAACGCCGCGCTCCAACCCCGCCACCTATACGGGTGTGTTCACAATGATACGCGACCTGTTTGCCGCCACCCCCGACGCAAAGGAGCGCGGCTATAAGAGCGGCCGCTTCTCCTTCAATATAGCGGGAGGCAGGTGCGAGCACTGCGAGGGCGGCGGAATAATACAGATAGAGATGCACTTTTTGCCCGATATCTACGTTCCGTGCGAGGTGTGCGGCGGCAAGCGCTACAACCGCGAGACGCTTGAGGTAAAGTATAAGGGAAAGTCCATTGCCGACGTGCTCGACATGACGGTAGAGGACGCCGCGGAATTTTTCAGGCCGATACACTCCATATACAACAAACTTTCTACCCTTGTAGATGTCGGCCTCGGCTATATAAAGCTCGGCCAGAGTGCGACCACACTCTCCGGCGGCGAGGCGCAGAGGGTAAAGCTTGCCACCGAACTTTCAAAGAGGAGCACGGGCAAGACGTTCTACATTCTCGATGAACCTACTACGGGGTTGCACAGCTATGACGTGGATAAGCTGATAAAAATTCTCGCCCGCCTGCGCGAAGGCGGCAACACGGTACTCGTCATCGAACATAACCTTGACGTGATAAAGACTTCCGACTGGATAATAGACCTCGGCCCCGAGGGCGGCGACAAGGGTGGAACGGTGCTTGCATGCGGCTCGCCCGAAGACATTGCTACACACCCCGAAAGTTATACGGGGCAGTTCCTTAAAAAGATACTTGAAAACAGTCAGTCGGATGGCGAGTGACATGAATTGGCTAAAATGCACCGATTTTATGTATTATGCGTGGCATAATCGGCATAAAATGTATAAATTCATTGGTATTAGGGAGGCGACTTTACATGCCTCCCTTAAATTTTTTAATATGTAAACTTTAGTTGCGGATTTGTAAAGTCACGTAGGTTGCAAAAAATTTTGTAATGATTTATAATCTGTCTTGTAAATTTATGCCGCATGCGTGCTGTGTCGGCAGCATCAAAATATTGTTTGCAGCAATAATACGGCAATGTGGAATTTGTAGCGGAGGATGGGATGACCTTATCGCAAAAATTATTGAAACTGCGCAAAATGGCGGGGCTTTCGCAGGAGGAATTTGCCGAACAAGTGGGCGTATCGCGCCAGGCGGTATCGCGCTGGGAACAGGGTTCGGCTCTGCCCGATTCGTTTAATCTTGCGCGGATATGCACCGTACTCAACGTATCGGCAGATATTCTTATAAATGACGGCATTGATTTACCCGCACCGGCTGCGCCATGCGATGGTTCCGCCGGGTCAGGCGAAGTGGAGAACGGAACAGTTTCATCTGACGTCGCCATGCCGCGCGCAGACGAAGAAAAAACCACCGTTGTTGCTATCGTTGATCCTGCCCAGGCAGGCACTGCGGACAAAACTGTTGTGTCGACTGAGGAAAGCGATATTAAAAAGAAGTCGCGCGGGACTATCCTGCTTGCGTGCATGCACATAATAGTGTTGTTGCTTGAGGCCTACTCCGTAGCATGTTTTTTTCTAGGTAATAGCTTTTTGTTTGTGTGTTTTCTCGGGGCGGGCATAGGTCTTACCGTAATCTCTGTAGTGATTTTTGAAATAATAGTTTCCTTCAGAGATCGCGATATCCGAACGTACATGCGGATGAAGTATTACCGCATAAGCGTGTGGCTGTTTATGTTGGTGCCCATACTGGTCATAGTTACCGGGGTGTATTATGCGTTCTATATTGTGGCGTTCGGGTATATTGTAGATATATTGGGCACGTCTACTATGTCATTTTCTCTGATAGTCATATTCACGCTGATAATTTACTTTGCCGTATGCTTTATAGTAAACCTCTCCTTTTCGGGAAGGTATAAAACATGAAGTTAACTGTTGTTTTCGGTGCCGCGGAGCAATGTCTCCGCGTTTTTTTATATAAAGTTTTTGTGCTGCGCCAAAATAAAATGCCTATGCGCCATAAAGATGTTGCCATTTCGGGCGCTGCGCGAATATGCTGTTAGTACGATAATTTTTAAAGGAGATAGTGCCCATGCCTTCGCCGTTGATAGTAAAAAAGCCGTATCCGTCAGTTGAAAATATCTGTCCCGATGCGCGCTCGCTGCGCATAATTTCACCCGCTTATGCAACCGCTGCGGGGGAGCTTAACGCCATAATGCTGTATACCTATCACAGCCTGATGTTTTGCGCAGAGGGAAAGGAAGAGGCGGCAGAACTTATAGAGAGCATCGCCGTTGCCGAAATGATGCACTTAAGATTGCTTGGGCAGTTGATCATAGCGCTCGGCGCTGCGCCCGTATTTACGGCTAACCCGCCGTGCATGTTCAACTTTTATTCTGCAAAATACGTTACATATTCGCGCACGCTGAGGTGCATGGCCGAAGACGGCGTTCGCGCGGAGCGGCAGGCCATACGTGGTTACGAGCGCATGGGCAGACTGCTTGGTGATACCCGTGTGCGCGACATAACCGAGCGCATCTGCGAAGACGAAAGACTGCACCTTAAGGCATACGAAGATATTTTAAGTTCTTTTAAAAGTTGACATAACAGCCGCCGTATTATAAAATGTTGTCAAACATTTCTATCGGTTGAAAATATTATGGACTATGACGTGGCGATAATCGGCGGCGGTGCTTCCGGGCTGGCTCTGGCAGCCTTTCTGGGCGGCTGCACAGCCGAAAAATGCAGAAAACTTGATATATGTGTGATAGAGGGAGGCGCCCGCCTCGGGAAAAAGTTGTCGTCTACCGGCAACGGCCAGGGCAATGTGGGCAATACCTCTGTCTGCCCGCACAACTACCACAGCGTGGGAGATAAAATATGCGCCTCAGATATGGCGTACGGCATAATTGCCCGCAGCCAGAATATACATGAATTACTGTTTGAGGGCGTGTTTTCCGCCGACGACAAGGGGAGAATATATCCCGCGGGCAGGCAGGCTTCGGCCCTGACCGACTGCCTTATAGCAAAGCTTGCAAGGGAAGGGGTGGCAACTATTGTTGGCGTTAAAGTCGCATCGGTGAAAAAGGACGGACTGTTCCGCTTGACGCTCTCCGACGGAAGAAAAATTTCGGCAGGGTACGTCGCCATGTGTGTGGGAGGCAAGGCACAGAAGCAGTTCGGAACGGACGGCTCTTCATATGTGCTCGCTGAGGCGTTCGGCCATAAGATAACGCCGCTCTATCCCTCGCTCGTTCAGCTGAAAACAGATACTGTGCACATAAAAACGCTGCGCGGCATACGCGCCGATTGCAGACTTACCGCCGTTGTTGGCGGCAGAGAGAGGACGAGTGCCCGCGGCGACGTGATTTTTACCGAATACGGTATCTCGGGCAATGCGGTGTTCAGCATATCGCCCGCTTTTGCAGGACAGACGGGGGAGGTTATAATAGAGTTTGCCCCCGATATCTCTTTTGAAATTTTAAAATCGGATATAGAAAGAAAACAGCGGCTCGGCTATGCCGAAAGCGAACTTCTCACGCTTACACTCAACAATCAGATAGGCAGGGCGATAATCAGGCGGGCCGTCGGCAAAAGCCCTGAAGAAATTGCCGCCATGGCAAAAAGATTTACGCTTAAAGTCACGGGTACCCTGGGCTTTGATTACGCGCAGGTAACTCACGGCGGCGTGGATTGCAGCTTAGTGACTGAAGAGCTTGAAAGCAAGCTGTGCAAAAACCTGTTCTTTGCAGGCGAAGTACTCGATATAGACGGCGACTGCGGCGGCTACAACCTTACCTGGGCCTTTGCCTCTGCCCGTCAGGTGGCGGACGCCATTGCAAAACGGGAGGGGCTTTGCCTTAACGACCTATGATAAGCAGACTGGATAATGTAAAGATAGCTGCAGGCAAGGGCGAAAAAGAGCTGTATGAACTTGTGCGCAAAAAGGCAGGCGGAAAACTCGGCTATTTTAAAATAATAAAAAAATCGCTCGACGCCCGCGATAAGCGCAATATTCACTGGCTGTATTCCGTGGCCTTTTCGCGCAACGAAGAGAGCGACGTAAAACCGCCGCTTGAAAAACTTGAAAATGCTCCGCGCGTGTGCATTATCGGTTCGGGGCCTGCGGGGCTGTGCTGTGCCGTGCGGCTGTGCGAGCGGGGCTATGCCCCTGTAATTTTGGAGCGCGGAGGCAGCGTGGAGGAGCGCGAGCGCGCGACAGACGCCTTTTTTACCGAGCGCAGGCTTGACGAAAACTGCAACGTGCAGTTCGGCGAAGGGGGAGCGGGCACCTTTTCAGACGGTAAACTCAACACGCAGACAAAGGACGGCTACAACCGCGACGTGCTTGAAATTTTTGCCCGTTTCGGCGCGCCCGAGGAAATTTTATACCTGAACAAGCCGCACATCGGCAGCGACAGGCTTAAGGGAGTGCTGAAGAATATCCGCGCGTATATAGAGGGGTGCGGCGGCAGGTTTTTGTTCAATAAAAAATTTATCGGCTTCACGCAGCGCGGCGGCGAATTGCGCACAGTTATTTATGAAGACGTAAACGGCGGCGAAGGCGGCGAACTTGAAGTTTCAGCTGCGGTGCTGGCCGTCGGGCACTCTGCGCGCGATACCTTTGAAATGCTTGACAGGTCGGGCATTTATATGCAGCCGCGCGACTTTGCCGTAGGCGTAAGGGTGGAACACCTTGCGGAGAGCATAAGCTTTGCGCAGTATGGCGACAGCTACAGGCTTCTGCCTGCTGCCGACTACAAGCTTGTATCGCATGCTCATGAGAGAACGGTTTTCACCTTCTGTATGTGCCCTGGCGGGGTGGTAATTCCTGCCGCAAGCGAAATGGGCGGAGTGGTGGTGAACGGTATGAGCAATTTTGCCCGCGACGGCGTCAACTCAAATTCCGCGCTCATGGTTCAGCTCAGCCGCGCCGATTTCGGTGAAGGGCTGTTCGACGGCATGAATTTTCAACGGAAGATAGAACGGCTTGCATATGAGGCGGGCGGGAGGACATACCGCGCCCCCTGCCAAAGATTCGGCGACTTTATAAAGGACAGGGTGTCGCAGAATTTCGGACAGGTATTGCCCACTTACGCCGCCGGCGTCACTTTTGCCCCTTTGAGCGAAGTGCTGCCTGAAGCGGCTGCAGAAGCGCTCAAGGTCGCCGTGCCAGACATGGCCGGGCGTCTGAAGGGCTTCGACAGTGCCGACGCGCTGTTCACGGGCGTAGAGTCACGCTTTTCTTCACCCGTAAGGATAGTGCGCGGGGAGGACAGGCAGAGCGTGTCGCTTAAAAATCTTTATCCGTGCGGTGAAGGCAGCGGCTATTCCGGCGGGATAACAAGCTCTGCGGCCGAAGGCATAAAGACGGCGGAATTTATATACGAACTGCATAAATCGCAGGCGTAAAATCATTAAAACTATATGCGCCTTTCATTTTTTAAACACATAAGGCTATTATCTGTCTCTTATACACATCTGACGCTGCCGACGATCGCATAAGTGTAG
>ERZ1090869.806-NODE-807-length-15597-cov-15.390490_pt1 | contig 15597 bp, 17 predicted proteins | sample MGYA00478474_ERZ1090869 | MGnify/ENA primary metagenome ERZ1090869 (study PRJEB33644, sample SAMEA5815748) | chicken gut metagenome | biome: Chicken; feature: Gastrointestinal Tract; material: Caecum | place: Ireland | collected 2019-01-01 | study: A study of the... | reverse complement strand
AGGTATACCTTGCGCGGCGCCTTCATACTTTATATATATGAATGTATGGCAACTTGGGTTAGGCAAAAGCGCAAAAATAACAAGGGTCTCGGCAGGCGGCGGTGCGGCGGCACGGCTGTATTCGCTCGGCTTTGTCTGCGGCAGCACGGTAACGGTGCTCGGCTATTCGCTGCTTAAATCATCCGTGCTGTTGGGATGCGGCGCCGTCCGCCTTGCGGTAAGAAAGAGCCTTGCCCTTAAAATAGAGGTGGAGGCATGAAAATTTTCACCGCGCACACGCGCCCCCGTTTGCGCTTTCGTGGCAAAATGGCGGCAGATATGGCCGAACAAAGGCGCCTTAAGGTGGTGCTTGCAGGCAACCCCAACGCGGGCAAGACCACACTTTTCAACGCACTTACAAAAAGCAGGCTTAAAACGGGCAACTGGCACGGCGTTACCACCCGCCCCGCATACAAAACGCTGGGCGGCGTCACCTATGCGGATGTGCCCGGCATGTACTCATTCAGCGGATATTCCATGGAGGAGGCCTCCGCCGCGGAAGAGATAAAGTCGGCAGATATCGTCGTCAACGTCGTCGACTCGCTCAGCCTGGAAAACTCGCTCAACCTCACGCGGGCAATAACAGATATGAACGCCTGCACAATTGTATATGTCACCAAGCTCAGGCAGCTAAAGCGGCGGGGCGGCAGGCTGGATAAGGGCGCCCTGTCGGCCATGCTCGGCGTGCCTGTAGTTTCAGATATAAAACAGCTTAAAAATGCGCTGGTGCAGGCCGGACATTACGGCCTTTCAGGTGCGGGCCGCCCTCCGCAGAAAATTGCTTTAAATAGGGCATACTATGCGGGCAATTGCGCCCTTTCGCGCGCAGAAAAGCTGTTCTACAACAGATATTTCGCCCTGGCGTTCTTCATTGCCGCCATACTTGCAATGTTCTTTGTAGCCTTCTTCCCCGGCATGCCCGGCGATGCTTTGAAATCGCTCACCGAGCGGCTTATAACCGTACGCCTGGGCGGTGCGGTGGGGGCTGCCTTGCCTGAAGGCAAGGTGCGCTCTTTAGTGTGCGACGGCATAATTGGCGGCGCGGGCGGGGTGCTGTCGTTTGTGCCGCAGCTTGCCGTGCTATATCTCTTTCTCACCGTGCTCGATGAAAGCGGCATAATGTCCGCCCTGTCTTTCGTAACAGACGGGCTGTTTTTAAAGGTGCGCCTTTCGGGCAGGGCGGCGTTTTCGCTCGTTTCGGGCTTCGGCTGCACCGCGGCGGCCATCCTTACCACGCGCGGGCTGACTTCAACGGCAGCGCAGCGCCGCACCGTGGCTGTGCTCGCCTACATACCGTGCGGCGCAAAAATGCCCGTGTTTTTAACGCTTCTTTCGCCGCTCTTTTCCAATCCCTTCCCCGCTATAAGCGCGCTGTACTTCGGCGGCATTGCCATTTCGCTCGTCGCTTGCAGGCTGATGGGCAGGGGAGGGGAGGAGCTGCTTTCAGAGGTAACTCCCATAGCCCTTCCGCAGCCCTCGGCGGTGGCAAAAAAGTTGTATTTTTACATAAAAGGGTTTATAATTAAGGTGGCAACGTCGGTAATGCTGTTTTGCGTTATAAGCTGGGTGCTTTCAAATTTTACCTTTGCGTTCCGCCCCTGCGGGCTGCAGGACAGCATGCTGGCGTGCGTATGCCGCGCCGTTCTGCCTGTTTTCGCGCCCATGGGCATAGCCGACTGGAGGCTTGCCTACGCCTTTGTGTCCGGCTTTGCCGCCAAGGAAAACGTTGCCGCAACCATTGCCATGCTCATGCCGCAGGGCGCGGGGCTCAACGTAGCTTCGGGCGTGGCGGCAAGCGTGTTCATACTCACCTGCCCCGCATGCATTTCGGCTTTTTCCGCCTCGGTAAGGGAAGTGGGGCTCAAGTTTACGTTAAAATACACAGCCGTGCAGTTGCTGTTCTGTTTTCTGGCGGCATACGCGGCGCATTTTGCGTTGAGTTTGTTTTTATTATAGGTTATGAAAAAGTTTACCGTGCCGCGCGCAACCGACTTAAAGACGTTTACAGACCAAACATACCCGCAGGGCAGCTTTGCCTTTGCGGCGCTTTTGCGCGCAAAGGACATAAGGGTGAACGGCGTGCGCACGGGCAAAAACATGCCGCTTTGCGCCGGTGACGAGGTGACTTACTTCACCACGCCCGCTCAGGAGGCAAGGCCCAGTTATGCGGCGGTGTACGAGGACGACAACGTTCTCATCTGCGACAAGCCGGACGGGGTGTCGTTCGAAGGCCTCGCCGCCGAGTTTGCGCGGGAGGGGGAGTACTATCCCGTGCACAGGCTGGACAGAAATACTCAGGGACTGATAGTCTTTGCAAAGACGCGTGCGGCGGAAAAGCAGCTGCTTGACGCCTTTAAACAACGCGGCGTGCAAAAGACGTACCTTGCGCTGTGCAAAGACCGCTTCAGTCGCCCGGAGGCATGCCTTACGGCCTACCTAAAAAAGGACGAGCGTGCCGCCACCGTTACTATAAGCGACGCGCCGCGCGCGGGGTATGTTAAAATAATAACCGAATACAGCGTGCTTGAAAGGGGTGAAGGGCTTGCGCTCGTAAAAATAACGCTGCACACAGGGCGCACCCACCAGATACGCGCACACATGGCGCACATAGGCTGCCCCGTCCTCGGCGACGAAAAATACGGCGACAGCGCCCTCAACAAAAAATACGGAGCCCGCCGCCAGCGCCTTGTTGCAAAGTACCTTGAATTCAGCCTCGGCGGCGACCTTGCATACTTAAGCGGCCGCGTATTTCAAAGCTCGTTCACTCTGCAAAAATAAAATCGGCGTTAAAATATGTGCAAAAACAGTGCCGCCCGCGCAGCATGCTTGCTGCGCGGGCGGCTTTTTAAAAGTAAACAAAAACAAAAATCACTTGCGCTCGTCCATGGGTATATACTCCTGGTCGGGCTTTACGCAGTGGTAAGAGGGCCTTATTATGCGGTTGCCGTTTATAAGTTCCTCCATGCGGTGCGCGCTCCAGCCGCCCACGCGCGATATGGCGAACAGCGGCGTATACAGGTCGGCGGGCAGGTTTAACATGGAATACACAAATCCCGAATACAGGTCAACGTTTGCGCAGACGGGCTTGGAGAGCTTGTGCTGTTCGTTTATAAGGCGCTTGGCAGAATTTTCCACCGTTTCGTACAGGTGGTATTCCTCCTCTCTGCCCTTTTCAACGGCCAGCTTTTCGGCGTATTTTTTAAGTATCTCCGCCCTCGGGTCGGAAAGTGTGTATACGGCGTGCCCCATGCCGTAGATAAGTCCGGCGTGGTCAAACGTCTCTTTCTTGAGTATCTTATCTATATAGTCGGTTATGGTGGCTTCCTTCCAGTCGGGCACGTTCTCCTTTATGTTCTGCATCATCTGCATTACCTTTATGTTGGCGCCGCCGTGCTTGGGGCCTTTTAGCGAACCTAAAGATGCCGCCATGGAAGAGTATGTGTCCGTGCCGGAGGAGGTGACAACGTGCGTGGTGAATGTAGAGTTGTTGCCGCCGCCGTGGTCTGCGTGCAGTATCAGCGAAATATCCAATACCTTTGCCTCTAGGTCGGTGAATTCGCTGTCCTTGCGCAGAATGTGCAAAATGTTCTGCGCCGTAGAGTATTCGGGCTTGGGCTTGTGTATTATAAGCGAGCCGTCGTTGGTGTTGTAGTAGCGGTATGCCCTGTAGGAATATATTGCTATCATTGGGAACTGCGCAATAAGCTGCAGACACTGGCGCAACACGTTGGAAATGCTTATGTTGTCGGGGTCTGGGTCGTAGCTGTAAAGGTTTAAAACGCAGCGCGCCAGCATGTTCATCATGTCGCGGCTGGGCGACTTCATAATAACGTCGCGCACAAAGTTGCGCGGCAGCACCCTGAATTCTGCCAGCATCTGCGAAAACTCTTCAAATTCCGCCCGAGTGGGCAGCTTGCCGAACAGCAGAAGGTAAACGGTCTCTTCAAAGCCGAAGCGGTTTTCGGCAATGCAGTTTTTAACAATGTCTTTTACGTCGTAGCCCTGGTAGCGCAATATGCCCGGTATTTCCCTGCGCTTTCCGTCCTTTTCCTCCCAAGACGTCACGTCGGAAATTTCCGTAAGCCCGCACAGCACACCCTTGCCGTTCTTTTCCCTCAGCCCGCGCTTTACATCGTATTTAACGTACAGCCCGGGGTCTATTCTGTTGGAAAGCGCGCTCTTTTCTGCCAGCTCGGAAATGGCGTATGAGTATTTTACCAGCAGGTTGGCTTCATTGAAATCCAAAATTATCAACTCCCTTGTTCCGCGCCGCAGGGCGGGCAAAAGCCATGCAGCGCGTTATTTTTTGCGACTATTTTATTTATAATACCACAATTTGCCGGCTTTGTCAAATGCTGATTTTTTTGCGGCGTTTCTTAAAGGCGTTTATTTCTCTCCGCATACACAAAATGCCGTACTTTGTTTTTAATGCCCGTATTTTGTTTATAAGTAAATATAAGATGCTTAAAGGAGAATACTTCCATGCAGTACGTTAAGCTCATTTCCGCTGAAGATAAGCTGGTCATCGCGCTCTACGGCGAAATCGACTCCGCCGTATCAGACGATTTTTACGCGCAGGTAAGCGCAATTTACAACCACGATAAAAAGGACATTGTGTTCGATTGCTCGGCACTGACTTTTATAGACAGCACAACGCTTGGCACCTTTGTTAAAATATTCAAGCATTTAAAGCAGGACGGGCACACCTTCTCGCTCAAAAATGTGCAGCAGCGCATAAAAAAGCTCTTCCAGATATGCGCGCTTGACACCATTATGGAGATAGACTGATGAAAGAGTTGTTTTTGAAGTTCGATCTTTCTGAAAGTGAATTCAATACCGCGCTCAGGCTGGTTGCGGGTGCAATGTGCTCGCTTGCCGAAAAAGACGTGGACGCCGCCGAAGATTTTAAAGTGTGCGTGACTGAAAGCGCGCTCATACTTAAAAACTGCGGCTTTAAATCGCTGTGCGCAAACTTTAATGTGCAAAACGGGGTAAAGGTCACGCTCAGCGGCGAGGGCGGGCAGCCTGCCGCCGCCGACAACGAGCTTTCGCTTGCGCTTATAGGCGCGCTGGTGGAAAAGTGCCTCATTCAAAGGCAGGGCGATGTAATAAGTTCGGTAACGCTTGAATTATGATGACGAATGAACAGGCAAACGAGCTGTTCCGCGAGTACCGCCGCACGGGCGATAAAAAGCTGCGCAACAAGCTTGTTGAAAACTACATGTACATAGCCGAAATACTTGCAAAAAAGTTTGCCGGCAGGGGGGTGGAGTACGACGACCTGTTGCAGGTCGCGTCTGAAGCCCTCATTCTCGGCGTGGAAAAGTTCGACCCCGACCTCGGCAATCAGTTCACAACATATGTTACGCCCACCATAACGGGCATGATAAAAAATTATTTCCGCGATTATTCGCGCTCGGTGCGCCTGCCCCGCAGGATATACGCACTCGGCTCTAAAATCAAGGATGAAACCAACGAATACTATAAACAGTACGGCGTAAAGCCAACGGTAAAACAGCTTGCCGAAAAGCTTGGGGAGAGCGAAGAGGCTGTGATGGAGGCAATGGAGAGCCGCCACCCCGTAAGCCTTGACGGCACAGTTCAGAACGAGGACGGCGAGGGCATGCTGTACGACGTGATACCCGACCCCGTCGATTCCTTCGAAAAGTTCGACGACGCCCAGTCGCTCAGGGACGAGATAAAAAAGCTCAGCCCCACAGAACAGAAGGTAGTCGCGCTCCGATTCGTGCAGGGCAAGTCGCAGTCAGAGGTGGGCAAAATACTCGGTGTAAGCCAGATGTTCGTTTCGCGTGCAGAGCGCAAAATAGTTGAAAAATTAAAGGACGCACTTTCGCAATGATAACGTTCAAGGTGGACAATTTAAAGAATATGAATGCCTGCCTGAAGCCTTTTTTGGAGTATCTTCAGGGGCTCGGGGTGGACGACGATGTCGTATTCGAAAGCCGCCTTGTTTCCTGTGAGCTCATTTCCAACGTTCTGCGTCACCTCGGCGAAGAGGCGTGCTTTGAAGGCACTCTAAAGGGCGACAGCATAGTAATCACCGTGTCTTCCGAAAGCACCGACGGCAAAAACCTGTGCGCAAAGCTGCCCGACGTGTTTGCCGAAAGCGGCAGGGGCCTTTATATAATCAAAGCCATCTGCAGCAACATAACATCTGAAGGCTGTTCGGTAAAGGTGTGCATCAAAAGCGGCAAGCAACCTGATTGATTTGCCTGTTTATGCCCCGCATGTTGTTTTGCCCGCCGCAAACGCCGGCAAGCATCAAAATCAATAAACATTACGCCGCCCGCGCTTTAAACTGCGGGCGGCGTTTTATGTGTGTATGGCATGTTGCAGTGTTGCAACACAAAATAAAAGCCCTGCCGAAGCAGGGCTTTTTGCTTACCTTAGTTTAAAAGGTTGAGTTCGTTATAGATCTTGTTCATAAGGCCGTCTGAAAGCAGCGAGCGGAACTTGCCGAGATAGATGAATATCGAGGCGAAGAAGTCCTTGTTGTCGCCGCCTACAACGTAGTCGGGAACGTTTGCGTACGAGCCGTTTATCTTTTCAAGGAACAGTTTTGCAAATTCTATCTTTTCGCTGTCGGTGAGCCTTGAAATAAACGCGTCGGTGGGGCCGTTGTAAATTTCCTTTGCCGTATAAACGATTTCAGGAGTATGCGCTGCGGGAGCGGGTGCAGGTGCAGGAGCAGGGGCCGCTGCGGGAGCGGATGCAACTGCAGGCTGCGTAACTATGGGCTGGATTACAACGGGGATGGTCGTCGCTACGGGAGCGGGTGCAGGCTGCGAAACTGCGGCGGGAGCAAGAGGAGCCACGTTTACGGTATCGTCTACAAACGATGTGGGCATTGTTGCATTTTCTGCCGTCTCTTCAGGTTTCTTGTAAACTGCACACCTTATCGACGCAATTACAAGCTGTATAATGGCAACTGCAAGCAGTATATACATAAGCAGGCCGGGCTTTACGTCGTTGTTGAGCACGAAGATCATTATAACGGCAAGTATAACAAGCAGGGTCTCTACAAGATACCTGATCACGTCCACAACGTGCGTACCCTTATTTGAAGATGCGCCGATTGCAAAAATATCTATTGCAAAGTTTACAAGCGCCATTACAACAGAAAGTCCTGCAGCAGCCATTGCTACTTTTGCAAGCGTATCTGCACTGCCGAACAGCGTTTCAGATGCCGCCATGCCTTCCTTGAATATCGTGCCGGTCGCATTTATGCCGAATGTATCGCCGAAGAAGGAGATCCAGAGTTTTCCGTCGAGAATAGTGGTTGTTTCAAGTCCGAAGAGTTTGGGAATATTGAATATTGTAAGCACGCCTGCCGCGCCGAAAATGAAGAGGAAGAACTTCATCACGCCGGATTTGCCCTTGTATTTGAACGACTGGAGTATGAGCATGAGGAGCGTGCCGCCGAGGGCGATGCCTATAACGCCGTAGTCCCAGTTGAATTCGGCCGTAGCGGGCGAAAGAGAAATGAACCAGTGTATTTCAAGTACGGTATAGGCAACAAGTATTACGCCGGCGATCGTTTCTACCAGATATGCGCATACGTTTGCCGTCTTTTTGTCGGACTTTGCTGCTATGACGGGTATGAGCATTACCACGCCTATTGCGGTTATCAGGCCGTAAAGCGTAATAAGTATCGCTGCAAGGTCGATCGATTTGTCTACGAACGGAAGGGTGAAAGACTGTGTACGCGTAAGCTCTTCACCGAGCATATCGTTCATGGTGATGCCGAACGTAGTGCAGAATGCATCGGGCAGTGCCATAAACAACAGGGACTTGCCGTTGAAAACGGGCAGGAACAGTCCCAGCAGGAGGCAGATGAGCGCCAAGCAGTACGTAACTACAGAAAAATACTTTTTGCTTTGATTGTTAGAACTCATAATAAATCTCCGTCAGTATTGTTTTGTCCTTAAAGATTTTTGTGCGCCTTTGGCGCACCGAACAATGCGGCGGCATGTATGCCTGTCAACCATGTTGTTCATAATATATTCTAATACAAAATTGCTGTTATGTCAAGGGCAAAATCAACATTAAAAAGTAAAAAAATTTCACTTTTTGAGTTTGTTTAAAGTGCCGGGGCGGTACAGCCGTAAATTTGCCCCGGCGTTGCAGCGGCGGCGTTAATTGTTTTCAATTTTTTTGTGCGCGGGTTTGCCCGTTCATGCGTGCGTGCCTTTGCGTGCGTATGCCGCTTCAGCTGCAATAAACGGCGCTTGTGCGGCGTTTTTTACCCCTGCGCATGCCTTTTAAGGGCGCATGCGGCAAAAATTCACGTTATTTTCAATACTTTTTCGCGCATATTTCGCATTGACTGTTGCCTGCCGGCGAGTTCCGTAGTATAATTGAAGTGTAAATGATCGGCAAGCATCATTTGTTAAGGAGATACAGCAATGGAAGAAGAAAAACGCAACCAGTCCAGATCCCATTCGGACGCAGAAATAGGTGCCGTACTCAAAGAGGCCGTCTCCTGCCTCGGGGAAAAACAGGCCGAGCGCATTGCTGCGTTCGGCGATATACGCGGTCTTAAAAAGGTCTTTGCCGACGCAGAGCTGATGCGCACGGCAGAGCGGTTCATAGAGTGCAGCCTGAATATTTCGGCTGCCGCACGCGAACTGTATATGCACAGGAACACCATGATGTACCGCCTTGACAAGATCAAGCGGCTCACGGGGCTGGATATACGGCTGTTTTACGACGCGGTCGCATTCAGGCTGCTCTACGAGGTATATTCGCGTGAACGCGGGGGAGATAAATGAAGTCTGAAAAGAGCAGAAAAATTTTTATAGGGATAGCTTCGGGCGTGTGCGCCCTCGCCGTGGCGGTGCTGGTATTTTTTGCCGGATATTGGGTGCGCGGCATAGTGGGCGTAAATTCTTACGACTGGGTGCTTGGCATAATAAACGAGCACTATTATAAACAGGTGGATACCCAAAATGCCGACCACGTTTCCATAGACGCGCTCGTAAAGGAATACCTGGACATCTATTCGGCATATTACACGGCGGAAGAATACGCCGCCCTGCAGAACTCCAACGCCGGCAACGCAAGCGGGCTGGGCATAACCGTCACCTATATAGACGGCGTGGGCCTGCTCGTTTCGCAGTGCGTGGGCAATTCCCCCGCATACCTTTCGGGCCTGCGCACGGGCGACGTGCTCGACTACGGCGTGAGCGGCGGGCAGAGGACTGATTTCGACAGCCTTTCAGATTTTTCTGCCTTTGCGGACGCCGCCGATGGTGAAATAGAGTTTGTAACCACCCAAGGCGAGAGATTTGTGGCAGAACGTGCGCAGTACGCCACTTCATACGTGTTCATGGCCACGGCAGACAGCGCGTGGTCGTTTACGGGGTCGGACGCGCTCACGCTCACCGAAAACGATGCCGACAGAATAGAGTATCTGCCGGAGTGTACAGCGTATATCAGCCTTTCGCAGTTCTACGGCAACGCGCCCGAACAGTTCGGCAAGGCGGTGGAGCAGTTCAATGCCGAAGGGTGCACCTCGCTTATACTCGATCTCCGCAACGACGGGGGCGGATATGTGGACGTGATGCAGAAGATTTCTTCTTACTTTGAAAACTGCGCCGGGGGCAGCGTGGCAATGACGGCCGTCTACGGCGACGGCTCTACCGAAACTTACCCCATAAAAAGCATGTCGGGCGGGCGCATTTCTGCCGATACCGACGTATACGTGCTGGCAAATTCCAACACAGCCAGCGCATCCGAAGCGCTCATCGGCTGCCTTGTAAGCTATGAAGTCACCGATTACGGCAATATATACATTTCGCAGTATTCGCAGAGCTACCTCGATGCCACGGGCTACACTGCCGAACAGCTCAAAAGCGGAAAAACGTACGGCAAGGGCATAATGCAGACTACGTTCACAAACCCGCTCACGGGCGAGGCGCTCAAGCTGACGACCGCGCAGATATACTGGCCGAACGGCAAGACCATTCACGACGTCGGCCTCACCGCTGAAGACGGCTGTCGCATCGCAGAGGCCCCCTACCCCATAAGCGGAGCGGGGGAGGAGCTGCGCTCCGTGGTTTCGGCAATATTCGGCTGATTAAACGCCGGCATTTTTGCGGCGGCGTATATTTATGCAATTTGAGTGAACGGCATCCCGCGTTTTTACCGCGGGATGTTTTTTATGTATTTTATTCGCCGCGCGTGCAACAGTATGCATACCGAATAGCCGTCTGCCGTGCGGGTCACGTCGGCGTCGGCGGCTCCGTCAAGTTCAAAATACTCATCTGCCACGGCAGCCACGTCGCGGCATAAAAGCGTGCGTTCGGTCTCGGGCATGGCCTCGCGCTCGAAGGCGGGCGCCGCCGTTCTGTGCGCCCTCATATCCTGCTCCTCATCTTTCTTCTGAAGTAGCCGCCCGCGCCCGAATATTCGTTCTCGATATACGGTATCTTTGTCTGCCTGCCGGCAAGCCTCTGTGCCGCAATTTTAAAGTACGCCCCGCTGTACCTGCGCCACACGCCCACGGTAAGGCTAAGGTCTTCGGGTATCACGCCCGTAAGCGGCGCGTTTACTGCGGCGGCTATGTCTTCGGGGTAGGGTATGTCGCCGCCGAGTATAAGCCCGCCGTTCACCTTATTTATTATAATGCCCGTATTTTTCATTCCGCCGTCCTTCAGCCGGCTCACCGCAACGTCGCATGCCTTTACGCAGGGGGAGTACGGCTCGGTGATTACCACCGCGCGCCCGCAGGCGCCAGCCGCCGCGCCGTCACACAATATATAGTCGAACAGCCCGTCAAGCTCCCCTATAGCGCTCTTAAGCGCGGTCTTGTCGGCAAGCCCCATGGTGGACATTATGTACATGTTGCGGTACCTGGGGTGCTGCACCGTCGCCTGTTTTGCACGGCACTTTCCCTCGGCGTAATCCTCCGCGGTGAACACCTGCATGTCCGCGCAGCCGCATATCTCCAGCCCGCAGCCGCACGCATTGTCGCCGTCTATCACAAGCGTGCGCTCGCCCGCGGCAGCCAGCGCAAAGGCGACGCCCGTTACCACCGTGGTACAGCCCGCCCCGCCCTTGGCGGGCGTAAAAAATATTTTATCGGCCATATCGTTCAGTCCTTCCGGCCGCTCAGGCACCGTGCCGTGCGGCCGTTTTTTATTAATTGTACCGCCCGCGGCAAAAACTAATCTGAAATTTTTTGTCGGCTTATGCCGCCTGCTGCCGCAAAAATAAAAAGCGTTTGTATCGGCTTAAAAATTTAAAGGCGGTCTTTTGCGCTCACCGCCGCTCATATATTGCGCATGTGCGCGCATATCATTCTATATGAAACTCATTGCAGAAATAATAGACGAACTCGGCGGCGAATATAAAAATTCATTCACGGTGTGCCCGGGCAGGCTTGCGTACTTCAAAAACGTAAGGGCGGTGGCGGAGCTTTCGCCCGAAAAAATAACGCTCGTCTGCGGCGGATATACTGTCGACGTAAACGGCGCAGGGCTTACGGTACGCGAATATTACCGCGGCGACATGGCGGTGGAGGGCGACGTTTTCGGCGTTGCCGTGCAGCGCGGCGAAAGCGGAATGTTGCCACGTAAAAGGGGAGCCGACGGGCGGGAGGGCCAAGAATGAAAAACCTTATCCGCATAAAGGTGGTGGCGGTGCCTTCCGCCGCCATGGCAAAACTCGCGCGCGCGGGAGTGCCCGTGTACGGCTGCGCAAAGCAGGGGGCGTACTTTGCCTTTTCCGTGCCCGATTATTTTGTAAAAAAAGTTTTTGCAATTTTTGCAAGTCCGTGTTATAATATCTGCGTGGAGCATGCAAGCCGGCTTGCAAGGCTTAAAAACTTTGTTTTCGGCAGGGTTTTCCTGCTTGCCGGCTGCATTTTATTTGCGGCATGCGCCTGCATTTCCAACGCCTTTGTGCTGCGCATACAGGTCACGGGCAGCGGGGCGTACCTTGAAAATACCGTAAAGGGCATGGCGTACTCCCTCGGCCTGCGCGAAAACAGGCCGTATTCAGATTGCGGGGCGCAGCTCATTCCACGTGTGCTGGGGCTGCCTTCCGTCACGTTCTGCTCAGTCTGCAAGCGCGGCAGCGTTGTGTATATAGACGTGCAGGCAGAGGAGGAGAGCGCCGCACCCGCAGAGGGCGTCCCCCTCACGGCGGACGTTTGCGGCAGGCTTGCAAAACTTGTCGCCGTGTGCGGCACTCCGCTTGTTGCAGAGGGTGACGCGGTGTCGCCCGGCGATGTGCTCATCGGGGCATATTATGCGGTCAATGACCGCACCATACCCTCACTGGCGGTGGGATATGCGGCCATAGAGGCCGAGGCAGGCTTAAGCTTTGCCGCCGATTGCGAAAGCGAGCAAAATCTTGAAAACGCATATGCGGCAGTGCTCGCCTATACGGGCGGCGAACAGATACTTTCCCGCAGCCATACAGTAAAAAAATACGCCGAAGGCGTTGTTTATCAGGTTAATTTTACATATCTGCACACAATAAGTATAAATTTTGATTGAGTTTTTTATATGGCGGACATCATAAGAGAGGTGAACGCAGGTTCCGTGGACAAGCTCAGGGCTATCCTTGGCAGCTTTGACGAAAACGCCAACGTCATCATGCACGAACTCGGCGTGACGCTGCGCGTAGAGGGGCTGGACATACTCATTCTCGGCCCGGAGGACAAGGTTTCGGTGGCGGCCGACGTGATAGAGTGCCTTGTGGAGCTTGCCGCCGAAGGCGAACCTGTAGACAAAAACAGAATAAGCTACTGCATAGAACTTTCAAAAGAGGGCAGGGCGAAGGATATTCTCAAACTTTCGGGCAGCACGGTGGGGGTAACGCACCGCGGCAAGCCCATAAAGTGCAAAACGGTGGGGCAGAAGCGCTATGCCGACGCCATCAGGCACGATACCGTGGTATTCGGCGTGGGGCCTGCGGGCACGGGCAAAACGTACCTTGCCGTGTGCCTTGCCGTTCAGGCGTATAAATCCAAGCAGGTTGAGCGAATAATCTTAACGCGCCCCGCCGTGGAAGCGGGCGAAAAACTCGGCTTTCTCCCCGGCGATCTGCAGACAAAGGTAGACCCCTATCTCCGCCCGCTGTACGACGCTTTGCAGGAGATGCTCGGCCTTGAAACATACACAAAGCTCATGGAGCGCGGCTCTATAGAGATCGCGCCCCTTGCATACATGCGCGGCAGAACGCTTTCAAACGCCTTCGTCATTTTAGACGAGGCGCAGAATACCACGCGCGAACAGATGAAAATGTTTTTAACGCGCATGGGCGAAGGCAGCAAAATTGTAGTCACGGGCGACGTCACCCAGATAGACCTGCCCGAAGGCAAAAAAAGCGGGCTTACGCACGCCATCCACGTTTTAAGGGATATAGAGGGCATCGCCATATGCCGCCTTACCGATAAAGACGTGGTGCGCCATCCGCTTGTAATGAAGATAGTGCGCGCATACGAACAAGACAGTAAAAGGAGCCAGAGCGAAAACGGTGAAAAACAGTAAAAAAGCATATACTTTGGGTGCTTTCGTATATATAGTGGGCACGGCGGCGCTGTTTGCCATATTCCTGCTCATGATAGCCATAAACGTGGGCGCGGGCACCGTTCAGCACATAAGGGAAAATACCAACAGCATAGTGCTTATCTGCATTTCCTTCTGCATAGTTTCGGGCATAATGTACTGCTACTTCTATTTTGAAAACAAAAAGTACATTCTGCAGGCAAGCAAAATAGTTGAAATTTTCCTTCTGCTCGCCATAGGCCTTTTAGCCTGCTTTCTCATAGGCAAGTACGTCAATTCAGCGGCCCGCCCCATGGTAATGCTCGCCCTCATGGCGGTCACTCTTCTCGGCCGCCGCGAAGCCATATTCCTCAATATAATATTTGCCCTGCAGATGTTCATACTCGATAACTTCTCCGATGTCACCGGCCTCAATTCGCTTGAAACGTCTGAAAGTTACAACTTCCTCATCTTAACGTTCTGCACGGGCATGATAGGCATATTCGTGACCCCCCGCGTAAAGACGAGGATAGGCAGCGTGCTCATCGCGTTCGTGCTGCTCATCCCCATAGAGGTGATATCCGTGCTGCTCGGCACTGTGGACGCCGAACAGTTTGAAAAGATGCTCAACCTGCTGCTTTACGGGGCGCTCAACTCCTTCTTCTCGGTGCTGCTGTATATGTTCCTGTTGCCTATCTTCGAGGTGATGTTCTCCGAACTGACCATTTTCAGACTGCGCGAGCTGGCCTCCGAACAGGCAAAACTTATAAAAAGGCTCAAAAACAACGCCCCCGGCACCTATCACCATTCCATGACGGTGGCGCAGATAGCCGAAGCGTGCGCGCAGGCCATAGGCGAAGATTCCGAACTCGCCCGCGCGGCGGCGTATTACCACGACGTAGGCAAGCTCAAAAACCCCGAAATGTTCACCGAAAACCAGACGGACTACAACGTTCACGACGAACTCACCCCCGAACTTTCGGTGGATATAATCCGTTCGCACACGCGCGACGGCGCCAGCCTTATACGCAAGGCTCACCTGCCAGAATTTTTTGCCGATATCGCCATACAGCACCACGGCACAATGCCCATAAAGTATTTCTATGCCAAGGCGCTGAAGATGAGCGACGGCGAGCTGAATATAGAAAATTACTCCTATGCAGGCCCCAAACCGACCTCTAAGATAGCGGCTATAATAATGATAGCCGACGCGTCGGAGGCGGCTGCGCGCTCGCTCACAAGCCGCACCCCCGAAAAGGTGGAGGAGCTTGTGCGCAACATAATAGAGGAGAGGCTCGATCTCGAGCAGTTCGATAACTGCAACATAACCATGAGCGAGCTGACCACCATAAAGCTCACCATAGTGTCACAGCTCACGGGCGTTTACCATTCGCGCGTGGCCTACCCTAAACTTAAGGTAAGCAAAAAGAATCATGGATAAACTCAACATATATTGCGACCAATTTGATTTTTTACCCCTTTCAAAGGCCTTTGAAGGCGAGTTTGAAGCCGACGCCCCCGCCGCCGCGGAGATAGTGTTTGTCTCTGCGGCGGAGATAAGGGAGCTCAATAAGGCTCACCGCGATAAGGACGCCGTCACCGACGTGCTCTCCTTTCCCTCGTTAGACGGCATACGCGGCAAAGTGATCCATAAGGCAGACTTTCCCTTCGACGCCACCGAGGAGGGTGAAATTTTCCTCGGCTCCATAGCCATATGCGAACAGCGCGCGCACGAGCAGGCCGAAGAGTACGGCCACAGCTACAACCGCGAGCTGCACTACCTTGCGGTGCACGGCCTGTGCCATCTTCTTGGATACGACCACATAGAGGAGGCGGACAGGGTGCAGATGCGCGCCAAGGAAGAGCGGGTGCTTTCAAAAATGGGTATAACGCGCGCCGACTGAAAATAGCGGTAATTCTGCGCCCGCGCCGCACATATTTTGCGGCGCGGGCGCTTAAAAATCTTTTATAAAAATTTTAAAAAAATATATAAAAATTATTGTTGGGTGCGGCATATGTGCCGCCCGATGGCAATTCAAGG
>ERZ1090869.802-NODE-803-length-15612-cov-4.739153_pt1 | contig 15612 bp, 15 predicted proteins | sample MGYA00478474_ERZ1090869 | MGnify/ENA primary metagenome ERZ1090869 (study PRJEB33644, sample SAMEA5815748) | chicken gut metagenome | biome: Chicken; feature: Gastrointestinal Tract; material: Caecum | place: Ireland | collected 2019-01-01 | study: A study of the... | reverse complement strand
CGACATCGCTCAGTGTCTCGTGGGCTCGGAGATGTGTATAAGAGACAGCATAATTATAATCGCAGATCACTCCGTCAACCCATACGGCCAGATCCAGGCACATCTCAAAGGGACATACCTGCCATTTTTCCGCCTGTTCCAGGATCGACTCTCTGGCAAAGCTCTGACCGGACGTCCACAGTTCATAGACAGCGTCGTTCACTCTGTCGAAATGCCCTTTCGCGCGGGGGCATTTTTCCGGCGTACATTCCGGTTTTTCGCAGATACAGAGTTTTTCTTTTGCGGTGATCGTCACTGACTGGAACATAAGCCCCCGGGACCGGAGAATGTCAAAAGCGTCCTGGGCCACGGTCCTGGTGATCGTCTTGGCCGTCAGATAGAAAATCGTATCCCCCATTCCCTGCCCTGCGGCGCGCACAGCCGGAAACACAGCGGACATGGTTTTTCCCACCCCGGTAGGCGCCTGGATAAAAATCTGGCGTCTGGAGGAAACAGCATGATAGATGGATGAGACCATCTCCCGCTGGCCCTTCCGGTAGGCAAAAGGAAATTCCAGGTTTTCCATGGAAGCGTTTCTCTTAAGCTTCCAGGACAGACGGTAAGACACCCATTTATGGTATTCATCAAGGAGTTTCTGATACCAGAGTTCCAGTTCCCCTGCGTCAAACTTCTCTTTGAAACGGCGTATCTCCTCCGTATCAAGGTTGGCGTAGGTCATCTGTATACTGATATGCTCAAGGCTGTTCTGTTTCGCGTAGATCCATGCGTAACACATTGCCTGGGCGCGGTGGACCTCCACAGGCGCCTCCAGGGTATTCACATCTCTGTAAATCCCCTTGATCTCATCGATACAGACTTCGTCCTCCCCGGTGATGATTCCGTCGGCACGGCCTTCCACCCGGATGGTCAGATCTTCATATTCTGTATCCATTTTCAGCGGGACCTCCGCCTGATATCCGCCTTTCATCTGACGCTGTATTTTTCGGTGGAGGCGGCTCCCTTTCTGCATGGCTTCTTTATCGGCGGTTCCCTTTCCGCTGTCCAGATCCCCGCTTCTGAGAATAAACTCTACCAGATTTCTGACGGAAATACGGATTATTTCTTTCTCCATCTGCCTTACGGGCCGCCTCCTCTCTGTAACGCTATAAAAAGCGTATATCCGCCATATGGGAATATACGCCTTGAGATTCAGATATCGCTTATCATCCTACAGCAAATTTCGCAATGACTGCGTTAAATCCCGGATTTTCCCCGTAACACTTCACTGTAAGTTCTCTCGTCAGATCCATACTGAGAATCCCCAGAATGGATTTCGCGTCGATGATAATCCTGTTGTAAAAAATATCTATATCAAAATCGCACTTATTCGCTGCGTTTACAAACTCTTTTACATCCTCTGCCGCATTTAACCTGATCTGATGCTCTGCCATAATTTCGTCCTCCCGATTACAAGAATGTTCAGATTTTGTTCTATGCGTATTTTGTCATTCCACTTCCGGTTTGTCAACAGAGTTAAATTTTTCTTCACATTTTTCAACGGATTATATAAATATCCCTTTATATTTTCATTTTTTTCTGTACATTAAGCCAAGAAAAAACGGCACATTTTAACAATAAAAAAACAGGCCGGAACACACCTTTCATGTATTCCGGCCGCATATTTTTACAGCTGAGTCATTACAAAAATATCATAAATCGCTTTCACCGCGGTTTCAAAATCCCAGTTCTCCACGCCGATGATGATATTCAGCTCGCTGGATCCCTGATCGATCATCTTCACATTCACGTGGGCGTGGGCAAGCGCCGAGAACACCCTTCCTGCGGTTCCGCGCTGGGATTTCATTCCCCGGCCCACAACAGCGATCAGCGCCAGATCTGATTCCATCTCAATGAAATCCGGATTGACCGCGCGGTGGATACCTGCGATCACCTGCTGCTCTTTTTCCTCGAACTCATCCTGATGCACATACACCGTCATGGTATCGATACCGGAAGGAACGTGTTCAAAATTAATGCCCTGCTCTTCAAACACCTGAAGAACCTTACGGCCGAATCCAATCTCGCTGTTCATCATGGATTTCTCGATATTGATGGAACAGAATCCCTTCTTGCCCGCAATACCGGTGATCACATATCTGGGCTTGCGGCAGGTGCTTTCCACGATAAGCGTTCCCTTGTCCTCCGGACGGTTGGTATTCCTGATATTGATGGGAATGCCTTCCTTCTGTACCGGGAAGATAGCGTCTTCGTGGAGCACGGTGGCTCCCATATAGGAAAGCTCGCGGAGCTCTCTGTATGTGATCGTCTCGATCACAGCCGGATCATCCACGATCCTGGGATCTGTCACAAGGAATCCGGAGACGTCCGTCCAGTTCTCATAGAGATCTGCATGAACAGCTTTGGCAACCAGCGATCCGGTAATATCAGAACCGCCTCTGGAGAAGGTCTTCACCATACCGTCCTCCATAGCTCCGTAGAATCCCGGAATCACTGCGCGCTCGCATTTTGCGAGACGTTTCGCCAGAAGGCTGTCTGTCTTATCCGCGTCAAAGTTCCCGTTTTTATCAAACCGGAGCACGGAAGCGGCGTCGATAAACTCGAATCCGAGATATGCCGCCATGATCTTTCCGTTCAGGAACTCTCCTCTGGACGCGGCGTAATCGGTTCCCGCCTGAGCCTTAAAGTCTTTCTCGATCTGCTGAAACTCCTCTTCCAGAGAAAGAGAAAGTTCCAGTCCGCGGATGATCTCGTAATATCTGTCGCTGATCTCTTTCAGTTCCCTGCTGAAATCTTCTCCCGCAGCCGCTTTATTATAGCAGGCATACAGAAGATCTGTCACTTTTGTATCCTCGGGAAATCTCTTTCCCGGCGCAGACGGCACCACATAACGTCTGCTCTCCTCGCTGCGGATGATCTCTCCAACCTTCCGGAACTGGTCGGAATTGGCAAGAGAGCTGCCTCCGAATTTCACAACTTTTTTCATAATAATGTTCTCACCCTTCTGTTTTTCTCATTACCGATAAAAATCTGTTTTCTATTTTATTGAAAAACAGAGGATTTTGCAAGTATTTCTTTCTCTCACATAAAGAAAAGAAATATCTTATTTCATTACGCGCAGTACTCCCGGAGAACATTCTGCAGAGCGGACGCGCTGCTGGAATGACATCTGCACACAGGAATGGATTTCCTCTTCGCCTCGTCCACAGCGCAGTTTACCATTTTGTGAGAAACCGTATTGGTAAACAGGATCAGCAGATCCGGATCCCCGATCTTCTTTTTCATCGCGCCTTTTTCCTTCGCGAATACTTTTGCCTTACACCCAAAACATTTACAGATATCTTCATACTGACAAACCATCCGCTCATTTCCGCCTACGATCACAACGCTCATATATCCGCCTCCTTTTGTTAAATCAAACTAACTTACGTCGCAAAATTTTAGTTAGCTATTGCTAACTATTTATTGTAATCCTACCATGTTCCGCTCCATTTGTCAAACTTTTTCTCTTGTTTTTTCTCTTCCATTTTACGGAAGATCCGTTCCGTTTTCTTTCTGCTCTCTCTGATCCCCGGACACCCCGCAGACAGTGAGCACATCCCCTTCCACCCGGAAATGTACGTCCATCCCTCCGTAAGCCAGTCCATATACCCGTTCCGGATCTGCCTGATATCCCGGCCGCGGATCATTTGCCAGAACTTCTGTGAGAGGCTCTCTTTTTTCTTCCGGAACCAGTGAAAGCCACTTGTCCGGAAATACCACCATCAGTCTGTGATCCCTGATCTGTTCCGTAAACCCGCCGGAAGCTTCCGGATGACTGTCTGTGGGAATATACGGTTTTATGTCAAAAATCGGCGTTCCATCCATCAGATCGGCTCCTGAGACATGAAGGACAGGGCCAAGCTCCCGGTGGAATTCCACGCTCTCCAGACGCACAGAAGAAAGGCCCAGGCTGTTGGGCCGGAACGGCGACCTGGTGGCAAAAACACCTTTCCGCACATTTCCTCCCAGCCTGGGCGGTCTTACAGTAGGCGACCATGTGTCACGCACGTTCTCAGAGAACTGCCAGATCAGCCATATATGAGTATATTCTTCAAGTCCGCGGAAAGCTTCCGCCACACGGTACTCCGGTTCAAATACGATCACCGCTTTCTGACGGTTCAGCCTTCCGCTCTGGTGAGGAATTCCGAACTTCTCTGTAAAGTCGTTGTGGATTCTTGCGATCACTTTCAGTTCCGCTCTGTTATTATGCGTTTTCATCATCCATATCCCCGAAAATACTGTCATAGTCAAAGGAAAGATAATAGTCTTCCATGGCCTGGATCTTCTCCACGTAATTATCTTCTGTGAGAAGACCTTCCTCCTCATAGATCCAGTCAATGATCATATCGCTGATTTCTGATCCGTAATGTGTCGGATCCATATAATTATCAAGATTCTGTGCGATATCATAATGATCGGCAAAAGAATACAGTTTAACATTATCATATGGGAGAAGAAGCTCCGCCTGGAGTTTTTCTGCCTCAAAATAACGGATCAGATCTCCGCTGCGCTCTGCGTCATCCCAGAAAGCCACGCTGTAGAGCGGCGTATAAAAAATAAAAGTCGTATCCGGATTTTCCTCTACGGTCCGGATGACATTTTCCGTAACATTATCGATCACCGTCTGCCTGTCCGCATCTGTAAACGCCTTCTGCCCGGATACCGCCTCTTCTCTTCTCTCATAGCTTTCCATTACGTGTTCTTTTCCCACAGGATGCTCCCATTCCCAGAAGCTGTAATCGTCCATGGAAGTAGTTTCTTTGCCCAGCATATTATATCTTATTACCGGCAATGTGCTGTCCAGAAAGATTTCTTTATTGAGGACATAGTTTACATCATTAAAAATATTATCGTCATAGAGATAGTCCGGATACTCGTCATAGTTACGCACTTCACCTGCCTGAAAAACTTTATTGTAATCCAGACACCGGAATATATATTTTGTGTCAGGATTTTCCCTGAGAACTTTACGCGCCTCCTGATCGATGGCATAATAAGTCTCCGCCGTATAGGTGACTTTAATGGATTTTGTCCCGAACAGCCTGTCAAACTGCGAGGCCTTAAAATTCTGCATCATGGATGTTCCCACAATTGCCGCGTCGTAATCATATGTCTTTATAATTCCGTCATTGAGATATCGTTCCATCCCGTCTTCCAGCGGGTATTCCACTCCTTCCAGAGGTTTGTGGTAATGGAAAAACGGGTCCAGCACAACGGTGGCTCCTGCTGCAAGCACCAGCACTGCTGCGGTTCCTCCCACAACAACTTGTACAAATCTGCGGTTATTCATATTTGTTTTTTTCCCTCCTAGAAGTTAAAGTACAGGAATTCTGACACGCCCGAAAGCGACATGATTCCCCATACAAGATAAAAGATGGATACAAAAGCCCTTCTCACCGTAGGCCTGAAATCCAGTTCCTGATTGTTCCTGAACGCAAGGCAGATGACAAGTGCTGCCGTCATCAGAATCAGGGCGTCAAATCCCCTAATAGAAGAAACAATTTCTCTCAGCCCGGGTATCTTCTCATATATGAAAGCAAATTCCGTCAGTTTAAACTGAACCAGCATAGAAGCCCTGATATTCAGATTCTGGAATCCCAGGATCCGTTTCAGTACAGTCCAGGCCTGAGAGATGGAATCTGCCCGAAAAAAAATCCAGGTCACATTGACAAATGCGAAAGTAAACATCCATCTGAGGACTATATGAAGAGAATTCCACTGTTTTTTGAACAGCCTTGTGAGCGCATTGGCCACACCATGAAGGAATCCCCAGAATATAAAGGTCCAGTTGGCGCCGTGCCACAGTCCGCTGACAAGGAATACGATGATAATATTAATATAAGTCCTGACAGTTCCTTTTCTGCTTCCACCCAGCGGAAAATACACATATGTTCTCAGGAAACGTGTCAAAGTCAGATGCCAGCGATCCCAGAAGTCCACAACAGACAGAGCCTTATACGGCGAATTAAAGTTCATGGGGATCTTGATATTAAACATGTATCCCAGTCCGGTAGCCATGTCACAGTAACCGCTGAAATCAAAGTAGATCTGAAATGCATAGGCAAGCATCATCACAATACCTTCCATGGATGTGATCCCGGCGGCAACGTTGCCGTATCCCCAGGTCACTGCCTTGCTCAGAGTATCCGCAATGATCACTTTTTTTACAAGGCCTGCGGAAAACACATAGATTCCGTGGGCCATATTTCCGGATTTCATCTTCCAGTTTTTGGGATCCGCAAACTGAGGCAGCACTTCGTTATGAAGTACGATGGGACCTGCCACAAGCTGCGGGAAAAAGGTTACGAACAGCGAATAGTCAAGAATATTGTATTCTCTCGTCTGTCCTCTGTAGGAGTCGATCACATAGGATACCTGCTGGAATGTAAAGAAACTGATTCCCAGCGGAAGCACAATATGACGAAGGTGGAAATCTGTGGAAAACGCCTTGTTAAGATTGTCCACAAAGAAATCATAATACTTGTAATAGAAGATCAGGCCCAGATTAAAGATCAGTCCCACAGCCAGGAGCAGTTTCTTTATCAGCCGTATTTTCTCTTCCGACAGTTCCCATTTCCTCTGGAAGAGCTGGGAAAGAATATAGTTCACACAGATACTGCTGCCCATGATCCACAGATAACTGGGATTAAAATAGCCGTAAAACCAGAAGGACATCAGCACCAGCTCCAGTTTTGCCAGCAAATGAAATCCTGCTTTATGAAGCCCGAAGTATCCCAGCAGTGTCACAGGCAGAAAAAACAGAATAAAAATATACGAGTTAAAAAGCATTTTTTTCAATTCCCCTTATTCAAATTTACCTGATGAAAGCCATTATACAAAACAGGACCCCTAATTGCAACACTTTTGTAACTTTTTGTAAACATTTGCATATAGCCATAATAAAAGCCTGTTATCCGTATTTCTTCAGTAAATACCGGAAACAGGCTTTTCTTCTTATTTAACTATCTGTCGAGAATATCCACCTTTGTGTCGTCTTTCGCGTCAAGATTGTTGATATATTTCTTCGTCTCCCGCACGATCACGTTGGACAGAAGGAGCACAGCGACCAGGTTGGGGATCGCCATCAGGGCGTTAAGGATATCGGCGATAGTCCACACAAGGTTCAGGGAAACCACCGGAGCAATAGCCGCAACCACGATATACAGAACCCTATAGGGGATCAGTCCGACCTTGCCGGAGAAATATTCCACGCAGCGTTCTCCGTAATACGCCCATCCGAGAACTGTGGAATAAGCGAAAGAGATGATACCTACCACAAGGATCACAGGACCCAGAACGGGGATCTGCTGGAAAGCCAGAGTGGTAAGGATTCCTCCGTCGGTGATATTTCCCATGTCAATAGAAGGATTCTTCATGATACTGGTTACCAGGACAAGACCTGTCATCAGGCAGACTACAACGGTATCCCAGAATGTTCCCGTACTGGATACAAGAGCCTGGCGGACCGGGTTCCTTGTCTGTGCAGCCGCTGCCGCGATGGGTGCGGAACCCATGCCGGACTCATTGGAAAAGAGACCTCTGGCAATACCGTACTGCATGGCGAGCATGATACCTCTTCCCACCAGTCCGCCTGCCGCCGCTCCCGGCGTAAACGCCAGACGGCAGATCGTCTTGATCGCAGGAATAATAAAATCATAGTTGATACCAAGGATGATCAGGCATCCCAGCACATAGAAGATTGCCATAAAGGGAACCAGCTTCTCGCATACATTGGCGATGGACTTGATACCGCCGAAGATCACAAGGGCTGTGAGGGCGGCAACCACTACTCCCACGATTGCCGGGGGAATACTTAAATTCTCCTCGCACACAGCTGCGATGGCGTTTACCTGTGTCGCGCATCCGATTCCGAATGAGGCGAATCCGCCGAAGAAGGCGAAGATCATTCCCAGCCATTTCATATTCAGGCCGCGCTCCAGCGCGTACATCGCGCCTCCCTGCATTCTTCCGTCTTTCGTCTTCACTCTGTACTTCACGGCGATCAGGGATTCGGAATACTTCGTGGCAATACCGAACACGCCTGTAAGCCAGCACCAGAGAACCGCTCCCGGTCCTCCCAGCGCCACGGCGGTTCCCACGCCGATGATATTGCCCGTACCGATGGTTGAAGCCAGGGCTGTGGTCAGCGCGCCAAACTGGCTGACTTCTCCCTCCGCGTCAGGGTCTTTCGCGACGGAAAGGCGGATTCCGGTAAATATCTTTCTCTGGATAAATCCTGTACGGATCGTCATGAAAATATGCGTTCCCAGAAGCAGCAGGATCATCCACCATCCCCAGACCAGCGTATCGATCTGAGTGATCACATTCGTAATAGCTTCCATTTTCTCTCTCCTCCATAAAAACAGCCTTAACGGAACTATTATACCGGATTTCCTCCCTCATTGCAATGATTTATTACGTTTTCACTGCATTTAGGTAAAGTTACCGTTGTTAATCCTCACCCTCTGCCGCTTCCATCCACCGGCAGAGAGCGTCGATATGGTTCTCCGCGTCTTTCCTGCCAATATCGTATACCCTCTGTATCTCTTTCAGATCTTTCTCCATGCGGCTGATGGTCAGCTTCTCGCTTGGGCGGATCACAAACGTGTCTCCCGTTTTTTCCATCTCATGGATCTCTTTCAGGGTCTGATTATAAACCCTGTGCCTGTTTTTCAGAGTTTCCACGAACCGGGGATAACGGCGGTACCGAAGCTCCGCCATCCTGGCGTTCTGCGGTTTCTTCTCGTATCCGTCCTCTCTTGTAAGGACCACCACGTTCCTTTCATATCCCATTTTCTGAAACTCTTTTACTGGGATGCTGTCCGCGCAGCCGCCGTCCAGCAGCTTTTTGCCATTATAGGCGACGATTTTGGAAACATAGGGCATGGAAGCGGAAGCTCTCATGGCGTCGATCTGGTTCTGCATATCCGTGATCTGAATATACTCCGCTTCTCCGGTCTTCAAATTCGTACATACAACATAAAAATCCGTGCCTGATTTCGCGAAAGCTTCATAGTCAAACGGATCCAGACGTTCCGGGATATCGTGATAGCAGAATTTCTCTCCCACGATATCTCCTGTGCGCAGCAGGCTCTTAAAGCTCATAAAACGCCAGTCTTCTCTGTAATTCTTATAATAGCGGATACTTCTGCCCTTCTGTCCGGACACAAAGGAACATCCGTGGAGCGCTCCCGCGGACACGCCGATCACTCCGTCGAAATGCAGCCCGCGCTCCATAAACACGTCCAGCACGCCGGCTGTATAGATCCCCCTCATTGCTCCGCCTTCCAAAACAAGTCCTGTCTTCATATGTGTCTCACCTTTCTCTGTCCCAGCTGTTCTGAATCTGTCTGTATGTTTCCTGAAAGCCAAGTCCCGCCTCTGCCGCCAGAGACTGCACGCTTTCATATTCCGGATAGCACACCTCTCTTCCGTCAGGAAGTGTGCAGATCTTCACTTCCGCCTCTCCGAAAGGCGTCTGTATGTTCTGCTGTCTTCTCTTTAAGACGGTACGTTCCATGGGAATCCTGCGGACGCCTATGGTAGTAGTCTCTCTGAAAATGACCTCTTCCATCTGCCGGATCTTTTCTTCCGTACAGATCACCGTCAACTCGTAGGCCGGACGGTTTTTCTTCATGTAAACCGGCGTATAATGCACTTCCCGCGCTCCGGCGGCAAAGAGCTTCTCCATCGTCAGGCCCAGGGCTTCCCCGGTACAGTCGTCGATATCCGTTTCCAACCGGTATATCCGGTCTTTCTCTGAATTATCTTCCGGCCGGATGATCATAGCGCGCAGGAATCCCGGGCAGGCATACTGCCTTTTTCCCGCTCCCAGACCGGTTTTCTCTATAGTGAATCTGTCGGGAAGGACGTCCGAGGTGCGGACCGCCGCCGCGATAGCCGCCCCTGTTGGAGTTACCAGCTCTCCCTCCACATTGGTGATCTGAAGGTTCAAATGGTTCTGCTCCACGATATTCGCCACCGCCGGAACCGGAACCGGAAGGATCCCGTGCTGGCAGCGCACAGTTCCCGTTCCCTCGCAGAGTTTCGGCACGATCACTTCCGTGACGTCCAGATTGTCCAGACAAATTGCTGCCGCGGCCACGTCCACGATGGAATCCACAGCTCCCACCTCGTGAAAATGCACCTGATCCACAGGTACTCCGTGGGCTTTTGCCTCTGCCACGGCAAGAATCTCAAAAATAGACAGAGCAATCCCCTTCGCTCTGTCTGTCATGAAAGAAGACAGAAGGATCTCCCGGATCTCTTTCATTCCCCTGTGCGCATGGTGATGCGCATGAGGCTCCCCTCCATGACGCTGTTCATGGGCATGATGATGTTCCCCTCCGTGATGATGTTCATGGGCATGATGATGTTCTGCAGCCGGATGTTCATGAACATGAGCCTCTCCACAGCAGTTATGTCCTGAATGCTCTTCATGAATGTGTCCGTGAAGATATTCCATGTCATGATCGTGATTTTCGTGGGCTTCATCCAGGATCACAGCGAAGTCACAGGCGTCCAGTCCCGATTTCTTCACCCTAGTAATTTCCGTCCGGAAGCCGTCTACGCCCAGGCTCCCGAGAGTTTTTTCCAGCACTTCCCGGTCCGCTCCCAGGTCAAGAAGGGCGGCCACCGTCATATCCCCGCTGATCCCGGAATAACATTCCAGATATAAAGTCTTTCCCATCATCTTCCCCCTTACTCTTCTCTGTCCCGGATACCCAGCCGGTTGATCTGCGTGGCGATATATCCCGCGCCGTATCCGTTGTCGATATTGACTACAGCGATCCCGTTGGCGCAGGAATTGATCATTGTCAGAAGAGCGGATAACCCGTTCATGCTGGCGCCGTATCCCACGGATGTGGGAACCGCGATCACCGGCTTATCCACCAGTCCTCCCAGGACGCTGGCCAGAGCCCCCTCCATGCCGGCCACCGCAATCACACAGTTGGCCTCCTGGATCGCGTCCAGTCTGGACAGAAGCCTGTGGATCCCGCTGACACCCACATCATAGATCCGCTCTACTCTGGAGCCGAAATATTCCGCCGTCTGAGCGGCTTCTTCCGCCACGGAGATGTCCGCTGTTCCCGCGGTACAGACCGCGATCAGTCCTTTTCTCTCTTTCTCTTTTTGCTCCACCTTGATAATGTGGGAGAGGTCGTCGTATTCCACTCCCGGCACAAGGTCTTTCACCAGCTCGTACTGATGGCGGGAAGCTCTTGTCCCCAGGACTTCTCCGTTATCCTCATACAGTCTCCTGAAGATCTGTACAAAATGCTCGTCCGCCTTCCTGCTGCAGAAAATAACTTCCGGAAATCCGTTCCGTATTTCTCTGTGAGAATCCAGCTTCGCGTACTCTCCCATTTCTTCAAAAGGTTCCTTCCGGAAGTAGTGTTCCGCCTCTTCCAGGCTGATCTCGTTATTTTTGAATTTCGTCAGGATTTCTCTCGCTTCCATAATAAGATTATACACCTCTCTGTGAAAAAAGGAAGGAGCCTGCCCTCCGTACGCCTGCGCATACATCCTGCATTCTCCCTCCGTCAGTCGCGTCTTCCTACATACGGTACAGAATCATACCGCCTTTTCTCTCATAACCGGTGTCCCAGAGTTCCTCAAGAGACAGCCATTTGCTCTCCCCGTATGTAACGGCTTTCACCTGAAAGCCCTCTTCCGTCTCCCTGTATCCTGTCAGCATGAACCAGTGCCACACATAATCGTCCAGTTCCAGGTTCTTATGCTTCAGAAGAAGGTATGGGATCGGACATGAATGGTCGATCTGGCCCCGGATCGCCTCGGCAGCTTCCTGCCATGTATGCTCTCCGTGAAAAGGCTTCATCTCCAGATCTGTATCTCCCACGTCGTGAAGATATCCCTCGAATCCTTCCATAAACATCTCCAGCGTATCGATGCCGTTGGGTCTCGGACAAAGATACGGCTTCATCTCATAGGCAAAACGGATGTATTCATCCTTGTCGATCTCTTTCGTTCCGTAAGGATAGAGATCCGTCTTACCCGCCTCGCTGGCAAAGTAAATACAACTTTCACAGGCCGCTACCGCGCCGCAGCCGCCGTCTCTCATAGAAGATTCCGGAAACCAGTCCTGGTTCCCTCCGCAAGATCCGTCCACCTGAAAATAATTCAGTTCATTTCTCTGCATTTTTTCCAAGTTCTCTCCCGTTCCTCTCTGTAAAAAAATTTCTCTTTCATCGTATAAATACGCAAGGAATACTATAGCATATTTCCTGTGGAAATTAAATACTGTTTTTACAGATTTTTGAAAAAATCACCTGTCCAGGGCAGCCAGGATCTCACGTTTATAATTCAGGAATTCTTCCGTGAGATTAAAATCTTTTCTCCTGGGCTTCGGCTCCCGGATAACGATCTCCTCCGTGATCTCTCCCGGCCTTCCGGTAAGCAGGCAGATCCTGTCCGAGAGGAGGATCGCCTCGTCGATATCGTGCGTGATAAAAAGCGTGGACATCCTGATCTTTTCCATGATATTCAGATACCAGCCGTGCATGCTGCTTTTTGTGATCGTATCCAGCGCGGAAAAAGGTTCGTCCAGAAGCGCCACATTCTGTGAAAACATGTAAGTCCGCATCAGGGCCGCTCTCTGACGCATTCCTCCGGAAAGCTGGGCAGGATACTGTTTCTGGGCGCCCTCCAGCCCGAACTCTTCGAAGTAAGGCCTCACCTGCTCCCGGGCGGCCTTTTTCTTTTCGCCCCGCAGAAGAAGAGGAAGCGCCACATTGTCTTCCACCGTACGGTAAGGCAGCAGCAGGTCCTTCTGGAGCATGTAGCTGATACGGCCCGGTTTCCCTGTGATATCCTCCCCGTCCAGGAACACCCGTCCCTCATCCGGCTCCGTGAGACCTGAGATCACGTTAAAAAGCGTAGTCTTGCCGCCGCCGCTGACCCCAAGGATACTTATCAGTTCTCCCTCGTGAAGGGTCAGGCTGATATTCTTTATGATCTTCCGTCCGTCATAGGACTTGCTTACATTCTCAACAATCAGTTCCGACATAACCCGCTTCCTTCCTACTCCGGAAGATAATCATTGGAAAATCCAGCGTTTTCCGGGATCTCCGCCTCTGTAAGACCGTTTTCATTCAGCCACTGATAAAAGGCGTTCCATCTTTCCGGATCGATATAGCCCCACTGGCTTACCTCCGCCTTGTACTGGTCTTTCAGGTATTCCTGGCTTGCAAGCACAAGCTCCGGATCCAGTTCCGGCGCGGCCTCGCAGAGAATGTCCGCCGCCTCCTCAGGGTTCTCAATGGCGTACTCATATCCGTCCCTGAGAGCCGTAAGGAATTTCTTTGCAGTCTCCGGTTCCTCTTCCAGGAATTCATTGTTGGCGATCACAACCGGGGTGTAGTAATCAAACACCGGATTGATATCCTTAAAGGCGAAATAATCTGTCTCCGCTCCGGTAAGCTCGAACTTCACGCCCGCCCAGGCGTAGAAGATCCAGATCGCGTCCACGGATCCGGATTCCAGAGCGGATACCTCGTCTGTCACTGTACTGGGGATCATCTCCACTTTGCTGAAATCGCCCCCGTCCTGTTCCACCACATTCTGTATCATGGCCACTTCAATGGGACCGTCCCAGGTGGCGTATTTCTTTCCCTCCATTCCTTTTGGCGTGTCCATCCCCTCGCCTTTGCGGGAAATGATCCCGGAGGTATTGTGCTGGATCAGCGCCGCCACCGCCGTAGTAGGCAGAGCATTGTCTCCCGCCACTCCGGGGGCCATGGAATCCTGGAAGGAAACGCCGAACTGCGCTCTCCCGGAAGCAACCAGAGCGTCCGCTCCGCCTTCCGGCGGCTGCACGATCTCCACTTCCAGCCCCTGATCCTCAAAATATCCCAGATTTTCAGCCACATAAAGACCAGTGTGATTGGTATTGGGCGTCCAGTCCAGAACGAAAGTAATCTTTTCTGTCTCATTATCAGCAGCGGAAACCGTCGTGCTTCCCGCCGCGCCAACCGTCATAACGGCAGCCAGTCCGGCCGCCAGCATCTTTTTATGCATCTTTTTATGATTCATGCGCATCCTCCCACGGCATACATTTTTTCTGAATAAAATCCACCAGTTTCATAAGAAGCAGGCTGATCACGGAGATCAGAAAGATCACCGCGAACATTTTGTCAAAGGCAAACGCCTGCTTCACTCTTGTCATATAAACGCCCAGGCCGCTAAAACCGCCCAGCCACTCCGAGATCACGGCTCCCACCACAGAATAGGCCGCCGAGATCCTGAGGCTTGAAAAGAACTGTCCCATCGCTCCCGGAAGCTTCACATACCGGAATATCTGAAAACTGCCGGCGCCCATGGATCTCAGAAGATTCATGGTATCCCGGTCCGCGCTGCGAAGGCCGGTCAGCACTCCCACTGTGACAGGAAAAAAGGTAGTGATGACGATCAGGATGATTTTGGGCATCATCTCATATCCGAACCACAGCACCAGAAGAGGCGCCACAGCCACGGCAGGGACTGTCTGTGTCAGCACCACCAGCGGGTAAAAAGCCTTATAAAGCCGGTCGAATCTGTCCATCAGCACCGCCATCACGAACCCGAAAGCCACGCCGCAGAAAAGGCCGGCAAACGCTTCCGTAAGCGTCACCCTGAGATGAGACATCAGAAGGGGAAAATCCCCGGCAAAAGCGCGCGCCACCTGCACAGGCGACGGCAGCATGAAGCCCGGCACGATCCCCATGACGCACACGATCTGCCACAGGATGAGCAGCGCCGCAAGGGCAGCCAGGGTATTAATCGCCGACGTGATATTTTGCAGTCTTTTTCTCAATGGAAAGCACCTCTCCCTCCGGGCGGTAGGAAACCTTGATATAAGAAGCGACGGAAGCCGCTCCCGCGCGGGCGGCGATCAGATGGCACTCTTTGATGAGATCCATCAGCTGGTCGAAATCTCCCTCTACCGTAGTTTCAAAAGGTCCTACGAAATAATTAAGGCCGGTATTCTGAATGCAGGCGATCACCTCGTCCACGATCCGGAGCATATCCTCCTCGTTTTTCGCTTCAGGACGCACCTGGATAGCTATACTTGCGTTCATCTTACTTTTCCTCCTTCTTAAACCTGATAAATATAATTTTGCCAAGACCTGGCAGCCGGCGTCACACAGGACGGATTTTTCATAAAAAAATCCCGCAGGGAACCTCCGGGAGTCAATCTTCGATCAGACGTGACGATCCTTTATATTCCCTACGCTGGCATTATCCAGGTCAGGTCAACGGGTCCGATACGAACACGGTATCCATCTCAGCCGGGCTTGCCCCAGCACCCCTTTTACGGTCATTTTACTTTCCGCCCTTTCGGGCCGTCTCCGCTGCCTCAGCAGGAAGACATTTAAAGTTTATCACGGATTGACAAAATGTCAAGAATATTCTCCGGTTTTCCTATGTAAAAAGCGGGAAAATCTTGACATTTTACTGAAAATATGATATTTTTTCTTGATAAGAGAAAGGATGTGAGATTTGCGTGGAAGATTCTTCTGACGAATGCCATACTACAAATTCCCGCATAAAAATCATGAATATATAAGGTATAGC
>ERZ1090869.800-NODE-801-length-15619-cov-5.836353_pt1 | contig 15619 bp, 14 predicted proteins | sample MGYA00478474_ERZ1090869 | MGnify/ENA primary metagenome ERZ1090869 (study PRJEB33644, sample SAMEA5815748) | chicken gut metagenome | biome: Chicken; feature: Gastrointestinal Tract; material: Caecum | place: Ireland | collected 2019-01-01 | study: A study of the... | reverse complement strand
ATATTCCTGCACCAGGGGCTCTTTTTGTGCTGTCTGCACAATCTGGGGCGGTTCAGTTAGGCCTGCGGGGCATCTTTTGTCTGTCAGGGTTGGGACACGCGGTATCCTGTCGTCCGGTCCACGAGGTTGACGGCCGCTTTCCCGGCGGCAAAGCGGCGGGCATTTTCCAGGCAGATGGAAAAAATTCGCTCCCTGGTGCCGATGAAATGGCTGCCGCCGGAAATGTGCGGTGTGAGAATGCAGCGGGGCTCATCCCACAGCGGATGATCGGGGGGCAGCGGTTCCGGGTCAGTCACGTCCAGGGCAGCGCCGCCGATTGTTCCATCGCGCAGCGCCTGCACGAGATCCGCCGTTACAACCGCCGTGCCGCGCCCCACGTTGAGCAGTACGCTGTCCGGCCGCATGAGAGCCAGGCGGCGCCGGTCCATCAGTCCGATGGTCTGCTTTGTCTCCGGCACGCACAGGGCCACGGCGTCCGCGCGGGGGAGAAGGGCATCCAGCTCGTCAAAGGTGTGCAGTTCCTCCACGAAGGGCGGCGCTTCGCGCTTCGTGCGGCATACGCCTGTCACATGCGCGCCGAGTGCATGGCAGCGCCGCGCGTATTGCCCGCCGATGTCTCCCAGCCCGACCACCAGGATCGAGGCGCCCTTCATGGCGCGCACAGGGCCTTCATCGTGCCAGGCGTGCGCCCGCTGGTTTGCGCCGTAGGCGGGCAGGCGCAGGAAAAGCGACATCGTGCAGGCGAGCAGATATTCCGCAATGCCCGGGCCATAGCTGCCGGTGGCACAGGCGAGCTGTGCGCCCTCAGGCAGCGCGCCCGGCGCGGCGTATTGATTGGCCCCGGAGCTGATAAGCTGCAGCAGGCGAAGCTTTTTGGCGGAGCGAAGCAGGGGAACCGGCGGGTTCCCGATGACGAACGAAGCCTCCGGCAGCGCATCCGCCCAGTCGGCCGGACCGCAGAAGCGCACGGAAAAGCCGGGGAGCGCATCGCGCAGCCGGTTTTCCTCCTCCGGTGAGAAAAAGGATTGCAGGATCAAAATCTGTGTCTCGTTCAAGATAGGTCTCCTTTCGCAGGGTGTCGTTATTGCTGGAACCCGTTGCCGATGATCTCACTGGTGTTCGTGATCAGGATAAAGGATTCCGGTGCGTGTTCATGGATAAACCGCCGCAGGGCGACGGCCTGGTACGGCTTGAGAGCCGTGAGCACCACGTGGGTGTGCGTACCGCTGAACGCGCCTTGCGCCTCAAAGACGGTAGCGCTGCGATGCAGCTTTTCGGTGATATAGACGCAGATGGTCTGCGGATCGCGGCACACCACCTGGCAGGCCTTGCAAAGATTGATGCTCTCAATTACATTGTCGACGACAAGCGATTTCGAGACAAGGCCGAGCAGGGAGAAGAGGGCCGTCTTCATGTCAAAGACGAAGAAAGCGGAGAGCGTGATGAGAAGGTCGCTCAGCAGCAGCGCACGGCCAATGTCCACGCTCGTGTATTTCCGCAAAATCATCGCCACAACATCCGTCCCGCCGCTCGATGCGCCGATGTTGAACAGGACGGCGGAACCGAATCCGGGGAGCAGTACGGCGAAAACCAGTTCCAGCAGCGGTTCATCTGTGAGCGGAGCGGCCAGGGGAGCCGCCTGATCCAGCACGGAAAGCGCCACGGAAAGCAGCGTGCTGGAGTACACGGTGCGCACGCCGAAACCGCGTCCCAGAAAGAGAAAGCCCAGCACCAGCAGCAGGGCGTTGATGATAAAGTTCACACTGGAGGGAGAAATCGGCAGGAACGGGCTCAGCACAACCGAAAGGCCGCTCACACCGCCGAAGGTGAAGTTGTTTGGAAATTTGAAATAATAGATGCCGATCGCCATGCACAGCGTGCTGGCCGTGATCAGGATATACTCCCACGCCGTCCGTTTCCAGTCTCTTTTTTTCATGCGTTCACACATCCCGTCTTTTTCTGTTTGCAGGCCGTCCGCCCGTCGAAGGTCAGAAAAAGCCCCTCATGTTCCAAGGGTATCCCTCCCGGGATAAGCGGAGATGAGGGGCTTCCGGTTCCGTTGGATTCAGCCGTTTGCGGCGGTTTACAGGTCGTCGTCCGGCACAACCTTGCCGTAGGTGCGCTCTTTTTCCTCAATGGCTTTGAGGATGAGATCCACGCTGCCCTGCAGGCCAAACATGTGTGTGTCCAGAATCAGATCGTAGTTCTGCATGTCGCCCCAGCGGCGGTTGCTGTAGAAATTATAGTAATTGCCGCGCTGTTTGTCCGTTTTGGTCACGACGTCGTTGGCTTTCGAGGCGTCCACACCGTATTCCTCCACGGCGCGGCGCACCCTGATTTCCTTCGGCGCCTGCAAGAAGACGCGCAGGCAGCGAGGCTCGTCGCGCAGAATGTAGTCCGCACAGCGGCCCACAATCACCAGCGGGCCTTTTTTGGCCGCCTCCTGGATGATGTTCACCTGCAGCAGGAAAAGCTTGTCGTTGATGGGCATCGTGTTGGCCACAGACGTGTAGCTGCCCATTACAAGAGAGTACAGCAGGCTGCTGCTGGCCCGTTCATCCGCCTTGGCAAAGACTTCTTCGCTCATACCGCTCTGTTTGGCAGCAAGGGCAATCAATTCCTTGTCGTAAAATGGGACACCCAGCGTTTCTGCCAGTTTCTTTCCGATCAGGCGGCCGCCGCTTCCATATTGACGTGCGATGGTGACGATGGTTTTTGTCATGCTGATTCGCCTGCCTTTCCATTTCGGGAAGGGGTGCGGCAAAGCGCTCCCTTCTTCTTTTATTGTACTGCGCCCTTTCGGAAAAGTCAAACGAAAACGCTAAAATAATGAGATTGAAAATAAAAAAGAAAGACAAAATAGCCAAAAGCCTTTCGTGCGGTTCAAAGGGAATCGATTGTCAGGAAAAGATCCATTCGCCCGTTCCGCCGCACACGGTGCAGTCGCCGGATCCGCCGCACGAGTCGCATGGGGAGGTGTTCGGGCCGATATACGGGTTGTCAAACCATCCGTCTCCGCCGCAGCCCAGGCACTTGCCGGATCCGTCACAGGATTCACAAAGCATAACAGTGGAGCCCTGATCCGGAACTTCCGGTTCCCCGGGCTGCACATCGATCCCGAAGCTGTCATTTTGGAACGAGTTCGGGGCAAACAAGCCGCCGCCGCTCTCCGATTCGCCGGAAGCATCCGGCTCGTTTTCCGCGCTGCTGTTTTCCGTTTGGCTGAAAGAGCTTTCCTCCGGCTGCCGCGTGCCGGGGTCTTTCTCGCCGCCGCTCATTCCCTTCATCAGAAGTGTTCCCGCAATGACGCACAGCAAGAGGATGACAACGCCTCCAAGTGATTGTTTGTTCACAAAAAAGCCCTCCTTTTCCTGCTGGCAGCGCCCTTTTCGGCTGCGCCGCCTCTGTTGTCTTCATCATAGCACACGGAAAAGGAATGACGTCCATCCGGTTTCCTTCCGGCGTTTCCGCCGCCGGCCGTTTTTTCGGGCACAGAAAAAAGGCGGGGGAGTTCCCCGCCTTTGATGGTTCTTTGTGTTATGCAGCCGCAGCCGGTACAATGACCATGCACACGAGCCAGGCCAGGAAAATGCCAAGAAACGCGCCGCTGATGACCTCAATGGGCCGGTGCCCCAGCTTTTCGGGCAGATAGCCATCGTCTTCGTCGCCAAGCTGCTTCTTGATTTCATTGATCTCCCGCGCATGAACACCTGCCGCCTGGCGGATGCCCATGGCGTCATACATCACGACGGTGGCCAGGATCACGGAGAGGGCAAACGCGGAGGAACCAATCCCCTCGCGGAACGCAGCGGAGGCGGCCAGCGCGCACACGGTGGCGGAGTGGGAGCTCGGCATGCCGCCCGTTTCCCAGAACCGTTTCAGGCAGAGCTCGCCGGCACGGATCGAATCGAGAATGGTTTTGAGAACCTGCGCGATGAACCAGGACAGGATGGCGGAGGAAAGCAGCGGGTTAATGCTCAGTAGCTGAAGAATTGGACTCGCCCTCTTTCTTTTGCTTTTTTTGCGAATGATGGCGGTAGAGCAAGGCTCCGATGCCGCTCAAAACGGCAGTCACAAGAAACACAGCCACTGCCATGGCGTAGTTTTCCGTGCCGAGTGCATTGCCGCCGATGGTGGAGGAGACGACGGAAGGAATCCGCGCGATCGTCGTCAACAGCAGAAAAGTGGACAGGCGGATCGGCGTAAGCCCGGCCACATAGGTCAGCACATCCTTCGGTGTGCCGGGAATGAGAAAGACAACGAAAAGGATAAAGTTCAAACGGGCAGCGTTTTGCAGAAGCTTGACATGCTCCAGTTTTTCCCGGGAAATAAAAGCTTCCACCATTTTCACGCCCAGCTTTTTTGTGAAGAGAAACACGAGGGCGGAACCGAGCGCCGTGCCCAGCAGGCAGAGAAACGTACCCTCCACAGCGCCGAACGCATAGCCGGCGCCGATCTCCATCGGCTCACCGGGAATGATGGCCACCACCACCTGCAGCACAATCATGCCGACAAAAGCAAGCCTGCCCCAGAGGGAATGGCTGTCCACCCAGTCGCGGAATTGACCCGGATTTCCCACCATCTGCACGAGCGGAACACCGATCTTAACGGTCACGACGGCGAACAGAACGATCAGAATCAGCAGGGAGACGAGGCTCACGATCCTCCGCCGCCTGATATAGCGCTTTGTCTCCTCGCTGCCGGAATCCTTCTCTTCTTTATTTGAGAGTTTTTCGTGTTGGTGAGTCATTGCCATAAGCTCCTCCCAATAATCCGCCGGAAAGGCGATTGTTTTTATTATATAGCATCGGGCGGGAAAACGGAAGAGCAAAACGCCTGTTCAAAAAGATTTTGCAAATCATACACATGTGCGCCGCATTTTGCCGGAGAGGCGGGAAAGGGGAGGGAAAATGAGGCCGGCGCGCAGTTTTTCCTGCCTGCCGGCCCTGCCGTTCACCTCCGGTTTGTTCAGCGTTTCACGAAAAATTCATCATACCACAGCAGGAAAGAATAAATGCTCCACACCGGCTGCATATGGTTTTCACCTGCCTTGTGGCCGTCGAGCAGGCGAAGGATCTCCTTTTGGTTGAAGAAGCGGGCGGCCGTCTCGCTTTCGAACGCTTCCCGAACGATGCGGTAGTATTTGTCCTGGCGGAGCCAGTCGTTCAGCGGCACCGGAAAGCCCAGCTTCTTTTTGTTGGCGGTGCGCTCCGGGATCTGCTTGATGGCGGCGCCGCGGAGCGCCACCTTCGTCACATCGCCGTGCACGCGGTAGCGCGAAGGGATCTGCGTGGCAAGCTCCAGCACTTTCTTATCGAGGAAAGGCACGCGCAGTTCCAGCGAATTGGCCATGCTCATGCGGTCCGCTTTCTGCAGAATGTCATACAGCATCCAGATCTGGATGTCCACATACTGCAGCTGTGTCGGCTCATCGAGATCGCTCACCTTGTCGAAAAACGGCTTCACATAGGAGACAGGGTCCTTTGGATGGTAATCCTTTTTCAGATAGCGGTTCACGTTCGAGCGGGTGAACACATAATTGCTGCGCATGTAACGCTGATACGGCTCCATCGCGCCGCGGATCAGGAAATTCCGGCCCTTGAAAGGCGGCATCTTCCCGGCGGCTGCCCCGGCCAGGCGGCGCAGCGGCTTCGGCGCGCGGTGGGCGTAATGATCGAAGTGCATTCCGGCCAGATACATCGGATACCCGCCGAAGAGCTCGTCGGCTCCCTCACCGGAGAGCACCACCTTCACATACTTCGCCGCGTTCTTCGCCAGAAAATAGAGCGGGATCTCCGAAGGGTTCGGCATGGGATCGTCAAGATAATACTGGATGATGGAGGCGGCGTCAAAGAAATCATCCGCGCTGACCTTGTTGCTGATGTTCGGCAGGCCCACGGCCTTGCAGAAATCCTGCGCATACGGCAGCTCGCTGTATTTTTCCTCCTCATAGCCCACGGAGAACGTCTTGATTCCGTCCGCCGTCTTGCTGACTTCCTTCACCACATAGCTGGAATCCACGCCGGAGGAGAGGAAGCAGCCCACCTCGACGTCGGCAATCTTGTGCGCGAGTACGCTTTCGGAGAACGTTTCGGTGATGCGTCTTTCCCATTCTTCCAGCGTCGGCTTTTCGTCGATGTGATAGCTGACCTCGTGATACCGGCGGATGGAGAGCTTTCCGTCCTGATACTCAAAATAACAGCCGTTGAGCAGCTTGAACACATGTCGGAACATCGTCTCCTCGTTTGGGATATACTCATAGCAGAGGTATTCCGGGAGCCGTTCTTCGTTGACTTCCTTTACAAAGTTCGGGTGGGCCAGAAAACTCTTGATTTCCGAGCCGAAGAAAAAGTCGCCGTTGTGCTGATAGTAATAGAAAGGCTTGATGCCGAAAATATCGCGCGCGCCGAACAGCTTCTTTGCGGTGCTGTCCCAGATGACGAAGGCATACATGCCGCGCAGCCGCTGCAGCACGCCGGCGCCCCATTGCTCATAGCCGTGCAGCAGCACCTCGCTGTCTGTGGAGGTCTTGAACGTGTGGCCGGCGTCGATCAGCTCGCAACGCAGGTCCTGAAAGTTATAAATTTCACCGTTGAAGGTGAGCACCTTCGTGCCGTCCTCGTTGAGGATCGGCTGGCTGCCGCCCTCCAGGTCAATGATGCTCAGCCGGCGGAAGCCCATGGCGATGTCCGCGTCAATATAATAGTCGTCCTGGTCCGGTCCGCGGTGGCGGATGCGGTCCGCCATGTCGCGGATGACGGCCTCACGGTCGCCGCCCCAGCCGTTCGTAAAAAATCCTGCAAATCCACACAAGGATGATCACCCTTTCCAATCCAGTGAAGCGAACCGCTTCTTTCAGCGTGTGATGAGGCAGCCGTATTCCGGGCGCACCGGCTTTCCGCAGAAGAGCAGCGCAGCGCGGGCCAGCACCTCCAGCGCGTCGAGGCAGCCGGGGCCGAGCGGTTCGGCGCGGTTGGCCAGGGAAAGCTCCGTGCAGCCCAGAATCAGGCACTGCGCGCCCTTTTGGCGCAGATGCGCCGCCGCCTCACCAAAGGCGTCCCGTTCCACAGGGCGTCCCGCCTTCACGTCGTCATAAATCACGTGCATCACCAGCTCCTGCCGCCGTTCATCCGGCAGCACACAATCAATGCCCTCCTCCGCGAGCGCTTCCTGAAACAGGCCTGTGCGCACCGTGCCGGTCGTCGCCATGACGCCGGCGGCGGAAACACCGTTCTCCTTCAGGTGGCGCGCCGTCTCCCGCACAATGTTCAGCAGCGGGATGGAGACGGCTTTCTGCAGCTCGCCGAAAAAGCAGTGCGACGTGATGCAGGGAATCGCAATGGCCGAGCAGCCGAGCGATTCCAGCTTTTTGGCGCAACCCGCCAGCGCAGGCAGGGGGGAGGGGTTGCGCGCATCCAGGATGTGGGCCGTCCGGTCCGGGATAGAAGGGTGCTCGAACAAAATGGCCTCCAGATGATCCTGATCGCGTTCGGCCTGCGTCATCTTCACGGTGAGCTCCAGGAAATACGCGGTAGCCATGGGGCCGAGCCCGCCGATGATCCCCAAAACGGGTTCCTGCTGCATAACCTGCCTCCTTTTAGTCGTGCAGGCCCTTGTTTCCGAAGCACTGCTTGTATTTTTTGCGGTAATTGATCTGGCTCAGATGGAACTGTACAAAGCGTTTGCGGAAGGTATCCGGTTTATACCGCATGAGCTGGCAGTATTTCCCCTCGTGGATCAGCCGCTTTGCCTCGCGCTTGAGCGATTCGTCTTTCACATAGCGGAAGATGACGTCCTTCGGGATGATGCTCCACAGCACTTCGTTGTCCGCAATCGTCAGCGGCAGCTCCTTGTGCAGAATCACGTCGTCCACCAGCCATTTGGCCAGATTGTAACCGGCGGCCGTCACAAAAAAGCTGCTGCGGCCCTGGCGAGGATTCATTTCAAACAGCTTGTACGTCTTATCGCGCGGGTCAAATTTCATGTCAAAGTTTGCAAAGCCGGTGTAGCCGATGTCTTCCAGGAAGTTTTTCATTTTCATGGAAAGATCGTCGTCGCGCGTACTGATGATGGCGGCGTAGCTGCCGATGCCCTCGGGGGAATGCTCCTCCAGGAGCGTATGCCCGAGCGCGATGAGCTTGACCTTGCGGTCGCGTCCGCAGTAGCAGTTCATCACGCGCATGCCGCTGTCGTCGCCGGGAATAAATTCCTGAATGATCAGGTGATCGTGGTAGGAGGAGCCGTAGATGGCGTTCAGAATGGCGTCAAATTCCGAGCGGTCCTGTGCGACGAACACCTTCTTTTTGTGCGGGAAGCGGCAGTTCCAGTATGCCACGGAATTGCTCGGCTTGATGATCACGGGGAAGTCGAACGGCGGCTGGAACCCCTTGTATGTTTCGAAAGTACAGGTCGTTGTCTTTGGAAATGCGAAGCCGTGTTCGCTGCACACCTTGTAAAAGTTTTCCTTTATGCCCAGCTGCGTGAGAAGCGGCTCGTCAATGCAGGTGAAGGCGTAAGCGCCGCGCAGCTTATCCTGGTTGCGCGCCAGCAGCTTGGTGTAGTTGTCGCCGCAGGGCACAAGGAGCAGCGTTCGGCCGGGATAGCGCTTGGCAAAGCACAGAAGGGTGTCCACAAATACTTTGTCGTCCTCCAGGTTGGGCTCCACTTCCTCCACGGAGACAATCCGGCTGTGGGAGGTCGCGTTCAGGCGCCCTTTTCCCACGGCGACGCTCTTGATGCCGTACGCTTCATGGAACGAGCGGGCCATGCCGTACACGTTCATATCGCTGCCCAGCAGGACGGGCAAAAAATCAGGGGTTACTGTCTGCTCCAAAATGAGGCGCCTCCTCAATGTTTTCTGAATGGTCTTTTTATTATACTCTATCGTGCCCGGAAAAACAATAGTTGACCCCGGCTCCCCGGCCGGGTAAAATGGGGAAGAAAGGGGATGAGGCGATGAGTGCGGCGGATTGGTGTCTGCTCGCGGCGCTTGCGGTGCTGCTCGTTCTCGCGCTCCGGTTCCGCAGCCGCGGCTGCGGGGGCTGTTCCGGGGATTGTTCGGCCTGCTGCGGCAAGTGCCCTTCCCGGGACGCCGCGGGGGAAAAACAGAAGAAGAAAAAATGAGGGGGATCGGCCTGCTGCACCGCAGGCAAAGAATCCCCTTTTTGTTTGTGTGAAAATGTGGTATTCTTAAGAATAAGAAACAATCCACAAACTCACTGCGATCGGAGAATCATCCATGAAACTTTTGGTATTGGACGGCAACAGCATCCTGAACCGCGCGTTTTACGGGATCAAGCTTCTCACCACGAAAGACGGCCTTTATACAAACGGCATCTACGGTTTTCTCACCATGCTGCAGCGGCTGCTGGCGGAGACGCAGCCGGATGCTGTGGCCATCGCGTTTGACCGCAAAGCCCCCACGTTCCGCCACAAGGCGTATGCCGGCTACAAAGCCCAGCGGAAGGGCATGCCGGAGGAGCTGGCCCAGCAGCTGCCGAACCTCAAGGAGCTGCTGGGCCTGCTGGGATACCGCCTGGTGGAGTGCGACGGCTTCGAAGCGGACGATATCCTCGGCACGCTGGCGCGCGTCTGCCGCGAGGAGGGTGCGGAATGCGTCATCGCCACCGGTGACCGCGACAGCCTTCAGCTCGTGGGCGGCGGCGTCACGGTGCGGCTGGCTTCCACAAAGCAGGGGCAGCCGCAGGTCACACTCTATGACGAGGCGAAAATCCGCGAGGAATACGGCGTGGAGCCGATTCAGCTCATCGACGTGAAGGCCATCCAGGGCGACACGTCGGACAACATCCCAGGCGTCGCGGGCATCGGCCCCAAGGGCGCGGGCGAGCTCATCCGCCGGTTCCACGATCTCGACGCCATCTATGAAAACCTTGACACGCTCGACATCAAGGAGGGACAGCGGAAGAAGCTGGCCGAGTCGAAGGACAATGCCTATCTCAGCCGCTGGCTGGGCACGATCCGCACCGATGCGCCCGTGGACGTCCGCCTCTCCGACTATATCCCGGCGCCCGTCGATCCGGCCGCCGGTTCGCTCATGGCAAAGCTGGAATTCTTCTCGCTGATGGAGAAGATGGGCCTGCAGGCCTCCGCTGCGCCCGCGGCGGGGGAGGCGGCGGAAGATGGTGCGGCGTGGGAATGGTCGGAGCGTGCGCCAGAGCAGCTCCCGCAAAAGGGCGAGACGGCCGCTCTTTCCGCCGAATGGGGGGAGGACGGTTCCATCCGCCGACTGACGGCCGCTTCCGGCGGCCTTGTATACCCTGTGGACGGGGAAGAAGCCGTTCATGCGCTGTGTGGCGCGGGAGGCGTGCGCAAGCTGGTGGAGGGCGTCAAGCCCTTTGTAAAGGCGCTGGAGCCGCGCGGGGCGGCGCTGGCCGGGCCGGTGTTCGACGTGTCCCTTGCCGCCTATCTGCTTAACCCCTCTGCCAAGGGCTATGAGCCGGAACGGCTGGCGCAGGAATACGGCGTGGCGATGCAGGAGTGGGAAGACCCGCTCGCCCGCCAAAGCGCCCTGCTGCCCGCGCTGTGTGAAAAGCTGGGCGCGGAGATTCGGGAAAAGGGCCAGGAAAAGCTTCTAAACGAGATCGAGGTGCCGCTTGCCCGTGTGCTGGCCCACATGGAGCTGGAAGGCTTTGCCGTGGACAGCGAGGGCATCCGTGCTTACGGCGAGCAGCTCCAGGGTGAGATCGATCGCCTGCAGGCGGAGGTCTATGCGTCCGTCGGCTATGAGTTCAACATCAATTCGCCGAAGCAGCTCGGTGATGCGCTCTTTGTGAAGCTTGGCCTGCCGCACGGCAAAAAGACGAAGACGGGCTATTCCACAAACGCGGAAGTCCTCGAGGGCCTGCGATACGACCACCCCGCCGTGGAGCAGGTACTCAATTACCGCGCGCTTGCCAAGCTCAAATCCACATACTGCGACGGCCTGCTCAAGGTGGTCGGCCCGGATGGCCGCATCCATTCCAGCTTCAACCAGACCGAAACGCGCACCGGCCGCATCAGTTCCACGGAGCCGAATCTGCAGAACATTCCCGTGCGCACGGAGCTGGGGCGCGAGCTGAGGCGCTATTTCGTTGCGCGCCCCGGCTGGGTCCTCGTGGACGCCGATTACTCGCAGATTGAACTGCGCGTGCTGGCCCACGTGGCGGGCGATGAGAACATGATCCAGGCCTTCCGAGACAACGACGACATTCACCGCCGCACGGCCGCGCAGGTGTTCCATTTGCCGGAGGACATGGTGACGCCGCTCATGCGCAGCCGCGCCAAGGCCGTCAATTTCGGCATTGTGTACGGCATCGGCGCGTTTTCCCTCAGCAAGGACATCGGTGTTACGCGCAAAGAGGCGGAACAGTATATCCAGGATTACCTCCACCATTTCAGCGGTGTGGACGCCTATATGCACCGCACGGTGGAGGAAGCGCGCGAGCGCGGCTATGCCGAGACGATCTTCGGCCGCCGCCGCTATCTGCCGGAGCTTGCGTCGAAGCATTTTGCCACCCGCGCTTTCGGTGAACGTGTGGCGCGCAACATGCCCATTCAGGGCGCAGCGGCCGATATCATCAAGATTGCGATGATCCGTGTGGACGAGAGGCTGCGCCGGGAAAACCTGCGTGCCCGCCTTATCCTGCAGGTGCATGACGAGCTGATCGTGGAATGCCCGCAGGAGGAAGCGGAGACCGTCTCCCGCCTGCTCACCGAGGAGATGGAGGGCGCCGTTTCCCTGTCCGTGCCGATGGTGGCGGAAGCCAAGGTGGGCCGCACCTGGTATGAGGCGAAGTCATGAGCGGCCTGTTTACCTGCCCTGTGTGCGGCGGGCCTCTTGCACAGGGCGAAAAGGTGTGGCGCTGCCCACATGGCCATTCCTACGATGTGGCGGCGGAGGGATATGTGTATCTGCTGCCGCCGAACAAAAAACATTCGAAGGATCCGGGCGACACAAAGCAGATGGTGGCGGCGCGGCGCGCTTTTCTGGAAGCAGGCTACTATGAGCCCTTCCGCCGCCGGCTGTGTGAACTGGCGTGCGGTGCGCTGCGCGGCGTGGCGGCGCCCGCTGTGCTTGACGTCGGCTGCGGCGAGGGCTGGTACACCGGCGCGCTGTTTGAATCGCTGGCCCGGGCGGGCTGCACGCCTTTCATGGCGGCGTTCGACATCAGCAAGTCTGCTGTGCGGGCTGCCGCAAAGCGTCACAGGGAGATTTCCTTTGCCGTGGCCAGTGCCTTTTCCGTGCCGGTGGCGGATGCGTCCGTGGATCTGGCCGTGAACGTGTTTGCGCCGCTGGTGCCGGAGGAGCTGCGCCGCGTTGTGCGGCCCGGCGGCTTTTTCCTGCTGGCCGTTCCCACGGCGCGCCACCTCTACGGCATGAAGGAAATTCTCTATGACGAGCCGTATGAGAACGAGTACCGCGAGACCTCCTATCCCGGCTTTGTGCTCGAGAGCCGCGGCGCAGTGGAGGGGGAGATCACGCTCACGGACCCTGCGCTGATCCAGTCCCTCTTCGCCATGACGCCGTATTACTGGAAAACGCCGCAGGAGGGTGTGCGGCGCCTTTCGGAGGCAAAGAGTCTCCGCACCGAGATCGGGTTCGATTTTCTGCTTTACCAAAGGAAGGAGGCGAAGGCATGAGCCGTGAGCGTGTGCCTGCTGTCCCGCAGAGCGCGCAGAATGCCGCGTTTCTGGCGGTTGCCACGGCGATCGCCCTGGCTATGCGGCTGTTCCTCTTTCCGTTGGAATCGGGCGATTACCAGCAGTTCCTCCATCCCTGGTTTGAAGCGCTCCGCCAAAATGGCGGGCTGGCCGCCGTGGGGCTGGAAATTGGCGATTACACGCCGCCCTATTTTTATGTGCTGGCCCTGCTCACCTATCTGCCGGTCCGGGATCTGTTCTCGATCAAGGCCGTTTCCTGTGCGGCGGATGTGGTGCTCGCCGTGTTTGCGGCAAACCTGGCCTCCGGCGATCGGCGTCTCTCGCAGACCTGGACGGCAGCCTACTGCGCGGTGCTGTTCCTGCCCTCGGTGTTTCTCAATTCGGCAGCCTGGGGCCAGTGCGACGCCATGTATGTGTCGGCGCTGCTCGCCTTCGTCTATTACGCGTGGAAGGGGCGGGATGTGGCCGCCGCCGTCTCATTCGGCGTGTCGATCACGCTCAAACTGCAGGCCGTTTTCCTCGCGCCGCTTTTTCTCCTGCTTCTGCTGAAAAAGCGGCTGCGCTGGCGCAGCGTGCTGGCTGTGCCGGCCGTGTATGTGACAGCCTGTCTGCCTGCCGCCGTCATGGGCCGGAATCTGTGGGATCTGCTCACCATCTATTTCCGCCAAGCCGGGCAGTATAACCTGCTCGCCATGTATCTGCCGAATCTCTACACCTGGCTGGGAGACAGCGCAGATCCTTCCATCGGCCGCGCCGGCATCTTTCTGGCGGGCGGTGTGGTGCTGTGCGCCGTGTTTTTCCTCTGGCAGCGGGATTTCTCGTTCACGCTGCCAAATCTCTTGGCGCTGGCGTTCTTTTTCGCGCTGCTCACCCCGTTTCTGCTTCCCTACATGCACGAGCGGTATTATTATGCGGCCGACCTGCTCGGCGTCTGCTTTGCGTTCCATTTCCCGAAAAAATGGTGGATGCCGTTTGCCGTGTGCCTTTCCTCCGCCTATGTGGTGTGCCACAATTTATTCCAGACGGATTTTCTGCCTGTCCAGCTCCTCGGCGTGCTGATTCTGTTTGTGCTGGTGCAGCTTGTGCGCTTTCTGGCCGGGCAGCTGCGGAAGGAGGGAGAGGCCGCATGACTGTTGTGAAGATGCAGGAACGCCATCTGGACGACCTGGCCGAGGTGGAACGCCTCTGTTTTGCCCACCCGTGGACGCGGGAAGGGCTGGCTGCCGAACTCTCCAGCGATACGGCCTTGTTCCTTGTCGCGGAGGAGGACGGCCGCGCGATCGGCTATGTCGGTTCCCATCTGGTCTGCGGGGAATGCTACATCGACAATGTGGCCGTTCACCCCGATCACCGGCGCGGCGGCGCGGCTTCCGCCCTGCTGCGCGAGCTGATCCGCCTTGTCCGGGAGGCGGATGGCCTCTTTCTCACGCTCGAGGTGCGGGAGAGCAATCTGCCCGCCCGTCGGCTCTATGAGCGGTTTGGTTTCCGGGAAGCCGGCCGCCGCCGGCAGTTCTATTCCGATCCGCGCGAGGATGCGCTGCTGCTCACGCTCTCGTTCTGAACGCGTCATACCTTCCCCGCTGCCTGCATAGGAATGAAAAAAGCAGGAAACGGGGGAGGTTTTTTTCATGATTCTTCATGTTGTGCAGCAGGGGGAGACGCTGGACGCCATCGCCCGCCGGTACACCGTTTCGGTGCGCCGTCTGGCGCTGGAAAACGGTTTGGCGCAGGGCAAACCGCTGGTGCCGGGTCAGGTGCTGGCGGTGCTGTATCCGCTGCAGACGGTGCAGGTCAGAAGGGGGGAGACCCTGGCGGCCGTGTCGCGCCGCACCGGTGTGAGCCGCCGCCAGATCTGGCGGTGCAATCCGGGGCTCTTGCCCGGCCAGGAGCCGCAGGCGGGACAGCGGCTCATTCTTCGCTTCCGCCAGCGCTTGCTGGGCAGGCTGGAGACAAGCGGCTATGCGTATCCGGGCACAAGGAAGGAACTGTTGTTTGCCTCTCTGCCCGCCATGGAGCGCGCGCTGCCCTTCGCGCATGCCGTCACGCGGCAGGGCGGCCTTTCTCCGCTGGACAGCGACGATATGCTCCAGACTCTTCAGGAGGCGGGCACAAAGCCCGTGCTCAGCGTGGCCAACCTGCGGGACGGCGAGTTTGACGGTGCTCTCATCCATGCGATTCTCGGCAGCGAGGAAGCGCAGAAGCGGCTGATTGCGGAGATCGTCGCAAAGCTGAAAACGGGGCCGTATGTCGGCGTGGATCTGGATTTCGAGCTGATCCCCGCCGCCGACCGCGAGCGGTATCCGTCCTTCCTGCAGCGCCTGTCCGATGCCGTGGCGCCGGATGGATACAAGGTGCGCACGGCCGTCGCGGCAAAAAACAGCGACAACGCCTCCGGCCGCTGGGTGGAAGGGCTTGACTACGCAGCCATCGGCAAAGCCGTCTCGGCCGTGCTGCTCATGACGTATGACTATGGCTATGCTTCCGGCCCTGCGCAGGCCGTCGCGCCTCTGCCGCAGGTGCGGGAAACGCTTCGCTATGCCGTTACGCGGATTCCGAGGGAAAAGATTCTGCTCGGCATTCCCAACTATGGCTACAACTGGCCTTTGCCGTATGAGGCGGGCAAGACGCGCGCCCGCTCTGTGACAAACGAGGAGGCAATCGATCTCGCGCGCACCGCCGGTGTGGCCATCCAGTATGACGAGCAGGCGCAGACGCCCTGGTTCCGTTACACGGAGGACGGCACGCAGCGGGAGGTGTGGTTCGAGGACGCGCGCAGCCTGCGGGCGAAGCTCAGGCTGGCTGTCCAGTTCGGGCTGCGCGGCGTGGGTTTCTGGAATCTTTCCAGGCCCTTCCGCCAGGGCTGGACGGTGCTTTCCGCCCTTGTCTGTTTTGAGACCTGATTGCTTTAATATGCTTTAGCGAAACGACAACCCCCGGCTAGGCCGGGGAGAGTAAAAAA
>ERZ1090869.796-NODE-797-length-15723-cov-19.221088_pt1 | contig 15723 bp, 9 predicted proteins | sample MGYA00478474_ERZ1090869 | MGnify/ENA primary metagenome ERZ1090869 (study PRJEB33644, sample SAMEA5815748) | chicken gut metagenome | biome: Chicken; feature: Gastrointestinal Tract; material: Caecum | place: Ireland | collected 2019-01-01 | study: A study of the... | reverse complement strand
AAAAAAAAGTGGGGGGGGGGGGGGGGGGGGGGGGGGGGGGGGGGGGGGGGGGGGGGTTTTGTGTTTTTTTGTTTTTTTTTTTGCCCATATACCGGGGGGGGGGGGGGCTAAAGGCCCCCCCCCGCGCCGTTTTCAAGTAAGGATGAGTGGTCTGCTTTTAACCTGTATGCCGCCGTTACTTGTTCAACGGCTTATAGTCTGCGGGGTTTTGTATGTCTTCAAGGTCTATCACGGCAAAGTCTGCCGCGTTGTTGTCGCTGTCGCCGTCGTTCACGCGCACCACAACGCTGTGCTTGTTTATGTCGGCAACAAGCGTGCCTTCGCCAAGCTCGTTGTTATCTTTTTCAATAACGCCCAGCGCGTCCACGACTTTGCCCTCGCCGTCGGTCAGCTGCAGCGAAAACTGCTTGTTGTCTATAACAAGGTCGTCCATTTTCAGGTCGTATTCGCCATCGGCAAAGCCGAAGTAAGTGCTTGCGTTGTCCGTTTCGGCGCCTATTATAACATATGTTCCGCCCGCTTCAAGCGTGCCCTCAAGCGCAATGTCCTTCCATACCCTCTTGCCGCCGTCGCGCAGGGTGGAGTAGCGCACCTTCCAGCCCGTAAGGTCAACGGCGGAGGAGGTGGGGTTCTTTATGGATATGAATTCATTCGTCACAACTGCCTCGTCCTTGCCGCCCGTGCCGTATACCGACCATATTATAAGGTGATCGGCGGGGGTAACGGCCTCTTCGGGCGCCTTTATAAAGGTCTGGTGCATTTCGTAGGTCTTTGCCTCGCTCTCCATGGAATATATTGCTATGGTGCCGCTGTTTTCGTTGGCGACAACCAGCATGTTCTTTTCGTTCAGGGCGTCTGCCGCGGGCACAAAGGCAACGCTCTCGGGCGCAACGTCGCCCGCCATGTCTGCGGTATAGTCGCGGCTGTTTGCGTAGGAAACTATCTCAACGTTCTCAAGGTCGGTTATGTCGAACATCATCACACCGCCCTGGCGCTCCAGCGCAACAAAGGCGTACGTCTTGCCGCCAATGGTCTGCACGTTCACAGCCTCGGGTTCGGGGCCCTTCTTGCGGCTGCGGCTGTCAAGCTCCACGTCGTCGTTGCTGCAGTTGAAGTAGGGGGAATACTGTTCGCTTGCGGCAATATAGCTCTCTATCATGTCGCCGCTGTCAAAGGCAAGGCTCATGTCCTCGGTATCCCATACCGAAAACGAGCGCGCGCCCAGCAGGTAATGCTTGCCCTCTTCCAGGCCGTCGTGCTCCTCGTTTATAAGCGCCTCTACCTTCTCTTCGCCGTCTATGGTAAACTTATCAACGTTTTCGTATGCATTGTCGCCGTCGCCCCATTCGCGTGCGTCGCCCTCGTTGGCGGTCACAAGGTATGTCTTTCCGCCCGCCGTAAAGGTGGCAAGACCGTCGGGCATATACACGCCGTAAACGTTCTCCGTCTTTACTTCGGCCTTGTCGTCCTTGCGCATGTCAAGGCCGTTGCCCTGTACGCTGTGGTCTTTGAAGCCCAGCCCGTTCACCGCGGTGAACTCAAGGCTCTCAAGGTCAAGCGTGGCAATGGCGTTGGCCTCCTGCAGTGCAACGTATGCCTTGGTGCCGCTTGCAGCTATGTATTCGGGCTCGAGGTCAACGGAGGGGGCTGCGCCCTTCTTTAATATTACGCCGTCTTCGACCAGCGCCGCGCGCTGTGCGTCGAACTTTTCAAAGGTTATCGTCTTTGCCGCGGGGTTTGCTGCCGATATATCCACCGCGGTCACGCTGCCCATAGGGTCGGTTGCGCCTTCGCCGTAACCTTCCCGCGGCTCGCCCTCGTTGGCGGAGAGTGCCATGTTGCCGGCAAACGTCACCATGTCGGGCTGAACGCCCGCCTCGTAAGCGGCAATGAATTTGCCGTTGTAGTCGGCTATTACTATGGCGCCGTTCTTGCTGTAATCTGCATGCTGCACGGCAAGCGCTATTCTGTCAAGTTCGCTGTTCAGCGCAATGCTTGTAAGGTCGCCGTATTCAAAACCTGCGGGGAATTTGTTAGCGTTGTCGGCTATCATCTGCCTTATGTCTATGCGGTCGCTGCTCTCGTCGAACTTCGTGGCAAGCTCGTCGGTGTTGCCGTACAGGCTCATGCTTACAATGTCAAGCGCGCCGGTCTTGCCGTTCACAAGGTAAATTTTGTTGTTTTCTGCGTTGTACTGCACAATCTCGGCAATGCCGCCGTCAGCGTCGCTGTCGCCCGTGGCAAACGCTGCGGTCTTGTTCCAGAATATGTCTGCGCTCTCCGCGGGGCCGTCCCCGCCGCCGGGGATGTTTCCGTCCTCGTTTCCGCCGTCGTTTCCGCCGTCGGGGTCGTTATTGCCGCCGTTGTTTCCGTCGTTGTTGTTGCCGTCGTCGGGGTCGGTCACGCCGGGCGTTTCCCCGTTGCCTTCGTTGTTCCCGCCGTCGGAGCATGCCGCTGCAAAAACCATAGTAGTTGCTGCCGCTGCGGCTATGAATGCCGCAAAAATGCGTTTTAAGTTGCGTTTGTTCATTTTTACCTCTCAATTAAAATTCATGTATTTTAAGCTTAGCGCAAAAATGTAATAAATTTCCCCGCAAAGTAGTTAAAAAAATGTAAAATGTTTGGCCGTGCTGCAGTTTACAGCCAAAGCGGCGGGGACAATGGCAAAAATGTCGGCAGTTTATAGCCGGTGCGGCGGCAAAAGTGCCGTATGCTGCGGCAAGGCATTTTTTTACAGCGCCAATCTGCGCGGCAACAGTTGACCGCGCCCATGCGTTGTGGTATAATCATACCATACAGATAGGAATTTGAAATTTCATCGGGAGTTTTAACTGTAAGATATGCTTAAAGATATGCAGCAGGAGATCCTGCGCCTAAAAAAGGAAAACGACGTGTGCATACTCGCCCACAGCTATATGAGCGAGGAGATATGCGAGGTGGCCGACTTCACCGGCGACAGCTACGCCCTTTCGCTCAAGGCAAAAACGGCGCCGCAGTCCACGGTGGTAATGTGCGGCGTGCGCTTCATGGCGGAGACGGTAAAGATGCTCTCCCCGCAGAAAAAGGTAATACTCGCCAACCCCGACGCCGGCTGCCCCATGGCCGAACAGATGGACAGGGAACTCATTTCGCAGGTCAAGGAGAGCATGCCCGGCTACACGGTGGTGGCGTACATAAACACCACTGCGCAGCTTAAAACGGTGTGCGACGTGTGCGTCACCTCCTCAAGCGCGGTAAAGATATGCCGCGCCATTCCCGCAAAGGATATATTGTTCATACCCGATATAAACCTGGGCACCTACGTGCAGAAGCAGATACCGGAAAAGAACTTCAAGCTGCTTTCGGGCGGCTGCCCCACGCACGCCCGCATGACCAAGGCCGACGTTTTAAAGGCAAAGCAGGCGCACCCGGAAGCGCTCTTCCTCGTCCACCCCGAATGTCGCCCCGAAGTCACTGCGCTTGCCGACTATGTTGGCTCCACCACGGGCATAATGGACTTTGCCGAAAAGTCGCCTGCCAAAGAATTTATAATAGGCACGGAAAACGCCATAGTTCAGCACCTGCAGTTCAAGTGCCCCGAAAAGAAGTTTTACCCCCTTTCCAAAGACCTCATCTGCCACAACATGAAGATAACCACGCTTGCAGACGTATACAACGCCGTGCGCGGCGAGGGCGGCGAAGTGATGGAGATGGACGAAGAAACGCGCCTTGCTGCCGTAAGGTGCATAGAAAAGATGATAGAATACGGCGGTTGATGCTTTATGATGATAACTACCAAGGGGCGCAACGCCCTTAAAGTGATGATAGACCTCGCCCAGCACGAGGGGTGCGGCAACGTTTCGCTCACAGATATCGCCGAGCGCCAGCACGAAAGCGTAAAGTATCTCGAGGCGGTCATGGGCCCGCTCTCTTCGGCGGGGCTGGTTTTAAGCGCGCGCGGCAAAAGCGGCGGCTACCGCCTTGCAAAGCCTGCAACAGAGTGCAGCGTGGGCGAAATAATAGTGGCGGCAGAAGGCCCCCTTGCGCCCGTATCCTGCCTGTATTCAGACGTCCCCTGCGAAAACGCGTCAAAGTGCCTTTCGCTCCCCCTGTGGAAGGAGCTCGACGAAGTGATAATGAATTTTTTAAACTCCAAAAAGCTCTCCGACCTTTTAAAGTAAGGCATGCGCGCCAAGTAAGGCAAGCGCGCCCGCATAATAAATCGGTGCGTACATATGGCCCGTTCAACGGGGTTTTGTATGCATATTTAAAACAGCAGAATATATGTTGAATAGTGCATTTTAAGGCGCGGAGGCGGGCATTTTTTGCCCGCCTCCGCGCCCTTTGCATGGCGCAAAAACGCGCGCTTGGGTATTCAGGCGCACGGCCATGCTGTCAGTCCGGTGCTGATAGCTTAAAAACCGCGGCAAAGTAGCCTTTGCGCCAAAGGGGAGTTGACGAACGGCGTTTAATTTAAACGAATATGTCATTTCGAGCGCAGGCGATAGCCGAAGTCGAGAAATCTCAATTAAGCTAAGCCGTTACACAAAGAGATTTCTCCATGCGCTCGCTATGCTCACTTAGTCGAAATGACAGTGTAAGAATAATGCCGCTTCGGTCGTAAGGAGCGAAGCAACGTAATAGAGTATCGTTCGACTGCAGGGCGCGATCGCGTTAATGACTGGCAGATAGTTATAAACGCCTTTCAAACACTCACTTACCAAAGTTGAGTATTGACATTGCCGCCGCAATATGCTAAAATTTTACGTATAGAGCAGTATATGCGATATAAGGGATAATAAGGGGCAAAGTATGAGAAATATAGCCGTAGTCGAAGATGAAGATATGGCGGCCGACCTGCTGATATCTTACATACAAAGGTATTCGCAGCTTTCGGGCGAAAAGTTCAACGTGTCGCGCTTTACCAACGCCGCCGACTTCCTTGAAAATTACCGCGCCATATATGCCGTGGTGTTCATGGATATCCAGATGCCCAAAATGAACGGCATGGACGGCGCCATGGAGCTCAGAAAGCTTGATAAAACCGTTTCGATAATCTTTATAACCAACCTTGTGCAGTATTCGCAGAAGGGGTACGAGGTAGACGCGGTTAGCTTTCTTGTAAAGCCGGTGAGTTACTTCGATTTTTCGCTCAAGTTCCGCAAGGCGCTGAATATCTACGTCATGAACGAAGAGCGCAGCATAACCATAAAGTACCGCGGCGGGTTGTGCCGCATCTCCACCGACAAGCTCATGTATGTGGAGATAATCGCGCACAGGCTGTATTATCATCTTATAGACGACGATATAGAGATAACGGGCGTGCTTTCAGAGGTGGAAAAGGAACTTTCTGAATACGGCTTTCTGCGGTGCAACAGCTGCTACCTTGTAAACCCCAAGTTTGTGGTGGCGGTAAAGGGCAACGAGGTGCAGGTGGGCAACCGCACCCTGCAGATAAGCCGCCCCCGCAGGGCGGCGTTTTTAGCAGAGCTTGCCAACTGGTACGCAGGCCAGGGCGGCAAGTCATGATAGGCCAGGTAGTTGCCGCATACTGGCAGGTCATTTTACAGTTTCTGGCGGAGCTGTATGTATTTTACATACTGGTAATGTTCCGCTTCAACCGCGCAAAATATTTCGCCGCTAAATTTTTCGGCGGGCTTGCCGCCGTGGCGGCAATAGCCTTCGGGCTGTCGTTCTTCTATCATTTCTTCGGCGGCAACGCATACGGCAGAATAGCCGTGTACCTTCTGCTGTTTGCCGTCACATGCGCGCACGCGCGGCTGTGCCTTGCCGAAGGCTTCAAAACAATAATCTTCGGCTGCTCGTTCGCCTATGCCGTGCAGAACGCTGTGTATAAACTGTTCCTGATACTCTACTGCGCGGGCGAACAGCTCCGCCTGTTCGAAGGCATAGGCAAAAATTTCTGGCTGTGGTACCGCGCCATTTACTGCGTATTCATAGCGCTGGCCGCAACGGCGGCATATTTTTTGTTCATACGCCGCCACATAAAGCGCCTTCCCGACAGCGACATAGATTACCGCATGCTTATAATTTCGCTTATCGTGCTGTGCATAACGGTAATACTCTGCTCGTTCGAAGACGTGCACTTTGCAAACTTAAGTTCGGGGCGCGAAAACAGGTTTGAAAACTACGACGTATTCGTGCTCAGGCAAACGGGCAACGTATTTTCGGTGCTCAGCGGCGGGGTGGTGCTCATACTCATGTCCAAGACAATAGTCGAGCGCGACTTAAAGCGCGAGGTAGAGTACCTGCAGCACGCCGTACGGCAGGGCGCAAGGCAGTACGAAATTTCAAAGGATACCATAGATTTAATAAACGTAAAGTGTCACGACATAAAATATAAGCTCGGTTCGCTGCTGGCGCGGGGCGATTCGCTCACGTCGGAGGCAGTCGCCGACCTGCAGAAGAGCATATCCATATACGATACCCGCGTTTCGGCGGGCAACAAGATACTCGACGTGCTGCTCACCGAAAAGAGCCTGTATTGCGAGCAGAACGGCATAACCTTTTCGTGCATGGCCGATGGCTCCAAGCTGGAGTTCATGGAGGACGGCGACCTTTACTGCCTTTTCGGCAACATTATAGATAACGCGCTGGAGGCGGTGAACAACGTGCCCGAAAGGGAGCGCAGGGTGATAAACCTTGTGGTAAAGGCCAAAAACTGCATGCTCACCGTGCAGGAGGAGAACTATTTCGAGGGCGAGCTAACGTTTAAAGACGGCCTGCCCTGTACCACTAAGGGCGACAAAAATTACCACGGCTTCGGCACGCGCAGCATGCGCATGATAGTAAACAAATACGGCGGCGCCTTTTCTGCCCGCGCCGAGGGCGGCGTGTATTACCTCAACATAGTTTTTCCGCTGGAGCAAACCGGCCCCGCCGCAGATAAATAACTGTTGCGCACAAGCAAATCAGGTGCCTGATTAACATGCCGGACTGTTAAAAACAGGTAACATTGTTACAGAATAAGTAAATAATTTACAGTTAAAGGAACGCCCGTTGACAGCGGGCGTTTTATTTTTTATAGTATTGGCGAAAAAAGGCTTGCGTCTGCGGCGCCCTCCGGCACGGCAAACGCCGCGTGCTTGTATGAGATCTTTATTTTTTAAAACAATGGCCCTTGCGGCGGCAGTTCCGTTCTGCTGTGCGGCCGTGGCTCTTTCGGGCTGCGGCAGCCGCGGCAGCGGTGTTCAGTCCGATGTAGCGGAGTATCCGAAAAGGTTTGCGACTGAAGAAGAAAAGATTGTTGTGTTTTCAGAAGGGCGCACCCAAGGCTTTTACGCCGCCGACGGCTGGTCAAACTATCAGATGTTCAACTGCGAGTGGAACGGCGCCAACTGCAACATTTCCCAAGGCGTAATGAACATGTCGGTCACCAAGGCAGAAAGTACTACAAATACGGGCTTCGGCTACTATGGCGCCGAATACCGCTCTGCGCAAAAGTTCGGCTACGGCTTTTACGCCGTGTGCATGAAGGCCGCCGACTGTTCGGGCGTAATCTCTTCCTTCTTCACCTACACAAACGGCCCGTGGGACGAGATAGATATAGAGATCCTCGGCAAAAACATGCGGCAGGTGCAGTTCAACTACTATACAGACGGCGAGGGGCACCACGAATACCTGTATAACCTCGGCTTCGACGCAAGCGAAGATTTCCACGAATACGCCTTCGATTGGCAGCCCGGCTCAATAACGTGGTATGTAGACGGCACTGCCGTATGCCGTGCCACAGATAATATACCCTCGCACCCACAGCATATAATGGCAAACGTGTGGAACTGCACGGGCCACGACGGCTGGTCGGGAAGGTTTGACGAAAGTTCTCTGCCCGCAACCGCACAGTATAAGTGGATAGCATACAGCCCCGCGCAGCAGGGCTGAATTAAAATGCGGCAGGGCAAAACGAATAATGCCGCTTAAATAATTTAAATAATTAAAGTAAAGGAAATTTTGCCCGCGGAGCGCTTCCGCGGCATGCAATAAATTTTTATAGGGAGAAATGTTTTATGGGTAAAAAGCTTAAGCAAATGTTGCCTGCGCTTGCAGTTGCAACGGTACTCGCCCTCGGCGTAGCGGGCACGGCAGCCTGCAAAGACCAGATAGGGCGCACGGAAAACCTCACCGACGAACCGCTCGCCGGCACAAAGATAGCCGACTGGGAGGGCGGCGAACCGGGTGACATCGTGTTCGAATCCAACGGCTGGACAAACGGCGGCGACTTCAACACGCTGTGGAATCCCGACAACGTTGTGTATGAAGAAGGCGTTGCCAGGCTGACCATTTCAGAAAACCCCAACGGCGCCGAAAAGGACAGCAACGAATATTTTGGCGGCGAAATGCGCACCTATAACTACTACGGCTACGGCGACTATGAAGTGTGCATGAAGGTTTCAGACGTAGCGGGCACTGCCAGCACGTTCTTTACCTGTACGGGCCCCTACGACGCAGAAAACCCCGAATATAAGGTGGACGAAGACGGAAATCAGGTAAAGGATGAAAACGGCAACCCCATACTTATAAACGGCAACCCGCACGACGAAATAGATATTGAATTTTTGGGAAAAGATACCACCAAGGTGCAGTTCAACTACTTTGTAGACGGCGTCGGCGGACACGAATTTATGTATGACCTCGGCTTCGACGCAAGCGAGGGCTTCCACGAATACGGCTTCCGCTGGGCAGAAGACCACATAACGTGGTTTGTAGACAACAAGCCCGTATACAGAATAGACGCGGCCGCGAACAGGCCCATGCCCTCTGCCGCAGGCAGAATACTCATGAACTACTGGACGGGCACAAGCAACCTTGACGACTGGATGGGCAACTATAAGGGCGGCGGCGAAAACGGCCCCGAATATAAGTGGGTTTCAACCTCTGCCCAGACCGACTGGGTAGACCCCAGCAAGCCTGAACCCCCTAAAGATATAACCATTCCTTCAACGGGCACCACCGCAATAGACCTTTCAAAGGCAGTTATCGGCGGCGACGCGGTATATACCACCAAGGTGGAAGACGGCAAGCTGAATGTCACCTACAGCGGCGTTGACAACGCCACCTATCAGATAGTATCTATAGGCGGCTATGGCGATGATTTAAACAAAAACAACGTTATCGCCTTTAAAATAGCCAACAACGGCACAAAAGATGTTGTAATGCGCGCAGACGTTGCGGCGCCCAAGTCAGGCAACAACGAAACGTGCAACCTGTATGCCACGCAGGACGGCGTTGTGGTTTCAACAGACACCACTTACGGCGGCTCCACCTTCACGCTTGCGGCAGGCAAGACTGCGCAGATAATCGTTGAGTACGACACTTCAAGAAAGCCCACCGAACTTAAGCTACTGCTCGATTCGGCTTACGGTACGGCAACGGGCTGCTCGGGCGATGTAACCGTTTCAGACCTTCTGCTGTTCACCTACGGCGAACTGCCCGAAGTTCCCGAAACTCCCGAAGAGCCCGAAGACCCCGAAGACCCCGAAGCACCTGCAAACGCTCCCACGTTTGTGGATATGGAGGACGTGACCCTTCAGGGCAGCGTTGTGGAAAATAACGGCCTCTATACCGCAACCAAGGCCGAAAGCAATGACGCTTTTGACGTAGCTTATACCGATGTAAAAGGCAATTCTTACCTCAACGTAGAGCTTGGCGGCCTTGCCTCTGTTGCTCAGCAGAACAATGTGTTCACCGCAAAAATACGCAACAACGGCACCGCGCAGGTCGCCGTGCGCGTAAATATTCAGAGTACCGAACTTATCGTTCCTGAAAATCAAACATATGCCTGCAACCTCTCCGCCACTCAGGACGGAGTTGCCGCAAGGACTGATACCGAGTGGGGCGGCTCGTTCTTCACCGTCGACCCCGGCAAGACCATTGTAATTGCAGTCGTTTACGATAACGCAAAAACGCAGAACACTATTCAGTTCATGGTAGACTCTCACCTCGGTGACGAAACAGCACGCTCGGGCAATATAACAATAGGCGCAATGGCGTTCTACGGCAGCGCTTACGAGGGCGAAATTACCCTTCCCGAACTGCCCGCCTATTCGGGCGACCCTGTAACCCCTCCCGAGGGCGGCGATGAAGAAGAGGAAGGCGCGCTTATAAACTTTAACACCCAACATGAGTATGTTATAACGCCCGCAGGCGTTGCCACTGACGAAGTAAATATAACTTACACAAACGTGATGAATAACTATCACAATATTTCAGGTGTGGTCAATGCCGAAGATGTTGCAGGTAACAATACCTTTACGTTTACTGTAACAAATAACGGTGAAAAACCTGTAGAGTTCCGTATCGACCTGATGAACGGTGCTGCAAATGTTGCTACTGCCGTCAGCGGTGTGGACGCTAAATGGGAAAATGGCGGCAGCCAGTACTTCAGAATAGAGGCAGGCGAAACAAAGACTATAAGCGTTACGTTCAGCGAAGCGTTTGGTACTGTAATGCTTTATATAGACTCAACTATCTGGGAAGAGACGCCCACCACGGTATACAGCGGCGATATAACGCTCAAAGATTTCAAGTTTACAAACATTGCATAAATAACAGGGTAAATCAATGAATAAAAAGAAACATCTCGGAATTATTATAATCTCGGTGGCGATAGCCGTGATATGCGTGTTCACATTCTTTCTGAACTTCCTTTCTTTGAACAAGTTCGATAACATCTTCGAACAGTTCATCGGCAAGACGGCAGATACCACCCGCGGCGACACTCTGGGCGCGGATACGCAGTACTACAAGAGCGACTTTGAAAGCGCCGCCGACCTGTATGCTTACGAAACCGACCTTGTAGCCGAAATGGCAATGGAGGGCGCCACCCTGCTTGAAAACAAGGGCACGCTTCCTCTTGCAAAGGGCACCGGATTAAGCCTGTTTTCGCACTCTTCGGTAGACCTTGTAAGCGGCGGCTCGGGCTCGGGCTCGGGCAGCTTCGAACTCACCGCCGACCTCAAAGAGGGGCTGGAGAACGCAGGGCTTGAAGTAAACGAAACGCTGTGGAACTTCTACAAGAGCGGCAACGGTTCGGGCTATACCCGCGGCGCGGGCTCTATAAACTACGGCGCCTCGCTCGACTGGCGTATAAACGAATGCCCGCTTTCAAAAATCATTGCAGAACCCAACCTTGCACAGACCTTCGACGGCACGGTTGCAATGTTCGTTCTCTCGCGCACGGGCGGCGAGGGCGCAGACCTTGCCCGCGACATGGCTGCCTACGGCGGCGAGTCGGGCCGGCACTACCTTGAACCCGATAAAACCGAACTTGAAATAATCGACTACCTCAACAAGAACTTCGACGAAGTCATCCTGCTTGTAAACGCCAACAACGTTATGGAGCTCGGCTGGGTGGAGGACTACGAAAACATCACCGCGGTCATAAACTTCCCAGGCGCTGGCAGGTTCGGCACCTACGGCCTCGGCTACATGCTCACAGGCCTGGATAAGGACGGAAAGGAGATATCGGCTTCCGGCCACCTTGTAGACACCGTGGCATACGACAGCTTCTCTTCCCCCGCAATGCAGAACATGGGCGACTATAACTACGAGGGCACAAACTACTATTACGTAAACTATGCCGAGGGCATTTACGTTGGCTATAAGTACTACGAAACGCGCTACGAAGACGTGCTTGTTCAGCGCGACGGCGCGGGCAGCTACGACTACGCGCAGACGGTGCAGTACCCCTTCGGCTACGGCCTTTCGTATACAAAGTTTGTTTGGTCGGGCTTTGAAGTTTCTGCCGCCAATGCCGAAACGGGCGAAATTACCGTAAGCCTCAACGTTAAAAACAACGGCGACCGCGCCGGCAAAGAGGTGGTGCAGGTATATATGCAGGCACCCTATACCGAAGGCGGAATCGAAAAGTCCTCGGTCACGCTCGTGGGCTTCCACAAGACGGGCAACCTTGCGCCCGGCGCCGATGAGGACGTGAACATCACCATAAACTTGAAGGACTTTATCTCTTACGACGACGAGGAGTATAAAACGTACGTGCTGGAGGCGGGCACATACTATATAACCGCCGCAACCGACGCGCACAAGGCGCTCAACAACATACTTGCGGCGCGCGGCGGCATAGACGAAGGCAAGCTTGTTGCAGCGGGCGGCCTCGACGAGGAAGAGAACGCGCCCGATACTTCGTTCGTCGGCACATATGTGCAGGCCGAAACGGACGCTACTACCTACTCGGTGGGCGCCGACGGCGAAAAGATAACCAACCGATTCGACTACGCAGAGCTCTCCGACGCAAAGTATCTCTCCCGCACAAACTGGAGCGCCATGGAAAATGACGGCCTGCGCTACGGCACTGCCTCCAACGTGGCAAGCGGCGCCGAAATAGGCGGCAAGCAGTGGAGCCACTCCATAACATCGCAGCTCAAGGCCGAGCTCGATTCGCGCGATTCGCGCAGGCCCGAAAGCGAAAAGGTGCTCACGGGCTACGGCTTCGGCATGGATGGCGAGCTCGACCTCATCGACATGCGCGGCAAGCCCTTCGACGACAAGGGCTGGGACGACATACTCAAGCAGATAACGCTTGACGAACTTTCACTGCTTGTAGACGAGTGCGGATATTGCTCGCCTGCCGTACACTCCATAAACAAACCCAAGGTCACCGACTTAGACGGCCCCGCCGGCCTCAACCTTGTAGTGGGGCACGGATCGGTTCCCATAGGCACCGACCCCGACACGGGCGACGAGATCAAGTCTATGACGTGGCCCAGCGAATACCTGCTTGCAAGCACGTGGGATGAAGACTACGTCTTCCTCATGGGCCAGGGCATGGGCGAAGACGGGCTGTATGGCGAGGTAGAGGGCTGGTACGGCCCCGCCGTAAACATACACCGCACCCCGTTTGCAGGGCGCAACTTTGAATATTATTCGGAAGACAGCTTTATTAGCGGCATATTCGGGCACGAGGCCGTGCGCGGTGCGGCAACAAAGGGCATGTATGCCTTTTTAAAGCACTTTGCCTTAAACGACCAGGAGACCCACCGCGACCATTTGGGCATAGTCACCTGGGCGGGCGAACAGGCCATACGCGAAATTTATTTAAAGCCGTTTGAAATGGTAATAGAAGATAACTACGTTACCATCAACTACAACGAGCCCGTAAAGAACGAAAACGGCGAAACCACGGGCTATACCATGAAGCAGACTCAGGTTCCCGCGGCAACGGGCATAATGTCCTCGTTCAACCGCATAGGCCCCACATGGGCGGGCGGCAACTATAACCTGCTCACCGAGGTGCTGCGCAACGAATGGGGCTTCAACGGCTTTGTGCTCACCGACTACGAAGTTGCCAGCTACATGTTCACCGACCAGTGCCTTGAGGCGGGCGGCGACGCCAAGCTGAAAACGGTAGGGCTTGCGGGCAACATGCTGTTCGGCTATTCGCTGGAGGATGCGGAAAACATTGACGAACAGCCCTATGCGCGCACCGCGGCGCACCACATACTGTACACTGTGGTGAATTCCGCGGGCATGAACGGCTACGTTCACGGCGTTGAATACGTAAACGGCTTTGCATACTACAAAATAATACTCATCGTGTGGGATGTGCTGGCCGCCGCAGGCGTTGGCGTGCTGATATTCTTCCTCGTCAAAAAAATAAGGCGCAACCGCAAAATAGCCGCCGAATAAACTTACCCATGGCTGAGGTAACAGCCGAATTGTGACCCATAAACGTATGCCCCGCGCGGCTTTTGCCGCGCGGGGCATACGGCTTTTATCATTATTAATTACCTGTTAAAGCTTACCGTTGGAATATGCGGCGGGGTGTGGTATAATTAATAAAAACATGAAAGATAACGGGGAACTTCAATGATATTTACTCCGCAATTCAACGGCGACGATGCGCCGCTTTCCGAATACCCGCGCCCGCAGTTTAAAAGGCAAAGTTACCTCTCTTTGAACGGGCGGTGGGAGTATGCGTTTACTCATTCTGCTGCATTGCCTGCGGCATATGAGGGCACCATTCTTGTTCCGTACTCGCCCGAAAGTAAACTTTCGGGCGTGGGGCGCCAGCTTAAGCCGGGCGAATTTCTGCACTACCGCCGTACCTTTGAATTGCCCGAAGGCTTTTTCCGCGGCAGGGTGCTTTTAAACTTCGGCGCGTGCGACCAGGTGTGCAAGGTGTATGTAAACGGCGCCGAAGTCGGCGGGCATAAGGGCGGCTATCTGCCCTTTACCTTCGATATAACCGCCTTTCTGCGGGAAGGGCGCAACGAGCTGTGCGTGGCGGTGGAGGACGACGCCTCTTCCCACATATACGGCAGGGGCAAGCAGAGCTACAACCGCGGCGGCATATGGTATACCGCCATAAGCGGCATATGGCAGTCCGTCTGGCTGGAGAGCGTTCCGCAAAACTACATCAAAAAAATCAGATTGACCCCAAACTATGCCGCAAATACCCTTACAATAGAAAGCTTTACAAAAGGGGAGGGCACAATAAGCTGCGCCGTGTACGATGGCGGCAGGCTAATCTTCTCGGCGGAGGGGGTGCCCTGCAATGTCCCCTGCGTGCTCAACGTTTCGGACTGCAAGCCGTGGACGCCCGATTCTCCCGAGCTGTACACGGTAAAGATAACCTTCGGACAGGACGAGGTGGAAAGCTACTTCGGCCTGCGCACCTTTTCGCGCAAGGAGATCGGTGGCAGGCAGTACTTTGCGCTCAACGGCATGCCTGTATTCCAGAGCGGCCTTTTAGACCAGGGCTATTGGGGCGACGGCATATATACCCCAAAGGCCAACAGGGAGATGTACGACTGCATACAAAAAGTCAAATCGCTGGGTTTCAACATGCTGCGCAAGCACATAAAGGTGGAGCCGCTGCTGTGGTACTATTACTGCGATATTTCGGGCATGCTTGTGTGGCAGGACATGGTAAACGGCGGCGAACGGTATAAAAAATACCGCATAAATTTAGGCCCGTTCATCGACCTGCACCTCAACGATAAAAACTTTAAAAGCATGGGCAGGGCAGACGAGCGCTCGCGCAGGCAGTACATGGACGAGGCGCGCGGCACTGTAGACGCGCTTTACAACTGTACCTGCATATGCCTGTGGACGCCCTTTAACGAGGGCTGGGGGCAGTTCGATTCGCTAAACGTTTGGCAGGCGCTGCGCGCCGAAGACGACACCCGCCTGTACGACCACGCCAGCGGCTGGCAGGATATGGGCGGCGGCGACCTGTGCAGCAGGCACGTATACTTCAAAAAGGCGCGACTTAAAAACGATGGCAGGCGCATACTCGCCCTCACCGAATTCGGCGGGTATTCCTACCGCACCGCAAAAGTCGGCGGGCGCACTTTCAGCTATCGCAGCCTCGGTTCGCAGGCGGCATTCATGGCGGCGCTTAAAAAGCTGTATATGGGGCAGATAGTGCCGCTCATACGCAATCAGTCGCTGTGCGCCGCCGTATATACCCAGCTATCGGACGTGGAGGACGAGGTAAACGGCCTGTTCACTCCCGACTGGCAGTATAAGGCGGACGCGGATGAGATGCGTGCCATAAACGCCGCGCTGTATGCCGCTTTCGGCGGTCTGTTTTCAAAGGGCTGAATGGCCCGTATAAAACCGACCTATATAAAAAAGGCACGGCAATATGCCGCAACCAATGCGTTTTTTGTTTAAATTGAATATGAAAAGGGCGCCGCGGCGAATTTGCCGCGGCTGTCTCTTATACACATCTGACGCTGCCGACGATCGCATAAGTGTAGA
>ERZ1090869.794-NODE-795-length-15744-cov-7.178214_pt1 | contig 15744 bp, 19 predicted proteins | sample MGYA00478474_ERZ1090869 | MGnify/ENA primary metagenome ERZ1090869 (study PRJEB33644, sample SAMEA5815748) | chicken gut metagenome | biome: Chicken; feature: Gastrointestinal Tract; material: Caecum | place: Ireland | collected 2019-01-01 | study: A study of the... | reverse complement strand
AGAGTATAAAGAGGCGGCGAAGCTGTTTCGGTCAGGGGCTGAGTTTGCTAATCACGGGGAATCCCAGAATTATTTGGCTGTTCTTTACAATGCAGGTTTGGGAGTAGAAAAAGATGACATTGCTGCTTTGTATTGGTTTGACCGTGCTACAGATAACGGTGTGGAAGTGTCAAAAAAAGACCGGGATGGAATACTAAATGCATATTATGAGAATTTTTCACCGGAGAAGTTTTATGATACGATGGATTATCTTGTAAAAGCCTGTGTGAGCGGCAGTGAAGAGATTCCTCAGGACCAGAAAAAGGCAAAATACTGGCGGAAACAGTGCGAACAGCTTTTGAAGGGCAGGAAAGAACAAGAGGAAACAAAACAGGCTGCACCTCCAAAGACATTGGAGGAACTGGTCCAGATTTGCCTCGATTATCTTCTTGAAAAAAGAGATGACGAAAGGCAAGGGGTTACTTTTCCTGTTCCAGGGACAGGTAATATTGCAAGGCTGTATGCTGGTCCTGTTGATAAAAGAAAAAATTCAAAATGGCATTATACTGTTGGAGTATGTAAAGATGGAACAGATATGATGGTATCTCATTACTTAAAAAGTGGTACAAGAGAAGAGGTTTGTGAATACGTAAAAACAGAAGAAAATAAGAGCAAGACAATTGAATCTGTAAAAAAATTAAGTGATAATGTAGATGAGAGATGGTCTTAGGAAAAGGAGGGAAATCGCAATGAGAAAATGGAAAATTTTGATGTGTCTTCTGTTATGTTCCGGGGCAGTTTTTGTTCCAGAGTACGGAAGCACTAAGGTCTATGCGGAAGTGAAAGCTGCTGATTATCTGCTTCCGGATGCAGATATCCGCTATTACACAGAGGATGAGATCAGCGATATGCCGGTAAAAATTCTCTGTTATGCAAAAAATGAAATTTACGCGAAACATGGAAGAAAATTCCAGTCAGAAGAGCTGCAGGAATATTTTGATTCACAGCCATGGTATTATGGAAAGATTGAACCGGGGGATTTTTCAGAAAGTGTTTTTAATGAGTATGAAAAAGCAAATATTCAATTACTGGCTGACAAAGAATTTGAACTGCAGAAGGGCGGATATGTGTTGGATCAGCCGGGTTATAATTTTGAGGACGTGGAAGATTATATTTATGGCTCGGGCAGTGGATTTGATATCGCATCCGGGTTGTCTCTTCATTCCAGTGAGGGAATGGCGCAATTTGAGACAGACTACTTTACCATTTCCCTTCCGGGAGACCTGGAATGGGACTATGAGATTGACGGCAGGGATTCTATTTCTTTTATTTACACTCCTGCAAAAGAAGCGGGCGTAGGTGGCAGATTCCTTGAAATCATTGCTTACGACTGGGGAGACAATGAGTATGAGGCATGGCCGCACTGGCAGATTGCGGGATTGGATGCGGACAAGAAATATATTGCCATTCTGCCCACAGATGTTCAGTATGACTATACAGACTCGGTCCAGACAGAAGAATACCAACGATTATTTAAATGTGCGGAAAGATGCGATCAGGATAATGAAAACACTATTTTCTTTGTAAAAAATCCATAATATAGATTTAGATTGGGAACAGAAGTTTATTAGTTTTATTTCAGGGAGAAGGGAAGCAGATGAAACTGGATAAAAGAAAATACAGAGATAAGATCAGAGGTTCTATGATGGGCGGTGCAGTGGGGGATGCGCTGGGCTATCCGGTAGAGTTTTTGTCCTATAAAGAGATATTAAAGCAATATCCGCCCAAGGGAATCCAGGCATATGAGCTTAACTTTAACACCAGAACTGCGCTGATTTCGGATGATACCCAGATGGCTCTTTTTACGGCAGCAGGTATTTTACTTGGAGATACGGGAGAAGGCTTTACAGATCAGGTTCGGATGTCTGTGTGGAAGGCTTACCAGGAGTGGCTGACAACACAGAGTTATAGATGCTGTAAATCTCAAAAGCCATATACGTGGCTGGCGGATATTCCGGAACTGAATCAAAACAGGGCGCCAGGGAATACCTGTATGGGTGCTTTAAAAGGAGGAATCCCCGGAAGTATCCAACAGCCCATTAATCACAGCAAAGGGTGTGGGGGCATTATGAGAGTGGCTCCCTTGGGACTGTATTATGAAGTAGATGACTTAGAGGAAAGAAAAAAAGTGGACAGGGCAGGTGCTGAGATTGCAGCTTTGACTCATACCCACCCATTAGGGTATATTCCGGCGGCAATCCTGACACATATTATCAGTGCGGTGGTCTATGAAGGCTGTACCTATGGGAACTGCCTGGAAGATATTGTAATGGAAGCAATAGAGGTCGTGCCGGATTTGTTTGAGGACAAGGAATATAATAATGAACTGCAGATGTTATTAAAAAAAGCAGTGGATTTGTCTAAAAACACATTTACGGATGAGGAAAATATCCGGAACCTTGGAGAAGGATGGACTGCAGAAGAAACACTGGCTATTGCCCTATACTGCAGTCTCAGGTATCCGGAAAGCTTTTCAGAAGGAATGATTGCGTCAGTAAATCATAAGGGAGACAGCGATTCTACAGGCGCGGTTACCGGGAATATCCTGGGAGCAGTCTGCGGGTACGAAAGAATAGAAGATAAATGGAAAAATAATCTGGAACTGAAAGGCCTCATTCTTGAAACGGCAGACAGGCTGTGCGAAGAATAAAGGAAAACATAATATAGGATTCGGGGAGACATTACGATGTTTGATATCAGTATTACAGTGGAAAATATTAACTTTGAAAAGACAATTTCTGCGTTAATGCCAGGCATACTACAAAAGTGCAGAAAAATATCTAAACCTAATCTGGTACTTAGGATGCTGTTGGAGATGGAAGACGATGCATTGACTGTACTTCTGGGAATTATGCAGAGACTTTCGGAAGATGCCAAGGTGGAACTTCTATGCCAGCTGATGAATGGGTATGGAGAAGTACTGACGGAAAAATTCAATGAATATCTGAAAAAGGATGCATTGGGGAGAAATTTCAGATTTCAAAGTATATACATGAGAAAAAGGAACAACGGAGTGGAGCTGGTAGGCTGCGGCGTACAGATTGATTATATGGCACTTCTTGACGAAGAGGAAGTGCGTGAAAAGATCAGTGATAAAGCAGCAGATTTTGTAGGATTTGGAAAATTTGGAAAAATACTTGCCAGGCAGGCTGGAAATGTACTGAAAACTGCAGTTGGGGCAGCGCCGGAGGAAGCGGAAAAGTTTGGGCTGAAACTGCTTCAGAGAGAGGATATAAAAGAAAGACTTTTAAAACTTGCTCAGGATGTTTTGGAGCAGAAAGGAATGGAAATGGAATTAAAGTCTCTTTTCCTGGAGCAGACAGAGGAGGAAGGAATAATATTGGAAAATAATTCCGGGACTATTGAAATTTCTCCCGAACTAGAGTTGGAGCTTATCAAAGCCCTGGCAGGATATGTCAGATCTGTTTTATAAAAGCGCATTGAGAGGGGGAAGAAAGGTGTCAGATTTGCAAAGATTTATTGACGCGCAGAATTATAATTATCAGTCTGCATTAGAAGAAATAAAAAACGGTAGAAAAACAAGCTGCTGGATCCGCAGGACATAAATAATTAAACTTATGGAGGATGTGTCAGATGGCAAGAGGCAATCTTTCCAGCAGAAGGAAGTTCAGAAAGCAGGGCGTAAACAGAAGCGATATGGAGTGTTGGAACAAGTTTTTCCAATTCGGGGAAGAGGATGGTGACAAGTCTGGATACAGACTGCTTGAGCTGAGCACGTTCCTGAATCTTATCAAAACGGTAACGGGTAAGTGACTTTAGCTCTTCGTTGTGATATGATGTGTCTGAGTAGGACTTCAAGTTCACGTCAGACATAAGCATCATAGCAATGGTTCGGGCATCAACCTTATCCGTTTTCGTCTTTCTAAGGCTGAGACTTTTTCTGTAAAGATTTGTGTGGAGCGGATTGATGACATAGGTGGGTAGACCTTTGTCAATGAGATAACCGAGCAGGTTGTAAGAGTAGTGTCCGGTGGCTTCCAGTCCTACTTTTATATTGGACACATCTGAGGAAGTGGATTGGATCCTGGAAAAAAGATCATCAAAGCCCTTCCGATTATTCTGAATGGTAAAAACCTGAAAGAGGACTTCACCATCTGAGTTAGTGATAAAGCAGTCATGCTTATCCTTAGCGACATCAATTCCAACGTAGATCATAAGAATACTCCTTAGTAATAGATTTAGATACTGTTTAGGACCACAGAGCTCTCTGTGCTTGTAACCTCGTTCTAAATTAACCGTCATGCGGTATCTAACTGATTAACAACTATACAAAGAGACTGTGGTTGGAGCCTTTCTTAAACCATCGAGTGGTAGGAGGCTTTCACCAATCCACAGTATCTCCAAACAGTATAGCATACAGACCTTGGAGAGGGTCTATAAACACTACTACTATATAATACGAGGAGGCAGGATTGGCTATGGATTTTCAAAGAGAACAACACAGAATTTTTGCGGTGAATGAGAATGGGACAGTGATTGCGGAGATTACTTTTCCGGAAAGAGAAAAAGGGGTCTATGTGATAGACCATACTTTTGTGGATGAGTCCCTGAGAGGACAGGGTGTGGCAAAGGTGCTTATGGAAATGGCTATTGCTCAGATTAAAGAACAGAAGGGGAAAGTGGAGGCAACATGTTCCTATGCGCAACGTTTTCTGGAAAAATATCCGCAATAATATGAACATGCAAAAAACAGATAACTCTAAAAAACAAAAATCGGATTCCGGGTCTATCTGGAATCCCTGGCACGGCTGTCATAAAATAAGCCCGGGGTGCCAGAACTGTTATGTATACCGCAGGGATGAATCTATTGGGAAAGATGCAAGTATTGTGACAAAAACAGGAGATTTTTATCTGCCCTTAAAGAAAAACCGCCATAAGGAATATAAACTGCAGCCACAAAACGGGAGCGTATTTACCTGTATGACCTCTGACTTTTTTCTGGAAGAAGCCGATGAGTGGAGACCAGAGTGTTGGCGTATGATAAGAGAGCGGAGCGATTTGAGATTTGCTATTATTACAAAGCGTATTCATCGCTTTATGGAGTGCATTCCGGATGACTGGGGAGAAGGATATCCAAATGTTTCTGTCTATTGTACGGTGGAAAACCAGCAGATGGCAGATTACCGGCTGCCCATTTATCTGGAATTACCCATCAGGCATAAGCATATCTGCCATGAGCCGATGCTTGGGCCTATTAATATAGAACCTTATCTGGCAACCGGAAAGATTGAGTATGTGCTTTGCGGTGGAGAGTCGGGAGAGCAGGCAAGACCCTGCCATTACCAGTGGATTTTAGACACCCGTGACCAGTGTATCAAGTATCATGTGCCCTTTCATTTTAAACAGACGGGCACATTTTTTGTAATGAATGGGAAAACTTATCATATTAAACGCTGGCTTCAGCAAAGCCAGGCGGCTATTAATGATATTTATCGTTATGGATTGGATATAGAGTAGAAAATCAACCTTAAGGAAGGTAACCGGAGAAATGAGGTGAATCTATGCCTTTTCGTATTGTTAGAGACGATCTGACAAAAATCCAGGCAGACGCCATTGTAAATACGGCAAATCCAGATCCAGTGATAGGCCGGGGAACAGACTGCGCAGTTTATATGACAGCAGGCAAAGAAAAACTTTTAAAAGAAAGACAAAAAATTGGATATATACACCCGGGGCAGGCGGCAGTTACTTCTGCCTGTGATTTGCCGGCAAAATATATTATCCATACAGTAGGGCCAGTATGGGAAGGCGGTATTAATGGAGAAGAGGAAATTTTACAGTCCTGTTATGAAAATTGCCTTTGTATTGCAAAAAGAAAACGATGCAAAAGTATTGCTTTTCCTCTGATCGCAACTGGTGTCTATGGATTTCCCAAAGACCTGGCTCTGCAGATTGTGCTTCGCGTAATCAGCCAGTTTTTAACCAGGGAAGATATGATGATTTATCTGGTGGTTTTTGACAAGACGTCAGTGAGGATTTCAGAAAAACTTTTTGAAAACATTGAATCCAGGATTGATGATGCCTATGTATGTCAAAAGAGGGAAATAGAATACAAAGTAAGTTCGGCAGGTAATGCCCCTGCCCCATCTATGCCACAGCAGATTTCAGTACAGAAGAAATCAAGTCTTAGACTTCCGTTGCGGAGACTAAAGGATCTGATCAACAGAAAGAATGAAACTTTCCAGCAGATGCTTCTACGGATGATTTCTGAAAGAGGAATGACGAATGCAGAAGTTTATAAGAAGGCCAACTAGGATAAAAAGTTGTTCAGTAAGATTAAAAAAGATATAAATTACCAGCCAAAGAAAAAGACGGCAATGGCTTTTGCGCTGGCACTGGAGCTGAATCTGGATGAGGCGAAAGATTTACTTGCCAGGGCTGGGTATGCATTTTCCCCCAGCAGTGATTTTGACAGAGTGATTCAGTATTGTATTGAAACGAAGGAGTATAACATTTATGAAGTGGAGGTTATACTTTATGACCTTGGCCTGGAAACCCTCTGTAATTATTAGGGATATAAGTAAATAGAAAAGGTCGCTTTGCAGGAGACCTTTTTCTATTATAAAAATAGTATGATGATTCCAGAAACAGAAAAGAACATAGATGAAATAAACAGGAGGAATCATTATGAAAAAAGGGTTAACAGAGTTAGTATTTATTTTAGACAGAAGTGGTTCTATGAGTGGACTGGAGGCAGATACGATCGGAGGGTTTAATTCCCTGGCAGAAAAGCAGAAAAAAGAAAAGGGAGAAGCATTTATTTCTGTAGTGTTGTTTGATGACAGATCTGAGGTTTTATATGATCGTGTGTCTCTTAATAAAATCGAACCAATGAATGAAAGGCAATATTATGTACGGGGATGCACTGCTCTTTTAGATGCCTTAGGGGGTGCTATCCACCATATAGGGAATGTACATAAATATGCACGGGAAGAAGACCGACCGGAAAAAACATTATTTATCATCACCACAGATGGGATGGAAAATGCCAGCCATATTTATACTTATGAAAAAGTAAAACAGATGGTAGAACGGCAAAAGGAAAAATACGGATGGGAATTTTTATTCCTTGGTGCGAACATAGATGCCATCCATGTGGCTGGCAGGTTCGGAATCCAGGCTGACCGGGCAGTCAATTATGAATGCGACGGTCAGGGGACACAGCTGAATTACGAAGTGCTCAGCCAGACAGTTTCTAAAGTCAGGAGCTGCAGTGCATCTTCTGCGGCGGAGGCATTTCAGGCATGTGGAGACTGGGCCAGGGACATTCGTGAAGATTACAAAAAACGTCATGGAAGGTAGTGTATCAGATTCCGGCGATTGCGAATATTGACCATTTTGAATTTAAGAGTAATATTACATTTTTCGTAGGAGAGAACGGATCCGGTAAATCCACATTGCTGGAGGCGTTTGCTGTAGCATGTGGTCTGAACCCGGAAGGAGGTACAGCCAATTATAGATTCAGTACTTATGATGACTATTCGGATCTGGCTTCAGCAATTAAACTTCGAAAAGGTGTCTCTAAACCAAGATGGAGTTATTTTCTTCGGGCAGAGAGTTTCTATAATGTAGCATCTGCTTTGATGACAAAGTACAACGATGATGGTAAGATGCAGGATCTTCATGCCAGATCTCATGGGGAAAGCTTTCTTGATTTTATCCAGAGAGCAGACCAGCCGGGACTCTATATCATGGATGAGCCCGAGGCGGCTCTTTCTCCGCAGAGACAGCTGACATTATTAATCCATCTTGTGAAGATGGCCAAGAAGGGAGCACAGTTTGTAATCGTAACACATTCGCCGATTTTGCTTGCCATCCCGGATGCGGATATTTTTTCTTTTGATGAAGGTAGCATCCGGCAGATTCGGTACGAGGATACGGAAAGCTATCAGATTACAAAGATGTTCCTGGATAACAGGGAATATATGCTGAAGAGATTACTTGCGGAGGATGATGACGAGTAAGGGATGGCTATTATACTACGTGTAGAATGACAACCGTAATAGAAGTTGATAAGATTAAAGTATTTCAATTATTGTGAAATACTGTACGGGTTAAGGAGGGATCAGATGCTTAAGAAAAGAAGAAAAAAGGCCCTCGAGGAAGGACACACAAATAATATATGGAACAGGCACGATTTCGTAATGTGCGGTTTGGGAGAAAAAAGCAGAACTCTGGCAATCGTGAAGCATATTAGAAGGTGTATCAAGTGGAGTAAGTGATGCGGTTGAAACAGAATTTCCCAAGGAAGTAATTGATCCGCTCATCAAGCAGATCCCCCTGCGCCGCCTGGGTCAGCCGGAGGATATTGCCAATGCATTTGTGTTCCTGGCATCTGACGAAGCATCCTATATCACGGGCGTTGTGCTCAGTGTAGACGGAATGGCAAGAACATAAAAAAGGAAATAGGGCAGCTGGAAACGGCTGCCCTATCTTCAAAATATGGAGGTATACACATGAAAAGAATCATTCCCATTTTAATGACTTTACTGCTTCTCTCTGGTTGTGCAACGCAATCCGCTGAAAAAACCTATCGACAGATTACTATGGAGGAAGCTATTACGATGATGGAGGAGGAAACCGGATACATCATCCTCGATGTTCGTACTGCTCAGGAATATAGCGAAAAGCATATTCCCGGTGCTATCAATATTGCCAACGAATCCATTGGCACAGAGGATATCTCTGAACTGCCGGATAAAGATCAGCTGATTCTGGTATACTGCCGCAGCGGTAATCGGAGTAAGCAGGCATCTGAAAAACTGGTGAAACTGGGCTACACCAATATCATTGAGATCGGCGGAATTAATAGTTGGCCCGGTGAAACAGTCACCGGCGATAAGTGATAAAATCACAGAACAAGGAACGACTACTGGATATAATAAAGCCATAAAAAAGAAAACAGGAGGACTTAAATATGTCTGCTATCAGTGTTAATAAAAACAATTTCAATCAAGAGGTTTTGAACTCGGACAAGCCCGTCCTGATGGATTTCTGGGCTCCCTGGTGTGGTCCTTGCCGCATGGTAGTTCCTCTGGGAGAGGAGATTGCCAAGGAGCGCTCCGATATCAAGGTTGTTAAAATTAATGTGGATGAGGAACAGGAACTGGCTATGCAGTTCGGTGTGATGAGCATACCCACTCTGGTGGTTATGAAGAACGGAAAGATTGTCAATCAAGTCACCGGTGCCAGACCTAAGGCTCAGATTCTCGCCATGCTGTAAGGAGGTGCAAAGATGAGATTCTTCGATTTCCTGAAAGGCCCTGACATCAATCAGGGTGTCAAAGAATATAGCACTACGGATAGCGCAGTCCTGCTGGATGTTCGCACCCCCGACGAATACCGGCAGGGGCATATCCCCGGCAGTAAAAATGTTCCTTTGCAGTCCATTGACAAAGTGGCTGGCATGATTGACAATAAAGCTACCCCCATCTTTGTACACTGTCTCAGCGGTGCAAGAAGCCGTCAGGCAGCTGCTATTTTGAAGCAGATGGGTTATACCAACGTGAAAAACATAGGCGGAATTTCCGCTTATGCAGGAAAGGTGGAACGATAATATGAAAGTTGTCATTGTAGGCGGTGTGGCAGGCGGTGCTACCGCTGCCGCCCGTATTCGCAGACTGAATGAGCAGGCAGAAATCGTAGTTTTTGAGCGCTCGGGGTACATCTCCTATGCCAACTGTGGTCTGCCATACTATATCGGTGATGTGATTACCGATCGGTCGGATCTGACCCTCCAGACCCCGGAAAGCTTCTTCTCCCGGTTCCATGTAAACATGAAGGTGCGTCATGAGGTCACGGCTATCCATCCTGAAAAAAAAGAAGTTACCGTGAAAAATCTGGAAACCGGTGAGGAGTTCGAGGAGAGCTATGACAAGCTGATTCTCTCTCCCGGAGCCAAGCCTACCCAGCCCCGGCTTCCCGGTGTAGGTCTTGATAAGCTGTTTACCCTGCGCACTGTTGAAGATACCTTCTGCATCAAGGATTACATCAATGCAAACCATCCCAAATCCGCTGTACTGGCAGGTGGTGGCTTCATTGGATTGGAGCTGGCAGAAAACCTGCGAGAGCTGGGGATGGATGTCACCATTGTCCAGCGTCCAAAACAGCTTATGAATCCCTTTGATGCCGATATGGCTTCTTTCATCCATAATGAAATGCGCAAGCACGGTGTAAAGCTGGCACTTGGTCATACCGTAGAAGGGTTTGAGGAAAGGGACGGCGGCGTGGATGTGCTGCTGAAAGACGAACAGCCTCTCCATGCGGATATGGTAATCCTGGCCATTGGTGTTTCTCCCGAAACCACCCTTGCAAAGGATGCCGGGTTGGAACTGGGCATTAAAGGAAGTATTGTGGTCAATGACCGAATGGAAACCTCCATTTCCGACATCTATGCCGTGGGCGATGCGGTGCAGGTGAAGCACTTCGTCACCGGGCAGGATGCTCTGATCTCTTTGGCTGGCCCTGCCAATAAACAGGGACGAATCGCTGCAGACAACATCTGTGGCGGAGACAGCCATTATACCGGCTCCCAAGGCAGCAGTGTCATCAAGATCTTCGGCATGACTGCCGCTACTACCGGCGTAAATGAGACCAACGCCAGAAAAACAGGGCTGGATGTTGATACGGTTATCCTGTCACCCATGAGCCATGCAGGTTACTACCCTGGCGGGAAAGTCATGACAATGAAGGTGGTCTTTGAAAAGGCGACTTATCGCCTGCTGGGTGCGCAGATCGTAGGCTATGAAGGTGTGGATAAGCGCATTGATGTGCTGGCCACCGCTATCCGGGCAGGAATGAAAGCCACGGAACTGAAGGATCTGGATCTGGCCTACGCACCGCCTTATTCCTCTGCGAAAGACCCGGTAAATATGGCTGGCTTTATGGTTGAGAATATCGCAAACAGTGTTCTGAAACAATGGCATCTGGAAGATGCAGATCGTCTTCCTCGTGACGGAAGCGTAACTCTGTTGGACACCCGCACTGTGGAAGAATTCGCACACGGACACATTGACGGCTTCTTTAACATCCCGGTGGACGAGCTGCGGGAGCGGCTGGGTGAGCTGGACAAGCATAAGCCTGTCTACGTCATTTGTCAGAGCGGTCTGCGCAGCTACATTGCCTGTCGTATCCTGGCCGGAAACGGCTTTGACTGCTATAACTTCTCCGGCGGCTTCCGGTTCTATGATGCTGTGACCAATGATCGCTGTCTCATTGAATCGGCTACGGCCTGCGGAATGGATCGAGCATAAAATCAGGACATAGATGATGGAAGTATAAAAGGCAGTATGCCGCCTGTCGGTTTCCCGGCAGGCGGTTTTTTACAGGAGGATGCCTATGATTCAAGATAATGCCAGCTTTACCTTTTTACATCGCATAGAGGAAGTAGAACTGAACATTGAGGATGGACGCTGGCAATCTGCTTTGGCATTGGCGCTGACTTTGCCTGATATTTGTGGCGGAATTGCTTTCCCAGAAATTGTAAAGCGTTATCGGGATGGGCGTGCTGTTCTGGACAGAAACCAGAGACCAACTCGTGATGTAGGAAATCAATATATTCGTTGGTTTGATACATACGCAGCACCTTTCTTTAAAGTTTCTGCGCAGGATATCTCGCCCTATATCTGCGGAGAACGATGCTGGCAGCTTCGATGTGAATACCTACACCAGAACAAAGGCTTTGCAAATACCGAGGACAATACTTCGATTCGTTTTCACCTGGGCGTGAATTGCGGAACCTCAGTTTGTCAACTGGATAGAATTAGTTCTGACAATAGCCTTACGGACATCCGTATCGATATTGAACAGTTTTGCCGAAGAATGTGTCAAGCGGTCAGAGCTTATTATGAAGCAGTACATACAGAAAAAGATTTCAACCTTTATAATACGCCAGTTCTTGATTTTATAAAGGCATCACAAGATGAGCAATCAAATGCCACGATTGCCATTATGTGCAGTGATTCAGCCTATGGGAACGGACTGAGACTGGTACTGCAGAAGTTATCCAAACATATCCTTGTATTTGAAACCCCGGAAGCCGCAAGAAAAAAGCTTGGAAAGAAAAAGCCTATGCTTTGGGTTGTTACAGAAGCTCTGACAAAACAGCCGGATCAGCCATGGCGGGCGGATAAAAGAACACCCGTAATTCTTCTGTCCAATCAACCGGAATCAGAAATAACGATAGAAAAGAATGCAGGTAAGTTGATCATCTTGCCCATGCCTGTTCTACCAGGAAGTCTCCGTAATGCAGTTAAGGCTTATCTTTTGTTAAAGGAGGGAAAGCGATAAGAATGATTACTATTATCCTATCAATCATATTACTACTACTTCTTCTTACTTCTTTCCTCTATATTCAAAAGAAAAAAGTGATGTCGCTTCAACAGCAGATTGGTGATCTCCAAAATAAAATTAGTGTTCTTGAGAAACAATATCTTGCAGCTGAACAGTATAACGATTCTCTCAGGCAGGAAGCATACACGGTTCATTTATATGCTTCTCTCTCGCTGGAGGAGGCAAGAAAAACATCCATAAAAGATAAGCAGTCTCAAATCATCCGTTCCAGTGAACATATCCTCGAGTTACTTAATAACGAAAAATTTTAGTGCGGCAGCAATGTCGCACTATTTTATGTGATCTCATCACCGAAATGTTATTTTAGATTGGCTATACTATAATCAAGCAAAGGAAAGGAGCTGGCAGTATGGCAGTTATCAATATTAATAGAAATCAATTTGAAGAAATGGTGCATAGCGAAAAGACTGTTCTGGTGGAGTTTTCAGCCCCTTGGTGCGTATATTGCCGCCGTCTGGCTCCAGCATTGGAAAGCGTTGCTGAGGAATATAAGGATACGCTGGTATTCACTGCTGTCAATATTGATGATGAACCGGAATTGGCTGAGACCGAGGCTATTGAAGTTGTCCCTACTCTACTGATCTATCACAGCGGACAGACTCTTGGCTCTATCGTCGCTCCGGAATCCAGAGCGCAGCTGGTGGCTTTTATTGAGGAAACCTTACAGCACCGGACTCAGGAAGTAAATAATGCGCAGCATATCTATGACATGATCGTTGTAGGTGGCGGTCCCGGCGGGTATACCGCAGCCCTTTATGCTGCAAGAGCAGGAATGGACACCGTGGTTTTAGAAAAGCTGTCTGCCGGTGGGCAGATGGCTCTGACCGAGCAAATCGACAACTATCCCGGCTTCGAGGATGGCATCGACGGTTTCTCCCTGGGAGAAAAAATGAAGCGAGGAACGGAGCGGTTTGGTGTGGAAACCAAGCTGACTGAGGTGCTGTCTCTGGAACTGTCAGGTTCTGTAAAGAAAGCTGTGACCAGCGAAGGCGCTATGTACGCAAAATCCATCGTATTGGCTACAGGAGCCGGTCCCAGAGAGCTGGGTGTTGATGGGGAACAGGCGTTAATCGGTAAAGGTGTCCATTACTGTGCAGCCTGTGACGGAATGTTCTATCGGAACAAAACGGTTGTCATCGCAGGAGGTGGCAATACCGCTGCGGCGGATGCGCTGATTCTCTCCCGTATCTGCAAAAAAATCATCGTCGTCCACCGCAGAGGCACCCTAAAAGCAACAAAGATCTACCATGAACCTTTGATGAAAACAGAAAATGTAGAATTTCTCTGGGACAGTGAGATTATAGCTCTGCTCCATAACGAAAAGCTGACCGGTATCCAGATTAGGAACGTGAAAACTGGAGAAGAAAGTACCATTGCTTGCGATGGTGTATTTGTAAGCGTGGGAAGAAAGCCTTCCACCGAATTGATGAAAGATCAGATTGAGATTGATCCGGCTGGATACATTATTGCAGATGAGAGTACCCGCACCAACATCCCCGGTGTGTTCGCCGTTGGGGATGTCCGCACAAAGGCATTACGGCAGGTCGTAACTGCTGTAGCCGATGGGGCAACTGCTGTTCACTATGCAGAGGAATATTTAGCAGGAGGAATGTGAGATGAAAGAAAAAATTAAAAAATGGCTGAAGCCAGTTCTTTTTACCGCAGGCGGCGCATTAGTTGGCCTTGCATATTACTACTTTGTGGGATGCCCCACTGGAGCTTGTCCGCTGACTTCTAACCCGTTCATCACGATGGCCTATATGGGCTTTATCGGCTGGCTGTTGTCCGGTATTTTCGGAAAGGGGTGCAGCGGTTCATGCAATACGCAGTAGCTTTCCTGGAGGGCATTATCACCTTCATATCACCCTGCCTGCTTCCCATGCTGCCCATCTATATCTCCTATTTTGCAGGTAGTGGAGAACGCAGCACAAAAAAGACCTTCTTGGGAGCGTTGGGATTTGTTAGTGGGTTTACTGTAATCTTTGTGGCAATGGGCACTTTGGCAGGCACCATTGGCAGCTTCCTGCGAGAATACAAAGGTGCAGTGAATTTAATTTCCGGATTGATAGTAATTCTTTTTGGCCTCAATTTTCTGGGCATTTTCAAAATGAATTTGTTCAGAGGCGGCAGTAAAACATTAAACAGTCATGAGATGGGGTTCTTCCCAGCTATGCTCTTTGGCATAATATTTTCCTTGGGCTGGACACCTTGTGTGGGCGCATTCCTCGGTTCTGCCTTGATGCTGGCCTCTCAGCAGGGTCGTGTAATCGAAGGTATGCTGATGCTGCTTTGCTATTCGTTGGGACTTGGCATTCCTTTTCTTCTCAGTGCTATTCTGATCGACTATTTGAAGTCAGCCTTCAACTGGATTAAAAAACACTATCGGATCATCAATACTGTCAGCGGCTGTTTCCTGATATTGGTGGGTATCCTGATGGCAACAGGAACGCTGGGACAGCTACTCAGCCTGCTTAGTTGAGGAGGGTTTATGAATAAAAAGAAGATAATAATGATACTCTTGTTTCCGATGTATTCATTCGTGACATCTGCCGGTAAAGGGTATGAAAGCTCCGGATTCTCTCTGAAACGCTTCAGAAACTCGTTGACAGTTGTTTTGCTGCAGTCGCCGCAGCTTTCGGCGATTTCACGGCAGCTGAGATGGTTCACAAAGTGAAGCCGTAGTACTTTTTTGTAATCCATAGTAGGACCTCCAGATATAATATTTCTCCATTTTAAGGAGATGCGCTTATTATATCTGAAGATCTATTGTCCGGTTAATGTGTCCCTACTTGTCCGCTAATTATGTCTCAGACTGTCCGCCGAATATGGCACAGGTGTCCGTTTGGCCCGACAATCTGCAGGCTGGAAGGATCACAGTACCATTATGCTCGGCCCATTCAGCGTAATCCTTATTAAGCTCCGGCTCGATCCAGTCTTTATTGACCGTCACAGCCTGTTTACAGTTATCGCAAACGACAATGGCAGGAACGCCGCCAAAAAAGCGCAATGCATGATTGTTTACATCAATCCATTGAGGTTCCTTGGTAGAGAGCATCCCTTCTGCGTAAATGTACTGAGAATAGGGAAGCACTGCCACAAATACGACGATCGTACTGAGTTCTCCAGTCAGACGGTTGATCATAGAGAATGTTTTCCCTGCAAAGTCCACCTCCATTTTTTCGCCGATCACAGCATTGAAATGCAGTGTCTCATAATTCGCCTCACGCCAAGACATATATCGGTCGCAAAACTGGCGATAGGAATAAAATTTTTTCTCTTCTGCCATGCAGCGGTTTTTATACCGTCCCCAAAGAAACACCAGCGTCATGTTCT
>ERZ1090869.790-NODE-791-length-15792-cov-6.017983_pt1 | contig 15792 bp, 17 predicted proteins | sample MGYA00478474_ERZ1090869 | MGnify/ENA primary metagenome ERZ1090869 (study PRJEB33644, sample SAMEA5815748) | chicken gut metagenome | biome: Chicken; feature: Gastrointestinal Tract; material: Caecum | place: Ireland | collected 2019-01-01 | study: A study of the... | reverse complement strand
ATATTATATTGAATGGTAATATATAGACAAGAAATAAAACTGAATGAACAATCTGACAAGAGAGGATGACAGAAATCATTATCAAATGGATGATCGTTACAGGAAGTTTTATAGAACCTGCAGGATGTCGTGATTGGAGGAGTGACAGCCAGATATAGAGAAATATCATAATGACGAGAAAGTTATGAGAGAAGTAAAATCTATATCAGGAAGGAAGGCAGTTACAGAAACCAAAGTCCGGCAGGAATTTAAGAAAAGGAGGTACGGACCGCCGGGAACATAAGTTGATCTATCAAAAGAAAGATAGAAAGAGGTAAAAAAGAATGATAGAAATATCGAAATGAAGGTGGATGTTGATCGAAGTTATGATTGGCATCCACTTTCTTAATTTTTGCTTTTTTCTTGTATTAGAGGAGAAAAATTGATAGAATGAACGGGGGAAATGAGGGGAAGATAAAATCGGAGAAATCCGGGAGGTGGAGTATATGAGAGAAATTTTTGATGGAGTACAGGAAATTCGTCCAGAAGAGCTCTTTTTCTCATGGGAGGAAAAGATAACGTCATTGTCAGGCGAGGAAGTGTTCCGGTTTGCTGCCCTTGCAGCAGTCGGATTGCTGTTATGCCTGCTGGGGCTGAAAATAGTACGCGCCTGGGCCGCGCTTTTCGGGCTGGCGGCAGGATTTGCCTGCGGTGCTGGAGCAGCTTATTTATTAGGGCTTAACAACACAGCTATATTGATCACAGGCGGGGTCATTGGGGCTGCGTTAGCTTTTCTGGGAGCATTCTTTTACAAATTCGGCGTATTTATGACCGTATTTTTTTCTGCGGGTGCCATCTATATACAGATAGTTCAGCCGACGGAAATGATTTCCGCTGTGGCGGGCCTGGCTGCAGCACTTGTTGCAGCTGTGCTTGCGGTGATTTTTGCAGAAGTGCTTACGATCATTGCCACATCTGTGTGGGGAGGCATTCTTGCGGGAACATCTGTTTATCAGCTTGTTCCGGTTAGAGGCAGGATGATGAGCATACTTTTATGCATTATATTTGCCATATTGGGCATAATCGTGCAGCTTCTTCTGGAGTCCAGAAAGAGAAAACGGAAAAATCTTCAGAAGGCGGCGGAAATACGGGAAACCCATTCTACTGAAAATGAAGTGGAAAAGGCAAGATCCCTGATCGACGATTTTGAACGGATGCCGGATGAGCCGGAAGACGAGCCGGGAGAAACTACAGACGGACGTGAAGATATTTAAACCGAGTCCGTTTTATGACACACCTTCTTTGATAGAATGCAAACAGTAAAAAATCTATTAAAGAGGGTGTGTTTTTATGTATATTAGAAAATCTGTTTTATCCGCGGTCATTATTGCAGCAGGAGTGTGTGTTCTTATTGTCCTGGCGTCTCTTTTCTGCTTTACAGAGACGAAGATACCGGCTCCGGCGTTTTGCGGGGCCTGGACAGCCTGCCTTCTGGCAATGGCTTCCTGGGTAAAAAGACTGTCCTCCGGTTGCCAGTCAGCAGACAAAGAGGTATAATGAATAAAGAAGCAGAGATAAAAAATAGTAATCTGATAAATAGAGAAAATAGATTCCATACTGGATAAAAAGGAGGCGTGTTTATGAAGATTGATATGCACTGCCATGTAAAAGAAGGTTCCATCGACAGTAAGGTGGGGCTGGAGGAATATATAACGATCCTGAAAAGACATGGATTCCAGGGAATGGTGATCACAGACCACGACACATACAATGGCTACCGTTACTGGAAAAATAATATCAAAGGGAAGAAACATACAGACTTTGTTGTCCTCAAAGGAATAGAGTATGACACGAGGGATGCGGGACATATTATTGTGATTATGCCGGAAGGCGTCAAGATGCGGCTGCTGGAAATGAGGGGGATGCCTCTGGCGCTTCTGATCGATCTTGTTCACCGCAATGGAGGCGTGCTTGGACCTGCGCATCCCTGCGGGGAAAAATATATGAGTTTTACGAATGCCAGGAGATATTATCTTTCGCCCGAGATCGTGAAGCGGTTTGATTTTGTGGAGGGATTTAACAGCTGCGAGTCTGTGGAATCGAATGCAGGCGCCATGAAGCTGGCAAAGAAGTACGGAAAGGTTACCACAGGGGGAAGTGATTCCCATAAGCCGGACTGTGTGGGAAGAGGCTACACGATCCTGCCGGAGCCTGTGACCTGCGAGACAGAACTGATCTCTATGATCCACAAAAAAACACCTCTGAAAGCGGGAGGGGTGCTTTATCAAAAAACAACAAAAGAAAAGATCGGGAAAGTGAATAAACTCCTCGTGTATTCGTTTTGGATATACAATAAAAGCGGAGAACTTCTGAAACGGCATGGAAGAAATAAAAAGATGGAGGAAGAGCATCCTTTCGATCCTATTGACCCTGTCGAACTGTATTATCATTCTTAAAATGCAGAAGTTCAGCCCGCGCCATTCGCAAAGCTGCACTGATGTGCTTACTGAAACTGTTGCCTTAAAACTGCGGGCAGTTCTGCCTGGAGGACGGCGCACAGACACCCCCGGGGTGCTCCTGGTACAGGGAATAATAAATAGCCGGCTATACATATGCCTGGCTATTTGCCGAACGATGTGCTAGGAGTCGCGGAGTCTGCGCCTTTTTCCGGGGGACTGCCCGTATTTGCGTTTGAAAACGCGATTAAAATAAGAAAGATTTTCAAACCCGCTCAGTTCTGCGATTTCCAGGACAGAAGAATCTGAGGTGCGGAGCAGCCGCTCTGCTATGGTAAGACGGTAATTGTTCAGATATTCAATAAATCCCGTTCCCATATGTGTCTTAAAAAATTTCATAAAATGGGATTTGCTGTAATAGGTTACCGCTGCCATATCATCAATAGTGATATGTTCTGCATAGTGTTCCTCTACATATTTCAGGATGACCTTGATCTTCTCCAGCGATCTGGCCTGAAGGGCGGGCGTTGGGGTTTTGCTGTTCCGGTGGGAGACCAGGAGAAAAAGCAGTTCAAATAAAAGCCCCTTTACAGCAAGCTGATATCCGTCGGGGCGTTTTTCACAGAGGCGGTCAATGCGGCTGATACAGGAGGATATTTCCGGATAACCGGAAAAAGCGGGAGTGAGGAAATTACCGCAGCCGAGCTCGCCCTGCATGAGAGGGAGGATATACTGGCGGGCGCACAGGTCGGACTCTCCTGAAATAAAAAGTTCTGGTTTTAGAATAATATTTTCGTATTCCATTTCCCAGGTTCCGTCCTGCTCGATCGAGTGAAGCTGGCCTGGGCGGATAAACACAATATCTCCGGCAGAGACAGGGCGTTTGTCAAAGTCTACAGAAATAAGCCCCTGTCCTTTTTGTATTACCACAATCTCCAGCTCGGCATGCCAGTGCAGTGGGACAAGTGAGAAATCGAGAGGGATCGAGCAGAGATAGGTGTTGTATGGAAATTCAGAAAGAGTGTGGGCTTTTGTTTCATGGTAATTCTGGTATTCACTGAGATTCATGTAATGTCCTCCCGGGGTATTTCTGCTGCCCCGTTCCTGGTATTGGGCGGCGTATATTTAGCTGTACTAAAGTAATGATAGTATTGTACAATAAAATGAAAGTATTTTGCAAGAAATTCCAGAAAAAGAGTATTAGAATGCGGATATAGAGATAAGATACAGTATTGGAGTATGAAAGGAGTTAAACCATGAACATTCAGGAAAAAATGGAGAAGTATCTTGGAAAGCCGGTTGTACAGGCAGAAAACGCTGAGATTTATCATGCGCTTCTGAACATTGTCCAGGAGATGGCAGCAGAGAACGAACGGACAGACAGCAAGAAAAAAGTTTATTATATCTCGGCAGAATTTCTGATCGGAAAGCTTCTCTCCAATAATATGATCAACCTGGGAATCTATGGGGAAGTAAAAGATATTCTGGAGAAAAATGGAAAAGATATCGGTGAGATCGAGGAAATCGAACCGGAACCGTCTCTTGGAAACGGAGGGCTGGGACGTCTGGCTGCCTGCTTCCTTGATTCAATCGCAACGCTGGGGCTGGCCGGAGACGGGATCGGTCTGAACTACCATCTGGGGCTTTTCAAACAGGTGTTTGAGAATAATCTGCAGAAAGAGACGCCGAATCCGTGGATTGAAAAGGATTCCTGGCTGAAAAAGACAGACGTCACATATCCGGTGGAGTTTAAAGGCCTGAAAGTCAATGCGAGGATGTACGACGTTGAGGTGACAGGCTACAATAATAAAACAAATAAGCTTCATCTTTTTGATCTGGATTCTGTGGATGATACGATCGTGGAAGATGGAATTGACTTTAACAAGGAAGATATTGAGAAGAACCTGACCCTCTTCCTCTATCCCGACGACAGCGATGAGCAGGGGAGACTGCTGCGCATCTACCAGCAGTATTTCATGGTAAGCAGCGGCGCTCAGCTGATCCTGGACGAATGTACGGCGAAGGGATCTAATCTCTATGACCTGCCGGACTATGCAGTGATTCAGATCAATGACACCCACCCTACTATGGTGATCCCGGAACTGATCCGCCTGCTTATGGCTAGAGGGATGGATATGGATGACGCCATAGACGTGGTGTCCAGAACCTGTGCATATACAAACCACACCATATTGGCGGAAGCACTGGAAAAGTGGCCGGTATATTACCTGAAGAAGGTTGTTCCCCAGCTTGTACCGATCATTGAAGTGCTGGATGATAAGGTGCGAAGAAAATTTGAGGACGAGAGCGTGGCCATTATCGACAGAAACGATACGGTTCATATGGCCCACATTGATATTCACTATGGCTTCAGTGTAAATGGCGTGGCTGCTCTGCATACGGAGATCCTGAAGAACTCCGAGCTGAATAATTTTTATAAAATTTACCCGGAGAAGTTTAACAACAAGACAAACGGAATCACATTCCGCCGCTGGCTTCTCCACTGTAATCCGCGCCTGACAGCATTCCTGGACGAAACTATCGGAGAAGGATACAAAAAAGATGCTTCCGAGCTTGAAAAATTGCTTCAGTTCAAGGATGATGAAAAAGTGCTGGAAAAACTGCTTGACATCAAGCGCAAAAATAAGGAAGCGCTGTGCGCGTATCTGAAAGAGACGCAGAACGTTGAGATCAGCCCGGATACGATATTTGATATCCAGGTAAAACGTCTGCATGAGTACAAACGTCAGCAGCTGAATGCTCTTTATATTATTGACAAATATCTGGAGATCAAAGCCGGCAAGATCCCCGCGGCTCCGGTCACGGCAATCTTTGGCGCCAAGGCGGCTCCGGCCTATGTGATCGCAAAGGACATCATTCATCTGATCCTCTGCCTGCAGGAGATCATCAACAACGATCCAGAGGTAAGCCCATATCTGAAAGTTGTTATGGTTGAAAACTATAATGTTACAAAAGCAGGAAAATTAATTCCTGCATGTGATATTTCCGAACAGATCTCACTTGCGTCTAAAGAGGCCAGCGGAACTGGAAACATGAAGTTCATGCTGAACGGCGCGGTAACGCTCGGAACAGAAGACGGCGCAAACGTGGAAATCCATGAGTGTGTAGGCGACGACAACATTTTCGTATTTGGAGCATCCAGCGACGAAGTGATCGAGCACTACGCAAAGGCGGATTATGTGGCAAAAGACTATTATGAGGACAATCCGGCTATCAAAGCGGCGGTCGACTTTATTACAAGTGATGAAATGCTGGAAGTGGGCTGTGAAGAGAATCTGGAGAGACTGCAGAAAGAGCTGATCAATAAAGACTGGTTTATGACTCTTCTGGACTTTGATTCCTATAAAGAGACAAAGGAGAAGGCGCTTGAAGCTTATGCAGACAGAAAAGAGTGGGCGAAGAAGGCTCTGGTTAATATTGCGAAAGCAGGCTTCTTCTCTTCAGACAGAACCATTGAAGAATACAACAGAGATATCTGGCACTTATAGGATGTGCGGATAAGGAGGAAGATATGAAAAGAGCAAGCGGAATCTTACTGCCTGTATTTTCACTGCCGTCAAAATACGGGATCGGATGTTTTTCGAAAGAAGCATACAAATTCATTGACCTGCTGAAAAAGGCGGGACAGAGTTACTGGCAGATTCTGCCTCTTGGACCGACTGGTTATGGGGATTCCCCATACCAGTCTTTCTCCACGTATGCGGGAAACCCCTACTACATTGACCTGAAAACTCTGGTCAAAGAGGGGCTTCTGACAAAAAAGGAGTGCAAGGCATACGATTTTGGGGACCGGGAGGACTGCATTGATTATGAAAAGATTTATAAATCCCGTTTCAAAGTTCTGAAAAAAGCCTTTGAACGTTTTCAGAAAAATGAGGAATACGAGATCTTTGTAAATGAAAATGCATACTGGCTGGAGGACTACAGCCTGTATATGGCGATTAAGGACAGAAACGGCGGGGTGAGCTGGAAGGAATGGGAGACTCCTCTGCGCACAAGAGACGAGGCGGCGCTGGCGGCGGCCAGAGAAGAACTGGCAGAGGAAATCGCATTTTATAAATTCCAGCAGTATGAGTTTGACAGACAGTGGAAGAAGCTTCATGCGTACGCGAACAAACATGGGGTCAAGATCATAGGCGACATTCCTATTTATGTGGCCTTTGACAGTGCGGATACGTGGGCTTCGCCGGAACTGTTCCAGTTTGATGAGGACAACAATCCCACCGGAGTTGCCGGGTGCCCGCCGGATGCGTTTTCCGCCACAGGACAACTCTGGGGAAATCCCCTTTATGACTGGGAATACCATAAAAAGACAGGATATGAGTGGTGGATCAGAAGAATCGCATACTGCCTGAAACTCTACGACGTTGTACGGATCGATCATTTCCGCGGATTTGATGAGTACTATGCGATTCCCTATGGAGATGACACTGCAGTAAATGGCAAATGGATGCCGGGACCGGGGATGGATCTGTTCCGTGCGGTCGAGGAGAAGCTGGGCAGACCGGAAATCATTGCCGAGGATCTGGGCTTTTTGACTCCAAGTGTGCTGAAACTGCTTAAAGACAGTGGATTCCCGGGGATGAAAGTTCTCCAGTTTGCTTTTGACGCCAGAGAGTCCTCCAACTATCTGCCACACACCTATCCCGCAAACTGCGTGGTTTACACGGGAACTCACGACAACGATACGACCAGAGGATGGTATCACACAGTGGGGAAAGAAGCCCGGGATTTTGCCAAAGAATATATGTGTAAGCCCAGGCTGGATGAAGATACTCTTACAGGAGATTTTATCGCAATGGCCATGAGCAGCGTGGCCGACCTGTGCGTTATCCCCATGCAGGATTATCTGGGACTGGACGGCAGCGCGCGGATCAATACGCCGTCCACTCTGGGAGGCAACTGGGTGTGGCGGATGAAGAAGGGACAGTTTGACGGCAGCGTGGTAAAAGAGATTGAGAGAGTGACACGGCTGTACGGAAGACTGCCGGAAGAGGAACAACAGGAAGAGCAACAAATAGTTGACACAGAAGGAGAGAGTAATCAAAATTGAAATAAAACCGGAGGTAATACAGTGAAACACAAAGGAAGAGTGATCGTTTTCCTGCTGGCTGCAGGTATGTGCGTATGTGTGGGGGATATAAATACCCTTGCAGCAGGACCAGATGAAGAAAAAAAGCGATACAGGCCGGCATAGAAGGAATTGACGGCTGGGACAGCGAGAAAGGGTATGATTATATTTACTTCGGCGCTCAAAGTGAAGAGCGAACGGTAAATCCAACTGCCCGAACGCATATGACTCTTTATGCTCAAGAGGGAGAGGCTGTCAAATGGAAAGTATTGGATGATCAGACAAATACCGGAGAAGAAGGGCTGTTCCTGTTTGCGGATAAACATCTTGGACAATCCAGCGGCTCTGTTTATCACAGGCTGTCGAGTTGGGGCGAGCCGTTTCCTGAAGGCTTTGATTATTCGGATACACTGTACCGGAATTGGTGCGTCATGTTTTACGAAAATAGTCTGACAGCTGGAGAACAGTCCGCAGTTCTTGCAACGATAAAGGGTGATCAGGCATATGAGACTGAGGACGGCTTACGGTTTGCCGCTGATTCGGATATCCTGTCCGGTGAAAGAATCTTTTGTTTATCTGCCGAGGAAGCTGACAGCAGAGAGTATGGTTTTACCGATAACGCTTCACGCCTTCCCTCCAATGTTATTACACGTGGAGGATATTGGCTGCGGTCTCTGACAGAAGATGATAATACAAAAGCCTGCATTGTTGATGATAGTGGTCAATTCCTGGTTAACGCCTATACCATTGCTTCCGCACAAATAGGCGGAAATGTCCGCCCGGCCTTCAACCTGGATCCGGATGCGGTTGCCCTGATATCTCCTGCCACAGGAGGAAAGGCGGACGGGGTCGGCAGCACGCTGGAGGCAGTTCCGGATTATAGCGGAAATGAGTGGAAGCTGACACTGCTGGATGAAAACCGCAGTTTCTCTGTGAAGACGGACGCCGCTTCTGCCGCGCCCGGAGAGGCGATCACTGTCGGCTATACAGGAGCCGGACAGGGAGCGGGAGAGTATGTTACCGCCATGATCTGCAGCGAAGAGGGCAGTATTCTGTATTATGGACATATTGCGCAGGGCAGCGAAAGCGGCGAGGCTGTGATTACGATTCCCAGGGATCTTGCAGAGGGAAACTATACGCTCCAGGTATTCAGCGAGCAGTGCAATGGAGATAGAATGACAGATTATGCAAGCGACCCGCAGGAGATAACGCTGAGCGTCTCTGAAGAGAAAGAGCCGGAAGATCCGGAAGGAGAGGGAACCGGCGGAGTGGATCCCGGAGAAGAAGGAACTGGCGGAAAGGAACCTGACGGAGAGGATCCGGACAGGAACGGAGGACAGCCGGCAGGCGGGAAAGCTGAGGACGGAGATATTTCCGGGGCGCCGCAAACCGGCGATAAGACAACGGTATTTCCTTATGCGGCAGCGCTGGCGGCCAGTTCCGGAGCGATGCTCCTTCTGACCGGTATCAGGATAAAGAAGAATAAACGATGACAGTGATTTTATAAAAGACAGGGTGTGGCGAACCGGGGATATTACCTTCTGTTCGCCGCACCCTGTTTTTGTGCAGCGGAGAAACAGTTTCCGGAGAAAAGCGTGGCTCGTCATATGCATTTCCCGCATGAGCCGCCCAGCATGAGCTGCCCTGTAATTGACTTCTTTGCCGTAAACGGATATAATGCTTATGGAGAATTATTATCAATAAGCACAGCGGAGCGGATTGCGAATATCCGACTGACCACAAGATACGAAGGATGATGGCAATTATGAGACTGAAAGAAGGAAAGAATAACGGAATATACATTGTTGAGCGGATTGAGACGGAACAGAATCTGGAACGCAGACTGGAGGCTCTTGGGCTGACTGAGGGCTCACGCATAGAAGTGCTGAACAATGATAAAAAAGGCGCAATGACCGTCCGGTTCCGGGGAACAAGATTTGCCCTCGGAAAACGCATTGCCGACCATATCATAGTAAAGGAGGCGGCAGCATGACGGGAAAGGTGATCAATGTCGGGTTCGCGGGCAATCCGAACTGTGGAAAGACAACATTATTTAACGCTTTTACAGGAGCAAATTTAAAGGTTGCAAACTGGCCCGGGGTTACGGTAGAGAAAAAGGAGGGAAAGACGACCTATAAGGGACAGGAATTCAAGCTGATCGACCTGCCCGGTACATACAGTCTGACTTCCTATACAATGGAAGAGAAAGTGACAAGAGAGTGTCTGATGAGCGATGAGGTGGATGTGATCGTTGATGTGGTGGACGCGTCATGCCTTGAGCGCAATCTGTATCTGACCCTGCAGCTGATCGAGCTGGGCAAGCCAGTTGTGCTGGCTCTTAATATGATGGATGTAGTGGAAGAGCGGGGCATGGAGATCGACCTCCACCGTTTGCCGGAGATGCTCGGCATCCCGGCAATTCCGGTTTCGGCCAGAAAACGTACCGGACTTGGCATCCTGATGCACGCTGTAGCTCATCATAACGAATATGCCAAGCAGGGGCCGTTTATCCATCATCATGCGGATAAAACCGGCCATCAGCATGACCACCACAGTGAATATGCTATGGTTTACAGCGATGAGATTGAAGATAAGATCGACCTCATCATTGCAGAACTGCGAAAGAAATATCCGGAGATGAAGAATATGCGCTGGCATGCCATCAAGATGCTGGAGCAGGACGAGACGGTGATGCAAAGATATCCGGTTGACTTAAACTGGTTAAGCGGTGAGAATTTCGAGAAAGAGATCATAAATCAGAAATATGATTTTATCGAAGAAGTAGTCGAAGAGACCCTTGCGAATAAAAGTGAAAAAGAACAGAGGACAGACCGGATCGACCGGATCCTGACGGGAAAATGGCTGGGGCTGCCTGTCTTTCTGGCAATTATGGCGCTTGTGTTTTTCCTTACATTTACGATCGGAGACTGGCTGAAGGGCTACTTTGAGGCCGGACTTGAGATGTTTACCGGATTTGCAGGCTCTGTCCTTGAGGGATGGGGAGTGGCTCCTGCGCTCCAGTCGCTGCTCGTGGACGGCATTATTTCCGGTGTGGGCGGAATCCTTACTTTCCTGCCAAACATTTTCATTCTGTTTCTTGCCCTGGCATTTCTGGAGGACAGCGGATATATGTCGAGGGTTGCCTTTGTTATGGACGGGATCATGGGAAAACTTGGTCTCTCAGGCAGGGCGTTTCTGCCGATGCTGCTGGGATTTGGGTGCTCGGTTCCGGCAATTATGGCTTCACGTGCGCTGGAGGATAACCGGGACAGACTGAAAACCATTCTGGTAACGCCGTTTATGTCGTGCAGTGCCAGACTGCCTATCTATGTGCTGTTTTCTTCCATGTTTTTCGGACGATATGCCATGCTTGCCTGCTATTCCATGTATCTCATCGGCATCGTGGTAGCCATTGTGACGGCGTATATTCTGTCGAAAATTGACGGCAGCAAGGCTGAACATGCCCTTCTGATCGAACTGCCGGAATATAAGACGCCCAATGCCAGGACGATCGCGGTATATGTATGGGAAAAGGTCAAAGATTATCTGACCAAGGCGGGAACCGTGATTTTTCTTGCCTCCATTGTCATGTGGCTTCTATTGAATTTCGGTCCGTCGGGATATGTGACGGATATTTCCAGGAGCTTCGGTTCCATGATCGGAAAGGCAGCCGTGCCGGTCTTCCGTCCTCTGGGGCTCGGATACTGGCAGATCATAGTGGCTCTTATCTCGGGAATTGCAGCAAAGGAAGTGGTAGTCTCAAGCTGCAGCGTGCTGTTCGGGATTAATAATATTACCGGAGGAGAAGGGATGGAACGGCTGGCAGCTTTGCTTGGCACTATGGGATTTGGCGCGGCAAATGCGTATGCGCTTATGGTGTTCTGCCTGCTGTATGTTCCCTGTACAGCTACGATCGCTACGATTAACCGTGAGGTGGGAAGCAAAAAAATGACGTTAGGCATTATTTTGTTTCAACTCGCCGTTGCCTGGATTATAAGCTTTATCGCCTACCATATCGCAGGAGCGCTGCTGTAGGAGAGGAAGAGAACAGAGGCGCACGGTCTGCGGTGTCAGTTTAATAACGGATATTCTCAAGCAGGAGTCCTTTCGCTTCCAGCGGGGCGCCTGCTTTTTCTTCGCCTGTGAAAATCTTTTTTATGCTTTCCGGGGTGCGGATGCCCAGACCGGCCTCCAGAAGTGTGCCGGCTAAAACGGCGGGCATCTGGTAGAGAAAATCGTCCGCCGTGAAGCGTACGGTCAGCAGATCTTCGTCCTGACGGAAAGTAATGTCATGGATTTCCCGCTCTGTTCCTTTTTTCTTTCGGCCAGGGGTAAAAGGGCGGAAGTTGTGCTTCCCTAAGAGAAAAACGGAAGCCTGCTTCATTGCATCAACATCCGGAGCGGGAAAAATATGCGCTTCATATGCTGCAGTGAAAATATTATAGACCCGGGCCGTACAGATGCGGTATTCATATGTACGGCTGGCTGCATTTAAGTCTGCGCGGAATCGTTCCGGCATCGTTTTGGCTTTCTGGATAAAAATGTCCCGGGGGAGATACTTGTTCAGCATCCTGCGGAGGCTGTCGGCAGAAGCTGAAGATCCGGTGCGGAAGCTGGCAGTCTGGGACATGGCGTGGACTCCCGGATCGGTTTTGGCTCCTCCGTAGAGTGTGATATCTTCCCCGGTAAGTTTCTTTAATGTCTCAGTTATTTTATAAGAAATCGTTTTGTGCTGCCCGTCTTTTTCCGGACGGCTCCACCCCAGATACCGTGTCCCGTCGTACTGGAGCGTGAGACAGATGTTTTGCATGGATGCGTCTCCTGTTCTGTATTTTATATACTGCATGCGTTGTCTGCTGAAATGTCTGCTGTAACTGTTCTTATCTGTTCCCAGATAGATCGGATAACAGTAGCTGCCTTTATCATACCCAATGTTTTCCGTAAAGTACAGTGTTGTTTTTCATGGGCATATTGGATATAATTTACAATAGATTGTATATGTTTTGGAAGAAAAGATACCTGATATTCAGACTGGTATGATGAAAAATAAGACGGCTTCGAAGGGAGAAGCAGATTGGAGAACTGGATAATGACAGAAGAAAAATATGTACGGGATTCCCGGGTTGAGACTGTTCATATGGTTCGTCCGAGCCATCTAAATGCGGCAGGAAGATTGTTTGGAGGTACGCTGATGCAATGGCTGGACGAAGTGGCAGGGCTTGTTGCAAAGCGGCACACGAGATCTAATGTGATCACTGCTTCGGTAGATAATCTGAAGTTCATACATGGCGCATATGAAGGGGAGATGGTCGTGATCGTTGGGAAAGTGACTTACGTGGGAAATACATCTCTGGAAGTAAGGACGGATACTTATGTCGAACATCTGGAGGATGGTTCCCGATATCCGATCAACCGGGCCTATTTCACAATGGTGGCTCTGGATGAAATGGACAGGCCGAAAAGAGCGCCGCGGCTGATCGTGGAAACCGAATCCGAAAAAGCAGAGTGGGAGGCGGCGGAGAAAAGAAGAGAAATGCGGATGCGGAGAAAGACGGAGGGATTTTAAAATTTACATTTGCGGGTGAGAAAGGACGCCGGGCGGCGTCCTTTCTCACATACAAAGCAAAATTAGTTATTTTGTATGTTTCTGGAACAGGGTGTTTGTCATTTTCAGAGTCCGGTCGATCTGCTCCTGTTCTTCTTTTGTCTTTCCCTGCTTCAGAATTTCAAGAATAAGCGCAGCTTCATCGGAAGAAAAACGGATTCCCTGCCTGTTGGCGTTTGTGATGAGCGCCAGCATAATGGGAGCCAGCTCGCGGCCGGATTTTCCGGCGGTCTGTGCGGCAGCCATTTTAATCAGTTCCAGCTTCGACGGATCCATGTTCTTCATCTGCGGATTGTTCATCCATTCGTTCATCGGCATCATCTCCTTTCTTTATGTTGTCCGGGGCCTGGGAAAACATGGATTCATACATACGGAATGTTTCCTGCTGCTCGGGACTGAGCATTCCTGTGAGCAATTCCAGAGGAGAAAATTCATTTTCACCGCCTCCGCAGTCTGCGGCCTCCTTCATCATTTCAGCAGTCTCCATGATTTCTTTCAGGTTTAGGATCATATCCAGCATATCGGCGTCTCTTTTCGAAAGATATGGTTTAAAACTGACCAGGATGTCGAAAAGGGAAGCCGGGGATGTTTTGTTCAGTGCCTGTGCGCTGATGCCGCCCTGCCGTCTGTTGAATATCTGAATTGTCTGACGAAGTTCCTGCAGCTTTATAAAGGCGGCGATCATTTGCCGTCCGGACGCAGGAGTGTACGGAATGAGAAGCTTTAGCGCCTGAAGAGCAGGCGATGTGACGAGTTCGTCAAAGGGTGTCATTGGTTCCGGCGTTTTCTTTTCCATGGCCACTCCTGATTATTACGTTGTAAATATATATGTTTCTATGAATAGAAATATACATTTTAGAGCATAATTAAGTTGTACAGGAAATGTTTGGGGGGCGCTTTTTACGGAGAAAATCATACTATAAATATTGGCACAGAGTTTTGCAGATGATCCGCCCGGATTGCCTGGCGATGCTTTGGACGGTCAGACCGGGGCTGCCGAATACTGTACCGGGAAAACAGAATATAGAAAGGATGAAAAAGAAGATGTCGAGAAAATTAATCATTGACGGAAATGCCGTGTATGAGATTGATGAAGAATGTATGGTGAAACGGCGTGTTAATAAGGAACGGGAAGGCGGAGAGCGCCGCAGCCCTCTGCCGGAGGTGAAAAACAGCAGCAAACAGCAGGAAAAATAGATGTACGAAGGAATAAACGCGGGGTGTGCAGTTGCTGCACACCCCGCGTTGCTTTAATAAGTGCTTTGATCAGTATCTGCACATTTTTGCTGTATCAGCGTTCAGATCAGCATCCGCATCCGTTTCCGTTGAATGTGTTGCCGCCGAATCCGCCACAGCAGCAGAGCAGGAGAATGATCCAGAGGCAGCTGTCATTGCCGCATCCGTTTCCGCTGAATGTGCTGCCGCCGCATCCGCCACAGCAGCAAAGCAGAAGGATAATCCACAGGCAGGAAGACATTCCGTTTCCGTTGTCGCATCCACATCCACAGTTTGTAGCAGTTAAATCACTCATGTTAAATCCTCCATTTAGGTTTATTTACAGTTTATAGTATGCGGCGGATGGGAAAGTGTGCTTTGGGGCGTGGTTTTTTTATCGGCGGCAGCGGAATAGTTAAACTTCCATCAGTTTTTGTACGTCAAGCAGGCCCCATCCGGATTCGGTTCCGGGAATTTTTATACAGGATTGCCTGAGTCGGAGCTTTACTTCTACATTTGTCATGTCAGGATATTTGGAAAGAAGACATGCTATGGCTCCGGATACTACAGGTGCCGCCATGGAGGTGCCGCTCTTCATTATATAGGCGGGGCCGCCGGGGGAGGCAAAGCGGGAATTACAGCTTAATATACCGGTGCCCGGAGCGAAAACGTCAGGTTTGATGATACATTCTTCTGTCGGTCCCCTGCCGGAATAGTTTATCTTTTCGCGACGCGGTCTCCGAAAACCGCAGGGGGAGTCGGGGACTCCTACGGTAATAACTTTCCTGCTGTTTCCGGGCACTACGACAGTGCCTGCCTGAGGGCCGTAATTTCCCGCCGAGACAACAACCACAAGCCCCATATCCCACAGGTCTTCAACGGCCGACTGCAGACGGTTTTTTTGCTGCTGTGCAAGATCGGGCTGTGTTCCGACAGAAATATTTACGATACGGATATTGTGAGAACCTTTTACTTCTTTGAGCCACAGGATTCCGTTGATAACGTTGTCCACATTTCCATTTCCCTCTCTGTCCAGTACTTTTCCGACGACAAGCTTTGCCCGGGGCGCCATGCCTGCATACATTCCATCAGAGGCATTCCCGTTTCCTCCCAGGATGCCGGCCACATGCGTCCCATGCCCGCTGTCATCCCGGCATTTCAAACTATTGCCGGTAAAATCCCGAAAATCGGCTATACGGTCTTTCAGATCAGGATGGGCGGAAATTCCGGTATCCAGGATTGCCGCACAGATGCCGTCTCCCAGATAACCGTTATCCGTAGTATCCTTGCACCAGTAATGAACAGTTTGTTTTACCCATTTCATAAAATAATCCTTTTTACTTACAGAATATTCCCGAGGCTTAAAATTGCGATTAGGGACAGGGTGATTACGGGGTGGGGGGGGGGGTTAAAAAGGAATTTTTTAAGCGCCCACCCCCGCGGGT
>ERZ1090869.786-NODE-787-length-15835-cov-6.724081_pt1 | contig 15835 bp, 12 predicted proteins | sample MGYA00478474_ERZ1090869 | MGnify/ENA primary metagenome ERZ1090869 (study PRJEB33644, sample SAMEA5815748) | chicken gut metagenome | biome: Chicken; feature: Gastrointestinal Tract; material: Caecum | place: Ireland | collected 2019-01-01 | study: A study of the... | reverse complement strand
CTTCCGGCGTTGGCTGCAGCCCTGGGATTTGAGTAAATAAAACGCGGCCTCAAGTCAAATACAACTTCCAGCTTGTCGCCGTCAGACCATTCTCGGCTTATTACGGCATATCCGTTCTCTGTATCTGGCCGGAAGAGACTCCCATTAAGTTTTATCCCTGTTTCTCTGCTCCATCCCGGAAGACGCATCCTCAAAGTCATTTCCGCTGACTCTCCGCGATATATGTATTCTGCCTTTCCAGATCCGATATAATCGCCGGAAGCCTCAAACCAGATATTTTTATCCAAAGTTATCTTGCCGCAGATATAAAGATGCACAGTCAGTTCTTTTTCACCGCAGTCATAATCGCACACATAGTCCGGCAGAGAAGCGATCAGCCGGGCCGCATTGGGCGGACAGCAGGCGCATCCGAACCAGGGCACCCGCTCTGTTTTGACATGTCGCAGATCATATCTGCTTTCTGCCTGAGAGGGAATGACCATCAGCGGATTCACATAGAAATATGTCTTCCCGTCAGGCGCCATTCCGCTTAACGCCCCGTTATACAGAGCCAGTTCCATAACGTCCCCATAGCGGGAATCTGCCTTAAGCCTCAGCATTCTTCGAGCCCAGAAAATAAGTCCGATGGACGCGCACGTCTCCCCGTATCCTCTGTCATTGGGCAGATCATACGGCGCTCCGAATCCTTCTCCATGTTCGTCAGACCCCACCGCGCCGGTTATATACATTTTTCTTTCTGTCACGTCTTTCCACAAATCCTCAAGCACTGATATGATCGCCGGATCTTTTGTCTCATATGCCAGATCCGCAAGTCCTGCATACAGGTACATCGCTCTTACTGCGTGCCCTTTTGCTTCTCTCTGTTCCAGGATCGGAAGATGAGCCTGATGATATTCAAGGCCAAACCATTTATCGTGATACTGTTCACCGAAACCCGGATCTTCCAGGAGAAAAGAGGGCTGTTTTCCTCTCTCCAGGAGAAGGTACTCCATAAATTTGAGATACTTTTCTTTTTTTGTATATTGATACAGTTTATATAAAGCCAGTTCCAGTTCAGGATGCCCCGGATAAATATGCAGTTTTTCCGGCTCCGGCCCGATCTTTGACATAAAATATGAGATACAGTCTTCCATAATGTCCAGCAGTTCCGTCTTGCCGGTCGCCTGTGCGTATGCAACTGCCGCCTCCACAAGATGTCCCGCACAGTACATTTCATGTCCGTGCGCAATATTGGTCAGCCTTTCCCCCGGCCGGGCGCTTGTATAATAAGAATTCAGATATCCGTCCTCTTTCTGCGCTTTCTTTAAAATCTGCACCAGTCCGTCAATCTTTTCTTCCAGTTCCCGATCCTCTCTGATCCTGAGGGAATACGACGCCGCTTCTATCCATTTTCCCACATCACTGTCCTGAAACAGCATCCCCTGATACTCTCCTTCCGAAAGCCCGGCCGCTATGCGGAAATTTTCAACAGCATGGCTTTGGGGAATTCCCGGCACCTGGTCATTAAGCACTTCGTACTGATAAGGTATAATACTTTCACACATCCGTCTGATACGACCGCCCCAGAAGGAGTCGTCTATTTGCACTCGATTCACTTTCATACTTTTCCTCCCGTTATCCTGTCGCCAGTCCCGGGAACCGCTGCCGGAAACAGAGTATTCAGAAATACCCGCATAGCTCCTTTTCCCCTGTTATTCCATCGGTAATACGGGACCAGCGTAATGCGCGTTTCTTCAAACCTGGGCGGCTGCGTGGTATATAGTCCGGGTTCACCGGAACTTAAGCGCCATCCCTCTGCGATAATCCTTTCATATGCATATGGTTCGGCTGCCGGAGGCTCTTCCCAGGTCATCCGGCCGCCGTCCTTCCAGAACAGGACTGCCGGCTCCCCGTTGTCTGCTTCTTCTGCGCAGTATACAACCGGGCCTCGCATAACTGCCGCTTTTCCGACCAGATCTTTCACCCTTGCGTCGGCATATATTTTTTCCGGCTCCATAGGCATGGATATCTCTATATCCATTGTTTCCTCTTCCCCGGTCAGAAAAACAGCATACCCTTTCTCTGTTAAAGGAGATACCGCCATTCCGTTTACAATATAAGTAATTCCGCTGCACCATTGAGGTATACGGAGTTTTACCCTTCCCTTTCCTCTGGTGCTTTTTAAAATCCTCAGCTTTATATATCCGTTTTCAGGATATTTTGTTTTCATTTCTGCGGTCCATCCTTCTGCGTCAAATGTGCTTTCAGCAAACAGGTGGATGTTGAGACATTCTTCACTCGCTGTATATATATATCTGTTCAGGCCAAGAAGCAGACGGGCAATATTCGGCGGACAGCAGGGGCACTCAAACCAGGGCTGCCGTTCCGCCTGCTGATGCATATGGTCCCTTCTCTTTTCACATTTTTCAGGATCGATTTCCAGGGCATTTGTGTAAAAAAACTCGGTTCCGTTTTCTGACATTCCGGCCAGAATGCCGTTATACAGAGACCTCTCCATCACATCCCCATAACAGGAATCCACATCCGTCAGCAGCATACGGTATGCAAAAAGAAATAGTCCGATGGACGCACAGGTTTCTCCATACATCAGGTCGGGAGGGAGATCAAAAGGATAGCTGAAACTCTCTCCATACTCAGACGCTCCGATCGCTCCGGTCAGATACATCTTTTCCTTTGTCACACTGTCCCACAGAGCTTTTAATGTCTGAAAAAGCTCTTCATCCCCGTTCAGGCCGGCTTTTTCTGCCGCCGCAGTATAAAAATACATAGCCTTTACCGCATGGCCCACTGCTTCTTTTTGTTCCCTGACAGGCATATGGGACTGCGAGTGCCTGTAATCCGCTTCCTCCAGTTCATATACAAGATTGTCTGACACATCTCCGTTCCTCTTTTCCATTGCAAAGAAACAGGGCCTTTGCCCTCTTTCCTCAACGAAGAAGTCAGCCAGCTTTCTGTATCTGTTTATCCGCGTAGCCCCGTATAAACGGTACAGTCCGATCTCTATTTCCGCGTGCCCGTCATATCCCCGGATTTTTCCCGGCTCTGTTCCAAAAGCCCGGCCGATACAGTCCGCATATTTCTGCGCCACATCCAACAGCTTTTTTTCCCCCGTAACTTCATAATTTGACACAGCCGCTTCCATCAGATGCCCCGCACAGTAGAGCTGACAGGATTCTTTCAGGTAATGCCACCGGTCTTTTAAGCCGTTGAGAATATAATAAGTATTCAGATATCCATTTTTCTGCTGCGCCTTTACGAGCAGGCCGACTGCCTCGTCCAGGTCTTTTTTGATACTCCCTTCCAGCGCTTCTGATTTTCCTCCTGCATTCGCCTTCTGTATCTCCCGCTCGTCCCGTTCAAACTGCAGCGCAAGAGACGCAGCTTCCATCCATTTGAACAGATCGCTGTCCTGGGAAACCAGCCCGAAAAAATTTTCCCCGGACTCTCCCGCCGCAGCTCTGAAATTCTCAAACGCCCCACTGGCCTGTATTCCCTCTATTTCATTATTCAAAGCGCGCTTAATATACGGCACTGTTTTTTCTGCAGCTACTTTTCTTTTTTCGTACAGCAGTCCGCCTGTGATTTTTACGTCTTTTATTTTTGTCTCTCTGTACATATCCCTCACCCCTTTACCGCTCCTGCTGCAATTCCTCTGATGATCGTCTTCTGGGCGAACAGATACAGCACGATCACCGGTACAATAGCCATAAGCCCCGAGGCCAGCAGAAGATTCCACCGGTTCTGTGTAAACTGGTTGTAGAACGCAAGCTGAGACAGAGGAATCGTATACAGTTCCTTATCAGAAATCAATATCATCGGAAGCATAAGATCGTTCCAGTACCGGATAAAATAAAGCACCGCCACCGTTCCCGTGATCGGCCGCAACAGGGGAAATATAATCCGAAAGAAGAACGGATACCCGCTGCAGCCGTCGATCTGCGCACACTCGTCCAACTCCCTGGGGATGGATTTCACAGCCTGAGTATACAGAATGACCGCCAGGGAGCAGGAAAATCCTGCGTTCAAGATTGAGATCAGCGTCAGATTGTTAGAAATATGTAAATCCGATGCCACCACGGCCAACGGTATCATGATCACCGGGAAGGGCAGCATCATAGCCACCATAAACACCAGCGATGTGATCTTACCCGCCCGGTTGTTCATTCTGGCCAACTTATATCCGGCCATCGACCCCAGCCCTATTACAATAGCCCCGCTCAATACGGCAAAATAAATAGTATTTGCAAAGACTTTCACATAATTTCCTGTCCTTGTGACCTCTCTGAAATTGTCCAGATTCCATACTTCCGGCAGGGCCAGCGGTTCCATTACAACCTGGTCGAAGGGCTTGAATGCATTTATGATAATAAAGACCATGGGAAGGAACATGCAGATGCATAGCGCCCAGAGCAGAACAGTCAGCACCCGGTTTGTGCTCTTTTTTTCTTTCATCTTTTCCGTCCTCCTTTCAGTCCTCTTTCGTCAGCCTCATCTGCAGAGCTGCCACAATGGAGACCGCGATCGTGAGCACCACGGCCAGCGCTGAGGCGTACCCCATTCTGTGACTTTTAAATGCTTCGTTATAAATATATAAAGAAATATTCTCCGACGCATGTCCCGGCCCTCCGTTTGTCAGGCTCATCAACAGCGGAAACATATTCAGGCTTTCCGTGACCGCCAGGAACAGACACACAAAAATGGTCGGTTTCATCAGCGGCAGCGTGATATATCTGATCTGCTTTATACCGGTGCAGCCGTCGATCACGGATGCTTCTACCGGATCCTGGGGAAGCAGCTGAAGCCCTGCCAGATAGATGACCATAAAGTACCCGACAGACTGCCACAGCTTCACGGCCACGACAGAATAGAGCACCAGGCTCTCTTCCGAAAGCCAGCCGATACGAAACACTTCCCATCCCGTCATAGGATACAGATCTGTCATAAATCTTCCCAGGAGAAACTGCCAGATAAATCCCACTGTCACATTGTTGAATATAAATGGACAGAAGATCACAGCCCTCAGGATATTCCTGCTCCTGATCTTTCTGTTCAGGGCAAGCGCCAGAAGAAATCCCAGCACATTTGCCGCAACGATCAGCAGCAGTGCGGATAACGCAGTAAATTTCATAGAATTATAGAAAAGTTCATCCTGAAATACAGCTATGTAATTATCGAGCCCTGTAAACTCCCGTTTTGGATTTATACCATTGTAGTCCGTGAAGGAAAACCCGATCGTCTGAAACAAAGGGATAATAAAAAAGAGCGTATACAAGGCCAGCATGGGGAAAACAAATCTTATGAAATCAACGGCTTCTCTTCTCTTTTTCCTGTTCTTCATATCTGTCACCTCCGTCAGAGGGGCGGAGTGAATTCTCCGCCCCGCATCAAATGCTGTCTGTACGCCGCCTACTCCAGTGCATCCGCATATTTATCAAACGCGGCGTTAAAATCTTCAATCAGTTTTTCATGATCTTTTTCACCGGAATTCAGATATTGTACTGTCACCTTCCACGATTCCGCATCAAAGCCCGCCGGCTCATATGCGTAATAAGTAAACACTGTCTTTTCATCCTGGAGATATGACTGAAGGATTTCCGACGCTTCATCCAGCGCCGGCTCCGCCACCGCATTGGCCGTTGGTATTCCGATCTCATCATAGTAATACCCGCCGCCATTTTCCGGATTCAGGAAGAACTCCATAAATTTGTTGATCGCATCTGCCTTCTCTGGATCTTTGTCCGTATCCGCCAGCACATTGATCACAAAACCATACTGTTTCGGGAACAGAAGATCCTCTGCATTGTCAGAGATCGGCAGTGGGAACATTCCCATTTTTATGTCTGGGTTCAATTCTCTGATCTGAAGGATGGACCAGTTGCCCTGCAGCATCATAGCCGCCTCTCCCTTTGCAAAGACCGCATACTGTCCCGACACATCTGTATCAAACGGCCTGTCCTGCGTATTGTCCCCTACCAGATCAAGCACGTCAAACGCCCGGTCAATGCCCGGCTGGTCAAATGTCCAGTTCCCTTTTTTGTAATTGTCCCCCAGTTCCACAGCCGCCGGTGTCAGGATAGATGACGCGCCATAGCCCAGGAACTGTCCGATCGTCCATTCTGTCGCATATCCGGCTGCAAAAGGTGTGATCCCGGCATCTTTAAGCTTTTCCACACATTCCTCCAATTCGGTCACCGTTGTAGGAACATCCTCGATTCCAGCCTGATCAAACAGTTCTTTGTTGTAGAACACGCCCCATGCCTGCGTGTCCATCGGAATACCATAAACCCCGCCGTCTATCGTCACTGTATCAAGCTCCGACTCCCGGATGTATTTCATATACGGCTCGTCCTTAATGTCCTTGATGTATCCGGCGTCTACATAACTTGCAAGTTCGAATCCCTGAAGCTGGCTGGTCAGATCCGGCACGTCATCCGTGGCAAGTCTGGTCATCAACTCTTCCAGGTGATTTGTGCCTGTAGCGTTAAACGTTACATGTACCTCATCCTGGCTGCTGTTAAAATCTTCCACGATACGGCTGAAAATCTCTGTCCGGTTCGGATCTCCAAATAAAAACTCCAGTTCTACCGTGTCTCCCGAAGAACCGCTTTCTCCTCCGCCTTCCGACGAACCGGAACATGCGGTCAATGTCATTGAAGCGGCAAGAGCCGCTGCCAGAACAGCAGAATAAACTTTTCTTTTTTTCATTTGCCTTCCTCCTTTTTTATAAATCATATCAGCTGCTGACAATCACTGGGCGGGTATACAAAGCCCCGCTGTTTTGAACTATCTTTATCATATTCTCCGGAGGGGACAAAATATATAGACGAAACAGACTGATTTTAGGACAAAACTGATTAAAATTGAGATTTGTCCGCAGAGAAAATTTCCGCCGGGAAGAAGGGAGGGAGTGCCGGAGGACACACTTTCGTTCGGGACGCAGACGCAGCGGTACATAAGAGCGCAAAGAACGCGCTCTAAGTGCCGGCGCTGCTTTACGGTCCTCCAGCACTCCCTCCCCCTTCCCCGGCTGTGTTTTCTCCGCACACAATTCCGAATTCCAACAGGAAGAAATCAGCCAGATCTGCCTCGGCTGACACGGAACTGTATTCCGACCCAATAGTTTAAAAAGTGGTCGACTTTGGAAGCCCCATACTGGAATATATCCAATTACAAGCGATAAAGCTCCCTTCTCACTGTTGTTCTACTGGAATTTGGGGAAAGGAAACTTCCGACTTGAAAAGCGTAGGAAATGGCCGGGGCTCCGCGCTGGAAGAATGTACAGGAGATACGGGACGCGTGGGCATGGTGACTCGGAGGAATCTGTCAGTAAAAGTTGAGGGTCCAGAATCTGAAGTTAAGGCCTTAGATGAAATTGTTCGAGCATAGCGAGTTTTTTCATCTAAGGCCTTGCTTTTAATCAGATTCTGGACCCTTTACTATTTCTTCTATTGATAGTCGATCACATCGATCCATTTCATGAGAAAATCTTTATGGAGATCATTATTCTTAGTCAACTGTGTTGCGGCCACGATCGGCAGCCACTGCTGTACATACTGTTTTGCAGTATCGCTTTTTTTGCAGAACAGATCCAGGTACAGATCGGCAGTCCCCTGATCCCTGAGCGCAAAAAGCAGATAAGTCATAGCCGCGTCAGCGCTTGCGTTGCCCTGCGTGGCATGTGCCCAGTCAACAACGGTCATCTTTCCGTTCTTACCCACAATGACATTGCTCGGATTAAAGTCCCCGTGGCAGACCTTGTTGTGTTTTGGCATACTCTCAAGGCGGGTGAGAAGTTCATATCGCATCGTGGCATCCAGTTCTTTCAGGGTATTGATCTGACGGGACATCTTGTCTTTCATCCCTTTCAGAAGCGGAGAAGTCTTACTGTGTACTTCAAGCTGAAGATCCACGAAATCTTCCATGTATTTCTCTATATTCTTTTTATCAGAGTTCATCATCTCTTCCAAAGTCTTCCCGTCTTTGTATTCAATCGATATGGCCCATTTGCCCTCAATCTGTACGACTTCTTTTACCTTAGGTATATCAAGCCCCGTCTCCTCAATACGCGCTGTGATCAGAGCCTCATTAAAGACGTCGGACTTTGGATGTGTCTCGGCAAATACTTTTACAATACTGTCGTCACATTTGTAGACAGTCTTGTAGGGGCGTTTTACAATAATATTTTTTTCTTCCAGTTTCATGGTTCGTGCCTCCTTCTGATTTTATACCCTCTCCGTTTTCTTTTTCTGAAAGGGCAGCATTTTCGGATAGATTCATTATACACTGCAAAAACAGTGAATGTAACCCCTTTGGAATAAATTTGTATATTTTTTAACGATATTTGTTCGTAAGAATATATTGTTAAATATTAAACAATTCAGGTTTTGTGTAACCCGCCGTCATAGGACACTCCGGTGAATGCTCAAAAAATCTCCTCACTCAGACAAAAACTGCCGAACCACTGATCGCAGACTGCAGATCAACACCTTATTCCGGCATATCTGCAATACAGTTATCATTGTTCCGGCAGTTTTGAATTTTATCTTTCAGCAGTCAGAAAGGCATTTTTCTGTAATAAACAGCTTTTGCTTCTACACCTTTCTCCTATTTTCCATAATAGCATTTCAGATAAATTTCTTTGATTTCTTTGATCAGCGGATATCTCGGGTTTGCGGCTGTACACTGGTCGTTAAATGCCTGCTCGCTCATCTCATCCAGCGTTTCAAGGAAATATTTCTCGTCAATGCCGTAATCTTTGATCGTCTTCTTAATACCGATCTTCTCTTTCAGATCTTCCAGTCTTGCAAGGAAGTTCTCAAATACTTCTTCATCTGTGCTGCCTGTGCATCCCGCATATCTTCCCAGTTCCGCATACCTTGCCAGCGCGTGGGGGTATTGATACTGTGAGAAGGTTCCCATCTTTGTCGGTACTTCTGCCGCATTGTATCTCATAACTTCCGTCAGGATCACTGCGTTGGCAACACCGTGGGGCAAATGATGGAATGCGCCCAGTTTGTGAGCCATAGAGTGGTTTACGCCCAGGAACGCGTTGGCAAATGCCATACCTGCCATGCAGGAAGCATTGTGCATTGCCTCACGTGCTTTGGGATCGTTTGCCCCGTTTTCATACGCGGACGGAAGATTCTCAAATACCATCTTAACCGCTTTCATTGCAAGCCCGTCTGTAAAGTCTGTTGCCATGATCGAAACATACGCCTCAATAGCATGTGTCATAACGTCGATACCAGATGCGCTTGTCAGCCCTTTCGGAGCTGTCATCGCATTGTCCACATCGACGATCGCCATATTCGGAAGCAGTTCATAGTCAGCGATCGGCCATTTCACGCCTGTCTCTGCATCTGTAATGATGGCGAACGGCGTAACCTCAGATCCGGTTCCCGATGAAGTGGGGATTGCCACGAAATACGCTTTCTCTCCCATTTTCGGGAATGTATAAACTCTCTTTCGGATATCCATGAAGTCCATAGCCATGTCTTCAAAGTTTGCCTCTGGATGCTCATACATGAGCCACATGATCTTTGCAGCATCCATTGCAGAACCGCCGCCCAGGGCAATAATTGTATCCGGCTCAAATGATGTCATCTGTTTTACGCCTTCCTGCGCGCACTGCAGAGTCGGATCCGGCGCCACATCGTAGAAACAGGTATGCTGAATACCCATCTCGTCCAGCTTCTTCTCGATCGGTTCTGCATATCCGTTTTTGTAAAGGAATGTATCTGTTACAATGAAAGCTTTCTTCTTGTGCATTACATTTCCGAGCTCAGCCAGAGCAACCGGAGTGCAGCCTTTCTTAAAGTATACCTTTTCTGGCGTTCTGAACCACAGCATATTCTCTCTCCTCTCGGCAACCGTCTTGATATTCAGAAGATGTTTTACTCCAACGTTTTCTGATACAGAGTTTCCGCCCCAGGAACCGCATCCGAGGGTAAGGGACGGAGCAAGCTTGAAATTGTAAAGGTCGCCGATACCGCCGTGGGAAGAAGGTGTATTGATAAGAACACGGCATGTCTTCATTGCCGCAGCGTGCTTCGCGATCTTCTCTTTCTCCGCCGGATGGATATAGAGCGAGGAGGTATGCCCATATCCGCCGTCTGCAACAAGCTGCTCAGCTTTGGCAATGGCTTCGTCAAAAGTCTTTGCTCTATACATGGCAAGTACAGGAGATAATTTTTCATGAGCAAATTCTTCTGAAATATCCACAGACTCCACTTCACCGATCAGGATTTTTGTATTTTCCGGTACGTCAACACCTGCCAGCTTCGCGATCTCATAGGCAGATTTGCCTGGAATCTTGCTGTTCAGAGCTCCGTTTATGATAATTGTCTTGCGGACTTTATCCAGTTCCTCCCCGGGTTTGAGGAAATAGCATCCGCGATATGCAAACTCTTTTTTCACTGCATCGTATACACTGTCCAGTACGGTTACAGACTGTTCGGATGCACAGATCATACCATTGTCAAATGTCTTGGAATGGATGATGGAGTTAACCGCCATTCTGATATCTGCCGTGTCGTCAATGATGACCGGTGTATTTCCGGCGCCCACGCCCAGAGCCGGTTTTCCTGAAGAGTAAGCAGCTTTAACCATTCCCGGGCCTCCTGTTGCCAGAATGATATCGGACTCTCTCATAACCGTGTTGGTCAGCTCCAGAGACGGCGTATCAATCCAGCCGATGATCCCTTCCGGCGCGCCCGCCTTCACTGCAGCGTCAAGCACAACCTTTGCAGCCGCGATCGTACATGCCTTTGCACTGGGATGGGGGCTGATGATGATGGCATTTCTCGTTTTCAGACAGATCAAAGTTTTGAAGATTGCTGTGGAGGTCGGGTTTGTCGTCGGAATAACTGCGGCAACAAGTCCAATCGGTTCAGCGACTTTTTTTATTCCGTAGGCTGCATCTTCTTCGATCACACCGCAGGTCTTTGTGTCCTTGTATGCGTTGTAAATATACTCTGCAGCATAGTGATTTTTGATCACCTTATCCTCCATTACGCCCCTCTGCGTCTCTTCTACAGCCATTTTCGCAAGGGGGATACGCTGTTTATTCGCTGCCATGGCAGCTTCAAAGAAGATCTTGTCCACCTGCTCCTGTGTAAATGTAGCAAAAATCTTCTGAGCTTCGCGCATCGCTTTCATTTTCGCCTCCAGCGCCTCAACGCTGTCGACGATTTCCGGCACTACCGTCTTTTCTTTCTTTGCCATTTTGATAATTCCTCCTGTAATTGAATTAATCTGTTTTTTACCACTGGAATAAGTATAGTCCCTTTGTTAAATATTTGTCAACCCGGCATTTGTTAATATTTTAACGTTATTTTTTTAACATCGCTTGTGCAATTATTACAAATTCACTTTCCTCCTTTCCGTTTTTAAGTAATTTTTCTCACCTGCCAGATTGAAATTCTGCCGTGATGATATAATCATTACCAATTTTCTGCAGATATATCATCTTTCTCGGATGTAATAGTCTTAGTCTTAGAATAGCACTTTGTCATGGAAATCACAAGATGGATCACAGGGCTTTTGCAAAGAAGAAAAGCTGTATTTATTCGACATATATGCAGGCTTAAAACAAAAAAGAGGAATGTTCCTCTTTACACTAATGTGTAATACGGAACATTCCTCTCTGTTAAATCACAAAATATTTTACGGATGATTATTATACAAGCTCGATCAGAACTTCCATCGCAGCGTCGCCTTTGCGCTGGCCGATCTTGATGATCCTTGTGTATCCGCCGTTGCGGTTCTCATACTTCGGTGCAATCTCTGTAAACAGTTTCTCAACCATGTTCACATTTTTTGTATTTGCTTTCTTCCCTGCAGTCTTTTCCGGGACCTCTTTTACCGGGCAGAGAACTTTGAGCATCTCACGTCTTGCGTGAAGTCTGCTGGGCTGATCTTTTTTGATCTTCTTTTCAACTTCATCGTAAACTGTAACTTTCTTGCCGTCTACAACTTCTTTTACTCTCTTGCCGTCTTTGTCCTTACGCGGAACCTTAGCTGTAACTGTCACTTCGTCATAGTTGTCTTTCTCTTTTACAGCCAGCGCGATCAGACCTTCAGCAACTTTGCGGATCTCTTTTGCCTTCGCCTCTGTTGTAACGATTTTTCCGTTGTACAGAAGCGCTGTTACCTGATTTCTGATCAGAGCTTTTCTCTGACCGGATGTTCTACCGAGTTTTCTATACTTTGCCATTTTTAATTTCCTCCATTATTTACATCTGGTTATGCATCTTCGGGCTTACTAATCAAATGCTCCCGCCGCACTCTTCGGACTTACCGGCAGGACATGACATATCCCATCCAGAGCTCCTCGCTATCACTCGTCGCCCTGGTCTTAGTCGTATCTTCCTGACCCTCCGGATCAGGAAGCAGCATCAGAGCTCCTCGCTATCACTCGTCGCCCTGGATTAAGTCGTATCTTCTTGACCCTGCGGCTCAAGAAGCAGCATCAGGACTCCTCGCTATCACTCGTCGCCCTGATTTAGTTCTAGATTCAGTTCTTTGAGCTTTGCAAGCACTTCTTCCAGAGATTTGCGTCCCAGGTTGCGGACTTTCATCATATCCTCCGGAGTCTTGTTTGTCAGCTCTTCCACTGTATTAATTCCGGCACGTTTGAGACAGTTGTAGGAACGGACGGAAAGTTCAAGCTCATCAATGCTCATCTCAAGAACTTTTTCCTTCTCGTCATCCTCTTTCTCGATCATCACTTCCGCCGCCTGAGCAACTTCTGAAAGATCGATAAAAAGTTTCAGATGCTCGCTGAGAACCTTTGCTGCAAGGCTGACAGCCTCATCCGGCTGCATTGTACCTTTTGTCCATACCTCCAGTGTAAGCTTGTCATAATCTGTAATCTGGCCGACACGGGTGTTTTCTACAGTAAGATTCACACGCTCAACCGGAGTATAAATAGAATCAATAGGAATAACGCCAATCGCCATATCTTCTGTTTTGTTCTTATCTGCACTCACATAGCCTCTGCCATTTGAAATGGTAAGCTCCATGTAAAGCTTGCTGTCGCTTCCGCCGCTGAGCGTAGCGATGACCTGCTCGGGGTTTACGATCTCAATATCGGAATCAACCTGGATATCGGCACCTGTTACAACACCTTCTCCCTCAAATTCGATATACGCAGTCTTCACTTCATCTGACTCAGATGTGTTTTTGATTGCCAGAGACTTCAGATTCATGATAATCTCTGTCACATCTTCCTTTACGCCCGGAATGGAACTGAATTCGTGCAGAACTCCGTCAATCTTTACGGAACTGATCGCTGTTCCGGGAAGAGATGAAAGCATAATTCTTCTCAGAGAATTTCCCAGCGTTGTCCCATATCCTCTTTCCAGAGGCTCTACAACAAATCTTCCATACTTTTTATCATCTGAAACTTCTGTAATTTCAATATTAGGCTTATTAAAATCAAACACTACACAGACCCTCCTTATGGGTTTAATATGTTGAGGGGATACTAAGTTACAGCCGATATTACTTTGAATATAACTCGACGATCAACATCTCATCTACCGGTACGTCGATCGCATCCCTGTTCGGGAGTTCTTTTACTGTACCTTTGAGATTCTCTGAATCGACATCCAGCCACTCAGGAATCATGTTTCCTGCTGTAACCTCAAGAATCTCTTTGTATCTCTGTGAGCCTTTCTTGTTCTCTTTGATCTCGATCGTATCGCCGGCCTTTACAAGATAAGACGGGATGTTTACCTGCTTGCCGTTTACAAGGACATGCTTGTGGTCAACGATCTGTCTTGCCTCTTTTCTCGTTCTTGCAAATCCCATGCGGAACATAACATTGTCCAGTCTGGACTCCAGAAGTCTCATCAGGTTCTCACCTGTCATACCTTCCATCTGTTTAGCCTTTGCATAGTAGTTTCTGAACGGTTTTTCGAGAACGCCGTAGATGAATTTAGCTTTCTGCTTCTCACGAAGCTGAAGGCCGTACTCACTCATCTTTCTGTTTGATCTCTTTAACTGTCTGTTAGATTTTTTATTGATTCCGAGATAAATCGGATCCATGCCTAATGAACGGCATCTTTTAAGAACAGGAACTCTGTTTACTGCCATGTCTATCCTCCTATATTTATACACGCGGCTTCATTTCAAGCCGCTCTGATTACTTTACATTGTACAATAACAGTTGTATGCTGAAAACGTTTCGTATTCTGAGATCAGACTCTTCTGCGCTTCGGCGGGCGGCATCCATTATGCGGAACCGGAGTTACGTCTTTGATGCTTACTACATCAATACCGCATGCCTGGAGAGCACGGATTGCTGCTTCCCTTCCTGAACCAGGTCCTTTTACGAATACATCTACTGTCTTCAGTCCATGAACCAGCGCTGCCTTTGCTGCTGTCTCAGCTGCCATCTGCGCTGCGTACGGAGTAGATTTCCTTGAACCTCTGAATCCCAGGCCGCCTGCACTTGCCCATGAAAGAGCATTTCCCTGTGTATCTGTTAATGTAACGATTGTATTATTAAAAGATGACTGGATGTGTGCCTGTCCTCGTTCAACGTTTTTCTTGACACGTTTTTTTGTTACTTTTTTTGCAACTTTCTTTGCCATTTAAACTAACCTACTTTCTTTAAACTCTTCAAAAGGTGGTTCGCAAAGCTAAGCTCATGCTGCGCCTGTCAGCTTGCATTCACTAAGATTTGCGAACGGCCTCGCACTAAATTCAAACTTCGCTTTCAGCTCGTTTTCATCAAGTTGCTTTCGGCCTACTTTTTCTTATTTGCTACTGTTCTCTTCGGACCCTTGCATGTTCTTGCGTTTGTCTTTGTCTTCTGACCACGCACCGGAAGTCCTTTTCTGTGACGGATTCCACGGTAACATCCAATCTCTTTGAGTCTCTTAATGTTAAGCTGGATCTCTCTTCTGAGATCACCTTCCACTACCTGTGTTTCATCAATTACTGCGCTGATCTTCTTTACTTCTTCACTTGTAAGATCTCTCACGCGTGTGTCAGGATTAACTCCTGCTTCTGCCAGAATACGGTTTGAACTTGTTCTACCGATTCCATAGATATAAGTCAGACCGATTTCTACACGTTTGTCTCTTGGTAAGTCTACACCTGCAATACGAGCCATGTGTCTTTCCTCCACTTTCTTTTTTCTCGTTTTCTGTCCGGTCATACAGCTTTTTCCAGCCTTGGGCGTATGACCTCCTATTGTCCCAAAAAGAGGCTGCGAATGCATACAGATTTATTCTGTCTTTTCAGCATCCTACCGGGAATACCATCCCGATATCCCAGCCCAGGCGTGTCTGCTGACACACCCTTTTCCCGGCACGGATAACCTCTATCCGCCATGCAAGCGCCGGGTATTTTAAGCAATATACAATCGCATTTTCATTCCTGTTCTCATTATAATGAAGAAAATGCACAGAACACTCCTTCTGCAGGTACCTGTGTGCAGAAACGGTGCATCCTTACTTGTATATTAAACAGCTCTACACACCTCCTGGCGTGTCGTGCTGTCAGCCGCCTAAATTAATGCACAAACTAAGAATTGACGTTCGCCTCACTAAGTGTTCTAGCCCTGGCGCTGTTTGTGCTTCGGATTCTCACAGATTACTCTGATGCTTCCTTTTCTTTTAATAATCTTGCATTTTTCACAAATTGGTTTTACTGATGATCTAACCTTCATGTCAAATCCTCCTTCCCTTCTTTGCTCTGCCTGTGTTTCCGCCGCTTTTGGACACACCAAGCCAAAAGCGACCATTTCATAGTATAGCATCAAATACTTCGCCACGTCAATAACTAATTACTATTTTTTCGCTAAGCGATTTCTCTAAGTGCTTTC
>ERZ1090869.785-NODE-786-length-15840-cov-7.422997_pt1 | contig 15840 bp, 10 predicted proteins | sample MGYA00478474_ERZ1090869 | MGnify/ENA primary metagenome ERZ1090869 (study PRJEB33644, sample SAMEA5815748) | chicken gut metagenome | biome: Chicken; feature: Gastrointestinal Tract; material: Caecum | place: Ireland | collected 2019-01-01 | study: A study of the... | reverse complement strand
CATGATGGCCTGCGGCCTGCCCGACGGCCAGTACAGCCTGGGCGGCCAGGCCGTGACGGTGCGCGGGCCCCGGGCCACCCTGACCGAGCACCCGGACACCATTGCGGGCAGCGCCACCTGCCTGTACGACTGCATGCGCACCGCCGTGCGGGAGATGGGTGTGCCGCTGGAGAGCGCCGTGCGGGCCGCCAGCGAGAACCCGGCCCGCTGCATCGGCATTGACCAGGACTACGGCAGCCTGGCGGCCGGACGTTTCGGCAACGTGGTGCTGGCGGACAGCGAGCTGAACATCCGCACCGTCATCAAGAAAGGCGCCGTGCTGAACCGGGAATGAGACATTTTCCGGTGGACTTTCCCGCAATTTTTTGGGTAAAATGCCGGTTCCGCCCTTGCGGAGCGGGAAAAAATCGGGTATAATGAAGGACAAGCAATCCTGTGCTGGGTCGGCGCTGCGCAACAGATCGGCGCGACACGGCCTGTGCAATGCCAAAGAACCAAGGAGGTTGTTGCCATGGCGATCTCAGAACCGACCGCAGTATTTTCCATCCATGATGACAAGGACCAGCAGATCAAGCAGGTCATGATGCAGGTTTACAGAGCACTGGAAGAGAAGGGCTATAACCCGGTCAACCAGCTGGTGGGGTATATCCTGTCCGAAGACCCGACCTACATCACCACCTACAAGAACGCCCGGGCGCTGATCCGCCGGGTGGACCGGGACGATCTGCTGCAGGCACTGGTGCGGGATTATGTCCGCCACGCCTGAGTTCCGCTGAATCCCGCTGCAAAAACAGCCGCTTCCCTCCCCCATCGCGGGGCGGGAGGCGGCTGTTTCTTTGTTCCGGGGCGGCCCCGGGTCAGAGCGCGGCGGGCGTCGGGTGCGGCGGCATGCGACCGCGGCGGACGGGCAAAACAAAACGCCCCCGTGCTTTCGCACGGGGGCGCAGACAGTTACCGGTTCAAACCTTTGTCAGGCCAGATCAGGCAGCGGTCTTGGAAGCGTACATGAAGAACTTGTAGCCGAACGGGTTGGTGTACACGCCGGTCACGTTGGACTTCTGCATGTAAGGATCGTTGTAGTAGTACAGAGGCACGAGACCCCAGGTCTCCATCAGCATATCCTCAGCCTTATGCATCTCGGCAACACGGGCGGTCAGATCGGTCTCGGACTTGATCTGAGCGATCAGGTTGTCGTACTCGGTCCAGTTCTGCGGAGCATAGCTGGGAGCGGGGCCGGGCTCGGTGCTGCCGGCGGGACGGCCGAACTGGCTGTCGTTGTTGCCGGAGGAGGAGGTCCACATTTCGAGCATGTTGATGGGGTCGTCGAAGTCGGCCAGCCAGCCCTGACGAGCCACGTCGTAGTTGCCGGCCTTACGGTCGTTCAGGAAGACGCTCCAGGCCTCGGTGGCGATGTCAACCTGAGCGCCGATCACGGCCAGGTCCTGCTGGATGGCGGCGCCGATGGCCTCATTGCCTTCGCCTTCGTTGGTCAGGTAGGTGAACTGCAGCGGGGTGTCGGCGCTGAGCATGTTGTTCTCGTCGAACTCGAAGCCGGCGCTCTTGAGCAGCTCGATGGCCTCGGCCAGGTTGTCCTCATAGGCATCCTGAGAGGGATCGTAGTAACCGACGGCTTCCGCATCCGGGAAGGTGTAGGAATCGGTGTTCTGCTTGAACAGGTTGCCGTTGCCGTCGCTCATGGAGTCGGGGATGAAGGTGTTGGCCAGGTGCTGACCGGTCTGACCGATGGTGTCAACGATGTACTGACGGTCGATCAGCAGGTTGATGGCATGGCGCATGTCGTTGGCCTGCTCGGGAGTCTTGCCGGCGAACAGTTCGGAGTTCACGTTGAAGCCCACATAGTAGGTGCCGATGTTGTCAGCCACGTACAGTTCGGGATCTTCGTTGGCCAGCAGCTCGCCCAGCTGCGCGTTGGGGATGGTGTCGATGAAGTCCAGGTTGCCGGCGGTGTAGGCGTTGTAGATGGCAGCGTCGTCAGCGCTCAGCATGAACTGCAGGGTCTCGATCTGAACTTCGTCAGCGCGGTAGTAGTTGGGGTTCTTGGTGTAGGTCATGCTCTCGTCATGAGTCCAGGCGGTGCAGGTGTAAGCACCGTTGGAGACGAAGCCGGCCTCGACCGCCCAGGCGCCGGGGTTGGTGCCGTCGGGGTCGGCAGCCTCAACAGAGGCCTGCGGCACCGGGGAGAAGGTCGGGAAGGCGCACAGGCTCAGGAAGTAGGGGCAGGGGCTGACCAGGGTGACCTGCAGAGTGTGGTCATCGGTGGCTTCCACGCCCACCAGGATGTCGTTGGCAGCCTGGGCTTCCTTGGCGGCAGCGGTGTAGACGGTTTCGGGGGTGGTGTATTCCTCGCCGGCTTCCTCGGCAGCGGCCGCGGCGGCGGCGTCATACTCGGGGTTGGCCTCGGTCTCCTGGGCCACTTCGTTCTTGGCGATCAGGCCGTCGAACAGGTAGCTGTAGTCGGAAGCAGTCTGCGGGTTGGCAGCGCGGTTCCAGCTGTAGACGAAGTCGTTGGCGGTCAGGTCGGCGCCGTCGCTCCACTTGCTCTCGATCAGGTGGAAGGTGTAGGTCAGGCCGTCATCGCTCACATCGTAGCTCTCGGCCAGGGCGGGGGCCAGGTCGCCGTTCTCGTCGTAGGTCATCAGGCCGACGAAGGAGTTGACAGCCAGGACGGCGCCGTCAACGGTGGTGTTGAGGGCGGGGTCCAGCCGGTCGGGCTCGGACGCCAGGTTGATGTACAGGGTGCTGGTGTCGGTGTTCAGGGCAGAACCACCGGTCGCAGCGGCGCTCTCGGATGTCGCCGCGGTGTCAGAGGTGCCCGTGCTGCTGGTCGCACCGGAAGAGGCGGTGGAACCGCAGCCGGCCAGGCTGAGCACCATGGCGGCGGCAAGCGCAGATGCCATGAGTTTTTTCATTTTCTTTCCCTCCTAAAGGATTCTATCAGAAAAACCTGACTTTGCGGCCGGTTGCCGCAGCTGGCAGGTTTCCCCCGATATAAGGCCCATTATAGCCACCCGGCCCGCCTTTGGCAAGGCAAAGTGACAAGCTGTTGCTTTTGCGTCACCATTTTTGGGCGTTTTGCCGAAATTCGCACAGGTTTCAGCGCCCAAATCGTGAGCATTTTGTGAAGTGCGTCTCATGGGCGGGGGACGCACTGTCTTTCAGCCAGAGACAATCACTTGTTCCAGCAGGCCACAAAATGGCCGTTGCCCCGGTCGGTGAAGGGGGGCATCTCCTTGGCGCACTGCTCGGTGGCATAGCGGCAGCGGGTGCGGAACGGGCAGCCGCTGGGCATGTGGAGCGGGCTGGGAACATCGCCTTCCAGCACGATGCGCTTGGCGTTGCGGGCCGTCTTGGGGTCCGGGATGGGCACGGCGGACAGCAGGCTCTGGGTGTAGGGATGGATCGGGTTGTCGTTGAGCTCGTCCGAGTCGGCCAGCTCCATCATCTTGCCCAGGTACATGACCGCGATGCGGTCGCTGATGTGGTGAACGACCAGCAGGTCATGGGCGATGAAGAGGTAGGCCACGCCCAGCTTTTTCTGCAGGTCCTCAAACATGTTGACGACCTGGGCCTGGATGGACACGTCCAGCGCCGAGACCGGCTCGTCGCAGACGATGAACTTGGGGTTGACCGCCAGGGCGCGGGCGATGCCGATGCGCTGGCGCTGACCGCCGGAGAACTCATGGGGGTAGCGCATGGCGTGCTCGGCGTTCAGGCCGACCAGGTCCATCAGTTCGATGACCCGCTCATGGCGCTCCTTCTTGTTTTTGCAGAGCTTGTGGACATCCAGGGGCTCGCCGATGATGTCCTCGACAGTCATGCGGGGATTCAGCGAGGAGTACGGGTCCTGGAAGACCATCTGCATCTGTTTGCGGTAGGGCATCATGTCCACATGGACCTGCTTGCCCAGGACCGGCTTGCCGTTGGCATCCACCTTCAGCCGGCCGTTCTCGTCATACTGTTCGCCGCTGTCATAGATCACCTGGCCGTCAAACAGGATGCGGCCGCCGGTGGGCTTGTACAGCTGCAGCAGGGTGCGGCCGACGGTGGTTTTGCCGCAGCCGGACTCGCCCACCAGGCCCAGGGTCTCGCCGGGCTTGATGGCAAAGGAAACGTTGTCCACCGCCTTCAGCGGGGTGGTTTTGGCAAAGCCGGTGCGCACGGGGAAATATTCCTTCAGGTGCTCCACCTGCACGAGGTATTCGCTGTTGGGCATCTTACTTCCCCTCCTTGGCATTCTTCACGTTCATCCAGCAGGAAGCGCGGTGGTGTTCGCCCACCTGCAGTTCCGGCGGCAGTTCCCGCAGGCAGATCTTCATGGCGGAGTCGCACCGCGGGCAGAAAGCGCAGCCGTCGGGCAGGTCCAGCATGTTGATGGGGGTGCCGCCGATGGGGACCAGCCGCTCCTTCAGGTTGGAACCGGAGGGAATGGACCGCAGCAGGCCCTTGGTATACTCGTGGGCCGGGCGGTAGAAGATGTCGTCGGCGGTGCCGCGCTCGCAGACACGGCCGCCGTACATGACGATGATCTCGTCACACATCGAGGCGATGACGCCCAGGTCGTGGGTGACGATGATGATGGCCATGCCCAGCTTCTTCTGCAGGTCCTGCATCAGTTCCAGGATCTGCGCCTGGATGGTCACGTCCAGGGCGGTGGTGGGCTCGTCGGCGATCAGGATGTCGGGTTCGCAGGCCAGGGCCATGGCGATCATGACGCGCTGGCGCATACCGCCGGACAGCTCATAGGGATACTGCTTGATGCGCTTTTCCGGCTCGTTGATGCCGACAAGGGTCAGCATCTCGATGGCGCGTTCCCGCGCCTGCTTCTTGTCCCGGTCGGTGTGCAGGCGGATGGCCTCCTCCAGCTGGTTGCCGATGGTGTACACCGGGTTCAGGCTGGTCATGGGGTCCTGGAAGATGATGGAGCAGCATTTGCCGCGGAAGGTCTGCATCTTCTTCTCGTCCCATTTGGTGATGTCCTCGCCTTTATAGAGGATCTCGCCGCCGGTGACGCCGCCGTTGTCGGACAGGATGTCCATGATGGAATAGGCCGTCACCGACTTGCCGGACCCGGACTCGCCCACGATGCCGAGGATCTTGCCCGGTTCCAGGTTGAAGGACACGCCGTTGACCGCCTTGACCACGCCGCCTTTGTCGGTGGAGAAGGTGGTGTGCAGGTCCTTGACCTGCAGGATGTATTTGGAAGTATTTTCACTCATCATGCGGCCCTCCTCAGCGCTTCAGTTTGGGGTCAAAGGCGTCGCGCAGGCCGTCGCCCACCAGGTTGAAGGCCAGCACGACCAGGCAGATGACCACCGCCGGGAACACCAGCTGCCAGGGATAGGTGTTGATGGCGCCGCGGGCTTCGTTGGCCAGCGAGCCCAGCGAGGGCATGGGGACCTTGACGCCGATGCCCAGGAAGGACAGGTAGCTTTCGGTAAAGATGGCAGAGGGGATCTGCAGCGCCACCGAGATGATGATGACAGACAGGCAGTTGGGCAGGATGTGCTTGCGCAGGATCCGGCCGCTGGGGGTGCCGATGGTGCGGGCCGCCAGCACATACTCGTTCTGCTTGATGGTCAGGATCTGGCCGCGGACAAGGCGGGCCATGCTGACCCAGTACAGCAGGCCGAAGACCAGGAACAGGGCGATCATGTTGGTGCCCAGGCTGTTGAGCACCGCCACCGACTTAATCAGGGGGTCCAGGGTCTGGTTCAGCACCACCGACAGCAGAATGACCATCAGGGTGTCGGGCAGCGAATAGATGATGTCAACAATCCGCATCATGATCATATCCACCACGCCGCCGCACCAGGCCGAGATGGAGCCGTAGAGCAGGCCGATGATGAGCACCATGATGGAGGCCACCAGGCCGACGGCCAGCGAGACGCGGGTGCCGATGAGCACGCGGACAAAGTAGTCACGGCCCAGGCTGTCGGTGCCCATCACATGGGGGAACAGCTTTTCGCCGGTTTCCGCCATATATTCCAGTTCCCGCTCGGAATACTGGAAGGGGGCGAGGTTGGTGATGTTGCGGTCGCGGCTGCCGTCCACCCGGATGATCTCGTCATACCCGTAGGGAATGATCATCGGCAGGATGATGATGGCCACGACCATGACCAGCAGCACGATGATGCTGGTCATGGCCAGCTTGTTCCTCATCAGGCGGCGCATGCCGTCCTTGAAGAAGCTGACGCTCTCGCCCATGACTTCCTGCTGGGCTTTTTCCTCCGCAGAGGCGGGGACGAAATCGTCGGTGGAGAATTTGGAAAGGTCGATCTGCGCCGAAAGGGGGTTCTTTGCGGGCATACCGTTTTCTGCATATGTCATTGTGGGAACCTCCTTTTACTCAAGATTGATGCGCGGGTCAATGACCTTGTAGACAAGGTCGGTGATCAGGTTGGCGGCGACCATCAGGGTACCCAGGAAGATGGTGGTGGCCATGACCAGCGGATAGTCGGAGTTGTTGATGCTGTTGACGAACTGGGTGCCCAGGCCGCCGATGGTGAAGATGCTCTCAACGACCATCGAGCCGGTGATGATGCCGGCGATCATCGGGCCGACGTAGGTGACCACCGGGATCAGGGCGTTGCGCAGCGCATGTTTGAAGATCACCTTGACCTGGGGCACGCCCTTGGCGCGGGCGGTGCGCACATAGTCCTGGCTGAGGGCGTCCAGCATGCTGGTCTTGGTCAGGCGGGTGATGTAGGCCATCGGGTAAAGCGACAGCGAGACCACCGGCAGGAAGTAGTTCGGGCTGTCCGCGCTCCACACCGGGAACCATTGCAGCTGCACACAGAAGACGAGCAGAAGCAGGGTGGCCAGCACGAAGCTGGGCACACCGGTGAACAGCGTGGTGAAGAAGATGATGACGCGGTCGGGCCATTTGTTGCGGTTCAGCGCCGCAATGCTGCCCAGCACCAGACCCAGCAGGATGGACACCGCCGCGGCTTCGAGGCCGAGGGTGGCGGACACGCCGAAGCGGCTGGTGAGGGTGGTGGTGATGTCACGGCCGGTCTTGAGCGAGACGCCCCAGTCCCCCTGCAGGATGTTCTGCAGGTAGAGCACATACTGTTCCGGCACCGGTTTGTCCAGGTTGTAGCGGGCTTCCAGCACAGCCTTGACCTCGGGCGAGGGGGCCTTTTCAGCGTCGAAGGGGCCGCCGGGAATGGCGTTCATGGCAAAGAAGGTGATCGCACTGATGGTGAACACCGTCAGGATTGCCAGCAACACACGTTTTACGACATATCGAATCACGTTGTTTCACTCTCCTCTTGAAAGTAGCGGGAATCCCTGTGCCGCAGGTATCCCGCTCAGCGCGTGTTTTGGCCGGGCCGCCACCCGCTTCCCTTCGCCCGCCTTCCCGGGGCGGATGCCGCCGTCAAACACGTTTGTGTTCGTTAGGCGGACAACTCGCCGCAAAAAAACACGACAGCGTTTTGGTCAAACGCCATCGTTTGAGCAAAGGAATATGTATAAAGATAGCACAAACAGGGGCAAATGTCAATGCACTGCACCGCAGCAAAGCGCAAAAATTCAAGTTCTTTGCCGCGGGCTTTTCGGGCAGTTTGCCGCCGGGGGCCGGGCGCCCCGGCGGCCCGGACCGGCAAAAAGGAAGCGTCCGGCCGCTTCTTTCAAGGGGTTTTGTGTCCCCTTTCGGGAAGCGGCCGGACGCTTTGCCCCGCCGCATTGCCAGGGCGGCGATTTTATAAATTTGCAGCGGCGTTGCAGCGGCGGGCAGGTCAGTCCGCCTGTTCGCCGGGCATCTGCCAGCCGAAATGATCGGTGTGCAGCCAATGTTCGGCCGCCTCGCTGCCCGGCTCGCCCAAAGCGTCCCGGTACAGGGCGGTGATGGCGGGGTTTTCGTGGCTGAAGCGCAGCGAGCTGCCCTTGTCAATGGCGTAGAGCACCTGTCCGCGAGCGGCGGCCAGTTCCTCATCGTCCCTGCTCTGGGGCTGTCCGCCGCCGCCGGCGCAGCCACCGGGGCAGGCCATGACCTCCACAAAATCGTACCGGACCCGGCCGGTGCGCAGTGCTTCCAGCAGGCGGGCGGTGTTGGCCAGGCCGCTGACCACCGCCGTGCGCACCGTGGCCCCGCCCAGGTCGAACTCGGCTTCGGTCCAGCCCTCCGACCCGTCGGCGGCGCCGCGCACCGCCCGGAACGCGTCGGGCGGCGGGTTTTCGCCGTTGACCAGGTAGTAGGCGCTGCGCAGCGCGGCTTCCATCACGCCGCCGGTGGCGCCGAAGATGACCCCCGCGCCGCTGTAGGGACCCAGCAGCGAGTCGAAGGCTTCCTCCTCCAGCGTTTCGGGGTGGATGTGCTCGGCCCGCAGCATCCGCACCAGTTCCCGGGTGGTCAGCGCCAGGTCCACATCCCGGCCGGCCTCGGTGTGCATGGTCGGCAGGGCGCACTCGGCCTTTTTGGCCACGCAGGGCATGATGGAGATGCTGCAGATCTTGTCCGGCGAGACGCCGATCTTCTGGGCGAAGTAGTTTTTGGCCACGGCGCCGAACATCTGCTGGGGGCTCTTGGCGGTGGACAGGCAGCCCACCAGGTCATGGTGATGGCCTTTGAGGTAGCGCACCCAGCCCGGGCAGCAGCTGGTGAACATCGGCTTGTCTTTGGTCTCCCCCGCCTGGAAGCGGCGGATGAACTCGGTGCCTTCCTCCATGATGGTCAGGTCGGCGGAGAAGGAGGTGTCGAAGACATAGTCGAAGCCCAGCGCCCGCAGCGCCGCGGCCATCCGGTTGACGGTGGCCTTCTCCGGCGGCAGGCCGAGGCTCTCCCCCCAGGCGGTGCGCACCGCCGGGGCGATCTGCACCACCGTGATGCGGTCGGGGTCCTCGATGGCGGCGAACGCCTTCTCGGTGTCGCTGCGCTCCCGCAGGGCGCCGGTGGGGCAGTGGGTGATGCACTGGCCGCAGAGCACGCAGTCGGATTCCTTGATGCGGCGATTGCGGCTCACGTCCACCCGGGTGCGGCTGCCGGTGCCGGACAGATCCCACACATTGACCCCCTGGATCTTGTCACAGACCTGGATGCAGCGCATACATTTGATACATTTGTTGGTATCCCGGTAAAGCGGGAAGTCCCGCGGCCAGAGCGCCCGCACCCCGGTGACCAGGTCCCGCGGGTAGGGGTTGTCCAGAATGCCCAGGTCGTTGGCCATGGTCTGCAGGTGGCAGTTGCCGCTGCGCTGGCAGGTGGCGCAGTGGCAGTCGTGCTGGCTGAGGATGAGTTCCACATTGATCTTGCGGGTGCGGCGGGCGCGGGGGCTGTTGGTGTGGATGACCATGCCCTCCACCACCGGGTTGTTGCAGCTGGGGACCAGATTGCGCTCCCCTTCCACCTCCACGCAGCAGACACGGCAGGCGCCGATCTCGTTGAGCTTTTTCAGGTAGCACAGATGCGGAATGTCGATGCCGGCCTGGCGGGCAGCCTCCAGGATGGTGGTGCCCTCGGGCACGGTGACCGCCTTGTTGTTGATGGTCAGGTTTACCATTGGGTCGTCCTCCCTCCCTTAAAGATGCCGTAGCCGAAGTGGTCGCACCGCAGGCAGCGGCCGGCTTCCTGCATGGCTTCCTCCTCGGTCATGCCGCAGGTGGCCAGGGCAAAGTCGGCGCGGGCTTCCAGCGGGTTGCGGCTCTTGAGCTGGATGCGCCCGCAGGGCGGCGTGTTGGAAAGCCGGGCCGGCGGGATCTGCACATCGCAGCGGATGGTGTGGCGGAAGCCCAGGAAACTGTCGATGTTGGCGGCGCCCACCTTGCCTGCCGCCACCGCACGGATGACGGTGGCCGGGCCGGTGACGGCGTCGCCGCCGGCAAAGACGTTGGGGGTGCCGGGCACATAGCCGGACAGGTCGGCCTTCAGGGCGCCATGGCTGGTCAGGATGCCGCCCTTTTCAAAGTTGTCCGACTCGATGCGCTGGCCGATGGCGATGATGAGGTAGTCGCAGGGGATGCGGAACTCCCGCTCGGCCGCGTCGCGGGGGGCCGGGCGGCCGTCCCGCCCGTAGCCGCCGATGATCTGGGGCTTGGTCCACAGCGCCGCCACATTGCCGTTTTCGTCCGCCTCGATGCGGTGGGGCGCCTGCAGCGGCAGGATCTGGCAGCCTTCGGCCTGGGCGTCGGCGATCTCTTCCGGCAGGGCGGTCATGTCGTCCAGCCGGCGGCGGTAGACGCAGGTCACGCTGGCCGCGCCCAGCCGGATAGCCGTGCGGGTGGCGTCCATGCTCACGTTGCCGCCGCCGATGACCACCACCCGTTTGCCGGTGAAGTCCAGCGGCGCCCCCTCGCCGCAGTCCCGCAGGAACTCGACGGCGGACAGCACGTTGCCGCTGTCCTCGCCGGGCAGGCCGAGCTTTTTGTCGGCATGGGCGCCGATGGCCACATACAGGGCGTCATAGTCCTGCCGCAGCTGCTCCACCGAGATGTCGGTGCCGACGCAGACGCCGGTCTTGATCTCGACGCCGGTGCGCAGGATGTAGTCGATGTCCTTCTGGAGCACTTCGGGGGGCAGGCGGTAGTCGGGGATGCCGTAACGCAGCATACCGCCCAGCCGTTCCCGCTGTTCAAACACCGTGACGCTGTGGCCCATCAGCTGCAGGTAGTAGGCCGCGGTCAGCCCGCTGGGCCCGCCGCCCACCACCGCCACCCGCCTGCCGGTGGCTTCGGCCGGGGCAGGCGGGGTCTCGTCCCGGCAATGGTCCACCGCATACCGCTTGATGCCGCAGATGTTGATGGCGTCGTCCACCAGCCGGCGGCGGCACTGCTTTTCGCAGGGGTGTTCGCAGACATAGGCGCAGGAGTACGGGAAGGGATTGTCCTTGCGGATCAGGTTGACCGCGTCGTCAAAGCGGCCTTCCCGCACCAGGGCGATGTAGCCGGGGATGTCCACATGGGCCGGGCAGACGGTGACGCAGGGCACCGGCTGGGCCAGCGAGCAGATGCAGCGGCCCTCGGCCGCGTGGAGCTCGTAATCTTCCCGGAAGCCGCGCACCCCTTCCAGCACCATGGCGGCGGCCTCGTAGCCGATGGCGCAGTCGGCCGAATCGACGATGGCGGCGGCGGTGGACTCGATCAGGTCAATGGTGCCCGGCGGGGCGGTCTGGTCCAGCACGCTCTCGATGAGGGTCTCCAGCTGGGACAGCCCGATGCGGCAGGGCACGCATTTGCCGCAGGTCTGCGCATGGCACAGGCGCAGGAAGTTCAGCGCCAGGTCCACCGGGCACAGCCCCGGCGGGTTGGCCGCCACACGATGCCCCATATCGCGGCACAGGTCCTGCACGACCTGCTGGGCGCGGTCCGGGGTCTCAATGGAAAGTCTACGCATAGTTGTTCCTCCGTTTGGCCGGGCCATGTCGGCCCGGGGGTCTGGCGGCCCAGCCCAAGCCGCCGTATTGATACCAGTATACGGGAATCCGGGCGGGAGTTCAACAGGATTTTGGATATTTTTTACATTTGTTTTGCCATGGCAACTTATATTTTTGACGGTTTCGCCCTGGTTCCGGCCCCGGCGGCGGGGGCGTTTTCGGGCAAGGGGGCGGAATTTGTTTGCCTTTTGCCCAAAAGGGTTTATAATGGAAAGCAAGAAAGAAGGCCCTTGCCCCCGCCGGCCCCGGCGGGCGCCGGGGGTGAAGGGACCCGCGGATTCGGAACGCAAGGCAGGAGGATGAGTATGAGGATCGTAGTCATTGGCGGCGTGGCCGCCGGGACCAAGGCCGCGGCCAAGCTCAAGCGGGAGCAGCCGGACGCCGAGGTCGTGCTCTTTTCAAAAAGCCGGGACATCTCCTATGCAGGGTGCGGTCTGCCCTATTATCTCGGCGGGGAGATCCCTGACCGGGAGGACCTGATCGTCAACACGCCGGCCAAGTACGCCGGCCTGACCCGGGTGCAGGTGTTCACCGGGCAGGAGGCCGTGGCCCTGAACGCCGCCGCCCACACGGTGACGGTGCGGGATACCGAAACCGGCATCGCCCGGGAGGAAGCCTACGACCGGCTGATCCTGGCGGTGGGCGCCGAGCCCTTTGTGCCGGACGTGCCGGGCACCGGCCTGCCCGGCGTCTTCACGATGCGCACGCCGGATGACGCCATCGCCGCCCGGGACTGGGCGGAGCAAAACCAATGCCGCCGCGCCGTGGTGGTGGGCGGCGGCTTCATCGGGCTGGAGGTGGCCGAAAACCTGCTGGCCAGGGGCCTGGAGGTCACGGTGGTGGACATGGCCCCCCAGCTGATGCCCAACATCTTTGACCCCGAGATGGCCGGCTATGTGAAGCGGCGGCTGCAGGCCAGGGGCATGCGGGTGCTGACCGGCACCGCCTTCCGGGGCGTGCAGGGCGAGGGGCGGGCCGCCGCCGTCGCCACCGACGCGGGCAGCCTGCCCGCCGACCTGGTGGTGCTGGCCATCGGCATCCGGCCGGCCACCGGCTTTTTGAAGGATTCGGGCCTTGCGATGGTCAAAGGGGCCATCCGGGTGGACGCCCGCCAGCAGACCAACCTGGAGGATGTCTACGCGGTGGGCGACTGTGCGCTGGTCTTCAACGCCCTGACCCGGGCGCCCCAGTGGTCAGCCATGGGCTCCACCGCCAACATCACCGGCCGCTGCCTGGCCCGGGGGCTTTCGGGGCAGCCGGCTGTGTACGGCGGGTGCCTGGGCACCGGCGTTGTGCGGCTGCTGGAGGATCTGAACGCCGGGCGCACCGGCCTGACCGAGCCCCAGGCCAAAGACGCCGGCTACGACCCGGTGAGCGTGGTCTGTGTGACCGACGACAAGGCCCACTACTACCCCGGCGCGGCCAGCTTCCTGACCAAGCTGATCGCCGACCGCGCCAGCCACAGGCTGCTGGGCATCCAGGTGCTGGGCGCCGGCGCCGTGGACAAGATGGTGGACATTGCGGTGACCGGCCTCTCGCTGGGGGCCCGGCTGGAGGATTTCGACACGCTGGACTTCGCCTATGCGCCCCCCTTCTCCACCGCCATCCACCCCTTTGTCCAGGCCTGCTACATCCTGGAAAACAAGCTGGCCGGCCGGTTCGAGACCTTCACCCCCGCCGAGTACGCCGCCGGCGCGGCCGCCGGCTATGAGGTGCTGGACGTTCACCCCGCCCCGACGCTGCGCGGCGCCGCCTGGGTCGATCTGAGCAAGGTCAACGGCCCGCTGGACGGCTACGCCCGGGACGCCAGGCTGCTGCTGGTCTGCGCCCGGGGCAAGCGGGGCTACTTCCTGCAGAACCGGCTCAAGGCGCTGGGCTACACCAACACCCGGGTGCTGGAGGGCGGCGCCACCTTCAACCAGGTCCGGGTGCCGGCGACCTCTGCCCTGACCCCTGAGGAGATCAAGCGGGTCAAGGCCCTTGGCTGTTTGCAGGACAAGCGCTACCCCGACCGGTTCAACGTCCGGGTCATCACCCGCAACGGCAAGCTGACCACCGACGAGCAGCGGGCGGTGGCCGAGGCTGCCGACCGGTTCGGCTCGGGCGAGGTGACCATGACCACCCGCCTGACGCTGGAGATCCAGTGCGTGCCCTATGACAAGCTGGAGGACCTGATGGACTTTTTGCGGCAGGCCGGCCTGCAGACCGGCGGCACCGGGTCGCTGGTGCGGCCGGTGGTGTCCTGCAAAGGCACGACCTGCCAGTACGGGCTGCTGGATTCCTTCGGGCTGAGCGAGAAGCTCCACCAGCGGTTCTACCTGGGCTACCACAATGTCACCCTGCCCCACAAGTTCAAGATCGCGGTGGGCGGCTGCCCCAACAACTGCGTCAAGCCCAACCTGAACGATTTGGGCATCGTGGGCCAGCGGGTGCCGGTGTTCGACCTGACAAAATGCCGCGGCTGCGCCAAATGCCAGGTGGAGGCCAACTGCCCGATCCATGTGGCCAGGCTGGAGGACGGCCGGCTGAAGGTGGACCCCGACGCCTGCAACCACTGCGGCCGCTGCAAAGGCCGCTGCCCCTTCGGCGTGACCGAGGAGTTTGTGGACGGGTACAAAGTATACATCGGCGGGCGCTGGGGCAAAAAGGTCGCCAACGGCCGCCCGCTGGATAAGATTTTCACCTCGGAGGAAGAGGTGCTGGACCTGGTGGAGCGGGCGATCCTGTTCTACCGGGACGAGGGCGTCACCGGCGAGCGGTTCGCCGATACCATCCAGCGGCTGGGCTTTGACTATGTCCAGGACAAACTGCTGAACGGCAAGCTGGACAAGGACGCCGCGCTGCAGAAAAAGGTCGTGGGCGGCGCCACCTGCTGACGACCTTGCCGAATGATTGACTCAAAGCAAAGCGATCTGCCGGACCGCACAGCGGACAAAGGGCCTTAAAATGATCCTGCTTTTCCCCTGCCGACAACGCGGGGGCAGGTGCGCCCTGTTTGCCCGGCTGCGGCCCGGCTTTTGCGTCCCCTGCCCTACCTATTAGAAAGGAAACCGAACCCATGAAGCAACTGTTTGCCGCTTTGCTGGCCGGGCTGCTGCTGGCGGGCTGCACCGCCCGGCCCGGCACCGCCTCCACCGCCGAGGCCGCCCGGCCAGCCGGGTCCGCCCAGGTCATCTCCCTTGTGGACGACCTGGGCCGCACCGTGAATGTGGAGGCCCCGCCCCGGCGGGTGGCGGCGCTCATCGGCAGTTTTGCCGATGTGTGGTGCCTGGCCGGCGGCGAGGACAGCCTGGTCGCCAGCGCCACCGACGCCTGGACCTACTTTGACTGGCTGCCGCTGGAGGGGGTCACCGACCTGGGCGCCACCAAGCAGATCAGCCTGGAAACGCTGATCGCCGCCGAGCCGGACCTGATCCTGGCCAGCGTGAACACCGCGCTGGATCTGGAACTGATGGACACCTTTGAAGCGATGGGGATCCCGGCGGCGTATTTTGAGGTGAGCACCTTCGAGCAGTACCTGTCCATGCTGGAACGCTGCAGCCGCCTGACCGGCGACGCCGATGCCTACCGCCAAAACGGCGAGGCTGTGCGGGACCGGGTGGCCCGGGCCATCGCCCGGGCCGACGGCAGCGCCCCCAGCGTGCTGTATGTGCGGGTGTCCAGTTCGGGGTGCAAGGTCAAGAACAGCCGGGACAATGTGCTGGGCGAGATGCTGGCCGACCTGGGGTGCGACAACATCGCGGACCGGGAGGATTCGCTGCTGGAAAACCTGAGCCTGGAAGTCATCCTGCAGGAGGACCCGGATTATATCTTTCTCGTCTACCAGACCGCCGACCCGGCCGTGGCCGAGGCGGTGGCCGACGAGACGCTGCGGTCCAGCCCGGCCTGGGCCAGCCTGCGGGCGGTGCAGGAGGGGCGCTGCTATGTGATGGACCCGACGCTGTACAACCTGAAACCCAATGCAAGATGGGGGGAAGCCTATGAAAAACTGGCCGACATCCTGTACCCGGCTGCGTGAGCACCCGGCCGCGGCCGCCTGGGGGCTGGCGGCGCTGACCGCCGCCCTGGCCCTTTTGAGCCTGGGGCTGGGCGCCGCCGACCTGCGCCCCGGCGAGGTGCTGCGGGCGCTGGCCGGGCAGGACCCCGGCAGCGTGGCCGCCCGGGTGGTGCTGTACGCCCGGCTGCCCCGGGTATGCGGCAGTTTGCTGGCCGGGGCGGCGCTGGCGGTGTCCGGCGTGATCATCCAGACCGTGCTGGCCAACCCGCTGGCCGCCCCCCACATCATCGGGGTGAACGCCGGCGCCGGGCTGGGCGTGGCGCTGTGCAGCGCCCTGGCCCCCGCCGCCCTGCTGCAGCCGCTGGCCGCCTTTGCCGGGGCGATGGCCGGGGTGCTGCTGGTGCTCTTTTTCTCCGAGGCCACCGGGGCGTCCCGCATCACGCTGGTGCTGGC
>ERZ1090869.782-NODE-783-length-15899-cov-6.419907_pt1 | contig 15899 bp, 13 predicted proteins | sample MGYA00478474_ERZ1090869 | MGnify/ENA primary metagenome ERZ1090869 (study PRJEB33644, sample SAMEA5815748) | chicken gut metagenome | biome: Chicken; feature: Gastrointestinal Tract; material: Caecum | place: Ireland | collected 2019-01-01 | study: A study of the... | reverse complement strand
CTTTTTTACTCTCCCCGGCCTAGCCGGGGGTTGTCGTTTCGCTAAAGCATATTAAAACGAAAGGGCTGCTCTTGCGAGCAGCCCTTTCGCCGTGACAGGGAAACCCTGATTTGCTTCTTACTTGTGGTCGACAGAGTACATGTGCTCGATGAGTTCCAGCACCTTGTTGGAGTAACCAACCTCATTGTCGTACCAGGAAACGACCTTCACAAAGGTGTCGGTCAGAGCGATGCCGGCGGTAGCGTCAAAGATGGAGGTGCGGGTATCGCCCAGGAAGTCGGAGGAGACAACAGCCTCATCCGTGTAACCCAGAACGCCCTTCAGCTCACCCTCGGAGGCCTCCTTCATGGCAGCGCAGATCTCCTCGTAGGTGGCGGGCTTGGCGAGGTTGACGGTCAGGTCAACGACGGAAACGTCCAGGGTGGGAACACGCATGGACATGCCGGTCAGCTTGCCGTTCAGCTCCGGAATAACCTTGCCGACAGCCTTCGCAGCGCCGGTGGAGGAGGGGATGATGTTGCCGGAAGCCGCACGGCCGCCGCGCCAATCCTTCAGGGACGGGCCGTCGACGGTCTTCTGGGTGGCGGTGGTGGAGTGAACCGTCGTCATGAGGCCGTCCTTAATGCCGAACTTGTCGTTCAGAACCTTGGCGATAGGAGCCAGGCAGTTCGTGGTGCAGGAGGCGTTGGAGACGAAGTTCATGTCGGTGGTGTATTTGTCGAGGTTGACACCGCAGACAAACATCGGGGTGCCGTCCTTGGAAGGAGCAGACATAACAACCTTCTTCGCGCCGGCTTCCAGATGGCCCTTGGCCTTCTCCTGGGTCAGGAACAGGCCGGTGGACTCCACAACGTACTCAGCGCCAACCTTGCCCCAGGGCAGATCAGCGGGGTTGCGCTCGGCGAATACCGGGATCTCTTTGCCGTTGACAATGATGGAATTCTCGGTTGCTTCCACAGTGCCCTTAAACGCACCATGCATGGTGTCGAACTTGAGCATGTAGGCCAGGTAATCGGCAGGGCACAGATCGTTGATGCCGACGATCTCAATGTCCGGATGATTCACAGTGGCACGGAAAACCATGCGGCCGATGCGGCCAAAACCGTTAATACCAACTTTGATGGACATAACACTAATACCTCCTGAAAATTTTATTTCTTAGGCTTGTCTCTATTTTATAGCATTCAGAGAAGATTTACAAGTAGTCCGCTGCAAAAAATTACCGCTGATTTTCTTCTCCGCCCGGCTTCTCCTCCGAAGCCTTTTCCGGGGAAGCAGCGCCCGCGCCGTTTTCCACAAACGATTCGCGGCTGTTGTATGCCTTTCGCAGCTCTTCCGCCAGGCGCGCGTCGTCATCCTCCCCGCCGGGCGTCCCCTCCGTCTGCGCAGGATCGCTTTCCGGCGTTCCCCCTTCGGCCGGGAGCCCCGTTTCCGGCTCCGCGCCGGACTTGTGCATACCGGAGACAAACAGCAGCGCAAAGCAGGCCGCCGCGCCATTCATCAGGAACATGCCGAAGGGATAGCCCGTGAGGACCGGCCTGCCCATCACGGTGAGCACAACCTCCGGCACCACGGTGATCGCCGCCAGCCACACGGAGATCAAGCCGTAGCGCACGGCGGCCCGCCCGCTTCGGGCCGGCTCAATGCCGGCATGGAGCTTGGCATAGGCAAAGAAGAACAGGAGCAGAAACACCACGGAAAACGTGTCATACACATTGTCGGCCGTATTCACCGTCCCGGAATAAGAGAGAAACAGCGCCACGAGGCACACGCAGCCCCACAGCGGCGGCAGCAGCGCCGGCAGCGGATGGCGCGCCCAGGGGTTGTCCCCCATGGCGTGGCCGTATGACTGCCAGAGGAACGCAAGGCCGGCCAGAATCCCGGCCGCGGCCAGAATTCCGTTCATGCCGGGATTGTCCACGGCAGGAGCGCCCAGCAGGCTGTAGATCGACTGGCCGCAGAACAAAAAGCCGGTGAACATCCCGACCACAGCGGCGCCAAGGCTCCGCACCGGCAGGCGCGGGACCATCTGCTTTTCGCGCGCCGTCTCCGCGCACAGAAGCGCGCAGCCGGCCATGAGCACGATGAGCAGCGCGCCGGTGGAGAGATACCCGTCGCTGTAAAAGCCTGTCCCGGGCTCGAGCAAAAACAAAGCCTGATACAGGCGGATCGGCAGGGAAATCACAAGAATAATCAAAAAAATACGCCAGGTGCGTTTGGAAATCATGATGACACTCCTCAATCGGGACGCAGCGGCGCCCTTCCTTCTTTCGCGTGGGCTGCCGTCATTATACGCTTCTTCGCGGCTTATATATTTCTTAATTCGAATTATAAAGAGAAACCGCGCGGATCAAAAAGCGGCCGCCCACCGGGGAACGGCCGCCTTCCTTTCTCTGACGGTTCTCCGCCGGAGCACCCGGCAAAAAACGGGGACAGGCAGAGCAGGCGCCCGCTCCCGCCCCGGAAGGGATCCTGGGAGAACAAAGATTTTTTCTGCTGCCGAATCTCATTCGGTGCGCGCGTCGATCGGCACATAAGCCTTCTGCTGCGCGAGGGAACGGTAAGCCGGGCGCATGATGCGGCCGCACGTCTCAATCTCCTCGATGCGGTGCGCGCACCAGCCCGCAATGCGCGAAACGGCGAACAGCGGGGTGTAAAGGTCGCTCGGGATGCCGAGGCACTCATAGACCAGGCCGGAATAGAAGTCCACATTGGCGGAAATGACCTTTTTGTCGCCCTTCACGCCGGCAAACACCTCCGGGGAGAGGCGTTCCACGCGCTCAAAAAGGTCAAACTGGCGCAGCAGGCCGCGCTCTTCGGCGAGCTTGCGCGCCTTTTCCTTCAGGATCACGGCGCGCGGATCGGACTTTGTATACACGGCGTGGCCCATGCCGTAGATCAGACCGGAATGATCGCCCACTTCCTTGCGTACAATCTTGGCAAGGTAATCTTTGACCTGGGCGTCGCTCTCCCAGTCCTGCACATGCTCCATCAGGTCGTTCATCATCATCATGACGCGGTGGTTCGCGCCGCCGTGGCGCGGCCCCTTGAGCGAGCCGATAGCCGCGGCGATGGCGGAATAGATGTCCGTCCCCGTGGAAGAAAGGACGCGCGCCGTGAAGGTGGAGTTGTTGCCGCCGCCGTGCTCCGCGTGCAGCATCATGCACAGGTCGAGCAGCTTGGCCTCCTCGTCCGAAAACTGGCGATCGGGGCGGATGGCATTCAGGATCGATTCGGCCGTGGAGTGGCTCGGATCGAGCGGATGAAAGAACATGCTCTTCTTGTCAAAATGACGGCGCTTTACCTGATACGCATACGTCATGATGGTAGGCAGGCGTGCGATGAGCTGCATCGACTGGCGCATATTGTTTTCCAGTGAGATGTCGTCGGGGTTGTCGTCATAAGAATAGAGCGCCAGCACGGAGCGCGCCAGCTTGTTCATGATGTTTCGCGACGGGGCCTTGATGATCATGTCCTCGGCGAAATATTCGGGCAGCTCGCGGTAGCTGTTGATGACGGCGGTGAAACGATCGAGCTGGGCGCGCGTCGGCTGCTTGCCGAAGAGCAGGAGCCAGGAAACCTCCTCGAAGCCGAAGCGGTTTTCTTTCTGGCAGCCCTCCACGATGTCCCGCACGTCAATGCCGCGGTAGGTGAGCTTGCCCTCGTCCGGGATGCGCTCGCCGTCGGCGATGAGATACCCGTGCACGTTACAGATGAGCGTAAGGCCCGCCATCACGCCGGTTCCGTCCGGGTTGCGCAGGCCGCGCTTGACATTATACAGATCAAATTTTTCCGGTTCAATCTTGTTGTTCGCGCGGAATTCCTCACACAGATCGGCCAACGTCTGGCGGCGCGTCTGTCCTTTCACCTGCTGATCCATCACTCGATCTCTCCTTTCCCGCCCTGCGGGCGGCGCCGTAATCCATGCAGCGGTCCGAGGGGCGGACCGGTTTTATTATTGTAGCGCATGAAATTGTCAAAGTCAATGCAGGAAAGACAGTATTTGCAGGAATTTCTGCGATCTATTGCATTTTCCCGAGGGATCCGCGCAGAAATAGGGGAAAAAACAGGCGAAACGCCTGCTTTGATGAATAATGAAAGGGCTTAGTTTGTAAAAACAGGCCCGGAACAGGAGAAGCTGATGAAACGGATTGCTGTGGAATGCGCCGTGTTTGCCTTTTTGCTCTTTGTGATTCCGCTCTTCGCCATGTTCGGCACACCGGCCGCCGCCCGTGAGGAGGAACCGCCGGCTTCCTCCCCTCTCGACACGCAGGAAAGCGAAGAGGACGGGTTTTCCATTCTGGACACCTCCACCGGCGAGGTTGTGCAGGTGAGCCGGCTGGAATTCCTGCGGGGCGGCACGGCGGCGGAGGTGCCGCCCACCTATGAGCCGGAAGCGCTCAAGGCGCAGGCGATCGCCGCCTACACGTACTATGCCCGCCTGCGGGACCAGCAGCGCGCTTCGCCCGATCCTTCGCTCAAGGGCGCCGACTTTTCTGCGGATCTTTCCATTGGTGAAAAATATGTGACGCCCGCGCTCATGGAAAGCCGCTATGGGGAACGGGCGGCGGAATACACCGCCCGGCTTGACGAAGCGGCCCGCGCCGTGGACGGCCTGGCGCTCACCTACAACGGCGAGCTGATCGAGGCTGTGTTTTTCGCCATCAGCTCCGGCGCCACGGAAAGCTCTGCCGATATGTGGGGCGGGGAGCGGCCTTACCTTGTGGCCGTAGCCAGCCCGGGAGACAGCTACGCCTCCGGCTTCCAGACACAAGCGGACTTTTCGGCGGAGGAGGTGCGGGAAGCGCTGCTCTCTCTCGACAGCAGCCTCTCGCTCGGTGAAGATCCCGCCGCCTGGCTGGGGGAAAGCACACGCACGCCCTCCGGCTCCGTGCTCTCGCTCACCGCGGGCGGAAAAGAGCTTTCCGGTGCGGACGTGCGCAGTGCGCTGGGGCTGCGCTCCCAGAATTTCACCGCCGCCTGCAGCGGTGACGCCTTCACCTTCACTGTGCGCGGCTACGGCCACGGCGTGGGCATGAGCCAGGTGGGCGCGCAGGCCATGGCGCAGCAGGGCGCCGCCTGGCAGGAGATTGTGAGCTGGTATTACCCCGGCGTGTCCATCACGCCCATGGGCTGAACAATTTCCCGCATTCTTCCGCCCGGTGGAAAGTGGCGTGTCCATCACGCCCATGGGCTGAACGGCAAATTCTCCGTTTTTTATATCCTTTTTGTTATATTTCTTTTTGATTCAACAAACAGTATGTATATTTTTCTGGGTTTGACCCGTTGCAGGCCGAAAAAAGGGAAAACGGCGCGGCCGCCCCAATGGACGGCTGCGCCGTTTTGATATTCCAAACCGTCATATTTCGCCTGGAAACGACTCTCTGTATACGCCAAGGATCTGCGGCAGCACGGCGGGCAGCGCATAGCGCATGAGCTCCCGGCGCGCCGTTTCCGCCAGCGCCTCGCAAAGCTCCGGCGCATGGTAAAGCCGTCGGATGGCGTCCGCCGTATCGGTGACGGAATGGGGATCGAACAGCAGGCCCGTCTCCCCGTTTCGGATGAGGTCCTCGTGGCCCTTCACGCGCGTCGCAGCCACCGGCAGCTTCGCGGCCATGGCCTCCATCACATTGAAGGGCAGCCCCTCGCTCCGGCTTGTGGTGACGGAAGCGTCGCACAGGCCGTACACCTGCTCCATCTTCCGCACCTCGCCGGCAAAGCGGACGCGGCCGGAAATGCCGAGCTCCGCGGCCAGCCGCTCACAATTGCCGCGAAGCGCCCCCTCCCCCGCCAGAAACAGCCGCAGGCCGGGGCAGTCCGGCACAGCAGCAGCGAAAGCACGCAGCAGCAGCTCGTGATTCTTGCGGGGGGAAAACTCCGCCGCATACACGAGCACAAAGTCCTGCGGCGTGTAGCCGTGCGCCCCGCGCGACTGCAGGCGGCGGCGCTCATCCCACGGGGCATAGCGCCGGAGATCCACGCCCATGCCGGGAATCAAGCGCGGCTCCCCCGCACCGCACAGGCTATGGCGGCGGGCGATCTCCCGGTCCTCCCGGTTCATCACCATGAGCACGTCCGTCACAGGGGCGCAGAGCTTTTCCGCCAGCAGATACGGGGCGCTGCGCGCGCCGTCGGACTCGGAAAAAAGATATCCATGGCAGGTGTAAAAGATCTTCGGCCGCTGTTTCATGGCGCGCGCGGCAAGCCGCACGGCGGCGGCTGCCAGCGTGGTGTGCACGCTCACGCAATCAAACTGCTCTTGCATAAGCAGGCGGCGCGCAGCCAGCACGGCCTGCGCATTTTTCCCGCTTAGAAGCCGCTTTTCCAGCGGGAGGCGCACGAAGCGGTCCGCTTCCGCCACAGGGTCTTCGCTGCCGGAGGCTGCCCACACCTGCCAGCCCGCCTGCCGGAACGCACGCAGATACGGCAGATGAAAACGGCGCAGGTGCTGTGAGGTGGAGGCGCAGAACAGGATCTTTTTCACGCCGTTTCCCCCCTTTCCCTCAGCTCTGGAAGAAAGTGAGGTAAGGCAGGAGCATTGTGCGGTCCTGCATCAGCATCCACACGTAATAGATGAGGCCGATGAACACCAGCCCGGCCACGGCGCAGTGGAAATACACCTTGCGGCTGCGCAGCTCCGTCTTCATGGCGCGGCGCTCACGCTCCGCCTGCTTGCGCACAGCCTTGTTCGCCGCCTTGGGCGCCGCTTTTCCCTGCTCGAGCACGGAAAGCTCCTCGCGATCCGCATCCACAGCCATGAGCAGCTCCGGCAGCACCAGGATGGCAGCGGTGAAAAAGAGCATGCCGAACCGCTGGAAGAGGAAATGCTTGAGCGTCATGATATAGAGCAGGCCGGCATAGAGCGAAAAGTTGACAAGCACCACATTGTCCGGATCCCGGCGCAACAGGAAACGGCGCAGGCCCACAACGACGACCATGTAGACCACCGGGACAAAGGCCGTCTGCCAGTCGCGGCCGTTCATATAATAGAGGCCTTCCTCCGTGGCGTAATACTGGTAGATGTACTGCGTCACAAAGTTGAAAATCGGCCAACTGAAGATAAGAATCAGCGCCGTGAGCACACCGTAAACCGTGAGCGATTTCCAGTTGACCGGGATGTGCGCGATGAAATAGAGCACAACCATGACGAACAGCGCCTTGTGGAACGACGCAGCCAGCACCACGATGACGAGATAGGGAATCAGCTTCTTCCGCTTGAGGAAGGGAATGGCGAAGAGGAAAATGGCGATGGCGATGCTCTGGCGGATGAAGCAGAGCGAGTTGTTGAAGAAGCCGAAGCTCACGAACACGAACACGCTCAGCCAGGCCGAGGGCGAATATTTCCCGATAAACAGGCAGGTCAGCACGGCGATGAGCAGGCCGGCCACCGCCATGAAGACGCGCACATCCCCGGACACGAGCGAGACGAGATAATTGAGCAGGCTGTAGCCCCATTCCAGCCGGTAAGGATTGTCAGCTGAAATAAGGTAAGCGGCGCCGCCCTGGCGCATGGACTCGAAATAGCCCTGATACATGGGGTAGTCAACGCCGACGGTGTTGCCGCGCAAGCCGGCAAACAACGTGAGCGCAACGCCGGACAGCACGAGGAACACCACGTCGCGCACGCGCATGGAAGCGGCATTCCGTTTCCACTCGCACAGCACGACACCGAGCACGAGAAGCACAAACAGCAAAATCAGATACGGCAGCAAATGAAATCCTTCCTTTCTTCGCGCAGCGCAGGCCTGCGCAATTTCCCGTGAGGGCAGCCCCTTTCAGGAGCCGACGTCCTCGCTGGGATTGACAATGCCGTGGAACAACGTGAGGAACAGGATCTTGAGGTCAAACAAAAATGACCAGTTCTCTATATAATGCAGATCAAATTCGATCCGTTTTTCAATCGAGGTATCGCCCCGCCAGCCGTTCACCTGCGCCCAGCCGGTGATACCCGGCCGCACCAGGTGCTTGATCATGTAAAGCGGGATCTCATCGCGGAACCGCTCCACGAAATACGGGCGCTCCGGGCGCGGGCCCACCAGACTCATGTCACCCCGGAGCACATTCCAGAGCTGGGGAAGCTCATCAATGCTGAATTTGCGCAGAAACGCGCCGAAACGCGTGCGGCGCGGGTCGCGCCTTGTGCCCCAGGTGGTCGTGTCGGCGTTTCCCTCCACGGCCATGGAGCGGAATTTATACATGACGAAAATCTTTTTGTCCTTGCCCATGCGCTCCTGACTGTAGATCACGGGACCGGGCGAAGAAAGCTTCACGCCGATCGCGACGGCAAGAAACAGCGGTGAGAGCACGATCAGCCCCAGCAGCGAGCAGACAATGTCGAACGTGCGCTTGACAAAGCTGTTCCACAGGTTGTCCAGCGGCACGCGGCGCAGGTTGATGAGAGGCATCCCCTCCACCTCATCGATGTACGGGCGCATGGGCAGAAATTTGGTGTAGAACGGCAGCAGGCTGGACTTGACCCCCTCCTGCTCGCAGATCTCAATGATACGGCCCAGCAGGGGAAATTCCTCCTCCTCCAGCGAAACGACGGCCTCGTCGATGCCGCGGGGCGCAAGCAGGGCGGGCAAATCTTCGTATGCGCCGAGATAGGGCAGATCCAGTTTGCCCGTGTCCTTCGGCGCATCGGACACATAGCCGTCGATCCAGTAGCCGAGATTTTTGTTCTGCAGGATGCGGCGGCAGAAGCTGCCGGAGACGTCCGTCCACCCGACGATGAGGAGATGCTTGAGGTTATAGCCGCGGCGGCGCATGGCGTGCAGCGTCTTGCGCACGGCGATGCGCTCCAGCGCGGAAAAGAGCACGCTGAACCCGCCGAACAGCAGCACCACCGCGCGTGAAACGTTGACCTCCTTGAGCATGAAGCTCACGAGAAAGACAAACAGCACGTCGAGAAAGCCGGCCTCCGCCACCTTCGTGAGCTCCTGCACGAGGTTTTTCCGGCGGAACGAATCGTTCAGCCCCAGCGAATGGTATACGAGGAAGTGGAACGGCACGGTGAAAAACATGAGCCGCAGGTAGTAGGCGAGCGGCACACTGCTCATGCCTCCCAACACCTGGAAGCGCATCCGGTAGGCGCACACCATGGCCAGCACGCACAGGATCAGGTTGAGCAGAGAAAAGAAAAAGTTAAAAATTTTCTGGTTTTCCTTGATCATCAGCATCTCTCCGAAACGGCAGGCAGGCCTGAAAATGGGAAGCGCCGTTACTGCATGGCGCGCACGGCGCGGCGCAGCTCCAGGACGGAGGAGGGAGCCGCCACGAGCGCATCCACCCCCAGCCCCAGGAAAAAGCCGAGCATGAGCGGATCGGAGGCAGCATCCCCGCAGATCACGGCGGGAATACCGGCGTTCTTCGCCGCGAACACGGCGCGGCGCGCCAGCTCAATCACCGCGGGATGGCGGTAATCGTAGATTGTGCTCACGGACTGGTTTGCACGATCCACCGCAAGGGCAAACTGCGTGAGGCCGTTCATGCTCACAGTGAAGAAATCGGCCTCACGCGCCAGCTCCTCCGCGATGAGCGCGGCGGCCGGCGTGCCGATCATCACGCCGAGCGGCACCTTCCCAAAGGGAAGGCCCTCCGCGCGCAGCTCATCCTCCGCGCGGGAAAGGGCTGCGCGCGCCAGACGGAACTCCTCCGCGCTCGTCACCATGGGGAACGTCACGGAAACGGAGCGTCCCTCCGCCGCGCGCAGCACGGCGCGCAGCTGCGTGCGGAGCAGCTCCGGGTGGCGCAGCGAATAGCGCACGCCGCGCAATCCCATGGCAGGATTCTGCTCCTCGTCAAAGGGAAGGCAGGTGATCTGGCTGTGCGCCCCCAGGCTGGCGGCGCACACGGTGAGCGGGCGATCGCCGAGCAAATTCACCATGGAGCGGTAGACGCGCATCTGCTCCTCCTCCCCCGGTACATCCGGGCGATCGCGGAACAGCGATTCCGTGCGGTAAAGGCCGACGCCTTCCGCGCCCATGCGCAGTGCGAGATCCAGATCCGAGGGCTGCCAGATGCCGGCCAGGATGGCGACGCGGCGGCCGCCGCGCGTCTGCGAGGGAAGGCCTGAAAGCTGGCCTACCAGCTCCCTTTCCCCTTTTTCCGCGCGGAGGAACGCGCCATACGTTTCGCGGGATGCATCGTCCGGGTCAAGCAACACGTCGCCGGTGAATCCATCCGCTATCACGGTGCAGCCGTTAAACAGGCGGCTGAAGGAAGCGCCCAGCGCCGAAACGGCGGGCACACCCAGCATGCGCATCAGAATGGCGGCGTGCGAGCTGCGGGAGCCCTCCTGCGCCAAAAAGCCCTGCACGCCTTGCGCGCAGAGCTCAAGCATCTGGCTGGGCAAAAAATAACGGGCCGCCGCCACGCCGCCCTTTTCCGGGAAAGGAGGAAAAGAGGCCTGCGTCTGATTCAAAGCACGGAGCAGCCTGTTGCCGATGTCCTGCACATCCGCCATGCGGGCCCGCATGTATGTATCCTCCATGCCGGAAAACATGGCGGTGAATTGCCGGGTAGCCTGCTGCACCGCATATTCCGCACAGGCCCGCCGCGCACGGATGACGCGCACCACGGAATCCCAGTAATCCCGATCGTCCAGCATCATCTGGTGAATGAGGAAAATTTGTCCGCACTCGGGGCCAATCTCCCTGCTGGAGGTTTCTCCCAAGTCCTGCAGTTCCCGCCGTGCTTTATCGCGCGCCTGTTCGGCGCGGCGCAGCTCGGCTTCCGGATCGGCCGCCTCCGTGAACGCAATGTGACGAGGGTGATGCCGCAGCAGGTGCACATGCCCCATCGCCACACCGCCTGAGGTGGCCACGCCCCGGATGAGATGCATCTGATGTTCCGGCATCTTCATGGGGCGCCTCAAAAATTATGCGAGCAGAAGTCCTGCACGACGGCGCAGTCCCGCTCTTCGTCGGGGCCTTCCACCGTCACGGTTACAACCTCGCCCTGCCGCACGCACAGGGCCATCACAGCGAACAGCCGCGTGGCGTCCGCCGTTTTGCCGCCCTTTTCAAGCGTAACCTTGCTGGAAAGCTGCGACACGCACTTCACCAGCTCGCCGGCCACACGCGCATGCAGGCCAAGCTCATCCTGCATTGTCCACTGAAACGTTTTCATGGGATCGCTCCTCCTCAAAGCAAAGTCTTTTCAGTTTGATTATAGATCCCGCGGCGCCTGTTGTCAATTTGCTTCCCTCAGCGCACAATAAGCTTATTGGCAATCGAAATTTCACAGAGCTGCTTCACGCTGTAGATCGCCGCAGCGTCGGTGATGCCGTGCTCCCTGATATAATCGTAAACATTAAAATTGTAATAACGCAGGTCGATGAGGTGGATCTCCGAAAAATTCGACGTGAGATACGGCACCATGCTGTTTGCATAGGAATCCTTGAGAACCAGCAGCTTGCGCCCGTTTGTGACGTCACGGTTGATCACGACGTCCACACCGCGGTTGCCGCCGAGATACACGGAGTACTTGTCCTTCTGCGAAAGGTACTCCTCCCAGTAAAGGCCGGAGCGCTCCTCCGTGCCGTTCACCAGCTGCACGATATCCTGCGGTTCCTTCCGCTCGGGGAGATACATGCGGTCCGGATCCTGGAAGAAAGAGACGGCTTTTGAATACAGCGTGCCATAAAACGGCTGTGTCACGGTGCGGAAATTGTAATCGTCAAGCGAAGCGGGCGCCAGGCCCATGGCGCTGCACAGCGACTGATACGCCGCGTAAGCGCCGAAGGTGTTCCAGTGGTGATCCGTCTTGAAATAGAAATCGCCGTGGACGCTGCCGAGCGCGTCAAACGTATCCACAACCACGGCGCTGCCGCCGGCCAGATCCTTGAGCTCCTGCAGCTCCTCGCGCTGGCTGTGGTTCGGCGCAAAGAGCGGCAGGCTTTCCGGCTGTTCCTGGCTGCCGGAAGGCGCGGCGAGCAGATAGACCGGCACGTCCACCGCCTCGGCAAAGTTGCAGAGCGCCTGCGCGTTCTGTGTGAAGGTATCAGACTTGTCAGGCAGCAGGACCTCGTACAAATGGCCGTTGGAGCCGAAGTAGACGCCGCCGTCCGCCGGGGAAGCAGCGTAATTCGAGCCGACGTCACGCTTGCCGGAAGCAAACTGAGCCGTGGTGTAAAGGGAAATCAATTCACGTCTGGCCGGAAAATGGTCGCCCGCAAAAGCAGCGGCATCCTCCATGAAGGAGCCGTCCAGCAAACTTTTGGCGCTGAGCTCCGGCGCCGGCTGCAGCGCGCGGTTCTCGTCTTCGGAAAAAGTCTGCTTCGGCGCGAACAAAACCCACCCGGCGCCAAACACGAACACCAGGAAGAGAAGCACCGTGAGCACCAGAAATTCCGGCTGTGTTTTTCTGGGCTGTTCTGTTCCATTTTGTATTTTCATGGCAAAAAACTCCTCTTTGTAGTCGAAAAAACGGAGACTGCGTCGTGCCGGTGAACCGGCGGCCGCATCAGAACTGGGCGTAAAGGAAGGGGGTGTATGCGTTGTGCACAAGAGAAGCAAGGCTCAGCACGAACAGCACCACAAAACCGATCGCCCACACCACGCGGCCCGCCTTGCAGGAAAGGCGGAGCCGCTCCGCCAACCTGCCGGCGATCGGCGCGCTGCAGAACGCGGCGAGGGCCAGAGTCGGGCCGTAGGTGAGGAAAGCGTAAGCACCGAGCGAATCGGCTCCGGCGGCCGGGAAGCCGAACATGGCGGCCAGCGTGGCGAACGCCGCGCCGATGTCGGTATAGGAGAAGAACACCCAGCCGATCACGGCAGCCAAAAACGCGTAAAGCCACTGCACAAAGGCGGGCGTCTTTTTCAGCAGACGGCTGAGGAAAAGTTTTTCACAGATGATCAGCACGGCGTAGTACGCGCCCCACAGCGCGAAATTCCAGCTTGCCCCGTGCCAGATGCCCGTGAGCACCCACACCACGGCCAGATTGCGCACAGTACGCAATGTGCCGTGCCGGTTGCCTCCGAGCGGAATATAGACATAGTCGCGGAACCAACCGCCGAGCGTCATGTGCCAGCGCCGCCAGAATTCGGAGGCGCTGCGCGAGGCGTAAGGATGATCGAAGTTTTCAGGCAGCGTGAGGCCGAACATGCGGCCCAGGCCGATCGCCATGTCGGAATACCCGGAAAAATCGAAATAGAGCTGGAAGGTGAACGCGAGCACACCCATCCAGGCGGCGAGCGTGGAGGGGTTCCCGGTGTACTGCACACGGCTGACGAGAAGGGCAAGCGTGTCGGCAAGGAGGACCTTCTTGAACAGGCCCTTGCCGAAACGGGCAAAGCCGGAGGTGAAGCCTTCCAGCGTCTCGCGGCGGTTGGCAATTTCAGCCCGGATATCGCGGTAGCGCGTAATGGGGCCGGAGGTCACATGCGGGAAAAACGAGAGATAGGTGGCAAACCGAAGCAAATTCCGCTCCGGCTCCGTCTGCTGTTTATAAACGTCTACCGCATAGGAAATGCTTTCAAACGTGTAAAACGAAATGCCGATAGGCAGCGCGATCTCCGGCAGGGAGACGGATGTGCCTGTGAGGCCAGCAAACGTATCGGCCAGCATACCGGCATATTTAAACCACACGAGCAGGCCCAGGTTGATCACAATGCCGCACACGAGAACGGCGCGCGCCGCCCCTCTCCGTCCGGCCTGCCTGCTCTTCCCGATCAGCAGGCCGCAGACATAGTCCACGAGGATGGTGAGTACGAGAAGCAGCGTATGTGAAAGGCCGCCCCATGCATAGAACACGAGGCTGAACACAACAAGGCACACGTTTTTCGCTTTGCGCGGCACAAGATAGTAGAGCGCAAACACAAGCGGGAGAAAAAAGAACAAAAAGGGAATGCTGCTGAAATTCATGTCTGACCTTCCTTCCGTCCGCCCGGCGGCGGACCTGTTGAACGGGCGCCGGATGGCGCCTCACAGGGGAAAACGGCCGGTTCCGCGCAGCATGCGCCGCGGTTTGCCGTTTTCACGCAGCTCTATGGACAATTCCTTACAAAAAGGAGCTCTGTTTCTGGATTCCGTCAATGATTTCCTTTTATTCTACCATAAAACAGAACAGAGGCCAACACTTTTTTCACCTTCCCCACACCTTTTGTGGAGTTTTCAAAAGGACGGGATCCGATTGGCAGGAAAGGGATCAAAAAAGGGCGGAACGGCTCTGCTCGCCGTTCCGCCCATAAGCGTGTCGAAAAAGATCCCCTGCCGGTTCAACCGGCAGCACAAGGCTGGAAAAGAGGCGAAACCTTCCCTTCGTTTCAGCCGCGCCCAAAGGGCTGTCACTGCAGGAGGGACTGCGGATCGATCCACTTGCCTGCATTCTTCACGCCGAAATGCAGATGGGCGCCGTCCGCCACCTCAAAGGGAACCTCGCCGAGCTGGCCAAGCGGATCGCCCTGGGCCACGGTATCCCCTTCTTTCACGCAGATTTCATCCACGCCGCAGTAGTGCAGTTCCAGCTGGCCCTGCGTGACGACGACGCAGCCGCCGAGCAGCGCATCCTGCGAAACGGAGGAGACAACGCCCTCACACGCCGCCGACACCGTTTCTCCCGTCTGGGCGGGCAGGTCCACGCCGCTGTGCACACGCCAATCCCCCATCGTTTCGGAATAGACGGGGTTGTCCCCGCTGAAAGCCTGGGAAACCTCGCTGCCGACGGGATAAGCCAGCGACTGCGGCGTTTCCGCCGTGTCAGCCTGCGCGGGTTCCGCCTGCGGCTGCTCCGCTTCCTCCGGCTGAGCATTGGCCGGCTCGGCCTCCTGCTCCGGCTCGGCTGCGGTTGACACGGCCTCTCCACTCGAAACCGGCTCCGGCTCGGACACCGGCTCAGGTGATTCGCTGGATTCCGGCTCCTCCAGAACGATCACCGGCGCGGAAGATGTGCTCTCCGTGACGCCGCTCACCGTCTTTTCCACCTGCCGGGCCGGTTCCGCGCTGCTCACGGCGGGCGATTCCTCCGTAAAATTCACGACGCTGTCATATGTCGCCCACGCGGCCGCGCCCACGGCCAGCAGGGAAACGCCGAGCGCCAAATAAAAGCCTTTCGTATTTTTTCCGTGCTGTCTGCCATATTTCATAAGCTGTGCACCTCCACCGGTAGTTTGGCCGGATGAAAGTGCAAATATGCCGCCGCCCTGCCATTCTGCAAAAAATAAGCAAGAAAAAACCGGCCCCGAAGGACCGGCTTTTTCATTTGCTTGAGGGTATATTGAGGAGGGTAGAACATGAATCAAAGAATGGTGCGGCTCCAATTCCTTGATTACATGACTCATTATAGCCAGAATCCCCAAAAGAGTTGTTACCGCACTGTGAATATTCCTTAAACGAATCCCGGATCTTTTTTATCTAAACTGTTTCAGCTTTTTCAAACGTTTGTTTGACCTTTTGCGCACATTATGCTATAATGAGGGCGAAAAAGAACGGAATGTGTGTCCGGCCCGCCGCGTCTGCGCGCGGAAACACTGCTGCGGGCAAAAACGGCCCGCGCGAAAAAGGAGGAAGGGATATGCTCACCAAGAGCCAGCAAAAAGTATTTGATTACCTCAAAAGCCGGGTGCAGAGCGGCCTGCCTCCCACCGTGCGGGAGATCTGCGAGGCCACGGGCCTGCACTCCACATCGAGCGTGCATGCGCATTTGAAAACGCTGGAACGGGAAGGCTACATTGTGCGCGAGGCAGGCCTGAACCGTGCAATCCGCATTGTGGGGGAACGCAACGCTGTGCAGATCCCCATTCTCGGCCGTGTGGCGGCAGGCCAGCCGATCCTGGCGGAGCAGCATGTGGAGGGCTATATTCCCTTTACGCCGCCGCGCGGCGACGGCAGCGATTATTTCGCCCTGAACGTGCGCGGCGAAAGCATGAAACTTGCAGGCATCCTGAACGGGGATATTG
>ERZ1090869.780-NODE-781-length-15931-cov-6.234505_pt1 | contig 15931 bp, 23 predicted proteins | sample MGYA00478474_ERZ1090869 | MGnify/ENA primary metagenome ERZ1090869 (study PRJEB33644, sample SAMEA5815748) | chicken gut metagenome | biome: Chicken; feature: Gastrointestinal Tract; material: Caecum | place: Ireland | collected 2019-01-01 | study: A study of the... | reverse complement strand
CATCCAATACAGAATGTCCAAGGCCATAAGCAATTCAGAACAATTAACGTTGTATCGCTGCCATTGCCCACGCTTGTTGATGTAAAACTCGCCAACAAATCCGCAGTCTGTAGCAAGCACTCGTTCCCCCGGTTCCGGCAACTTCTCATCCACGCTCACCCACTCGTTCGGCGGGGTGAGGGTGGGCATATCATAGAGCAGTTGCATTGCGCCCTGCCATGCTTTTGCCGCTTGGCTATTGCCCATAGACTTATGGTGTAGATACTGCTCTTTGAGCAGTTCCATGTATTTCTCTGCGTCAATTGGTCGCATTTGCTTCCTCCTTTGTTTCAGGCGGTGCTGGCATGGGTTGCCAAGCGATTACATTTTTCGTCCGGGTACCGTATACCCGCCACCAGCCGTTCACATCAGCAATTCCCTGCTCAATCTTTCCGCCTTTTCGGTACACGATCACTGGCACACCATTTTCAGGAAGTTGCTTATCTACGCTGATCCACACCGGCAGCGCCGCCCTCAACTCGGCGATCGTTTTCAGCATTTTTGCGCTCTGGCTTTTATCAAAATCATTCAGCTTACTGATCCGATCCGCAGCCTCGCTCAGGAGCGCGCACCCGTGCACACTGCATCCATGCTCATACCCGCAGCCAAGGCATACAAGGCTGCCGGTTTCTACCTGCATCCGGCGCAAGGCCGTTACCAACTCATTTATCTCCATGTTCCATCCTCCGTTCCCATTGCCGATAGCACTCCTCACAGCCGACGGATTCCACCAGGCTGCATCGGATATAACCGTCCTGATATTTCGTCACTGGTGCCTGCAGGCAGTCCTGCACTTGAGTGGCGGCTTCGTCATACTTGATAAAATGCTCGCATTTGTCTGTCGGGTAAAATACCCCGCCGCGGCACCAGTATGCCTGATCTGTCGCCCAATTGCTCCATTCCTTACGCGGCGGATCATCGGGGTGCGCCTGATCGTATGGATTGATCCGCGCGCGGTGTTCGTCCCAGCATCCGCCGTAAGGACAGCGGTCGGACCACCACAGCAGGCATATCCGGCAGATGCAGCTGCCACAGCCAAAGACAGTCACAGCCCCAAATTCAGCACGCGGATCAGCGGGCAGCTGTCACAGTGCAACTCCTGCAGGCTGTCTGCGTCCTCGATTTCCCGCGGGAACCGGCAGTACTCATCACAGAAGGTTTCCGCCATGCGGTGGGTCACCGTCTCCCAGCAGCCCGGGTGGAATACATTTGCGCTGCGGACAGGTTTTCCGCAGATCTTACAGTTTGCCATATGTGTCCTCTCCTTCCCCATATTTTCGGTCATATTCCTCCGGCGAAATTAACCGGCAGTCTGCTGGGGTATACAAACCGTCAAGCATTGCAGCTTTTAATACGTCTTCGATGCTGATCTGGTCTACCAGCTCTGCATATTCCTCCGGAGTCGCTTCCGGATCGGTATCCTCGCCGAGTGTCAGGCACAGGCCGCCGGGGCACGGTTTCCCGTTTTCGTCCTCGGCAAGGCCTTGGATTTCAAAGCAGATCCTGTATTTTTTCACGTATATCATCCTCCTCACGTCTTTTTTGTCCGTTAAGCTCTTTTTTCAGCGCTTTGCGGACCGTATTCATTCCCCGAAGGAAATGGCGCGACACTGCTGACTGGCTTATCCCCAGCTTTGCAGCGACCTCCTTGCCGCTCAAGCCCTCGATCTCTTTCAGCCACATTACCTCGAATTGCCTCTCAGTCAGAATGCGCTTGTACTCTTCATACAAGGCGATATAGTGCTCGATCAATGCCACGGTTTATCCTCCTCACTGAACATTTTGTCTGCTTCCGCTACGATCCCCTGCACGATCGGCAGGTCGCACCGGCGCAGCAATTTCATGGCCGTCTGGCAGCGCAGCCACTCGGTTTCCTGCTTCCGGTACTGCTCAAAATCCTGTTCGAGCCGTTTCTTAAGCGATACCCCCTCTTCCCGGGTAAACCGCCCGCAGAAGTGCAGCTCATACAGCAGGCTGAGCGCCAAGTAGATCATCCGCTCGGCCGGGGTCAGATCGTCCGGCGGATCCTCCCGGCGGTAGGCGCGCTGGTTCATTTCCTCAAATTCCATGTAAAACTACCTCCTGCGTAGCACCGCTTATTTTTGCGTCTGCGCTCATTTTGCCCGCCAGCGTCAAATTACCCGCCCGGCATCCTCACCAGCCCGCCTGCGCCACCTGTGCCGCCGCACGGGGCTATATCTCCTCTACCCGGATCCAGATGCCCGGAATCGCCGCCCAAAATTTTTCGGAGATCTCGGAGCATACCTGTGCGTCGTCTTTCCAGAAACCCACTTCAGTCATGCAGTCCTTGAGCAGCTTTTGCAGGTTGTCCGTATCCGGCTTGGTGATGCGGTATTCGCCGTCCTGGTGCCGCCCCTTCGGGAAAAGCCACTTGACAATCAGCCGCACGCCTTTGCCTTTGATCGGCCGCTCTGGCCGGTGCTTTGCCAGCATCGAGGTCAGCTTGCTGCGCGCGGCTTTGATCTGGGGCGGGTCGTAGAACACCGGCTTGCCGTTTACCACGGACACCTGCTTCTCCTGATGCGTGCAGGTCGGCGGTATCATCGGCAGGAAAAACTGAAGTTCCATTTTCTGTGCGTTCCTTTCCTCGCGCGTCAGATGGTGGCGTGTCAAACCCGGTAGCGTGTCAAAAAACCCCTATATATATAGGGGTTTTTGACACCCCGGTTTTTGACACCATCCATGCCCTGATTTTATAGTTTGTTTTGCACAAATTGACACCCAGTTGACACCCATTTTACTGTGCATTTTGCCGGTGTCAATTTCCTTATTTTAGAAAATATAACTTTTTAGCGTGATAGAGGGTGTCAATTTTCGATTTTCGCGTTTTTGACACCCTATTTTCGTGCTCTAAAGGGTGTCAAAAAGGGGTGTCAATTTGATTTTGACAGGTTGACACCCTGCGCACAGTACCGTCCTTCTGCCGCTCAAAATCCGGGTGTTCGTCTACATGAGTCTTGACCGTGTTGCGGCTCAAGCCACAGTATTCCGCAAGGTCTGCGATGCTGACCTCGCCCTTGCCCTCCATATCGCAGGCGGCAAAAGCATTGCGCAATTTGTCCAGCCGCTCCTGCCGTTTATCTACCGGCTTTTTCTTCTCCCCGCCGCGCTTCCAGTCCGGGGCATCGCCGTCTGCATGTACATCGGACAGCATACCGCTGTGATCGATCCGGTGGATCGGGAATTCAAACCACAGGTTGACCGGCGGGAACTTCGGGAACTCGCGCAGCGTACCCTCGATGCGCCACGCCGTGCGCGCCTGTACCTCGCGCCGGACGTCCGCCACGGTGTCCAGCAAGGTGTTATAGTCAGAGACCGACAACAGGCGTTTGCACGCGTCCAGCGCCTCGCGCTGGCTGCACAGGGTATCCTGCGATACCTCGTCGGACTGCCCGGCTTTTTCGAGCGCTGCGCCGCAGGCCTTGCAGACCTCGTTGTTCTCGATCTGCTTCCGCAGGTCGTCGCTCACCTCCAGCTCGATCAGGTCGAGCAGGGCGTCCGGATCGCGGGCGAATACGCCCGATCCGCTCGCGCGGTCCATCGACCGCTTGCCGCCCTGGTTGCCCTTGGAGTGGTGGTGGCAGTAGATCACCGCGCAGCCCAGCTCGGTACACACCTTGTCAAACTGGTTGCAGAACGCCGCCATCTGGTCGGCGCTGTTTTCGTCGCCGGTGATGATCTTGTAGATCGGGTCGATCACGACCGCAATGTAATCCTTTTTCAGCGCCCGGCGGATCAGCTTGGGCGCGAGCTTGTCCATCGGGATCGACTTGCCGCGCAGGTTCCAGATATCGATATTCCGGAGGCCTGCCGGCTTCCAGCCCAGCCGGTCGTACACGTCGCGGAAACGGTGCAGGCAGGAGGCGCGGTCGAGCTCCAGATTGACATACAGCACCTTACCCTTTGCGCAATCAAAACCCAGCCAGCTCCGTCCCTCTGCGATCGCAATGACCAATTCGATCAGCGCATAGGACTTACCAGCCTTGGACGGCCCGGCGAGCAGCATCTTGTGCCCCTGCCGCAGCACGCCCCCGATGAGCGACGGCGCAAGGTCGGGTAGGTTGTCCCACACGTCCGCCATGCTCTCCGGGTCGGGCAGGTCGTCGGTCACGCTCTCGATCCACTCCTGCCACTCGGCAAAGTTCGCCTTGCCGATATTGGTATCGACCAGGAACTGCTTCTTCCCATTACGCATCACGCCCGGCATGCGGGACAGGCGCGAAGGGTTGCGGTTCTGCTGGTCGAGCTCCAGCCCATTGCGGCGGCACACGGCATACAGGTATTCCACGCGCTTGCGGTATTCCGCGTAATCCGCAGCGTTTATATGAACAATCGCATGCAGACTCTTGCCGCCCGAATGCACGAGGCACGCCACCGGCAGCTCCAGCTCACGGATGAGGGCGTTCTGCTGCTCCAGCTCCATGCCGTCGCACTCAACAAGTGCATAGCGGAACTCGGTCACGTTCTCGTTGCGCACACCCTTGCCGTCGAGCGGGTTGAAGCGAATCCATGCGCCGACCGCCGGGTTGTAGTCGCCCAGCACTGCGCCGACATCGTCTTTACAGTGGGACAGCGCCTCGATCAGCTGGCCTGCGGTGCGTGACCAGTCGCCCTTAGTCGGCATATACTTGCCGTCCTTCTCGAAGCTGCGCGTCACATAGCCGACATTTTCCGTAGAATCGAACAGTGCCTCCAAATAAGTGATGAGCTGTTGCGCGGGATGCCACTCTTTCGGCTCTGCGATGTCACGGCCCTCGACCCAGTGCGGGTCGACCACACGGTAAGGCTCGTCTTTCGCGCCGATCTCGTCTTCCCAGCCCAGTTCATGCCCGCCGGTTCGTCCCGGCTGCCAGCCTCTGGTCAACGCCATCTGCACGATCGTCCCTGCCGTGATCGGGGTGTCTGTCCCGCGGAAGGTTTCCCACTTGCGGGCACACTCGCCGGCATGATACCGGCGGGCGTCCCGTTTGGACCAGTCATCCCACACGGAGGCGGGATACCCCGCCTCCTTCAGCCCCATGCCGACGCCCACCCACTCCTGGTAGGACAGGCTCATCGGCTCAATGTATTCCAGTGCCTGCTTCAGATCCAGCTCATTACGTTCCATTTATGCTCCTACATATTCGCTCGGTACAATATCATAGGGTACGCGCCAGCCGTTGGCCGCAATGCGGTCGATCAGATGCTTTGCAGTCTCGAACTGCCATGTGCCGACATGCTGGAAGCCGCGACCCTCGAGGAAACGGATCTGCTTGGGTGTCGTCAGACCCTCTGCCCGGCGGGCGCTCAGCCGGTCGAGCAGCTTGGCAGCCTTGCCGGCGTTGTCGATCTCGTCTGGGAAGATGCCCCACTTTTCCAGCGCAGAAACCTGCTTGTCACTTGGCGGCGCCATCTCCCAGCCGAATGCCGGGACGTAGCCGGACAGGTCTTCCGCCTGGATGGACAGCTCGAACTGCAGCGGGTCGACCAGCTTGCGCTTGCGGCGCTTCATCTCCTGGAGCTGTTTGGCGAGCGCCTCCTCACGCGCGGCGACAACGTCGTCGCTTGCGGTCTTTTCTGCTTCCTCAATATCCACCGGGCAGCCCGCAGCCTCGATATTCTCGGTCATGCGCTGGGCGACCTCCTCGCTCTCGCAGATCAGGTGCGCAGGGTGGCACAGCTCGTGCCGCTCGGTATGCCACAGGAAATCCAGCAGCAGCAGGTGGTCTTTGCCCGGGAACAGGCGTGTGCCGCGGCCGACCATCTGACTGTACAGGCTGCGCACCTTGGTCGGACGCAGGACGACGATGCAGTCCACGCTCGGGCAGTCCCAGCCCTCGGTCAGCAGCATGGAGTTGCACAGCACGTTGTATTCCCCGCGCTCATAGGCTGCGAGGATCTCCGCGCGGTCCGGGCTTTCGCCGTTCACTTCTGCTGCGCGGAAGCCGTAGCCGTTCAAAATATCGCGGAATTTCTGCGAGGTCTTGACCAGCGGCAGGAATACGACGGTCTTGCGGTCCATGCAGGTTTTCGCCATCTCCTCTGCGATCTGATACAGGTACGGGTCAAGCGCCGTGCCGATGTCAGATGCCTTGAAGTCGCCCGACTGCATCCCCACGCCCGAAATATCGAGCTTCAGCGGGATGGTTAGCGCCTTGATCGGGCTGAGGTAGCCCTCGCGGATTGCTTTGGGCAGGGTGTACTCATAGGCAAGCGAGTCGAACACCGCGCCGAGGTTGCGCATATCGCCGCGGTCGGGCGTTGCGGTGACGCCCAGCACACGGGCATCCCCGAAGTGCTCGAGGATGCGGCCGTAGCTGTCCGACACGGCGTGGTGCGCCTCGTCGATGATAATGGTGTCAAAGTAATGCGGGTCAAAGCGCTGGAGCCGCTGCGGGCGCATGAGCGTCTGCACCGAACCGACCGTCACGCGGTACCAGCTGCCTAGGCAGCTCTCCTCCGCCTTTTCGGTCGCGCAGACAAGCCCTGTTGCCTTGCCGATCTTGTCCGCCGCCTGTTCGAGCAGCTCGCCGCGGTGCGCGAGGATCAGTACGCGGTCGCCCGCGCGGACGCGGTCCTCGGTGATCTTCGCGAACACGATGGTCTTGCCGCAGCCGGTCGGGAGCACGAGCAGGGTTTTGTCATGCCCCTGCTCCCACTCCTGCTCGACCGCCTCGCGCGCCTGCTGCTGATACGGTCGAAGTTCCATCGCTTAAAACGCCCCCGGCGTAAAGCCGCCTGCCGGCGGTGCGGACGGCGCGCCGATCGGGTCGAGGAACTCGTCCACGTCGTTTGCCTCGCGGTCGGTGCCATTGCGGTCCTTATAAGTACGCTTGGTGATCTTGCAGCGGCCGGAGCGACCGGCGACTGCAGCCCAGTTCATACGCAGCTTTTCACCATGCTGGCGCAGGCCGAGCGAGGTGAAAAACTGGCACAGCTTCCACTCGAAGCGGGTGTGCAGGAACAGGTTGACGTTCATCGACACCGGGCCGTCAGGCGTATTGATCTGCAGATGCAGGACCGCCTGCGGGCAGGGCGGTATCTTTTCACCGCCTGGATAACGGGCACGCTCAATGCTCAACACGGTAAACGGGTATTCGCCAGGCTCGAGCACAATGCGCGGGGAGCCTTCGTTTTCGATTTCATCTTCCCAGCCGAGCTCACGGCCGGGATCGTTCAGGTTGTTCATAGTGGTTTGACCTCCTTATGTCAGTTAAAATGGAATTTCCTTGCGGTTTTTCAAAACCTCTGCGTAAACCGAATCCCATGCGCCGATCAGGCAGCCGTCAATAAACTCCCGCGGGTAATCGGTGATCTCCATACCGAGCGGGAAGTAGCCCTTGGCTGATACGGCGGTCTGGATGTCGGTCGCGGTGACGTGGTTGGCACGCATCAGGTCAGCCAGCGCCTGCGGGATGCCGTCCGGGATGTCGGGCACAAGGCCGTCATCCGTTTCAGCCGAAGCCGGATCAGTCGCTCCCGCAGGTGCAGGGGCAGACGTAATATCTGCTTTCTCCAGCTGCTCAACCGCCGGCTTATCTTCGGCAGGTTTTGTCGTAGTTACGGGTGCGGTAGTCGTTTGCGGTGCAGCGTTGGCAGATTCTACGATGCCCGCAATCTCGGAATACTGGAACGGCAGCTCGGGTGCAAGGCCGAAGCGGTTCTTGGCGTCCCAGCACGGGTGGTGCGTGGTGTACATCCTGCGCTCGCCGCCCTGCCCCTTGACCTTGCCAGTGTCGGTCTTGACCGCATAGGTCTTATAGTTTGCAAATAGCAGGATATCCGCCCATTCTTTGGCGAGCGGCGCCGTCTTGGTTGAGAGCTTCATTTCCCAGCGGTCGTAAGCGCCCATCTCGTCCGGCTGCTCGAACTTCCGCATCTTCGCGTGTGCGATCAGCACGACATTGATATCACGCTCAACTGCTTCGCTTAGCAGGTTGAGCAGCCGGCCGAATTCTTCAGCCAGATAGGTGTAGCCCTTGCCGTAGCCGAACTCTTCGATGCTCTTCTTCTGGTACTTGTCGCAGATGTACCGCATGCAGAGCAGCTCAGCCCAGTCGATCGTGTCGATGACCAGCGTGCGGCACAGCGACGGGTCGTTGATGACCTCCTTGATCAGTTCCAGCAGCATCGGCCAGCTGGTCGGTTTCGGTGTTCGCGCGACATCCATGTAGGTCGTGGACCCCTCCGTGTCGATGAACAACGGCTTCGGGAACATGGATGCGAAGGTAGACTTGCCGATCCCCTCCGGTCCGTAAAGGATCAGTTTGATCGCGCACAGCAGCATGCCGTAGATGATCTGCATTAAAACGCACCTGCCTTCCACGTATTCCGTGCAGGTTCAGCGGGCACAGGCCGTTCCGCCCCCTGCACATAGCCGTCCTCGATGATGATCGAACACTCCCCGCCGGTCGATACGCGGGTCGCGATCGCCTGCAGTCCCTCGGATTCCAGCCACGCGCCGAACTCACGAAGCGTGGTCAGGTCCATCTGCTCCAGCTTGTCCAACAGCACGAAACCGCACTGCGGTTTGAGGCAGCGCACGATCGCCGTTGCAACGCGCAGCTGGTCGCTGCCGGACATGTTGTCCCACCGCTGCCCCTGGTAGGTCAGCGCGCCGTCCTCGACGCTAAGCCCAGGAAGCGGCAGGTGTGCGCCGTCCAGCAGGTCATGCTTGGCCTTGCGGGTCTGCTCCAGATCAGCGGTCAGCGCATCATACTGCTCGCGATAGCCGCGCGCGTCCTCTTCGGCCTTCTCGCGGTTGAGGTTATCGCGCACCTTGGCATTGATTGTCTCGATGTCTCGGATGCTACGCTCCAGCTCCTCGGTGGATTCGTCGTGGAGCTGCTCCGCAGACTTGCGGGCGGTCTCAAGGTCGGCCGACTTCGCGGCCAGCTCCTCCTGTGCGGCAGACAGCTGCGCTGCCAGATCGGACGCCTTTGCCTGCAGCGTCTCCACCTGCCGGGTGATGATCTCCACCATTGCCCGCTTGCGCTGGTTCTCACCGTTGCGGGCGAGGATGTCTTGCTGCTGCGCAATCAGGTCGCTGGCCGAGATCAGGTCCTTGGGTGCGTCCGGCCAATACGTCTGCTCTTTTGCGTATTTTGCCTTCTGGTCTGCGATCTGGCCGATGGCGTGGCGCTGGTTGTAGAGCTCCTGCTCCTTATGTTCAAGTGCAGTGAGCTGCTCCCCTACGCCGATGATCTGCAGCAGCGTGTCCGCTTTCTCGCGGTCGCTCATCTGCATGAACCGCGGCAGATCGAGTGCGAGCTGTTCGATAAAGGCGTTGAGCAACTGCTGCCCTGCCTTGTTGCCCGATGGGTCGGTGACGGTAAGCGCGCTGTTCTTGCCCTTGCGCTCTACAGTGATGCCGTTCGACAACGTGACCTTGAGGTGCGGCGGAGACGCTGAGCCCTCGCGTGCAGCCTGCGATGGCCGGAAGCGATCCCCTCCCAACGCCCACGCGAGTGCATCCAGTACCGAGGTCTTGCCCTGGTTGTTGTCCCCGCCGATGATAGTCAGGCCGGCGGCGGTAGGCTCGACCTTGACCGCACGGATGCGCTTGACGTTTTCTGCTTCCAAGCTGGTGATCTTGATAGCTTTGTCCATGATGTATCCCCTCCTCTTAATCGTCATGCAGCATTGCTTTGATGGCGTCGATCGGCGCACCTGCCTTAACAGCAGAGCTGATGTCGGCGGCCGAGAACCCATGCTTCTGATCCCGCACCATTGCGCAACGCGGCGTCGTGATATCAAACGCCCAGGCAGGCGACTCCGGATCGGCCACCGCCTGCACGATCATACGGCGGAACGCTTTTGCCGCATTCTGATCCTCCGCAGCGATCTGGGCATACAGTGAGCCAATCGCCGCGGCGAACTCGGCGGCTACGGTCTTGATACTGCCGGCTGCCGTCACAGCGGTCTGGTTCCCAACAGAGTTGATCTTCAGCATTGACAAGTTTCCTCCTTGATTGTATTATGAAGTTGAACTATTTTGGTTTGCCGCCGACGGAGTGCCAGCTCCTGAAGCGGCTTTTTTTATTCATCCGCATCGACCTCGGCCAGCGCGATCGCGGCGGCGATTTGTGCCCAGGGCTGCACTGTGTCTGGCACCTTGCGGATCTCCGGCAGCATCGAAGTCAGCCATGTGTCGATGAAAGCCAGTGCCTTACGCCAGATCTGTGCCGCACGGATACCGTCGTCGCAGTCTGCAACCGTAATGGTCAGCGCCTGGAGCGCGATCCGGTCGACCAGCGCACGGTCATCGTCGCTGAGCAGCATTTTCACACTGGGCGGATCATCGTTTTCGGAGATGAAGATCGGCCCGGGGATAGGTGCGGTGCTGTCTTTCGAGATCTTCACTGCCCCGCCCAGTACTGCAGGCGGTTTACCCTTTGCGAGTTGCTTTTCGTTGTACTTTTCGATCAGGACGCTAACCTCATGCAAAGATGTGACACCCATCGCTTCGGCGATTTCCTTTATGCTATGCCCGCCTTCTCGGAGCATGTCATACCCGATTTGTTCCTGCTCTTCGCGTTTGTTTGCCAGGGTCTCTTCCATTAGCTTTCCGAAATCGGTCTTGCTCACTGTGCTTTCCTCCTCTCCTGTATCTTGTCAAGTCGGGAGACCCGCTCTGCCCGGCGCTGCCGGCGGCGGTCGTCACGGTACAGCCGCATGGTGAGCTGGTACAGGATCACCCCGCCCAGCAGCAGGACCGGTGCCAGCACCGCGTACAGTCCCAGCGGCAAAGCGCCTGTCTCGCAGTACCCGGTGGCCGATAGCAGTGCCAAGGCATCCAGCCCACAGGCCGCGCCAGCAATGTGATGGGGCTTCAGCCGGAGACTTTCAAGTGGCATCATCTGAAATCCCCTCCTCCATAAATTTGTCGAACGCCTTTTTGGGGATCACGCAGTGGATCCGGCCGCTCGGCTGACGGAATGCGAATCCAAATGTAACCTGTTTGGTCTTGATCAGATTTCGCAATGTCTGCTGATCAATTCCCATGCGCCGTGCGCACTCAACTACGGTATATGTTTCAGACATAGGGTTGTCCTCCTCTCTTAAATTACAGTGTGACGTGTCGTCCTGACCGCGGACTCAAATCACGTTTTCTTTTTCTTGATGATCAACTCACCAAGTGCGCGAACCGTGCATTCATCCGCCAGATACTCGATCGTCACTGTTGGCGGTTCGCATGCAGCATGCTTGAATATTACAGATATGGCATTTTCAGTGATATCCTGACCATTCATAAAAATGGTCGTTATCGTGTCATTATCAGTGGTGATTTCAAACTTCGATCTCGGGCAGCTCGTTTCTTCGAGGCTTCTTTCAGCCCCTTCATCCGCTTCCGGATACAGGTCATTCGGTGTGCAGCCCAGCACACTTGCTATTCGGGGGATATATTCGGCCCGGATGAGCTTACGGCCCTTGAGCATGTCCGTAAACTGCTGTTCGGTAAAGCCGCATCGTTCGGCCACTACTTTCTGGGGCAGCCCCCGTTTCGTGATTACCGAGCGGATAGTTGATGCGATATCCATTCGTCTCACCTCCTGTCGCCCGGTGCAACTGTGCTTCCACCGCTACCACAAAATTATGGAGTAGGTGCATCTTTGTCCGAAGACTCCTTATTTTCTGTGACTGCTGCAACGCCCTCCGCGAATCCGATCAGATACTCACGTTTGTCAGAGGGAAGAGCCTTCACGGTTTCCGCCAGCTTCCTGGCTAGTTTCTTTTCATCCTGTCCCATTCGTTCACCTCCATTTCTAAGTTGCTTATACTTTATCATAGTTCACTTATGATGTCAACACAATTTCATAAGTGACTTATATTTCTCCTTGACTTCATAGACCACTTATGCTTTAATTAAGGCATGGGGGTGGAAATTATGGGATTTCTGAACGAACGTATAAACGCAATAATAAGAGAAAAGGGAATGACAAAAACAGCATTCGCAGACCGGATAAATGTTTCACAAGCATTTGTTTCTCAAATATGCTCAGGGGCATCTCAGCCCAGTGAACGTACAATCGCAGATATTTGCCGGGAATTTAATGTGAATGAACATTGGCTACGTACTGGTGAAGGCGACATGTTCGTACATCTTAGTCGGAACGAAGAATTGGCGGACTTTTTTAGCGATATTCTTACAGATGAAAATGGGTTTCGCACAAGGCTCATATCGGTACTAGCGCGACTCAACACCGATCAGTGGAAATTGCTTGAACAAGTGGCAGACAATTTGCTGCAAGAAATGCAAAAAGAAAAGGCTGACCCGTAAGGCCAGCCATTATCTTTACTTCGTAAGACGAAGAACAAAACGATAAACGGTTTGCAGTTTATTTTCGTCTAAAAGTTGTAATTTTTGGAGTATGTAATTGATTAGCTCTTGTTTTTCCATCCTATCCCGGCTCCTTAAAAAGTAGAACATTTGTTTGGTTCTTCTGATAGGATGATTTTACCACTTATCGTGCAGTAATTCAAGTATCATTTGTGATACATCACGGATATCGGTCCTCAAGGCAAGATGTATCTATGAATTTAAGTCCTCGAGTGAATTGGCCCGTGTTAAGGTGATAATTATGCGCAAGTCCAAAGTCTCTGTCCCGAGTCAACGCAAAGGCGGTTGCCTGCGGTACGGGGTGACTGCATTTTTTGTGCTCGGTATTATTGTGTATATCAGTATGGCCGTAACCGCGCAAACCGCCGAGGAGAGGGATCTCCGTCCCGCTTTGCTCGCGACATCTGCGCTGTTTGCATTTTTCATTTGGCTGATGTGGAGGCCGTGGAAACGTAATAAAGTTTCTTCAATAATCAGTGCAGACAAAGTTTCGAAGGAATCGGAAGCACCATCTATATCAGATAGGACAGCCGCTTCATATATCAGTAATGGCCAGAGTATCGTGCGCGCTGACGGAGAAGATTTAACAAATGAGGATATTGGATATCTTCGCGAAACTGATTTTGAACGTGCGCAACAGTATTACGAAAACAGCCCTAATCCCAAGTTCCATCGCTCTTTCGAAGAAGAGAAGGCTCAATCGAAATTTCACTCTGCAAACGCAGAGTATATTGACCAATTAGAGCAATATATCTGGATGCCACATTTATACAGTTTTGATTCAATTGATGATGCCATTGCGCACGATCAGCAGGCGCTTATTGCAGCGCAAAAGCTTGCAGAATATTGTTCAAAAACATCTGCAGGCCGTCAATATTTTGAAGATAGTTGGATGCACTGTCATAATAGTCAAAATCCAGATTTCAATTTTATTGATAGAATAAAGGAGCGGTATTCAGACCTCACTTTGAATTACGACGAGCGAAAAAGGACTTTTGACCTTCACAAGAAACGGCAGGCGTTTCTTCAGCACGCCGATGATGCGGTTCTTCAAGTCATTGAAGAAAACCCTGGCGTGTTACAAAGAGAATTGCACAAACACTTTGATCCTGATTTAAAGCCTACTATTGGGACAGCAGTTAGTCATTTGCTGAAAGCTGATAAAATAAGACGTGAGAAGCGCGGTAACAGTTATTCTCTGTACAAAAAAGAGAAAGGATTGCCTTTTCATGTGGAATGAGAACTGCCTTTCCTCGAACTTTTTCGCCCGTTTGCATTTCCCGATTTTGCGGGCAGTTCACAACCGTTTTGCGGGAATTTCGGAATACCGTTTTGCCCGCAAATTCCGTGCGGGCAGTTCGCTACCATGCAAAACATAAAAATCCGAACTTTTCTTTTCGGTTCAGCGCTGAAATATCCATCAACCCGCAAAACATCGAGATAATTTTTCGGCTTGGTTTTTCGCGAAATGCCGAACTGCGGCGCATATGGCGTAAAATCCTGATTTTCTTCCAGCATTCATGCCGCGCCGCAGCGAATTTGAAAAGAGCTGAAATGAGAACTTTTTGACCGGTTTGAGAAAAACCGAATCTTGAACCGTTTTCGACAAAAGGAGGCATTTCTATGATGTACCCGTTTATGACACTTGACGATAATACCGAGATCGTCCACTCCGAAATGCGGCCGGACGGCACGGTCAAAGTCTATATGGAACGGCCCGATGAGAAACTGGGCTTCCGCCATGCAACTTGTTACCTGCCGGGATACCGGTGGGAGGACATCGCCGGCTTTACCGATCAGGAGATTGCGCGTTATCAGGAGGTCATCGAATCCACAGCGCACCTGATCCTGCAGTTCTCACAGGAAGGCGGGTTCGACAATGCCGCAAATCTTTAAGGTCGGCTCTTACTGGGTCTATTTTTGGGCAAACGAAAATGAACCTCTCGAGCCGGTGCATGTTCATATCGCTCAGGGCGCGCCGACATCAAATGCAACGAAGGTGTGGATCACCCGCGCAGGAAAATGCTATCTGTGTCACAACCGATCAAAAATCCCTGAGCGCACCCTGCGGAACATCATGGAGATCATCGAAGCCCGCAGCAGCGAGGTCATCCAGAAATGGATCGGCTTTTTCGGTTCCGCTGATTTCTATTGCTGAATAAAAATCCCGCCCTGGTGCTACCAACACCAGAGCGGGACGGGGTACTGATAAACTTTGGACGGTCAATCAGTACCCCTATTTTACCACACTTTTTTACGGTAAGAAAGGGGTTTTTCTATTATGAACGGAAGTTTTCGAAAAAAGCCAAACGGCAGTTGGGAGCTGCGCGTATGGATTGACATGCCGGATGGCAGCCACATTCAGAAATCGTTTTGCCGACGGACAAAGGCGTTGGCCAAGGCCGCTTACGAAGAATTTGTCGAAAAAGGAAAGCGACAAAAGGAATCGCGGCAGACAGTAGATGGTTGGGGAAAAGAATGGCTTGAGCTCAAGAAGGGCTCAGTTTCTTATCGCACCTATGCCAATTACGAATTATACTGTAACAAATATGTGTTCCCGGCTATTGGGAAAAAGCAGATCGCAAAGGTCACCCCGGCAGATATTGAGCATTTAATGGGGCGGTCAGCACATCTTAGCAAGAGTGCCAGGCATCACATTTTCATTACGGTAGATCAGATTATGAAAAGCGCAGTTAGAAATGGCTTGCGGCAACAGAATCCGTGCGAGGGTCTCTCAGTCAAAGCTGAAGCACCGCTCAAAAAAATCGAATGGTTTTCTCTCGATGAGATCCAGACCATTATAAAAAATCTGGACAAGCCGTTTGGCGTTGCTATTGCGCTGATGCTGTATACTGGCTTACGGTCTGAAGAAATCATGGGGCTCCGTTGGGGAGATATCAATCAGAAAGAAAAGACCATCACCGTCCGCCGTGTAGTAACCCGCGTCGCAAAAGGCGAATTTCTGCCCGTAGAGCGATCCAAGAATGACAAGGTACGTATTGTTACCTATGGGGACGAACTCGCCATGTGGCTCAAATCTGCGCCCAAAACAAGCATATACGTTGTGCCCGCCATTCGGAGCGGTGGTTATATGACACCCGGTTCCTTCCGGCGGCAGTATGATAAGTTCTTTTCCGACCTGCCCATCCGAAAGCTGTCGCCGCACAAACTCCGTCACACCTATGCGACCTACTTGATTAAGGGCGGTGCAGAGCTGCGGGCCGTGCAGACGTTGCTGGGGCATTCTTCTGTCAGAGTAACAGAGATCTATACTCATGTCGATACAAGCGATCAGCGCCGCGCTACGCAGAAGCTCGCTTATGCGGACAGCTAAAATCGCCCCGTTTTTGTTCCCTTGTCTTTTCCCTTATTTGCCCCGGTTTTTCCCCTTTTGCCCCGTTTTACGGCGACTTTCTCGAAAAATCGAATCTTGCTGAAATAGGAACTTTTTTCAACGCAAAAGAAGAAAAGCACTCCGTTTGGAGTGCTTTTCACAACTGGTGGGAGGTGGTGGATTCGAACCACCGAAGTCATAGACGACAGATTTACAGT